>WNGE01000258.1_pt1 | contig 68069 bp, 73 predicted proteins | sample 5400651 | NCBI WGS metagenome assembly WNGE01 (sample SAMN13153370, study PRJNA577476) | soil metagenome | isolation source: 60 cm soil or saprolite under grassland replicate 2 | place: USA:California | collected 2016-06-15 | reverse complement strand
TCAACGGACGGTACGTCTACGTCCGCAGCTCGTACACGTTCTGAGAGAAGGGGGTCAACGCGGAATACCTGAATTTACCCGGTCCGCGTTGACCCCATGGTTTCGGTCCCGATCTGGCTCGCGGTCCTCGTCGGGGCGCTCGCGCTGTGGGCGTTCGTGGGCCACCTCGTCCTTCCGGGAGCCCGCTGGGTCTTGCGGCGCCGCATCAATCGCGTTCTCGAGGAGATCGACACCCGGCTGAAAATCCGGATCGCTCCCTTCAAGCTCACGAAACGGGAAGTCCTGATCTCGCGGCTGATCGACGATTCGCAGGTCCAGGAAGCTTCCGATGCAGAAGCGAAGAACACCGGAGCGTCCCGCTCGGCGGTTCGGCGGCGCGTCGAAGGCTACGCGCGAGAGATCGTCCCCCAGTTCAACGCGTACCTCTATTTCCGGGTCGGCTACGCGTTCGCGCGGTGGTTGGGCCGTTTGCTCTACCGGGTGCGGCTGGGTTACTCCGACGAGGACGGTCTCGCCGCGCTCGATCCGAACGCGACCGTGGTGTTCCTGATCAACCACCGCAGCAACATGGATTACATTCTCGTGTCCTACCTGGCGGCCGAGAAGGCTGCTCTGTCTTACGCGGTCGGCGAGTGGGCACGGATCTGGCCGCTTCAGACTCTGATCCGCGCGATGGGCGCATACTTCGTGCGGCGGAATTCGAAAGACCCCCTCTACCGCAAGGTGCTCGAGCGCTACGTCGCGATGGCCACGGCGGCGGGCGTCACGCAGGCGGTCTTTCCGGAAGGCGGCCTCTCGCGCGACGGGACGCTTCGCCCGCCGAAGCTCGGGCTCCTCGACTACATGGTCCGCGCGTTCGATCCGGCCGGCCGCGACGTCGCCTTCGTCCCCGTCGGCATCAACTACGACCGGGTCTTCGAGGACCGAAGCTTCTCCGTCGAGCGCGACCCCGGCGCGGCGAAACAGGGCGGCGTGGTCGGCAACACGGTCCGATTTCTGATGCACAACCTCTCACTGATGGCGCGCAACAAATGGCACCGTTTCGGCTACGCGTGTGTCGACTTCGGGTCGCCGGTCTCGCTCGCGCGATGGGCAGAGGCTCGCGGAGTGGACTTCCAGACCCTGGGCAGGGAGGAACGGTTCGCGCGGGTCGAAGAGCTGGGACGGGGGCTCATGTCCGCGGTTGCGCGGGTGATCCCGGTCGTCCCCGTCCCGCTCGTCGCCACGGCTTTCGTGCGACAGCCGCAAAAGTCGAGGAGCGAGCTGGAGCTGAAAGCGGAAGTCCACGCTCTCATGCGGGAGCTGTCAGATCGCGGCGCGCACGTCTATGTGCCGCGCAAAGACCAGGACTACGCGATCGCGGTCGGTCTGCGAACGCTCATCCTCCGGCACCTCGTCGAGGAGAAGGACGGGCTCTTTTCCGCGCGACCCGAGGAGCTGCCTCTTCTGATGTACTACGCGAACTCGGTCGCGCACCTGTTCGGTTAGGAAAATCAGCTGTCATTCCGAGCGCAGCGAGGAATCTCTGGCCTTTCGAGGAAGAGATCCCTCGGGCTTCGCCCTCGGGACGACAGGGGAAACGTCCGACTCACTCGTACCAGATCTCGACCTCGTAGCCGTCCGGGTCGGCGACGAACGCGTACGGGACGCCGGGTGCGAAATCGCCGCGCCGCAGGAGCTTTCCACCCGCCGCAACCGCGTCCTTCACGGCCTTGTCGATGTCTTTCGGGTCGACGAGCCGAAACCCGAAGTGGTTGATGCCCCCCGTCTTGCCGACGCCGCGCTTCCTCTCCTCGAACGCGATCACGTCGTGGCAGCCCGGCGTCTTCACCTGCGCGGATCCTTCCTCGCGCCAGTACACCTTCGCGCCGAAGACCTTCCGGTAGAAGCGGAGCGTGCGCTCCAGGTCTTTGACCGCCAGCGATAAGTGCGTGAGGCCGTAGGTGCGAATCAATCGCTGTCGGGCATCAACACCGAAACGAGCACGCTGACGAGCGTGACGACGAGCGCCCCGACGAACGCCGGCACGAACCCGGCGACGTGGAAGCCGAGGTCAAGGGACTCGGAGATCGCGCTCGTCAGCCACAGCACGATCGCGTTGATCACGAACGTGAAGAGACCGAGCGTCAGCAGGATCAGCGGGCAGGTTAGGAGCTTCAGGATCGGCCGCACGAGCGCGTTCAACAGACCGAACACGAGCGCGACGAGAAGAAGCGAGACCCACGGTCCCGTGTGCCTGACGCCCGGGACGATCTGGGTCGCCACCCACAGCGCGGCGGCGTTGATGAGGATCCGGAGCAGAAGGCGCATGGGAAGAGCCTATCCCGTCCGCTTGACCGCGAGCATCGTGATGTCGTCGGAACGGTCGGCGCCCGAGGAATGGGCCGACACGGCGGCCTCGACGCGATCGAGGAGCGCGGAAGCCGACGACGCCCTTTCCGCGACGAGCGCGAGGAGCTTCTCTTCGGAAAAGAACCGACCCGCGCCGTCCTTCGCCTCGGTCACGCCGTCCGTGAACGCGAAGAGAGTCTCTCCCGGCGCGAGACGGTCTTCCTGCGCTTCGAACTTCATGCCCGGCATCATCCCGAGCGCCGGTCCCGTTGGCGGGAGCCGGACCCGGACCGCCGCGCCCCCGCACACGACCGGCGCCTCGTGGCCGGCGTTGACCCAGGTGAGTGACCCGCCGGCCAGGTCGAGCACCGCGACGAACGCCGTCGCGAACATGTTCGCGCTTCCGTGGGTCCGCGCGATGTAGTCGTTCGTCGAAGCGACCGTGGAGAGGAGCCGGGCCGAATCCGAGTCGTCGCTCCGTCCTTCGGACTCCGGGAGGACGGGCTCCGCGAACGCCCGTTCCGCGAACGCGCGGAGGAGGCTCCGGAAGAGCGCCATGAAGAGCGCCGCCCCGACCCCCTTGTCGCAGACGTCGGCGAGAACGAGGCCGACGCGCCGTCCGCCGGCGAGGGCAAAGGCATCGTAGAAGTCGCCCGCCACCTGCCGCGCCGGTTGAAACCTCGCGGAGATCTCCCAGCCCGCCGGCTGCGGCAGCTCTTCGGGAAGGAAGCTCCTCTGGATCTCGCGGCCGATCTCGAGGTCGCGCTCGAGGCTCTTCGCCCAGAGCCGCTCCCTGTCGCGCAGCCGCTTCTTCTCGAGAGTCGCGCCGACGCGCGCCTTCAGGAGCACCGGGTTGAACGGCTTGGGAAGGTAGTCGGTCGCCCCCATCTCGATGCACCGAATGACGCTCTCCATCTCGGTAACCGCGGAGATCATGATGACCGGAAGCTGATCGAGCGTCCCTTCCTCCCGCATCCGCTCGAGTACCTTGTAGCCGTCGAGCTCCGGCATCATGATGTCGAGCAGGACGAGGTCGAACTCTTCCGCGGCGATCATTTCGAGCGCTTCCCGGCCGTTGCGCGCGATCGCGACCCGATGGCCCTGCTGTTGGAGACGCCTCGACAGTAGGTCGCGGTTCATCTCGTTGTCGTCGACGACCAGCAGACGCCCGAGCGCCGGAGATCCCAGCGGCGGCTCCGCCGCGGCCGTCACGGCTGCGCTTCGAGGAGTCGCCGCAGGTACGGAAGCTGCTGCTCGGCGGCGCGCTCCCCTTCCTCGATCACGTACGGGATCTTGTGCGTGTCGAAGAGGCGAATACTCTCGCGGAACTGCGGAATGATCGGGAGGATTTCCGTGTGGTGTGCCAGGTTGTGGAACGCGTAGTTCGCCCGAAGCAGGTTGTTGGACATGATGCTCGAAAGCTGAAACGCGAACCGCAGAACGGACGTCGTACGGCGCTGGTAAGGGCTCTCGAAGCCCAGGGTGACGATCACGTTCGCGCCGTACTTGATCGCGACCCCCACCGGCATCGGGTCGGTCAGAAAGCCGTCGACGAAGAGGCGCCCGTCGATGGGCCACGGCCGAAAGACGTAGGGGATCGCGATCGAAGCGCGAATCGCGTCCACGAGCTTCCCGCTCGAGAAGATCTTCTGCTCGCCGTTGTGGAAGTCGGTTGCGGTCAGATAGAGCGGGATTCGCGCGTCCTGGAACGTCCGATCTCCGAACGCCGTCTGGAGACGGTTCAGGATCAGCCGATCGTCGACGAGACCGAAACTTTCTCGAAACGGGAAGATCTGCGGCAGCATCGCCCGCAGCAGGGAGAGATAGTGGCGCCGCTTCGTGAGCTCGCTCGTCCAGAGGCGCCGGGTGATCTCTTCGGCGGTCTGGACGTCGATGCCGAGCGCGATGAAGGCGGCATAAATGCTGCCGCCGCTGCATCCGACGACCAGGTCGACGCCGATGCCTTCCCGGTCGAGAACCTTTTGAAGCCCGAGCGCCGCCGCGCACTTGACGCTCCCCGCGCCGATGACGAGAGCGACGCGGCGATTCGAAGGCGCCGACTGACCCTCCGCGCCGTTCAAGCTGGAAAGCTCGCGACCGCCGAGTCGACGTCGGGAAAGACCTGAAGAATGCTCGTGAACCCGGAGAGCTCGAGAACCCGGAGGACCTGCGGACGCACCGCCGCGAGACGGAGGTCGCCGCCGTGCTGCCGCGCGTCCTTGACCGTTTCGAGCAGAGCGCGAAGCCCGGCGCTCGACGTGTAATCCACCCCGGCGAGGTTTCCCACGAGCTGGTGGCCCCCGCTCTCCACCTGTCCACGCAACGAAGCGATCAGCTCGCCCGCCGTCGAGCCGTCCACGCTTCCTTCAACGGAGACCACCGTCACGGGCCCTCTTTTTTCCACCCCAATCATCATTTCGCGCTCTCCTTACTCTTTCTGGCGCGGGACGATCTTCTTGACCATCTTCAGACGATTCGCCTCCGCGTCCGATTCGTATTCGAGCCGGTCGACGAGTCGCTTGATCATGTGCCAGCCGAGGCCGCCGGGCCGGCGTTCGCTCGCCGGGGCGTTCAGGTTGGGAGGCGGCGCGTCGTCGGGGTGGAACGGCGGGGCGTGGTCGGTAATCGTGATCACGATCTCGTCGGCCTCGCGCGCGAACGAGACCCCGATCGGACCCGGATCGCGCCCCTTGTATCCGTGCACGACGAGGTTGCTGCAGGCTTCGTCCACCGCGAGCTTCAGCTCGAAGCAGACGGAATCGTCCACTCCGGCGCGGCGGCAGGCGTCCTCGACGAAGGCGCGGAACGCGGCCACGTTCTCCACCCGCGCCTCGCGCTCGATCTCGAGCTTCAGCCTGCTTTCCTCTTCTGCAGCAGCCCTTCGATCTTCGAGACGAGCCGTGCGAACTCGACCGGCTTGGTGTCGAAGTCGTCGCAACCAGCCTCGCGCGCCTTCTTCTCGTCGCCCGCCATGGCGTGCGCCGTCAGCGCGATGACCGGGATTTCGCGGGTCGCCGGATCGGCTTTCAGCCGCCGGGTCGCCTCCCAGCCGTCGAGCACGGGAAGGCTCATGTCCATGAGCACCAAGTCGGGACCGCTCGCGGCGAGGGCGACTCCCTGCTCGCCGTCGACGGCGAGGACGACCTCGTAACCGCTCCGAATCAGGCGGCGCGAGAGCATGTCGCGGTTCATCTCGTTGTCTTCGACGAGGAGGATCTTCGTCATCGATCGGCTCGATTACGCCAGCGCGCCGCTCCGGTAGGCGGCGAGGATCTCCGCCAGCCGATCGCGGTCCACGGGTTTCACGAAGTAATCCGCGGCGCCCATCGCGAGCCCGCGATCCCGGTCGTCGGAGATCGACACCATCACGACCGGGATACCGGAAAGCTCTCGATCGGACTTGAGCGTCCTCAACACCGTCCAGCCGTCGATTCCCGGCATGACGACTTCGAGCGTGATCAGGTCCGGCCGTTTCTCGCGTGCGAGCTTCAACCCCTCTTCCCCGCTCGCCGCGGCGACGAGCTCGTAGCCCTCGCGGGACGCGAGCCGCTCCATGAGCTGCCGCACGGCGGGATCCTCGTCGATCACGAGGAGAGTCTTACCGGGCGCCGCGCCTCCCGCCTTTCGGGGCTCCTCGCGGCGGCGGCCCGGGAGCCGCAGCCGGATGGAGGTCGCTTCGCCGTCGTAGTTCTCGATGTCTCCCGGCAGGCGGACGATAAAAGTCGATCCCTTCCCCGGCGCGCTCTCGACGTTGATGTCACCGCCCATCATCACGCAGAACTTCCGCGAAAGCGCGAGCCCCAGTCCGGTCCCGCCGTACTTGCGCATCGTGCTTCCATCCGCCTGGGTGAACGCCTGGAAGAGCTTCCCGGTCTGCGCCGGCGTCATGCCGATTCCGGTATCGCGCACCCGGAAGACGACCCAGCTGCCCGTTACGTCCGGTTCGCGCGTGACCTCGAGCGAGACGGTGCCCTTTTCCGTGAACTTGGCGGCGTTCGAAAGAAGGTTCAAGAGCACCTGCCTCACCTTGGTGACGTCCTCGCGGATCTGACCGACGTCCGCCGCACAGCGCACCTCGAGACGGTTGCCGTTCTTCTCGACGAGCGGCGTGGCGGTGGCCATCACCTCTTCGACGAGGTTCGCGACGTCGAAGGTCTCGAGGAAGAGCTTCATTTTCCCGGCCTCGACTTTCGAAAGATCGAGGACGTCGTTGATCAGACCGAGCAGGTGCTTGCCGGACGAGCGGATCTTCTGGAGGTCCGAGACGAACTCCTTCTGCCCGGAAGCCTGCGCGTCCTCTTCGAGCATCTCGCTGTAGCCGATGATCGCGTTCAAAGGGGTCCGCAGCTCGTGGCTCATGTTCGCCAGGAAGACGCTCTTCGACTGGTTGGCGGCTTCGGCGGCCTCCTTTGCCTCCAGCGCCGCGCGGCTCGCCTGCTCGATCGCGCGATTCTGTTCCTCGATCTGCTGGTTGCGATCGGCGAGCACGTTCTTCGCCTGCCGGACGCGCTTCGTCTGGAGATGGCCGTAGTAGCCGAAGATCGTCGTGACGGTCAGGATGCCGATGATGCAGAAGAGCGCGGTCGGCACGCTCGACTCGGGATGGACTTCGAAGCCGAGCAGAAAGCCGACGACGACCATGCCGAACAGAATCGCGGCGAGCCCCTTCGCCGCCTGGCGCAGGCCGCCCACGGAGAGATTCGCGGAGTTGAGCGCGGCGACCATCACCGCCCCCGGAAAGAGGCTGAAGGAGAGGGCCGCCGTCCATCCCCCGACCAGGAACGAGTCGATCAGGAGGTTGCGGAACTCCGCCCGGCGCGTGTCGCGGCTGTTCTTCGCGATCAGGTAAGCGATCTGCGGCCACACGAGGGCGGTAAACGCCATTCCCACGAGCGCGGGAAGCGGCGGCCGGCCGCGGAAATGGAACAGGGGGATCAGCCCGACGACCACCATCGAGACCATCCGGACGCGGTAGTCCAGAGTGACCAGAGGGTGGAGCTGTCGCGTCGGGATCGCCGGAGCGGTCGACATGTCGAAATTGTTCCTGCCGCTACTTTATCGCAGCGACTCCGGCGGATTCGGACTAGCGGGTCCGCCTGCGCTCCGGCGGCCGCCGGTCGCTCGCGAGGATGCTGACGACGAGCGCGACCCCGCCGAGCGCCGCAGCGAGGAAAAAGAAGATCGCCAGGCCCGGGTACCCGAGAATGCGGAAGGCGGTGGGCACCTGCATCAGGAGCGCGGCTCCCACGATCAGTGCGGCGAGGATCAACCCGAGGGCGATCCGGTTGGCGATCTTGTGCAGACCGTCGATCAGCATCCGCTCGTCCACGGCGTTCACGTCGACGCGGAGCTGGTTGCTGGCGAGGATGTCGAGGACTTTGTTCACGCGGCCGGGCAGCTTCTCGACGAAGTCCTTGGCCTCGAGCAGGCTCGCGTAGAGGTTGGCGGGCGATGCGCTCTTGGCCATCCGGCGCTGCATCAGCCGCGCCGCATTGCGCCGCACCGAAGCGTTCGGGTCGAAAGTCGGATCGAGGGTCCGCCCGATCTCGTCCAAGTGAAGGAGCGTCTTGCCGAGCATCGCCAGCTCGGGAGGAAGCCGCATTCCGGCGTTGGCGGACAGGCGCGACACCTCGAGAACGACGCGGCCGATCTGGATCTGTTCGAGCCGGGCGTGCTGAAGCGCGCCGACGAGCTCTGCAACCCGGCGACGGAACTCGGTCTCGTCGAACGTCTCGAGCTTTTCGCCGATCACGGCCGCCCGGTCGGCGGCCTCGTCCCCCCGCCCATCGCTGACGGCGAGAAGCAGCTTCAACAGGCTCTCCTGCATGTCGCCGGAAATCCGCGCGACCATTCCCAGGTCGATCAACGCGAGCCGACCATCGTCGGTCAGGAAGACGTTGCCGGGATGCGGATCGGCGTGGAAAAAGCCGTCGATCAGGATCTGTTTCAGATAGGCGCGGTGAAGCTCTTCCGCGAGCTGCGCGCCGTCGATCTCGAGCTTCGTCAAAGGCGAAAGAGCGGTGATCTTGCGGCCGGAAACGAACTCCATGGTCAGGACGCGGGAAGTCGTGTAGTCCTCGACCGGCTCGGGCACGAGGATCCGGTCGAAGTCGCGGAGGTTCTCCCGAAGGCTCACGAGGTTCTGCGCCTCGAGTCGGTAATCGAGCTCGCGCAGGATGGTCTTGCGGAACTCGTCGACGACCTTTTCGAGCTGGTAGAGGCGGCCGGCGTCGGCGTGCCGGTCGAGGAGCTGCGCGATCTCCTTGAACGAGTCGAGATCCTCCGCGATCTGCTCGCGGATGCCGGGCCTCTGGACCTTGACGGCGACGGCGCGGCCGTCCCGCAGAGTGGCGCGATGGACCTGGCCGAGCGACGCGGCCGCGAGAGGAGTGGCTTCGAAGTCGGCGAACGCCTTCGAGATGCGGAGGCCGAGCTCCTCGCTGACGATCCGCTCGACCTCGGCGAACGGAAACGGAAGGACGTCGTCCTGCAGCCGGGAGAGGGCCTCGATGTACTCGACCGGCAGGAGGTCCGCGCGCGTCGAAAGGAGCTGGCCGATCTTGATGAACGTCGGACCGAGCTGTTCGAGGTCGCGCGCGAGCTCTTCGGCCCTGGGAGCCGTTTCCTTCGAGCGGCCGGCCGGCCGGGCGATCTCCGCCTCGACGCCCAGACCGCTCGCGAGGTCGCCGCGGCCGTACTTCACGAGCAGGACTGCGATGTCCTTGTATCGCTTCAGGTGCGAGGGCTTCAGAGATACGGCCATAGGTAGAGTTCTCAGTTCTCACCCCGCAGCTTTCAAGGAACGCGCCAGCTCGGAATAGGCTCTCGGAAATGTCCAAGAGCTCCGGCATCCTGGAGGTTCCGGCCACCCGGGGTCAGGCCTCAGCCGGCAGCGATGACCTGCCAGAGTGATGAATGGAGGCCCGACCCTATGAAGCGCGAAACCCCGACGCAGTGGCGACGGAACGGCTTCACGATCTCGACCGACCCGAAGAGGCTCGACCGCCAGATGATCCACGAGTTCCTCTCCGCCTCCTACTGGGCGACGGGGATTCCGCGCGAAGTCGTCGACCGCTCGATTGAAGGCGCGCTCTGCTTCGGGCTCTTCGAGGACGGCCGTCAGGTCGGCTTCGCGCGCGTCATCACCGACAGGGCGACGTTCGCCTATCTCGCCGACGTCTTCGTCCTCGAATCGCACCGCGGGCAGGGGCTCGCGACCTGGTTGATGGAATCGATCCTGGCGCACCCTCGCCTCCAGGGGCTGCGCCGGTGGATGCTCGTGACCCGGGACGCCCACCCCCTGTACCGAAAGGTCGGATTCCGCGACCTCGCGCACCCCGAGCGAATCATGGAGAGGACGTTTCCGGGGATCTACGAGAGACGAGACTGAGGACTGTGCGATCACCAAGGGAGTGCGGCCATGGATGACAAAGAACGGCTGTCTGCCTTCATGTCGGCGCTCGTCACCGAGCACTTCGCTCTTCAGACGGCAGCGAGCACGACGGTGCCATGTTAGGCTACACCCTTCAGAGCCAATACGCGGACACGCAGACCGGTCAGAGCTTGAGGAGGAAGACGGGCGCCATGGCCGCGAGCACAGCTCCGACTTGCAGCCCAAGTACCACGAGCGCCTCCTTCGGAGCCCGCGGTAGCCACTTGATCGCGAAGAACCCGATGATGGGTATCTGTGCAGCCATAAGCAGCTGCCAGATGTGGGCAGCAGCGCCTTCGTCGGGCTCGCGGACGACGCCGAACCTGGCGAGGTGTAGAAGTACCGTGGCAAGCGCGGCGAGAGACATGGCTAAGGGAAGAAAGGCGCTCGGCTGCTTGATCATTGCGGGCAAGGTCATTGGAAACCTCCACCCAGATCTAGGCGTGCCCCGGTCTCATTCTGAACTGTTGGATTTGCTCGACTTGACCGTGACTGCAATCGCCGCCGCTTCATTTTCGGGCTTTGTCAAAAGGATAATCCCGATCTCCTTTAGGTCCTTACCACGAGGCAAGACGACCAGTTTCTTGACCCGGTCGCCCGCAATGCCAAAGCGCTTGAAGTTGGCCGGCAGCCACCGCCTCAGCTTTGCTTCATCTGCTGGCCCCATCTTGTCCAGCTCTGCCAGAATCGCCTTCGCTTGATCCCGACTCAAGAGATCGCTGGGATAGGTCAGTCGGTAGATATTGCTCTTGGAAGAGTTGAGGTTCGTCGCAGCCCAAGCGAGCGTCGCGATAAGCAACGACGCGATCACGCCAAACGTGAGCCGAGCTTTCATTTGGAATCCTCCTTTCGCCGACAGGTGGCGGCTAACTCACCTGGACATTCCAATTGGGATCGCCAAACGCTCCATTCGAGCTGGTCGGAAGGCGGGCTCTCGCTGCGGGGGGAGCTAGGCTGCGACAGAAGCAACGTAACGCCCAGCGAGGCCGTGAGAATCGATCTCCAGAGCGCATCGGCTGGCTTCGCACCCGAACCGATCATAGCCATCCTGGATCAGTTGGATCGCGGACGAATGCCGGAAAGTGTGGCTCGCGGCCCTATCCGGATCAAGGCAGCGCCACGTCCTTCAGGCTGAAGGGCACGGTGACGAGCGCTTTCGGGGTCATCAGGTAGATCCGCAGGCTCGCATCGGCGGGCAGCTTCTCGGTGAATTTGACGATCCAGAACTCCCCGACCTTCATGGATCCGGAGTCGTCGATCCGCTTCCCGGCGGCGTCGAAGACCTCGACGCCGAACACTTTCTTCCCCGGATCGGTCACCCGGACGAGGACGTCGTTCTCGCCGATGTCGCCGAACAGTCCTTCGAAGAGGCCGGTGAAGGCGCTCACCATGGCGCCCGCGATACCCGCGGATTCGGCCTCCTTCTTCTTGCGCTCCTCGTCCTTCTTCTTCTCGGCGTCGAACGTCTTGCGAGAAACGACGGTGACCTCCGTCTGAGCGGCCTTCAGAGCGGGCGCGGCGATCGGCTGGTCCATGCGCGAGAGGAAACGGTCAGCCGAAGCGACGGCGGCCGGATCGCGGTCCGGCAGGAAGACCTCGACAGATCCGGAGATCTCGCGGACGCTCTTCGCCCGCCGGGCGGGATTGCGGAGGTCGAGCTTCAAGGCGGGAGACCCCTGCCCCGTCGCTTTCTCGAAATCCGCCGGGCGACCGCCTTCCTTGACGAGGTTCCGTCCAGTGTCGTCGACCGCTTTCTCGACGAGAGCCCGCGCGCCGCGCGCTCCGCCGGCAGCCTCGCCGGTCAGCTTCAGCTCGACCTCCAGCCCCGCGAACGTGTTGTCGTTCCGGCGGCGGTCGGTCACGTCGCCGGGGGTCACTCCGATCGCCGGGGGCTTCGAAGGGGTGGCCGTGCCGGCGGTGGCGGCCGCGAGCTGCGCGGCAGCGAGAACGAGAACGGCGAGCAACACTTCCGGCCTCCGTTTCGTCATGGGAGAGGAACGTTCGTGAGAGAAAACGGCGCGCGGAGGAGCGCGTTCTTCGTCTTTACGAGAAACCGGAGCTTCGCGTCGGGCGGGAGCTTCTCGGAATACTGGAGGATCTTCAACCCGCCGGAGGACATCGAGCCGCGCGTGTCGATCACCCCGCTCGCCCCCACGACCTCGACGTCGAGCAGCTTGCCCTGTGGGTCCTCGATCTGCAGGATCACGTCGTTGTCTCCGACGTCGTTCATCATTCCCGCGAAGCCCTTCACGAGCGCCATCAACGCTTCCGCGGTCTTGTCGTCTCCGGCTTCCTTCTTCATTTCCTCTTTGTGCTTCTGCATTTCCGCCTCGAGCTCCGCGTCCCGCTTTTTCGCCTGGGCCCGGTACACCTTGGGCGAGACGAGACGCGCCTTGATCTGTTGCGACTTCAAGGCGGAGGAATCGATCGGTTTGTCCATCCGCGAAACGAGCCGGTCGATGACGATCGTCGCGGCCGGATCGCGGGACGGTGCGAAGAGCTGCACTTCGCCCGAAATCTCCTTGATGGCCGACGCCCCGCGGGCCGGATTCTTGAGGTTGATCTTGAGATCGGGCGCGCGTCCGCTGGAGGACTTCTGGAAATCCTCGTCCCCCTTTTTTTCCGGAAGCAGGTCGCGGCCGCCCTCGTCCTGCGCCTTCGTGAGCGTCACCCGGGCCGCGCGCGCGTCGGCCAGGTCGTCGCCGGTCAACTTGAGCTCGATCTCGAGGCCCCCGAAAAACTCTCCGGTGGTCCGCCGGTCCTCGATCGTGCCGGCGCTGACCCTCAGGTCCTGGCCGGAAACGGAGCTGGCGAACAGAACCGGAGCGAGCCCGAAAGCGAGAATGAATTGCGGGCCCGGGCGCCTGCGCATGGGAAGCCTCCTCGATTTTGGGGGTGCGAGCCGGATCAGGGTACCACTCTCGGAACGGGACTTGGCGTGCGAGAGAATCCGATTTGAACGATGGACTCGATGAATTCTTCGACGCGCCTGCCGGGAAAGCCGCTCTTCATCCCGGTGATCCTCGGCACGCCCCGCCGGGGGCGCAGAAGCGAGCACGTCGCAGACTTCGTGCTCTCCCGGGTCGCAGCGATTTCCGGCGTGGAGACCGAGCTGTTCGACGTGCGGCGGATGGCCTTTTCGACGAACGACGCCGGCGAGCAGATCCGGGACGCGGCGTTCTCCGCCGCGATGATGCGCGCCGACGCGCTCGTCCTCGTCGCGCCCGAGTACAACCACGGCTACCCGGGAATCCTGAAGCACGTCCTCGACTCGAACCTGAAGGAGTACATCCACAAGGCCGTCGGCATCGTCGGCGTCTCGGCGGGACCCTGGGGTGGAACGCGGGTCATCGAGAACCTCCTTCCGGTGATGCGCGAGCTCGGCCTGGTGACGATCTTCTGGGACGGCAATTTCCCGAACGTTCAGAAAACTTTCGACAAAGACACCGGCGCACTGCTCGAGCCCGCGTACGTGCGGCGGCTCGAGAAGTTCACGAACGAGCTCGTCTGGATGGCGAAGGTTCTCCGGTACGGCCGGGAGAACGTCGCGATCGAATAGGAGACACGTCATGGCGGAACGAAAGAAGCTCAAGTGCCCCGGCTGCGGCGGAGAGATGAACTTCCACGCCGAGAAGGTCGACTACTCGCAGGCGCTCGCGGACCCGGAATCCATGGATCCGGAGTTCGGAGGCGCACTCGAAGAGTTCCACACGTGCCCGCGCTGCAAGTTGACGGTCGAGCGACCGGCGACCGACTGAGTTGATGAAAAGAATCGCGGTCTTCCCCGGGTGAGGAATGGGTCACGCGCGAAGAAATCGGCGGAGGCGGAGAAGACACGCCTCGCCGAGGACGCGCGCCGCGAGAAGAACTGGAAGCGCTGGGGCCCCTATCTCTCCGAGCGGCAGTGGGGAACGGTTCGCGAGGATTACTCCGCCGACGGCAGCTGCTGGAACTACTTCCCGCACGATCACGCGCGTAGTCGTGCGTATCGATGGGGAGAGGACGGCCTCCTGGGAATCACGGACCGCGAAGGACGGCTGTGCTTCGCGCTCGCCCTCTGGAACGGGCGCGATCCCATACTGAAGGAGCGCCTCTTCGGTCTCTCCGGGCCCGAAGGCAACCACGGCGAGGACGTGAAGGAGTGCTACTACTACCTCGACTCCACGCCGACGCACTCGTGGATGCGCGCGCTGTACAAGTACCCGCAGACCGAGTTTCCGTACGCACTTCTGGTGGAGAAGAACCGCCGCCGCGGAAAGCTCGACGGAGAATTCGAGCTCGCCGACACCGGCGTCTTCGACGAGGACCGGTACTTCGACGTCTTCGTCGAGTACGCGAAGGCCTCGCCCGACGATCTCCTCATCCAGATCACCGCCTCGAACCGGGGACCGGACGCCGCGCCGCTCCATCTTTTGCCGACGCTCTGGTTTCGCAACACGTGGTCGTGGGGTCGCACCGGCGAAGGCTACTGGGGAAAGCCCCTCCTCTCGCGGGAGGCGGCCGGTGACCTTCTCGCGCAGCACGAGAGCCTCGGACGGTTCCGGCTCGCGATGGAGAAGGATCCGGTCAAGCCCGATCTCTGGTTCACCGAGAACGAGACCAACGTCGCGCGGCTCTTCGGAGCGGGGAACGCGCAGCCGTACGTCAAGGACGCGTTCCACGCCCGTCTGGTCGAGGGACAAAAGAACGCCGTCAACCCCGAAGAGGTCGGGACAAAAGCCGCTGCGCACTATTTCGTGGAGGTTCCCTCCGGGGGATCCGCAACCTTTCGGTTGCGCTTCTTCGCGGAGGACGCAGTCCCCTCCGACCCGCTCGGATCGGGGTTCGAGCAAGTGTTTGGCGAGCGCCGGCGCGAGGCGGACGCCTTCCACGCTTCGAACCTTCCGAAGGGATTGACCGAAGAGGAGGGGCGCGTCGCCCGACAGGCGTATGCGGGCCTGCTCTGGACGAAACAGTTCTACCACTTCGCGGTGAAGGACTGGCTCGAAGGAGACCCGTCGCAGCCGCCTCCGCCCGCGAGCCGGAAGCACGGCCGCAACAGCGGCTGGACCCACCTCTACAACCGCGACGTGATCTCGATGCCCGACAAGTGGGAGTACCCCTGGTACGCGGCGTGGGATCTCGCGTTCCACATGATCCCGTTCGCGCGGCTCGATCCGGACTTTGCGAAGCAGCAGCTCGTGCTCCTTCTGCGCGAGTGGTACATGCACCCGAACGGGCAGATCCCGGCGTACGAGTTCGCCTTCGGCGACGTGAACCCGCCGGTGCACGCGTGGGCGGCGTGGAGGACTTACAAGATGACGGGAGCGCGCGGCGCGCGGGACCGCGTGTTCCTCGCGCGGGTCTTCCACAAGCTGCTCCTGAACTTCACCTGGTGGGTGAACCGCAAGGACCCGGAGGGCCGGAACCTCTTCGCCGGCGGCTTCCTCGGCCTCGACAACATCGGCGTCTTCGATCGGTCGAGCCGGCTCCCGACCGGCGCGCACCTCGAGCAGGCGGACGGCACGGCCTGGATGGCCTTCTACTGCCTGACGATGCTCTCGATGGCGATCGAGCTCGCGAGCGAGGACCCCGCGTACGAGGACGTCGCGTCGAAGTTCTTCGAGCACTTCGTGGCGATCACCGATTCCATCAATACGCTCGGCGGCGCGGGCCTGTGGGACGAGGAGGACGGCTTCTACTACGACCAGCTCCGCGTCGACGGCCGGAATTTCCCCCTGAAGCTGCGCTCGATGGTCGGACTGGTCCCGCTCTTCGCGGTCGAAGTTCTCGAGGAATCGGTGATCGCGAAGCTGCCCGGCTTCCGGAAGCGGATGCAGTGGTTCCTCGAGAACCGCCCGGACCTGGCCCGACACGTCTCGTACAGGGAAGGCCGCACCGGCGACGCCCACGGGCATCGGCTGCTCGCCATTCCGTCGAAGGAACGCCTCGAGAGGGTGCTCGGATGCCTCCTCGACGAACGGGAGTTCCTCTCGCCGCACGGCATCCGCGCGCTCTCCCGCGTCTACGGCGAACGGCCGTATGCGTTCTCGATCGGCGGGGAGGAATATCGCGTCGCCTACGATCCGGGCGAATCGACCACGAGCGTTTTCGGAGGCAATTCCAACTGGCGTGGCCCGGTCTGGTTCCCGGTCAACTACCTGCTCGTCGAGGCGCTGGAGCGTTACAACCACTACTACGGCGATCTCCTCCAGGTCGAGTTTCCGACCGGTTCCGGCCGGCGGATGAATCTCCGGAAGGTCGCTCTGGAGCTCGCCCGTCGGCTCTGCTCGACGTTCCTGCCGGACGAGAACGGCCGGCGTCCCTGCCACGGCGACGACCGGCGCTACGCGGAAGACCCCCACTGGAAAGAGCTCGTGCTCTTCCACGAGTATTTCCACGGCGAGACCGGCCGCGGGGTCGGAGCCTCTCACCAGACGGGCTGGACCGCCGTGGTGGTGAGGCTGTTGAAGGACGTCGCGCGATCCCGGAGCGGGGCGTGACGGACGAGTGGTGGAAGGATTTCTTCGGCGGGCGCGCCGTGACCCGGATCTACACGACGCGGGAGATCCTGCGGATGCTCTCGGACGACGGCTTCGAGACCTCCGGCTCGCTCGAGGGGGAGCCGTTCCGACTCGGTTCGCCGAACCTGCTCGTCGTTGCCTGCAATAGATAGAGTTGCAGGATGGCGCGTCCCGGACTCTTTGGCGGCGGCATTTCACGGGCATCCCGCGGCGAACGCCGCCGCGCGGGCGGCGCTCCGCGCGAAGGGGAGAAGAAGCGCAAGGCGCCGCCTTTCAAGGTCGTCCTGCGCGACGCCGCGGAGCTCCTGCGCGCGCGCAGGGGCCGGCTCGTCTTCGGGTTCGCCCTGCTCGCCGTCAACCGTCTCTGCGGCCTCGTTCTGCCCGGCACGACGAAGTTCCTTCTGGACGAGGTGATCGGGAAGGGAAAGCGCGAGCTCCTGGGTCTCCTGGTGCTGGCGGCCGGCGGCGCCACCCTGATCCAGGCCGTGACCTCCTTCGCGCTGTCACAGGTCCTCGGCAAGGCGGCGCAGCGCTCGATCACCGAGATGCGGCGCCGGGTCCAGCGCCACGTCGGAAGGCTCCCGGTCTCCTACTTCGACCACACGAAGACGGGTTCTCTCCTCTCGCGCGTCATGACCGACGCGGAGGGGCTGCGCAACCTCGTCGGTACGGGGCTCGTCGAGGTCGCCGGCGGGCTCCTGACGGCCGCGGCGGCGTTCGTGATCCTTCTCTTCCTGTCCGTCCGGCTGACGCTGATCGCGCTCTCGGTGCTGTCGTTCTTCGGTCTCGTGCTCCTCTACGCCTTCCGGACGCTGCGCCCTCTCTTCCGGGAGCGCTCGAAGATCAACGCCGAGGTCTCAGGGAGGCTGGCCGAGTCCATCTCGGGGATCCGCGTGGTGAAGGCATACCGCGCGGAGCGGCGCGAAGCGCTCGTCTTCTCGAGAGGGGTTCACCGCCTCTTCCGCAACGTCGCGAAGACGATGACCGGTTTCGCGGCGGTTTCCGCGTTCTCGACGCTCCTCCTCGGCGTAGTCGGGGTCGCGATCATGTGGGTGGGCTCCCACGAGGTGCTCGCGGGGCGCATGACTCTCGGCTCTTTCTTCTCGTTCACGCTCTACCTGGGACTGCTCGTGGGTCCCGTCATCCAGGTGGTCTCGATCGGAAGCCAGATCACGGAAGCGTTCGCGGGACTCGAGCGGATTCGCGAGATCCGCGACGAGCGACCGGAAGATCAGGAGGACGACGCGAGGGAGCCGCTTCCCGCGATCGTCGGACACGTCGAGTTCCGCGACGTCTCGTTCGAGTACCAGGAGGGCGTTCCGGTCCTGCGCGAGGTATCTTTCGATGCGGCGCCCGGCACGTCGACCGCACTGGTCGGGCCTTCCGGATCCGGCAAGAGCACCCTGATCGGCCTCGTCGCCGCGTTCCACCGGCCGACCTCGGGCACGATCCTCGTGGATGGACACGATCTCTCGCGCGTCCGGCTCGCCGACTACCGCTCGCAGCTCGGGGTCGTCTTCCAGGACAACTTCCTCTTCGACGGAACCGTGCTCGAAAACATCGCCTTCGCCGAACCGGACGCGCCGCGCGAAGACGTCCTGCGAGCCGCGCGGATCGCGCGCTGCGACGACTTCGTCCGGGACATGCCCGAGGGATACGACACGGTCGTCGGGGAGCGGGGGGTGAAGCTCTCGGGCGGGCAGCGGCAGCGGGTCGCGATCGCGCGGGCGATTCTCGCTGACCCGCGCATCCTGATCTTGGACGAGGCGACGTCCTCTCTGGACAGCGAGAGCGAGGCGCTCATCCAGGAAGGCCTGACCGAGCTCATGAAGGGGCGGACGACCTTCGTCATCGCCCACCGACTCTCGACGATCCGGAATGCCGACACGATCCTCGTTCTCGAAGAGGGCCGCATCGTCGAGCGCGGCAGCCACGCCGCGCTCCTCGCGCGGGGCGGACGCTACTTCGATCTCTACACGCGCCAGTACGGAATCGAAGCCAACCTCTTCCTGAACCCGGGCGAGTCGCCGGAGGAAGAGGCCGAGCCGGAGGAGGTCGCGCAGACTGCCGCCGACGCGGGCGCAGCCCGGATGCCGCTCGGCGGCCGTCTTCCGGGCGAGTAATCCGGGATCTGACCCCTTCGGGATCAGACGCCTTAGAATCGCATCGATGGCGCAGAAGCGGTTGCAGGCACTCGCTCTCTGGGAGGAAGGCACCGGAAAACTCCTCTCGGGCGATCTCGACGAAGCCGTCCGGCTGTTCACCCGATCGCTGGAGCTGACGCCCACCGCCGAGGCGTATACCTTCCGCGGCTGGGCCTACTCGTTCGCGGGCCGCTACGACGATGCGATCGAAGAATGCCGCAAGGCGATCGCTACGGATCCGAGCTTCGGCAACCCGTACAACGACATCGGCTGCTACCTGATGCAGAAAGGGGAGCTCGACGAGGCCGTTTCCTGGTTCGAGAAGGCCAAGAAGGCGGCGCGCTACGAGCCGCGCCACTTTCCGTATCTGAACCTGGGGCGCCTGCACGCGGCGCGCGGGGACCTCGCTGCCGCGGTCGCGGAGTTCCAGGGCGCCCTCGAGGAGAACCCGGAAGATCCGATGGCGCTCAAATTCCTGGAGACCCTGAAGTACCGGGTGAACTGAAGAGGAATTCGCTCACCCGCGTTTCCGTTTTCGAGAGGTCGGAAGAGAGGAGTTCCCCACATGGATCGTTTCGAGATGACCCCAGGGACGGCCTTCGAGACGCCGCTCGCGATCGGCGCCGAAAAGGTGACGGCGTTCCTCCGGAAGGTATACGGCTGGATGTTCGCCGGCCTCGGGATCACCGCGGCGGTGGCCTTCGTGGTCGCGGGCTCGCCGACGCTGATCAAAGCAATCCTCGGAAACCCGATCCTGTTCATCGTGATGATCGTCGCCGAGCTCGGGCTCGTCGTCGCTCTCTCCGCCCGCGTCGACAAGATGGCGCCGCGAACCGCTGCGATCCTGTTCGTGGCCTACTCCGCCCTGAACGGCGCGACTCTCTCCGTCATCCTGCTCACCTTCACCGGGGCATCGATCGGGACCACCTTCCTCGTCGCGGCCGGAATGTTCGGCGCGCTGGCGCTCTACGGGACGACGACCCGCCGCAGCCTCGCGGGCATCGGGCAGTTCGTCTTCATGGGGTTGATCGGTCTCGTGATCGCGATGGTCGTCGGCTTTTTCTGGAAAGCGCCGGCCTTCCAGTTCGTCATCTCGGTCGTCGGCGTCCTCGTCTTCACCGGGCTGACGGCATGGGACGCGCAGAATTTGAAGGCGATGGCCGCGGTGACGCCGGACAACCAGATTGCCGGCCGCTCGGTCGTCGGCGCTCTCCGGCTCTACCTCGATTTCATCAACCTGTTCCTCTTCCTCCTGCGCTTCCTGGGCGCGCGGCGCGACTGAGGATCTGAGGAAGGCGCTGAATGCGGGATCATGTCAGCCCTCGTTCAGAACCTTCCGTCCGCCGTTCGCGAAGCGAACGCCGCGGACCAAGACGCGTTCTCTCCCTCTTCTTCACGGTCGCGGGCGCCGCCCTGATCGCAGTCGCGGGCCTGCACTACGCACGGGGCGCGCGGGGCCAGAGCGAGGGACGGAAGGCTTTCGAACGCCGGCTCGCCGGCGGATATACGCCGGTCTCGCAGAGCGTGGAGCGGCGCGAGGACCTGCCGCGCGGTTCCGCAGTTCCCGCGGCGGCGGGTTATCCCTTCGGACAACCGATCGCGAGGATCCGGATTCCGGTCGCCGAAATGGACTGGGTCGTGTTCGGCGGGACGGACGACGTGACCCTGGAGAAGGGACCGGGCCACGTGCCGGGCACGGCAATGCCCGGATCGGACGGGCCGCCGCAGAACTGCGTGATCACCGCGCACCGCGACATGCACTTCCGCCACCTGGGATGGCTCCGAAAGGGTCACGTGATCGAGCTCGAGACGCCGGCGGGGACGAAGTGGTATCGCGTCGTGTCGCGCGAGATCGTGACGCCGAAAGCGGTGCGGGTCTTGGATCCCACGCCGAAGCCGCGGCTGACGCTCATTACGTGCTACCCGTTCACCTACATCGGGTCCGCGCCGAAGCGTCTGGTCGTCGTGGCCGAGCCGGTCCCGCGCCCCTCACGGGCGCACGCCGCGGCCGCGCCCGCCGCGCGCTGATCTCGACGGGCGCCTGGATCCGCGCCCGCTGGCATCCCTTTTGAAGTTTGACGGCGCGGAGGGATCTGTCCATGTCTCGAACCCCGATCCTCGTCGTCCTGACCGCGCTCCTCGCCGCGTCTCCGGCGGCCTCCGAGCCGTTCCATCTCGCCAGGGCTCGCCGGAAGTCCGCGCCGACGCATCGCCGTAAGAGCGCTCCACATCACCGCCGCCACGCCGCGCCCGCTCGTCCAAAGGAAGCGCCGCTCAATTTCAACGCCGTGAACGATCCTGCGACGGCCGTGCGCGTCACACGCGGCGCGTCGGGATCGGCGACTTTGCGCGCGCAGGTGCTCCTCGATCGCGCACGGTTCTCACCCGGCGAGATCGACGCGGTCTCCGCCACGAACATGGAGAAAGCCGTGGCGGGATTCCAGAGGGCACACGGCGTCCAGCCGACCGGGGTCGTCGATCCCGGAACGTGGAAGCTCCTGAACGCGGATACGGCGCCGGTCCTCGTCCGCTACGCCATCCGGCCGGAGGACATCGCGGGCCCGTTCGAAAAAGTGCCGGAAGACATGATGGAAAAAGCAAAGCTGCCGGCTCTCCGATACGCGAGCCCGCTCGAGGGGATTTCCGAGAAATTCCATTCGAGCCCGAAGCTCCTGACGCGGTTGAATCCGGGCGAGACGTTCGACAAGGCAGACGAGGAGATCGTGGTGCCGAGCGTCCGGAGCGGCGAGCGCCCGTCGAAGGCCGCGAAAGTCGTCGTGTCCCGCTCGGAGCTGACCGTCACGGCCTACGACGCGAGCGACAAGCCCCTCGCGCAGTATCCCGCGACCATGGGAAGCGAGCACGATCCGCTGCCGATCGGCAACTGGAAGGTCAAGGGGGTCTCGAAGAACCCGCCGTTTCACTACAATCCGGATCTGTTCTGGGATGCCGATGCAAAGGATGAGAAGACGACCATCAAGCCGGGCCCGAACAATCCGGTGGGCGTCGTCTGGATCGACCTTTCCAAATCCCATTACGGGATCCATGGAACCCCGGAGCCCTCGACGATCGGAAAGACGCAGTCCCATGGATGCATTCGATTGACGAACTGGGATGCGATGGAGCTCTCGGAGATGGTCGCTCCGGGAACCCCGGCGATCCTCCAGGAGTAGGCATCCGAGCGCGCGCCGCACTCCTCTTCATTGCCGGCTTCGTCGCAGGCGCGCTGTCGTTGTACTACGTCCTCTGGCGAACCGGGGGCCTGACGCCCGGACACTTCGCGTCTCTCACGACCGCCGACATAGCCGGCGCCACGCGTGCCACCACGCCGCCTCCTCTCGCGACGATACCTTTCCCTAAGACGACGCTCACGCCGGCTGCCGCCGAGGCGACTCTCTCGGCGAGGATCCTGTCGCTGACGATCCCGGCCTCTTCTCTCGCGCTGACGGTCACGCCGCCTTCGCCTGCGCGCTTCTTCGACACGCTCGAAGGAAGGACCCTCGCGATGCCGGTCGCCGGTGCGCGAACGATCGACCTGCGCGACAGCTTCGACGAGGCGCGGGGAGGCAGACGGCACGAGGCGATCGACATCCTCGCCCCGCGCGGAACCCGGGTGGTCGCCGTGGACGAGGGGAAGGTCGAGAAGCTGTTTACCAGCAAGCAGGGCGGGTTGACCGTGTATCAGTTCGATCGGGACGGAACGCACGCGTTCTACTACGCGCATCTCGACCACTACGCCGAAGGCCTCGCCGAGGGGACTTACCTCCGCCGCGGCGACCCCGTCGGCTACGTGGGCACGACCGGCAACGCTCCTCCCGGCACGCCGCACCTCCATTTCGCGATCTTTGAGCTCGGTCCGGAGAGGGAGTGGTGGTCCGGAAAACCGATCGATCCGTATCCCCTCCTCATGAAAGTCAAATAGAATCAGTCTGGCCCGGTCTCACGGCTCACGCACCCAAATGAACGATCGCAAGTATCGCCACCGCGGGTACATGGACTCGTCCTCCGAGGAGCGGCGCCCTCGCGGGCCTCGTCCCGACGCCTCCGGCCGCTCCGAAGGCGCTCCCCGGGGCCGGGGAGTGGACGTCGACAAAGCCGTCGTGTTTGCGTGTAAGTCGTGCGGCGAGAAGCGCCGGGACCTGGAGGACATCCGTTTCGACTCGACGTGCTCGCGGTGTGGAGCGGACCTGCACGCCTGCGCGCAGTGCGCCAACTTCGACACGTCCGCGCGTTTCGAGTGCATCCAGCCGATCCCGGAGCGGATCCCTTCGAAGCAGACGCGGAACATCTGTACCTTCTACTCGCCCGCGAAGACGTTCGACCTGGCCGGGTCGCGGGCGACGACCGCGACACCGGATGACGCGCGGGCCGCGTTCGACAGGCTGTTCAAGAAATAGCCGGTCGGGCGGAATGCTTCCTGCAAGGAAGGGCCTAGAAACAGGAAAGGAGTCCTTTATGCAGGCCAAAGATCTGATGACGCCCGACCCGACGACGTGCAAACCGTCGGACGATTTGAGGTCCGTCCTCGAAGTCATGCGTGAGGAAGACTGCGGCATCGTTCCGATCACCGAGGGCAACGGCGAGAGCCGGGTCGTCGGCGTCGTGACCGACCGGGACATCGCGCTCTACCTGGGTGAGGCCGACGAGAGGCCGTCGAAGGTTCGCGCCTCCGAGGTGATGACGACCGCCATCGTCTCCTGCGAGCCCGACTCCGAAATCCACGAGGTGAGCCGCAGGATGCAGGAGGCGCAGGTCCGCCGGGTCCTGATCATTGAAGGAGGCAAGCTCCGGGGAGTCATCTCGACCGCCGACCTGGCGCGCGCCGCTTCGTCGCGAACCGACAAGGATCGGATGGGCAACGAGGTCGAGCGCGTGATGGAGAAGGTCTCGGAGGAGAGAACTTAGAAGGGGTCAGGCTGCCACAAGCGGGGTCAGGTCTCCACTTGCCAGTGAATATCTGACCCCGCTTCCCGCGCCGCGCGACGCAGGACCGCCCGCAGCATCCGCTGCGTGAGTTTGCCCGTAAACGTGTTCTGCTGGCTCGGATGGTATGAGGCGTAGAGAACGTGTCCGCCGATCCGATACCGCGCGCCGTGCGCGAACCGCGGCCTCGGCCGCGGAAGCAGCGAGCCCGCTTCGCCGAGCGCCGCGAGGCAGGACTCGAACGCGAACCCGCCGAGAGCCACGAGAACGCGCGGGGGCGGCAGAAGCGCGATCTCGAGCAGCAGGTACTCGCGGCAGTTCGCGAACTCCGCCGGCAGCGGGCGGTTGTCTGGAGGCGCGCACTTGACGGCCGCGGTCAGGAGAGCGCCGAAGAGATCGAGCCCGTCGCCGGGGCGCACCGACTCGGGTTGGTTCGAGATCGCGACGGCGTGGAGAGCCCGGAAGAGGAAGTTTCCGGATTCGTCGCCGGTGAAGATCCGTCCCGTGCGGTTGCCCCCGTGCGCAGCGGGCGCGAGACCCACGATGATCAGGCGCGCGGCCGGATTGCCGAAGGCCGGAAGCGGCCGGCTCCAGTACGTCTCCCCCCGAAACCGCCGCGGAGCGCGGCGGGCCGCCTCTTCGCGCCAAGCGACGAGCCGCGGACACCGGCGGCAGGACACGACCCGGCTCTGGAGACGCCGGAACTCCGTTGCCGGATCGGTCAGCGGCGTGAGTATTTTCCGGTGAGCTTCGCCTCAGCAAGGACGTGGCCGCGCATCGCCGCGAGCAGATCCTGTTTGGTCGCGCCGGCGGCCAGATCGAGCTTCGAATCGAGCGCGAAGAGCGTGAACACGTAGCGGTGCGTGCCGGACGGCGGACACGGGCCGCCGTATCCGATCTTGCGAAAGTCGTTCTTCCCCTGGCGGCCGCCGCCCCCGATCTCGTCGCGCGCAGGCACCCCTTCGGGCAGAGCGGTGGTCGAGGGGGGAAGGTCGTAGAGCACCCAATGGACCCACACGCCGGCCGGAGCGTCCGGGTCGTCGCAGACGAGCGCGACGCTCTTCGCGGGCGCCGGGATTCCGGTCCAGGACAGCGGCGGAGAGACGTTCTTGCCGTCGCAGGTGTACTGCGGAGGAATCGAGCCTCCTTCCGCGAACGCGGCACTTCGCAATTCCAGAGCCATGGCACCTCCCGTGACGGCGAGAAAAAGGCCGACCGCGAACCGCAGAGCTCGCATCATTTCTTCGGCGTCGACCCTGCGGCGGGAAGAGCGGGCGGCACGCCCATGTCGCGCCAGCGCTTTTTTTTCTCCTCCCAATCGGCGAGCGCGCGCTTCCGGTTCACTGCGGCCGCCGCGGCGCGCGCATCGTCGTCGCTCACGGGTGGGGTCTCCGGTTTCTCTTTTTCTTCCGCCACGCCCGCATTTTACGGCTCGGAGTCATTGGATGAGGATGTTCCCCTGCATTCCCCGATGCTGCTCGGGGTCTCCCCCGCATTCGTTCTGGGTGCAGATGAACGGGTAGGTGCCGCGCTGGAAGGGTTGCGGCGTGAAGGGCGCGAGCCTGACGTCGTGGCCGGGAGAGATGTCGTCCGTTCCGGACAGGCCGAGGTCGGAGATTCCCGAGAAGCCGTGGCGGGGGTTCGGAGTCCCGGGCGAATCCACGTTGTGAAAGACCAGGATGTAGGTCGTCCCGACCGAGAGGACGAGAGGCGGTGAGTTCGGGCCGCCGGGCGAAAAGTCCCACGCCTTGACGTTGACGGCGATCGTCTGCGGTTCGGGACCTCGTTCGTCTTCCGCGCCGGAGACGAAGCTGGGATCGGCGGTGGCGTTGTCGATGACCGCGGCGTAAGTGAAGAGCGGCGCCGAGTCGTTGCCGCTCTCCACGACCGCGAAGGCATTCGTCGTCGTCCTGCCGGCCTGACCCACCGCATCGAAGATCCGGTTGACCTGCGTCCCTGACCGTGGCCCCAGGTTGACCGTCTGTGCCCCCAGGAGCGACGAGTCGTCGTACAGCTTGATCGTCGCCGCCACACCGGAGTCGTTGCCGTTGTACACGCCGATGTTCGTCCGGAAGAGACCGTTCGAAAGAGACGTCAACACGGACACCGCGTACGCCTGCGACGGCTTCATCCCCGGCACGAACATCCCGGTCGTCCCGCCGCCGGCCATCGGCGAGTAGAGCCGGCTCGTCACCTTGACCAAATTCCCCGAGCTCGAAAACTCCACCGCCCCCGCCGTCGACGGAGCGTTGAAAGCCGCCGACACCATGTCGTCGAACGCCCGGGATTCCCGCGGTGACAGCGTGAACGTGACCTGCGGCGCCATCCCCGGACACCCTCCCAGAAAACATCGGTACACGGCCGTCACCGAAACCGGCGACGCGTACGAGGTGTTGAACACCCGAACGTCCGAAAAAAACGGGCTCACCGCGCTCCCCGACGGCAGCGAGGCCGCCGCCGGCAACGTCAGCGTCTCGGCAGACAGGAGAGTCTGGAAAAGCAGGAGAAACACCACGCCGGCGTGTACTTTCTCCATCGCTCCGCTTAGACGACCGCCGCGATGCCTCCGTTTACGATTCTCGCCGAAACAGAGCGCGTCCGCCTTGGGATCGGCGCCCGGCCGGCCGGAGGAAGCCGGGATCGCTAGTTGACGTGCAGCGTGCCGCGCATTGTTGAGGGATGCACGGTGCACCAGAATTCGAAAGTCGAGCCGCGCGCCGACTCCGGAGGAACGAAGGTCGTCGTAAAGGTGACTGCCGGATGGCCGGCGTTGCCATAGTAAGGATCGCCGTCCGTGGCGGCGGCGATGTTGCTCGCCCCCGCGAGCCCGATGGCAGAGATCCCGGAAAAGCCGTGACTCCCCTCCGTCGCCTGGAAGAAGAGCGTCGTCGAGGCTCCCGCCGTCACCTGGATCGGTTGGTTGGTTCCCGGGGTGAACGAGTAGTTGACCAGGTTCACGTTGATGGTCTGCGGTGAGGGCGTTGCTGGCGCGAGAGCGTCTTCTTCACCGGCGACGAAGCTCGAGTCGGAGGTGGCGTTGTCGATGACCGCGGCGTAGGCAAAGAGGCCGAGGTTGACGTTGTCCGCCGCCACCACGGCGAACGCGTTGGTCGTCGTCATGCCGGCCTGGCCCACCGCGTCGAAGATCCGGTTGATCTGCGTCCCCGATCGCGGGCCTAGGTTCACCGTCTGCGCCCCCAGAAGCGTCGACCCGTTGTACAGCTTGATCGTGGCCGACACACCCGCGTCGTTGCCGTTGTACACGCCGATGTTCGTCCGGAAGAGACCGTTGGAGAGCTCCGTCAACACCGACGCCGCGTGGGCGTCGGAAACCTTCATCCCGGGCACGAACATTCCGTTCGTCCCGCCGCCCGCGACCGGCGAAAAGAGCCGGCTCGTCACCCGCACCGAGGTCCCCGAGCTCGAGAACTCCACCGCCCCGGCCGTCGACGGCGCGTTGAACGCCGAAGAAATCATGTCGTCGAACGGCCGGGACTCCCGCGGCGACAGCGTGAACGTCACCTGCGGCGCCGCCCCCGGACACGCTCCCAGAAAACACCGGTACACCGCCGTCACCGAGACCGCCGACGTGTACGAGGTGTTGAAGACGCGCACGTCCGAGAAAAACGGACTCGCCGCGGCGCCCACGGGCAACGAAGTCACCGCCGGCAACGTCACCGTGTCGCAGAGAAGCGGCGGCGCCAGGAGGAGGGCCAGCGCCGCCGCCATGAAGAGTCGAAGTTTTCGTTCGCGGTTCGTTTGCATGATTGGTGATCTCCGGCGAGAGTGTATGGCGCAGACGGTCCTGTCCGCTCCCTTTAACTCCCCTCTAAGCCGGCGCCGCGCGTGCCCGTACTATCCTGTCCCGCCGTGACTTCCCCCTCTTCGGAGCTCGAGATCCTGCGCCGCGGGGCCGTCGATCTGATCGAGGAAGAGGAGCTCGCGCGGCGGATCGAGCGAAAGCGTCTGACGGTCAAAGTCGGCTTCGACCCCTCCGCCCCGGACATCCACCTCGGTCACACGGTGGTGCTCCGCAAAATGAAGCACTTCCAGGACGCCGGCCATCGGGTCGTCTTCGTCGTCGGAGACTTCACCGGAATGATCGGAGATCCGTCGGGCCGCAAGGCCACCCGACCGCAGCTCTCGCGCGCCGAGATCGAAGCGAACGCGGCGACCTACACCCGGCAGGCCTTCCGGATCCTCGATCCGGACAAGACCGTCATCGAGTTCAACAGCTCCTGGCTTTCCCCGCTCGGCGCTGAGGGGTTCGTGCGGCTCGCCGCGAGAATTACGGTCGCGCGAATCCTCGAGCGCGACGACTTCCAGAAGCGTTGGACCGCCCGCCAGCCGATCGCGCTCCACGAGCTCCTCTACCCGCTCGCCCAGGGGTACGACTCCGTCGCCCTCAAAGCGGACGTCGAGCTCGGCGGGACCGATCAGCTCTTCAACCTCCTGATCGGCCGCGACCTCATGCGCGAGGAGGGTCTCGAGCCGCAGATCGTCCTGACCCTGCCGCTCCTCGTCGGAACGGACGGGACCGAGAAGATGTCGAAGTCGCTCGGCAACTCGATCGGGATCGAAGAGCCGCCCTTTGAGATCTACGGAAAGCTGATGTCGATCCCGGACCGTTTGATGTGGAGCTACTACGAGCTCTTGACCGATCTCTCGCTCGACGAGATCGGGAAGCTTCGCCGCGGCGTCGAAGAGGGAACGGCGAATCCGCGGGACGTCAAGGCGGAGCTCGCGCGCCGCATCACGAGCGACTTCCACGGGGCGGATGCCGCAGGCCGTGCGGAGGACGACTTTCGCCGCGCGTTCTCGAAGCGAGAGCTGCCCGAGGAGATCGAGACCCGCGAGGCCCCGGCGGCCCCGGGAACGGCTGCCCGGGCTCTCGTCGCGGTCGGGCTCGCCGGCTCGATGCGCGAAGCGCGGCGCAAGATCGCGGAGGGCGCTCTCTCGGTCTACCCGGCGGTCGGCGATCCGCGCGAGGTTCGCGACCCGGAGGAGCGTCTCGCGTCGAAGGAGGCGACGGTGCTCCGTCTCGGAAGGAGGTTCGTGCGGGTCGTCTGGACCTAGGGTTCCAGGTCGCTTCCCACTTTGAACCTCGAACCCTCGACCTTGAACTCGTTCTGCGCTCGTGCTCCCGACCGCAGAAAGAGCGCCAGCCCGACGAGGAGGAAGGCGAGGATGCCCTGAAGCGACACGAATGCGCCGAGCTTCAAGTATGCAAACCCGGGATGGACGAAGCGGACGAGCCATCCCGCGCCCTCGTCGAGAGCCGCCGAGAGAAACGCGCCGACGATGAGGAGGATTCGGGTCCGCTTGGCATAGGGCGCGAAGATCAGAAGATGGGTCAGGAGCAGAATTACGAGGGCCATCATCGGCAGGTGGGCGTGGGTCACCTCGAGCATCGCGCCCGCGGTGCGCGGCGGGCGGAAGGCGACCTCGGAACCGAGATAGTAGGCCGCGATCGAAGCCGGCGTGAACCCGAGACGGGATCCGAACAGAGCCAGGTTCGTCACCCAGAAGAGCGACAGCAGTCCGATCGCGAGGCCGAGCGTCAGGCGCATCAAGGGCTGTACCTGGTAGCCGCCGCGTTCCAGGTACCTCATGGCACCGCCTTCGTGACCACGGAATGGATGGCAAGGACCCGCCGCGCCGCCTCGGCGATGGAGCGCGTCGTCAGCGTCGCGCCGGTGACGTGCGCGAGCCCCCGGCCGACGGCGAGGTTGTTGTCGAGACGGCGTCCGGTGAAGAAGCGCAGCCAGGCGGGGCGCGGCAGGTAGTCTTCCGGCTCGTTGAAGGCGACCACCTCGACCCCCTCGAGCGAGCCGTCGGGACGCACCGTCACGAGAAGAGTCTCCGGCATCGTGCGCACCGTGTGCGTGTCGAAATACGCGGTCCCGAGGAGTCCTTTCGCGCCGCGGCCCAGGTAAGCGACGACGAGCGACGACTCGATCTTCGACCGCGCGAGCTTGCTCGCTTTTTCCCGCTCGGCGTCCGTCAGGAAATACGTCTTCCTCTCGATCGTGGCCGGGGGCGGGAACGCGCGGGCGAGCGCCTGCTCGCGGGAGGAGTAAACCGGGGCGGCGCGGACGGTCGCCGCCGCGAACGCACAGAGAATGACCGCCGCGGAAGCGACCTTCAAAACAGCCATCCGAGCGCGAGGTTCCAGTGGTCGACGCCGGTCCGGGCCCGGTTTCGCACGTCCTGGTAGTCGACCTTGACGACGATCTGCGGAAGCGGCCGGTACTGCAGACCGAACGTCCACAGAGAGACGTCGTTCGCCGGATCCGCCGCGAATCCCGCCGGGACTGCGTCCTGGGTGTCGAAGCGCTCCCATCGCGCGAAGGGAACGAGCGAGGCCGCCCCGCCGCGCGAGAAGAGAACGTCGTAACCCGCTTCGACGTAGCTCCCGAGGAAACGCCTCGGGACCGAGTCCGTTCCCGACAGGGCGTCGAGCGCGTTCACCTCCGCCGCATCGCCGATCGACCCGCGAACCGCGAGGGCGCGGATCGCGAGGCCGCGCCACCGCCACTCGGCGTGCGCATCGAGAAGCGAGACCCGCGCGGCGAACCGGCCGTGGCCCGGGGATTCCCTCCCCTGCGCCGAGTCTCCGGTGTAGCCGGACGCCCCGGCGAGGAGACCGGGCACTCCGACGAAATCGAGACGACCCGTAAAGGCGAAGTCCTCCGCGCGCGCGTTCGACCCGCCCTGTCTCCCCTCGTGGAGGGGATCGGACCCCGAGAAGCCGGCTGCGTCGAGGCCGTCGACGAGATACGCACGGTAAGCAAAAGGCCCCGCGTCGCCGAAGACGCCGACGCCGAGCTCGCGCCACGTGGTCGGGAGGATGCGCTCCTCGACCTCGGGCCTCCGCGCGCCGAGAAAGACCGGCGGCTCGTGGAGCTCGTTCACGAAACCGAGAGGGAGAAGCACGAGCCCGGCGCGCAGGTTGACTCCGCGGAGGATCAGGTAATCCAGGTACGCGAACTCGACCGAGACCTCGCCCCTCTCCTCCGAGCCTTCCCCCGTCGAAGCGTGCTCGTACTCGATCTCGGAGTTGAAGAGGAATCGGTCGTCGAACTTGTAGCCGAAGTAGAGAACGGCGCGCGCGAGGTCGATCGAGTCGGTGCGGTTCGAGGGCACGCCGTCTTGCCGCCGGCGGGCGAAGTTCTGGTAGATCGCTTCGCCGTACCCTCCGATCGAGACGCCCCGCGTCACGCCGTAGATCTTCGATGCGGCGGGACCCAGCCCGAATGCACCCCGGGTCCCGGCCGGGGCCGCCTTCTCGGGAGCGGCGGACTTCAGGTTCTCGATCTCGCGCGTCAGGACGTCGATCTGGCGTCGCAGCTCCTCGATCTGCGCTCGCGTGGTCTCGTCGGCGGCCGAAGCCAGCCGGTCGAGCCGGTGCTGGAGCTCCTCGACCTTCTTCTCGAGCTCGCGGATCCGGTCCGCCGACTGCTCCCCCGGCGCTGCCGCTGCCAGCGCGAGCAGGAGAAGAACGGAGGAGAGAAATCGCCTCAAGAGAGCCTCCTCAGCCGTGGAAACTGCCGGCTCGGCAGGAGGTCCCATCCTTGCCCGTGGGGGACGACGAAGAGCGCCGCGATCCCCCGCCGGTCGGCGAAGGAGATTCCCGCCTTGGGTCCGAGCACGAAGAGGGCGGTCGAGAGCGCGTCCGCACGGGTGCCGGTGTCGGCGATTACCGTGACGGAGCCGGCGAACGGAGCTGCCAGGCCGGTCGAGGGATCCACGATGTGGCCGGGACGCTCCGAGACTCCGGAGCTCGAGACCGAGCCATCCCCCGGCGAAAAGCGGCAGAGCTCGCGTGCCGAGTCGGAGCGGGGAAGGGCGACCGACACCTCGCTGAGCTCCTCGCGGCGGGCCACGGCGGTCGCGGTTCCCACGAGAGAGATCTGCCCGCCGAAGTTCAACCGCGCGACGCCGACTCGGTGACGGCGCAGCTCGAGCAGGGCGTAGTCGAGCGCCTCCCCTTTTCCGAATCCGCCGGAGTCGATCGATCCTCCGGCTGTCGCGAAGAAGAGGGTGCGCGTTCGCGCGTCGAGGCGCGCCTTCCGCCACCCGACGGCTTCCGGGCGAGCCCGGCGCGGATCGGGCTCGCGGCCGGTCAGGCCGAGAGCTTCCGTGATCGCGCCGACGGTCGGGTCGAAGGCGCCGTCGGTCTCGCGCGCGAGAGAGAGCGCCGCCGAGAGGCTGCGAAACGTTCTCGGCGACAGAAGAAATGGTCTGCTCGTCGCCGCGGCGTTCGCGAGGGAGAGCTCGGAGTCCGCCCGCCAGTTCGAGAGGCGCCGTTCGACCTCGTCGACGGCCTGGAAAGAAGCCGTCACCGCCGCTTCGGTCGAGACGCGGTCCGATCCGAAAGCGTCGATCTCGAGGACGGTGCCCATGGCGGAACGCGCCCGGGTAACCCGGAACGCGAGGTCGCGGGTCCGCGCGTTCATCGTCGGGAGAAGCGCCGCGATGGCGAGGCCCCCGATCAGACTGAGACTCAGTCTCAACGTCACGGCCGGCCTGCCCGGGCGGCGCGAACCAGACATCTCAGTGGACGAGGTGGGGACGGCGGCCGGGGGCTTTGACTCTTTCGGCCGAGGAGATGCCTTCGGCGGTCAACGCCCGCGGCCGGCACTGGCGGCAGATGCCGCGCATCTGGTGGCTGTGGGAGAGCGGCAGGAATCCGTAGCGCTCGCACACCTCGTCCTGCAGGCTCTCGATGCGCGGCTCGAAGAACTCGATCACGCGACCGCATTCGTTGCAGATGAGGTGGTCGTGGTGCTCCCCGGCGCGAAGCCGTTCGTACCGATAGCCGATCTCGCCGATCCGGACGCGGCCGACGATCCCCGAGTCGACCAGGAGCTCCAGCGTGCGATAGATCGTGGCCCTCGAGATCTTCTTGCCCTTGCCGCGCAGCCGGACCAGGATCTCGTCCGCCTCGAAGTGCTCATGGCGGGCAAAGAGCTCGTCGAACACGGCCTGACGCTCGGTCGTGAGCTTCAAGCCACGCCGTTCCAGGTATTTGCGGAAGATGATGCGTTCGCGGGTTCTCATGCGATTGCGACTCAGTCTCAGTTGCAGTATTCTCCACGGCCCCGGGCTTGTCAACCCCGCGGCGGGAGGGACGTCCAAAAGGTCATGTGGCAGGGTTTCACCATCGCGCTGCGGGAGGGGATCGAGTCCTTCCTGATCGTCGCGCTCACGCTTTCGTACCTCAGACGGACAGGCCGCGCCGGTCTGGCGCGCGCCGTTTACCTGGGGATCGCGGTGTCGGTCGTCGCCTGCGTGGCCGCGGGCTTTCTCTTCTCCGAGGCCGGCAAGAAGCCCCTCTGGGAGGGGATCCTCGCGTTGACCGCCGCGGCGCTCGTGGGAAGCCTGCTCGTCTACATGAAGCGCGTCTCGTCGCGCATGAAATCGGACATCGAGACCCGGCTCGAGAACCGGGCGCGGACGACCTCGCTGCGACGCGCGTTCTGGGGCGTATTCGCATTCACGCTCCTGATGATCACGAGGGAAGGGATGGAGACCGCTCTCCTCGTCGCGACCGCGCTCTTCCAGATGAAGTCGACCGCGGTCGGCGGCGGCCTCGTCCTCGGCCTGGTGGCGGCGGTCCTGATCGCCTTCGCGTGGACGCGCCTGGGCCGCGGAGTCGATCTCCGCGGCCTCCTGAACGTCTCGGCGATCTTCCTGGCGATCTTCCTCGTCCAGCTCCTCCTCTACGGCGTCCACGAGCTCGCGGAGGCCGGCATCCTTCCCAACTCGCAGACGATCCACGACGCGACGGAGATCCTGGGACCCGACGGCCGCGTGGGACACCTGCTCGCGTATTCGCTCGCGATCGTGCCGACGCTGTGGCTCGCCGGCCTGTGGTGGAAGCGTCGCGTGGCGCGCGCGCACCTGACCGGAACGCGCAACGCCGCGTAGATATCGATCCACGACCCGGGTCGCCCGCTAGGACGGGAACTTCATGCGCCGGAGCAGATCGACGAACCGCGGGTCCGACCGAAGAGGATCGAAAGCCCGCTCGACGTTCAGATAGACCAGCCGACACGCCCTCTCCCCGTACGCCTTCTCCAGCCATTCGAAGGCCCGGTCCTTGTTTCCGAGCCCCACGTAGACCCACGCAATCGGGAAAGCCGAGACGTACCGACGTTTCGAGAGTGCCGCGAGCTCCGCCAGCGCTTTCTCCGCCTCGCTCCGCCGGCCCGCGACGCCACAGGCGTATCCGCGCAGCGCGATCGCGTCCGGCTCGTCCGGTGCGAGCCGGCCTGCGATCCCGAACTCGCGAATCGCGTCCTCCGGAAGGTTTTTCCGAAGATAAGCAAACCCCAGATAGACGTGCGCCAGGAAGAAGTCGGGATCGAGCTCGAGCGCCTTTCGCTGCTCTTCGATCGCCCGTTCGTACTGCCCCCCCCAGTAGTAAGTGGTACCGACGTCCGTGTTGATGACGAGGTTCAGCGGATCGAGATTCTGCGCACTCTGGATCTCCCTCAGGGCCGCCGGGAAACGTCCGCATACAGAGAGATAGTTGGCATACCACTGATGGCCCGTCGGGTAGTTCGGGTTCAACTCGATGGCCCGGCGGAACTCCCTCTCGGCGCCCGGCCAGTCCCAATCGAAGAGGTACTTCAGATCCGCGAGAAGCGCGTGCGCCTGGGCGAGGTTTTCGTCGATCTCGAGCGCGCGGACCGCAGCAGCCCGCGCTTTCGGCCAGAACTCCTTCGGGGGACCCTCGCCGTAAAAGGCTAAGAGATGGAAAGAGTCGGCCAGGCCGGCGTACGCGAGCGCGTAGCCGGGATCTTTTTCGATCGCGCTTTGAAAGAACTGGATGCTCTTCCCGATCGACTCTCCGGTTCGCTTGTTCCAGTAGTACCGACCTTTCAGATAGAGGTCGTATGCCTCGGGGTTCTCCGTGTAACGCCGGGCGAGCCGCTTTTCCTCTTCGCCCGTGAGTTTCAGGCGCAACGACTGCGAAATCTCCCGCGCGATTCCCTCCTGCACCGCGAAGGCGTCGGAGAACTTCTCCTGGAATCGTTTTCCCCACATCTGCGATCCGCGCTTGACGTCGGTCAGCTCCGCCTGGACGACGAGGCTGTCGCCCCGCTGCAGGACGCGACCGGTCAGGACCGCTCGGACCCCGAGGTCCCGACCCGCCTTCAAAGGATCCTTCCCCTTGTAAACGAAGACGGTCGTCGGCGGAAGAACGCGGAGCTGCGGCAGCTGCGAGAAGCTGTTGATGAGGCTCTCGGTCAAGCCGTCGCTCAGGTATTCCGCGTTCGGATCCCGGCTGGCGTTGGTGAAGGGAAGGACTGCCAGCGAATCGACGGGCGCGGCGCGATGAAGCCAGGCCGGCACGCCGAAGATCGCCAGAGAAGCCAGAATGGCCAGGGCGACCAAGATGACGATGGGGGGCGCCACGCGAGGTCCCGGCGGTGGAGGGGTTGGTTCCCAGGCCGGTTCGGTCAACACGACCTTGAGAGCAAAAGCCAGGTCCCGGGCTGACTCGAATCGGCTCGCCGGATACTTGGCCAGGCATCGGAGGATGACGAGCCTCATGTGATCCGGAAGGTCCGGCACCAGATCGGCGGGATCCTTGGGTTCGTCGCGGAGAATCGCGGCCAGCGTTTCCGCCGGGCTCTCGCCGAAGAAGGCGCGCTTGCCGGTCGCCATCTCGTAGAGGATGCAGCCGAGCGAGAAGATGTCGCTCCTCGGGTCCGCGTGACCGCCGCTCGCCTGCTCCGGCGACATGTATCCGGCCGTTCCCATCACGGTGCCGGTCTTCGTGGGAGTGGCGATCGTGGGCGAAGTCTCGGTCAATTTCTCCGGCTCGGGTCGCGCGAGGCCGAAGTCCAGGATTTTCACGCGGCCGTCGAAGGTCAGGAAAACGTTCTCCGGTTTCAGGTCCCGGTGAACGATGCCGTGGGAGTGCGCCGAGGCGAGCCCGTCGGCGACGCACAGGCCGATCTCGACGGCGGTGCGCCACGGCAGGGGATTCCCCGCCAGACGCTTGCGGAGAGTTTCCCCTTCCAGAAGCTCCATAACGAGGTACTCGATCCCCGACTCGTTGCCGAAGTCGTGAATGTCCACGATGTTCGGATGCGCGAGAGCGGCCACCACGCGCGCCTCACGCTCGAACCGGGCCAGAGACTCAGGGTCGCGAGAGAGATGGTCGGGCAGGACCTTGACGGCGACTTCGCGATCGAGCCGCACGTCGCGCGCGCGGTAGACCTCCCCCATGCCTCCCGCGTCGATCGGCGCGAGAATCTCATAGGGCCCCAGGCGAGTGCCCGCCGGCTGCGTCACGGAATGCCGGGCCGATTCTAGGCCGGCCTCGTGAGCTTCGAGCGCAACGTCACGGAAGGTCTCCGGAATCGCAGAACGGGGATCGGGAAAAGCTCAGCGTCGGGACCGGAACTCCTTCGTCCAAGCGAGAAAAAGGGCGCCTGCGCCGGACCTCGCGGCTCCGGACCGCTGCCTGAGGAGTCCGAAGTTGTAGGAATAGTCGAGCTCCAGACTCGAGTCCCAGAGAAACCCGCTCGTCAGACCGGCCGTCGCCGCGTGGAGCGTCCCTGTGCGGTCCGTGACGGAGCCCTGCGGCGTGAAGCGCGGACGGTCGAGCCACGCGAGTGACCCTCGTATCTGCATGTACAGGAAGAAGAGCGCCTGGTAGCGGTACTCGAGATTGGCGATCGCATATCGGGAGGGAAAGAACTCCTGGAATCCTGCCGCCGGAAGGATGGGCGCCGAGAGAGACTCCCAGTCGCCCGCGTTCGATCCTCCGCCCAAACGAAACGCGGAGAACCGGTCGAGGTGGACTCCACGTCCGGCATAGGCCGAGGCGACGTAGCGGTGCCTTTCTCCCGCGAAGAACGGCATTCCACTCGCGGCCACGGCGTAGAGGCTGACCGCTCGAAAATCCCTCGACGCCTCCGCGTTCTGCAGACCGAAGACTCCTCCTCCCCAATCTTTCCAATCGGAGCGGTGCCCGGCCACGCCGTCCAGGCCGGCCGCGAAGCCCGCATGGGGAAGCTCCAGGATGTTGCGCTCCAGCGCGTCCGCCCGAAGGCGAAGATGGATGCGCCCCTCGTACGTCTCCTGCGGCAGGACGAAGGCGGAAGCCGTGTCGCCGCCGCGCGCAAAGAAGAGGTAACCCGGCTCATACGTGAGCGCGGCCTCGAAGGCGTTGTCCTGGCGGCCGGGAGACAGCGTTCTCCTGTATCCGATCCCGGCGCCCGCCCGCACGAAATTCCATTTGAGCTCTTCCGCCGCGACGCGGCGGCCTTCGACATACTCCGAGCGAGCGAAAGGAAGCGTCACGTTCTCGAACGTGAGCGCCGCCTCCAAACCGGATGGAACGAGCCTGCGGTTGTAACGGGCATCGTTGGCGAGCACCGCGATGTCGGCCCGCAGGCGCTCCGCCCCGTCCTGCCGGTTACGCCAGAAGAAGAGTCCTCCGGAGGGAACCAGGACGCGCTGCTCCAGCCCGCCCGGGATCCACTGCGCACTGAGCACGATCGCCGTTACAGAAGTCCGGTCGCGGGCCGCCGCTGAGAGGGTTCTCCCGAAGACCGTTTCGGTCCAGGCCTCCCCGGCGCGTGGGGTTCGCGCGTCCTGCGCCGAGAGTGACGCGGCGAGGAGAAAGCCGGCGGCGAAGAAACTCGGGGAGAAACTCCCTCTCTTGTTCATCGAGACGCTCATCGATTCTATTTCTGCCGGCCGTGTCAGAACCGGAACGTTCAATTGAACGTGCCGAGATCGGGGGACTCGTTGCACCCTCCCGGCAGAGCGAGGAAAAGGAACGCGAGAGATCGGAGAATGCTTCTTCATGGCTTTCCTCCGCAGCGCGGAAGCGGGTCGGGAAAGGAGCTCTCGAAGGTGTTCCCCTCCCAGCAGTTGCCGGATCCCGACGTGTCCCAGACGAGGTCGGCCCCGGGAAGCGGCGCGATCTTCGGATCCGGGCTCCCGCCGTTTTCGAGCGCTACGTTATTTCGGATCTCGTTGTCGTCGGGGAAGGGACTGATGCGCGGATCCAAAGCGGCCGCGTCGGGAGGCAGCTGCGCGATCAGGATCCCGGCGCTGTCGTTGCCGGTCACGATGTTGCCAGTGACGGTCAGCTCGTCGCCGCCGACATTCAACAATCCCACGCCGCTCGGCAGGAGCGACAGGATGTCGGAGGGATCGGTCACCGGGTTGGGCCGATTGTTGTCCAGGAGCAGGTTGTTGCGCACCGTGACGTCCTTCGTCACGGTCTCGTCGAGACCGGGCAGGAGGTCCACGAGGATGCCAGCGGAGTTTCCGACGCAGCCGTTGGAGGAGACCGTGACGTCGACGCTGTTCTCGACCTCGATCCCGACTGTGCTGTCCTGCGCGACGTTGCCTCCGACGGTGATGCCGCGGGACTGGCCGATATAGATGGCGGTGTCATTGCTGCCGGAGACGAAGTTCCCATCGATGCGGCCGTCCGCGCTGTGCAGCGCGAAGATGCCGTACTCGCCGTTGCCGAGGTACGTTCCGCCGGTGACGGCGAAGTCCCGTCCGTTCTCGATCAACACGCCGTTGCCGACGTAGTTCCGAATCTCGAGCCCGCGGAGACGGAATCCTTTTATCGTCGACACGGGGGACGGCGGCGCGGCGTGGATTCCCGTGTCGCCGGAGAGCCCGACGCCGTCGAGCACCGCGCCCGGGCTGCCCTCGATCGTGATCCCGTTTTTCGCGACCAGGACATTTTCGCGATAAGTGCCGGCGGGGACCTTCACCGTATCGCCCGGCTGACTCGCGTCCACGGCAGCCTGGATGGTCGTCGAGACGACCATCGGGCGCGCTCCCGCCGGAGACGAAACGGCCGCGAGCTGCAGGGCGATCAGACGCGAAAACCGGAATGCGCTCAGGACCAGCTTCGTGGAATTCATGTCATCTCCTTCTTTCCGTCATTCGTTGACTGATAATCACGATCGTCGTTTCCTCCGAGAGAGTCTTGGGAAACAGCTGGGTTTCTTCTGGTTTTCTTTGAGAGCCGCCATGCGAGTTCGCTTCGCCGACTGCACGTTCGACTCGGAAACCCGGGAGTTCCTTCGCGGTGGAGAGGCGGTTCACCTTCACCCGAAGGCTTTCCGCCTCCTCGAGATCCTGCTCGAAAACCGTCCCCGGGCCCTTTCCAAAGCGGAGCTGCACGAGGGTCTGTGGCCCGGCAGCTTCGTTTCCGAAGCCAACCTGGCGAGCCTGGCAGCCGAGATCCGCCGGGGTATCGGGGAAAAGGGGCGGGGAGCCCGGACGCTCCGAACCGTCCATGGTTTCGGCTACGCGTTCTCCGGAGAAGTGCACGAGGCGGGAAGCGCGCCTGCCGGCGACCGGTTCACCCTCGCCTGGGATCAGCGAGAAGTCACACTGGCGACGGGAGAGAACGTCGTCGGCCGCGACCGGAACGCGACTGCGCGGATCGACGACTCAACGATCTCCCGGCATCATGCGCGCATCGTCGTTGCCGGGAAGAGCGCCACGATCGAGGATCTGGGGAGCAAGAACGGGACGTTCGTCGAAGGAAAGCGGATCGAGAAGCCCCGCGCTCTCTCGGACGGAGAAAGAATCCAGGTGGGCTCGATCGTGCTGACGTTCCGCGTGTTCTCGCCCGAAAAGTCCACCGACACCCGGCGCTGAGCGCGCGACGAAAGTGCGGGAGAGAGGGTCCTCCGGCCGTCAGCGGGTGGCGGGCTGGCCCGATCGCAGCATCGCCTGCAGGATCGTCTCGGAGATCCCGGCGTTTCGAAGCTCGAGAATCTCCGCCGTCGTCAGCTGGTAGTTGACGTTGTCGGTCCGGACCTTTTTCAGGATGAACTCGTCGGAGAGCCCTTCCTGCTTCAACTTCAGGATGTCCCGGTAGGGTCGGGCGGGCGGCTCGGAAGGAGCGTCCACGGCGATCGCGGGCTGATCGGGCACAATGGCTGCGAGCGGCGGGGTCGCTGGAGAAGCGGCCGGCGGCGGCGGAAGGTTCAAAGCCAGCGGCGTGGGCGGAGGCGGAACGGGCGGCGCCGGATTCGGGTTCGGAGCCACCGGCGCGCCGGTCCCCGGCGACGTCGGCCCGGGAGCCGGTGGAGGTGGAGATTGCCGGGACGTCTGGCAGCTCGAGAGTCCGATGGCCGCGGCGAGAAGAAGCATCCAAACGCGCGTTTTCATGGCGTTTACCTCGCTCGAAGCCGGATTCTACCGCCGGGCCCGGAACTTGCTCTTTTTCAGTCCGGCAGGAACAGGAGGGCACGAACATGAAGTGGATGAACGCTTATCTCATCGGGTACTTCATCTTTCTGGCGGGCATCGCTCTGGCCCTGTGGAAGACCGGAATCCTGGCCTCGATCGGATCCACCTGGGCGCTGATCGGCCTCGTGATCGCCGTCGGCATCGGCATCATGGTGTCCGTCACGAACAGCGGAAAGAAGGAGACGATCGAAGTCGATCGGAGCTAGACCCGGCCCTTACCTCCGGCTGTCCCACAAAACGTCCGGAACTCCCTTCCGCCGGTTCTCCGAGCGCGCCATCACGAACAGCGCATCGGAGAGGCGGTTCAGATACACGATCACGTGGGCTCCGACCGCCTCACTCCGCGACAGCGCCACGACCAGGCGCTCGGCCCTCCGGCACACGGCGCGCGCGACATGGAGTTGCGCGGCGGCCGCCGATCCCCCCGGCAGCACGAAATTCTCGAGCGGCGGAAGGTCTTCCGAGAGCCTGTCGATCGACCGCTCGAGGGCGTCGACGTGGCGCGCTTCGATCCTCGGAACGGGCCGCGCCGCCTTGTCTTCCTCCGTGACGCAGAGGTCGCTTCCCAGGTGGAAGAGATCGTTCTGGATCGCGCCGAGGGCCTCGGCGAGCACGGCGTCCAGCCCGGAGGCGATCGCGACCCCCAGGTGGCTGTTCAGCTCGTCGACGGTCCCGTAGGCCTCCACCCGTCGAGAGTCCTTCGCGACGCGCCCTCCTCCGCCGAGAGAGGTCGTTCCGTCGTCGCCGGTGCGCGTGTAGACCTTCGTGATGCGGGGCATACTCCTCTCCTGGTCACCCCGAGCGAACGGAGGGATCCCTCGTCGCTTCGCTCCTCGGGATGACAGCGTAAATTGCTTCACTCCTCGGGATGACAGCGTGAACGTTCAGAACGAAACCTCCAGCCCGCCGGCGATCCGGCGGCCGGAGGCGGGAAATCCGTTGGCCTCCTCGTACCGACGATCGTTCAGGTTCTGCGCGCGCAGATAGGGCGCGAGGGATCCCATGCGATAACGCGCGTAGAGATCGAAACGCCAGTAGGACGGCTCCTCGACCCGGTCGGTGGTCGACAGCGCTTTGACGTCGCTTCGCGGTCCGACGAAGACCGCGCGCGGAGACACGTCCAGCCGGGAAACCGGCGTCAGCGTCATGCCCAGGAACCCGCTGTGGCGAGGACGCCGGATGAGCGCGAGTCCCGTGTCCCGGTCCTCCGTGTCGAGGTACGTGTAGCCGGCGTCCACGGAGGTCACGCTGGAGATCGCCTGACGCCAGGACAGCTCCGCGCCCCGGGACCGCGCGCGGCCGACGTTGAAATTCAACCCTGTCGCGAAATCGTAGACGATCAGATGGCGGAAATCGTTCCAGAACACCGACGCCGACGCTCGCCCGCCGGCCACTTCGTATTCCGCGCCGAGGTCGTAGGAGGTCGAACGCTCCGGCTGGAGATCGGGGTTGCCGGAAAACGGATAGAAGAGCTCTCCAACCGACGGCGCTCGAAAACCGGTTCCGCCCGATGCCCGAAGCTTCCAGCGCCCCGTGCGCCAGGAGATCGAGGCTCTCGGGCTCCAGACGTCGCCGAACCGGGAATGGTCGTCGTATCGCAAGCCCGCGGTGGCGAGCCATCCTCCGGCCAGGTCGATCGAGTCCTCGCCGCCAACGCTCCAGATCGTCGCGTGCTCTCCATCGAGGTTCACTCCGAAGTTCGAGGAGTCTTCGACCTTCCAGCGCTGCCACTCGGCGAAAGCGGTCAAGCGGTGCGCCCCGGCGGAGAAAGTGTCGGCGGCCCGCCCCTCGAGCGTCCGGGCATCCGTGTGCGACTGGAAAGACGGACTCTCGAAAGACGGCCGCGAACGAACCCAGCCGAGGGTCACGCTCGCGGAGTGTCCGGACGCGGGATGAAACGTCGCCGGGAGGACGATGCGGTCCTCCCGCGGAAAATAACGATTTTCCGGGGTCTCGCCGCCGACCGGCCCCGGCAGGCCCAGCTCGCCGTCGGCGGTCGATCCCTCGAGCGCCACGCGGGTGTCTCCGAACCGGCCCTCCAGGCGCAGCGAGCCCGAGCGCTCCCGCCAGTCGTCGTTGACGCGATCGCCGTTGTCCTGCCGATCCCGGGCACTCGCCGCAATCCCGAAGAACGTCGTCCCCGCCGAGGCGAAAGCTTCGAGCTCGCGCTGATCGTGGTTCCCCGCCTCTCCGACCACGCGCCCCGAGAATTTGTCGCCCGCCGGCCGCGTGAACACGTGGACGACGCCTCCGATCGACTCCGATCCATACAGCGCGGAGAAGGGGCCGCGGACGATCTCGATCCGCTCGATGTTCTCCGTGGAAAGAAGCGTGAAGTCGTAACCCGGGAAGAAAGGTGAGTTCACGCGCACCCCGTCGACGAGCACGAGGGTATGGGTCGAGTTCGCGCCGCGCAGGAAGACCGACGTCTGCGCGCCCGGTCCGCCCGAGCGAGCGACGAGGGCGCCCGGAACCGACCGGAGCACGTCCTGCACCGTTCGCCATCCGTTCCTCTCGATGTCTTCGCGCGTGACGACGGTGACTGCCGCGCCGACCTCGTTGATCCCTTCCGGCGCTGCGGTTGCGGTCACGACCACGCTTTCGGAGACCGGCGGGACCTGCGCGGCCGCGACGGACCCGGCCTCGAAGCTCGAGACGGCGACCGCGATGCCGATCGCGGCGACGCTGCGCAGGGCGCGGCGCGCTGCCTCCCGGCGTGCGATCGCATCCAGGCCGAAGAGCACCGCGGTTCCGGCGAGCTCCGCGGCGAGCGTGTTCCAGAAGAACGGGAGGGCGAGAACGTAAGCGGCCGCGAGTCCCGCCGGCGTCGGTGGATAGCCTCCCCCGGACACCCAGACGGCGAAGTTCGTCGTCAGAAAGAAGAAGACCGCCCCGCCGGCGGAGAGTGCCGCGAGGCGTCCGGCGCGGGCATTTCCGGCGAGTCGGCGACCGACGAGGACCATCAGAGCAAAGGATCCGTAGACGGCGATCCGCACGAACGTGACCGCTCTCCGCCCGGAACCCGGGTCGAGGACCAGATCCGACAAGAGCATCGCGGCGATCGGGACGGCCCACGCCCACCGGCGCGGGAGTCGGGCGCCGGCGTAGAGACCAATGGCGCCCAGCGCGACGAAATTGGGGGGATGGGGAAGGAGCCGGGAAAAAGCGCCGAGGAGAACGAGCAGGACGGCGGTCGTCGCGGTCGTCATTCGAACCTCCCGTTCGACGAGACGAGATCTCCGGGCGGTGAAGAGGGCGTCCCGCGTCTCGGAAAGTCGAGACCACGTCCCCTCTCCTTTCCCCGTCGGAGAAAGCGTTCCGTCCGGCAGGTTTCCTGACTTCCGGATCATCCGCCGTCGGGCTCCTTCCCGGACGCGCGACCGTCATCGATCTCACGCGTCCAGTGGTTTCTCGCCCGGGGCGTCCCCGGTGACAGTGGCGGGGGCCGCGCGGGATTCACACCCGCTTCCCTCGACCGAACGGAATCAAAGAACGAGCGGCGAATTTACCGCTCTTCTTCGCCAATGTCATCCCGACTTTTCCAATGGCATCCCGACTTTTCCAGTGTCATTCCGAGGGCGAAGCCCGAGGGATCTCTTCCAAGCCTCCTTTTCCAGTGTCATCCCGAGGGCGAAGCCCGAGGGATCTCGTCTTCGAACCGGAAGAGATCCCTCGCTCCGCTCGGGATGACAGCCGGGCGGGCTCGGAATGACAGTGAGGCCCGGATATCATCCGGCACAACAATGCCGGTCCTCGACTACACGCTCGACTTCGATCGTCTGCGCCGCGTCGGGTTCCCGGAAGTCGTTCTCGCTCAAGGAAAGACGACCACGCAGATCGCGGAGATCTGCCGCCAGCTCGCCCGCGCCCACGATGTCCTCGTAACGCGCCTCTTCCCCGAACAGTGGGAAGAGCTGGCCGTCAACCCCTTGCCCGGGAGGGCGGATTACGACGAGCGGTCCGGGACCCTCCACATCTCGGTCGGAAAGCCGATGGCGCGGGTGGAAGGCAACGCGGTGCTCGTCACCGCCGGCACCGCGGACACGTTCGTCGCCGAAGAAGCCCGCCGCACGCTCGAATACCTGGGTGTCTCCTCCACGCTCGTCCCGGACGTCGGCGTAGCGGGAATCCTGCGATTCCTCTCCCGGCTCGAGGAGGTCGAGCAGGCCGACGTCGTCATCGCGGTTGCCGGCATGGAGGCGTCCCTTTTCTCCGTCATCGGCGGGCTGGTCGGTCGCCCGGTGATCGCCGTTCCGACGTCGGGTGGTTATGGCGCCGCGTTGAACGGCGTTGCTTCGCTCCTCGCCGCGTTGAACTCCTGCGCCAACGGGGTCACCGCGGTGAACATCGACTCGGGGTATGCGGCCGCGATGGCCGCGTACCGCATTCTTTCGGGAGGGCCGCGCCGATGGGATCGAAGACGGACAAAGCGCTCCGGGACGCCCGCGAGTACATCCACGCCGCCGCGATCGGCGTCGACCGCAAACGGAAGAAAGCGCTCCTCGGCCGTCCGACGACGCCGATCGAGGTAAGACCCGAAACCACCGTCGCCGAGCTCCTCGACTCCTACCGCGACGCGTCGTTCCAGGCACGTGCCCTCGGTAACTGCGCGGCCATCTTCGACGCGATGCTCCGCGACAAGGACCGGCCGACGATCTTCCTCGGCCTCGCCGGATCGCTCATCGCGGCCGGCATGCGGCAGGTCTTGACCGACCTGATCGAGCACAACATGGTCGACGTTGTCGTCTCGACCGGCGCGATCATTTCGCAGGACCTCTACCAGGCGCGCGGCGGCCGCCATTACCACGGGAGCGTCCACGCGGACGACAGGGAGCTGCGCGACCTCTACATCGACCGGCTCTACGACACCTTCATCGACGAGGAGAAGTACTGGAAGACGGACCTCGCGGTCTCGCAGTTCGCCGACTCCCTCTCGGGAAAGACGCTCTCCTCCCGCGCCTTCCTCTCCCTCCTCGCGGAGAAGGCCCGCAAGGACCCGGGCTCGATCCTCGGCTCGTGCGCGAGGCGCGGCGTGCCGCTCTTCGTCCCCGCGCTGAACGACTCGTCGATCGGAATCGGCCTGACCGAGCACTATCACCGGATGAAAAAGATCGGCCGGCAGCCGATGACGATCTCCTCCATCCGCGACAACTACGAGCTGACCCAGATCGTCGTGCAGAGCCCGGCGACCGCCGCGGTATACATCTCCGGAGGCGTCCCGAAGAACTACATCAACGACTCGATCGTGATGTCGTACATCTTCGGGATCGACACGGGCGGGCACCGCTACGCGATCCAGGTGACGACCGACGCGCCGCACTGGGGCGGCCTGGGCGGCTCGACCCTGTCGGAGGCGACGTCCTGGGGCAAGGTGTCGAAGAAGGCCTCGCACGAGATGGCGTTCGTCGAGACGTCGGTCGCGCTGCCGCTCCTGTACGGTTACGCGCTGCAGAAGAAGGCGGCGCGAGGCCGGAAGCGGCTGTCCTTCGAGTGGAAGGAGGATGAGCTGGTGAAGGTGACCCGCGTCGACGCAGTCAAACGCGGGTCATCCTGAGGCCCAAAAGGGCCGAAGGATCCCTTGAATTCGAAGGACCCCTCGCTGCGCTCGGGATGACAGGGGCGCGCTTAGAGCACTTCCCCCCGCAGCGGGATCTCGATCACCGAGCGCTCCTTGTCGGAAGTGAAGAGTTTGACGGTTCCCTCGAGCGCGCCCTTCTTCACGTTTCCGCTGGCCTTCACGACGACCGTGTAGGAGACGCCATCCTGCGTCGGGACGACGTCGGTCACGAAACCGGGGACGCTGACCTCGGCGCGCATGACCTTGACCGGCACGGCCGGCTTGTTGTTCGTCACGATGATGTTGCGCGTGATCGGGTCCTTTCCGGCGGTGAAGTTGCCGAAGTTGACGGTCACCGGCGTGACCGAAACGCGCGGCCGCACGATTCCGGAGACCGGGATCTCGACTGTCGGCTGCTGGGTGACGCCCGTTGCGATCCGGATCGGCGCGTTCAGCAATCCTTCGGGAGCGTCCGGCTGCACGTTGACGTGGACCTTGTACTGCTCGCCGGGACGTCCCGGGATCTTGTCTTTGTCGCCGGCCGGCAGGATCTCCGCCTTGACGTACGGCTGCGAGGTCTCGGCGATCGTGGGACGGAAGCCTTTCTCTTCGGAGATGAGGATGACGTCCTGGCCGGCGGCGTCCCCCTTGATGACCGAGAACCGGACGAACGGCTGAGGCACGACGTCCACGAAGGGCTTGACCATCGCCTTGATGAAGAGATTCAGCTGCGGCCGTTCCGGGTCGTTGGAAACCACGAGAACCGACTTGGAGATCGGTCCCGAAAAGCTCTTGGTGTCGACGCTCGAGTGGATCTTTCCTTCCGCGCCCGGCTTGATGATGCGGTCGAATGAGGCGACCGTGCATCCGCAGGACGGACGGGCGTCGGAGATCATCAGGTCCGAGCCCCCGGTGTTCTTGACGATGAAGGTTGCCTCCACCATCTGACCCTTGGCGACCGTGCCGGCGTCCTTCGTCTCGGGCGAGATCTCGATCTTGGGCGCGGCGGCGGACGATTTCGCGGCAGCCGGCTTGGCGGCGGGCGCCTTCTGCGCCTCGAGGGCAGCAACGACGAACAGGCCCGCGGCGACGAGGCAGGCCAACCTTCCGATCTGACGCATTTCCGATCCTCCTGTTTCCGTTGGTGCTTTAGAGTATGCCGAACCCGTCAAACTCGGGATTACCGGCGGAAATTCCAGAATCCGGCGTTTTTGGCCGGCAATTCCCGCCTCTTGCGAAGGGCCATGGCGGAACTGAAAACCATTCACCTCGTGCCGATCGGAGGCACGGCCATGACGCCGCTCGCCGCGCTCCTCGCCGAGGAGGGGCACCGCGTCACGGGAAGCGCGCTCGACCTCTACCCCCCCATGTCCACGCTGCTCGAATCCCTTCAAATCCCGGTCGCGAGAGGGTTTGCGCCCGGGCACATCCCCGCACGCTGCGACTGCGTCGTCGTGGGGAACGCGGCGCTTCGCGACAACGTCGAAGCGGTCGAGGCGCGGCGGCGGGAGATCCCCGTCCTCTCGATGCCACAGGCCATCCGGGAGCACCTGCTGCCGGCGAAGACTTCCATCGTGGTCACCGGCACGCACGGCAAGACCACGACTTCCGCGCTGACGGCCTGGCTCCTCCTCGACTCGAACCGGGATCCCGGATTCCTGATCGGCGGAGAGATGAAGAACATGGGCCGCGGCTATCGGCGGGGCGCCGGACCCGCCTTCGTGCTGGAGGGGGACGAGTACAACGCCGCGTTCTTCGACCGCGGGCCGAAGTTTCTTCATTACGAGCCGCGGCATCTCTTCGTCGGCAATATCGAGTACGACCACGCGGACCTCTTTCCCGATCTCGCCTCGGTGGTCGAGGCGTTTCGCCAGGTCGTCGCGATCGTGCCGCCCGAAGGGACGATCGTCGCGAACGTGGACGACGAGCGGGTCCGGGGCATCCTTCCCGCGGCGCGCGCCCGGATCGTCCCCGTTTCTCTCGCCGACCCCGCCGCGGACTTTTCGGCGACGGAGATCGAATCCGAGCAAGAGGGAACCCGCTTCACGCTGCTCGAGTCCGATCGAGCCGCCGGCCGGCTCTTCTCGCCGCTCGTCGGGACGCACAACCTGAGGAACGCGCTCGGCGCGATCGCGCTGGTGCGCGCGCTCGGCCTCTCGGTCGAGGAGATCGCGCGTGCGCTGCCCCGCTTCGCGGGCGTGCGCCGAAGGCTCGAGGTCAAGGGCGAGAAGAACGGAATCGTCGTCGTGGACGATTTCGCGCACCACCCGACGGCGGTCGCCGGAACGATCGCGGCGGCGCGCACGCGCTGGCCGGGACGGAGAATCTGGGCGCTCTTCGAGCCGCGCTCGAACACCGCGGGAAGGAAGCTCTTCGAGGAGGACTACGGGGACGCGTTCTCCGCCGCCGACGCGCTCGTGATCGGTCCCATCTTTCACGCGAAGCGCTTGAAGCCGGAGGAGCGCATCGACCGCGCGGCGCTGCTCGACCGTTTCACGACGAACGGCAAACCCGCGTACGCGCCGGAGAGCCTCGACGAGATTCCCGGAATCCTCCGGCGCGAGGCGCGCGCCGGCGACGTGCTGCTGCTCATGTCGTCGGGCGCCTTCGGGGGCCTGCCGGAGACGCTGCTCGGAGAGCTCTAGGTGAAAGCTCTTTGGCTGTTCGCGGCGCTGCTCGCTCCGGTCCCGGCTTTTCTGTTCCAGAATCCCCGGCCACCGGTCGTCCTTCCCCCGGCCGGCTTGCGCGTCATCGATCTCGAAAGCGCGGATCAGGACCCGGCAGCCTGGAGTGCGATCCGCGATCTCGGCGCCAACGCCGTCACCGTTTCCCGGCCGCCGAGTCGTGAAGCCGACGAGATCGTCACCGCCGCGGGATTGACTTACTTCGCGCTCCTGACGACCGATGAGATCGCGATTCTTTCTCGCGACGCCTCACGAATCGCCGAAATCCGCGGCGAGGGCAGTCTTCTCGGCTTCTATTTCTGGGACGCCCAGGTCGTTGAAGGTTTCACGACGCCTGAGGCCCAACAGCAAGGCTACTCGACGTTGAAGCTCCTCTTTCCGAAAAAACTCGTTCTGTACCCGACGAGACTCGATCCGATCGCCTGGAACCCCGACTTTCTCGATCGCTACTTCCGTCCGGAGTTCACGGATCTGGTGACGCCCTACTTCTACCCCGTCGGCACGACGATTCTCGGAGAGGCGCGCGAAGAGGATGCCTGGCGGGCACGGCTCGGCGGATTGCTCTCTGCTCTGGCGTCCCGAATTCCTCCGGGCAAAGGTCTCCTCCCCGTCCTCCAGGGCTTTGAGCAGCAGGGATACCCCGTGAGCACCCATTTCCTTGCCGACCAGTTCGCCGTTTATCGAAGCCTCTGGCCGAACCTTTCCAATGCCATCGTCTTCGCATGGAAGTTGTCCCCACCGCTCGTCGGGATCGCCGGCAGGCCGGATCTTCAGGAGGGCGCGTGCAACCTCTTTCGAAGTCTCTCGCGTAGATCCACGTGTCGTTCCGAACGCGTGTTGTCCTGGCGATGACTGTCAACCGATCGCCGACTTGGCCATCCCGACCGGTAGGCGCCCGCCGGTCCCGACTGACTGCCCTGGCTCCTCTCCGGGAGATGAGGACTTCCCGCCCAGAGCGACCCGCGCCCCAAGAACGAGCGCGAAAGCGGGGAAGAGCGTCGCCGCGATGCGTTGAAAGCAGGAGTCGACCTTCCAGACCGGATCGAACGACGAGATCGAAAACGCCGCCACGTAGCCGAGGACCTGCAGGACGAGGACCGGCAGCAGGAGATCCGCGAGTCCCCGCCGCGTGAGAAGGAAGAAGAGTCCGATCGCGAGGAGCGGGACCCAGACCGGAAGCACTCCTGTTTCGAAGATCCGGGCGAACACGGTCGCGACGCGCGATCCGAGCTCCGACCACCGGCGCGGCTCCAGGAACGTCGGATCGAAGTCCCGCGGCGGGATCGGCCGGGCGAAGAGGAGCATCAGGCTCGCGTGCAGAATGGGCGGCACCACGAGGGCCCATCCCCCGCTCTTCCACGTCTCGACGGGACGAAGTCGTCGCCGGAGGAAGAGAATTCCGGCGAGCAGCAGCACGAAAAGCGTGCCCTCCGGCTTCGTCCAAGCGGCCAGGAGCGACGCCACGAACAGCCTCGTTGCGGCCGATCGGGATCCGGTCGCGACCGTGTCGAAAAACGCGCACGACGCCAGCACGAGCGCAAACGCGAGCGGGATCTCGGCGAGACCGGTATTGACCGCACGGTAGAGAGGAAAACAGACCGAGACGAGCGCTGCCGCCGACGCTCCCGCGAGTGGCGACCCGCGTCGCGTGAGGAAACCCCATACCCCGAGTATCGTCGCGAGCTCGCAGAGCACGAAGAAGAGCGCGAGCGCCTGATCGTTCCACCCTCCGGACAACGAAGCGAGCGTCGCGAGCGAGAGTGGTACGAGCAGCGGGTGGTCGGGGCGTCCCCAGGAAAGGGCGGGATCCTGGAAGAGGCGGCGTGGAATCGATCCGGTCTCGAAGATCGTCTTTCCCTTCAGGCCCCACATTGCCAGGTAGTCGGTCGCCCACATCGGTTCGGACATCGCGGCTACGAAGAAGAGAAGCCAGGCGATCGCGGCAAGAGCGAGGAGGACGACGACTCCCGCCCGGACCTTCCCGGACGAGGGGGGAGGGAAGGTTTCGAAGGAACGACTCGGCCGCCGAACCAGGAAGCTCGCCGCGACGATCGCCGCATCGATCGCGACGATCGGCAGCGCGCCGGCACCCGGAAAAATGGATGAGAGGACCACGAAGAGAATCGCCTGGACGAGAAGACCGACGGCGAAGCTCCAGGCGACCTTCTCGGACCGCGTGAGGCCGCCCGTGAAGAAGCGCGACGCCGCCCATCCCACCGACGACGCGGCGAGCGCGCCGGCGGCGACTCCGAGCACCGCGCCGACGAACGTCATCGCCGCCGGAAGAGCGCGCCGCCCGGGAGAACCGTCACGTCCGGGTTCGAGATCGCCCGGTTCTGGTAGGGATAGGCCGCGATGAAGGACGCCTCTGCCTCTCGACCACGCTCGACGACGCGGCGCGGCGCGAGCTGGTACGCCGCCTGATAGACGTAGACGTCCGGCCAAGGAGGCACGACGGCGGCGATCGTTGCGTCCCTCGGCGTCGAGCGGCGGACCTCCTCGAGAAAGGCACCGTAAGCCGGATCGAACCAGAAGCCGGTCCTTTCGGCGGCGGCAACGGCCTCGCCCCTCAAGGACCGCAACAGGAGGCGGCCGCGCCGCGCGATCTCAGTCGGAGACAGCGTAGCGATCATTGAAGCGGCCACGACAAGCAGGAGAGCGGCCGGCAGGCCGCGGCGCAAGAAGTCGGGAAGCCTCGCTCCGCCGCTCATTTCGCGGCGGCGACGCGGTTCGCGAGGACGCCGACGTTTTCGATCTCGATCTCGACCCGGTCGCCGGGAGCGAGCGGCCCCACGCCCGCAGGGGTTCCGGTCAGGATCAGGTCTCCCGGCAGGAGCGACATCATCCGCGAAACGTACGCGAGGAGGAACGCGGGCGAGAAGACCATGTTCGACGTGCGCGACGACTGCTTGACCTCGCCGTTCACGCGCGTCTCGATCGCGAGGTCCGAGGGATCGAGATCCGAAACGATCGCCGGCCCGATCGGGCAGAAGGTGTCGAACGACTTCGCGCGTGCGAACTGGCCGTCTTTCTTCTGGAGGTCGCGCGCGGTCACGTCGTTTGCGCAGCACACTCCCGCGAGCGCCTCGAGCCAGCAGTCCTCCGGCCAGCTCTTGATCCGGCGGCCGATCACGAGCGCGAGCTCCCCTTCGTAATCCACGCGTGCGGACTCGGGCGGGAGCACGATCTCCCCGCCGTCTGTGACGAGCGACGACGGCGCCTTCAGGAAGAGGAGCGGCTCCTCGTCGGCAACGGGGTTTCCGAGCTCCGCCGCGTGATCGCGGTAGTTGCGCCCCACCGCGACGATCTTCGACGGGGGCGGCGGCGCGCCGGGAGCACCGAAGCGGACGCTCTTCAGGCGATCACTCCTGCCACGCTTCTTCCGTCATCTGCGCTCGGTAGATCTCCCGCGCGTCGCCCATGAGCCGCACCGCCGTGAAGACGTCCCCATCCCGCCGTGCGTTCACTACGAGATCCACGCCGCCCTTCGTCGCGCACGTGATTGGAAGCTCGGCGTGGCCCCGAAGTGCGGCGACGAGAGCCGACGCGACGACGCCGGACCCGCACGACAGCGTTTCCGCTTCCACGCCGCGCTCCCACGTCCGTACGTCGAGCCGCTGCGGTCCCGCAACGCGAACGAAGTTGACGTTCGCTCCCTCCGGCAGGAGCGGGTGGCGGCGCAGCGGCGGCCCGAGCCGCTCGATCGGCAGCGTCGTCAGGTCGTCGCGCACGAAGACCACCAGGTGCGGAACTCCGACATGGATCGGCGTGCCGCTCGGCGGCAGCCCCGCCGTCGGATGCCGGTCCGGATTCGCCGGCGCGGGATCGAGGAGAATCGGCGAGTCCGGCGCGAGCACGTCCCTGAGCGCGAGGGTGACGGACTCGCCGCTCACCCGCGCGCCGACGTTTCCCCAGCCGGTCTCGAGGACGAGCTCCTGGTCGACGACGAGGCGCCGCGTCACCGCGTACCGGGCGGCGCAGCGGGTCCCGTTGGCGCAGAACGAGGCGAGGCCGCCGTCGGCGTTGTAGTAGTCGAGGTGGATCCGGCCGTCCCCCCCGCCGGAGAGAAAGAGCGCGCCGTCGGCGCCGACCGAGAGGCCGCGCCGGCAGAGCCGCGCAATGCGGAGGCGGTCCTCGTCCGAGAGCGCGCGGCCGTCCGCCTCGAAGACGAGGAAGTCGTTTCCCCCGCCGGCCATCTTGACGAAGCGATCGGGCAGCGACATCTCGCGAAGTCTAATTGGGGTCAACGCTGAAAGGCTGAATTCGGGTCAGAGCTGAATTCAGCCCTGGCACGAATTCAGTGATTCAGCGTTGACCCTAAAAAGTCTCGGCGTCGGCTTCCGGCGACGGCGGGCTCACGTTGCCGGCGGTGTCCACGGCCACGACGGTGTAGCGGTATCGGTGGCCCGGCGTGACCGCGGCGTCGTTGAAGAAGGCGTCGGCGATCGGCTTCTCGGTCAACCGGACCGGGGCCGCGTCCCGCTCCGCCCGGAAGACGACGTAGCCCGCGAGGTCGGGCGCCGCGGCCGGGTCCCAGAGGAGGCGCACGAGCCCGGCTTCGGGAAGCGCGTCGAGTCGCGCCGGCGCGGCGGGAGGAAAGACGTCCCGGTAATCGACTCCCTCTTCGAGAGCCGGGACGCCTTCGACCTTCGGCTTTCCCGGCAGCGTCGCGCGGACCGTATAGACGGGCTTCGAGCCGTAGGCCGCCGTCGTGTCGACGTAGACGGTCCCGTTCAGCGGGTCCGCGTTCAGCGGCGACTCGTATTCCTCTTCGCCGAGAGGGCGGCGGTACACACGGTAACCGCCCACCTTGGCCGGCCGGCCGAGAAGGTCCGCCTCCGGAGGCGCCCACTCGATGCAGACGCGTCCCTCCGCCGGGGTGACCCGAACGATCGTCGGAGGTCCCGGCGGAACGTCGGGCGCGAGGGTCGCGATCTTGGAGAGGGGGCTGCGCTCGCCGCCGCGGCGCACGGAGATGACCGCGTACGCGAGAGATGTGGGCGGCTTGTCGACGGAGAGGAGCGGATAGAGCGGATCGCGGTACACGACCGTCGCCCCGCGGGTGCGCTGCGCGATGGCCGCGACCGGAAGAGCGTCCACGCGCTTCGCCTCGTGGAAGAACGCGGACTCGGCCTGACGGACGTTCGCCGCTTCGCGGCGCGCCGCGGAGCCCGGCGCCTGGTCTCCCGCCGGAGCGGGGCCGTGCGCCGGCGGCGGACGCGTGGTCACGAGCGCGGGAGAGGGATCCACGACCCGGTAGATCTCGAGCGATGCGAGGTCGCGCAGCGGATCCCCGTTCATCAGCCGGTCCGGGTAGGAAAAAGTCAGGACGGCGTCCGAGCCCTCCTGCTCGACCGCGAGGTCGGAGATCGCCGCGGGACCACGCGGGAGAGGCGGCTGCGGGTCCCCCTTTTTCCCGCAGGCCGCGGCGAGGGGAAGGAGCAGTGCGGCGAGCGCCGTTGCCCCGAGAAGGCGCTTCTTACAGGACGTAACGGGACAGGTCCTCGTCGCGGACCAGGTCGGCGAGCGCGGCCCGGACGTCCTCCACTCCGATCGAGATCGCGCGACCGGCGTTCTCGGGGCCGGCGAACGAGATGTCCTCCAGGAGGCGCTCCAGGATCGTGTGGAGCCGCCGGGCGCCGATGTTCTCGAGCGCGCGGTTGACGCGCTCCGCATCGCGCGCGATCTCGCGGACCGCGTCGTCGGAGAACGTGAGGTCGACCTCTTCCGCCGAGAGCAGCGCGCGGTACTGCTTCAGGAGCGCGTTTTCCGGCTCGGTCAGGATCCGGACGAAATCCCCTTCGGTCAGCGAGTCGAGCTCCACGCGGATCGGAAAACGTCCCTGGAGCTCCGGGATCAGATCGGACGGCTTGGAGACGTGGAACGCGCCGGCCGCGATGAAGAGGACGTGGTCGGTCTTGACGAAGCCGTACTTGGTGTTGACGACTGTGCCCTCCACGATCGGGAGCAGGTCACGCTGCACCCCTTCGCGCGAGACGTCCGGCCCGCTCCTTCCCGACTCGCGTCCGGCCACCTTGTCGATCTCGTCCAAGAACACGATGCCGTTCGACTGCGCGCGCTCGACCGCCTCGCGCGCCACCTGGCCGGCGTCGACGAGGCGCCCTTCCTCTTCCGCCTGGAGGATCTCGCGCGCGTCCTTGACGGTCGTCTTACGTCGCTTCTTCTTGCCGCCGAAGAGACCCGGCAGCATCTCCTTGACGTTGATGTCCATCTCCTCGACGCCCTTGTCGGTGACGATCTCGAAGGACGGAAAGGTCTTGTCCATCACCTCGACCTCGACCAGGCGCTCCTCGAGCCGCCCCTCGCGAAGGAGAGACCGGAGCCGGTTGCGCGCCTCCTCGATGTCCGAGTCGGAGAACGATGGCATCAGAAGCTCCACCAGCCGCTGCTCGGTGCGCGCTTTCGCGCGGTCGCGGATCTCCGCCGTCCGCTCGTCGCGCACCATCTGGACGGCGACTTCGGTCAGGTCACGGATGATGGATTCGACGTCGCGTCCCACGTAGCCGACCTCCGTGAACTTGGACGCCTCCACCTTCAGGAACGGCGCATCCGCGAGCCGCGCGAGCCGGCGCGCGATCTCCGTCTTGCCGACGCCGGTCGGCCCGATCATCAGGATGTTCTTCGGGAGGATCTCGCGCGACATCTCCGGATCGAGCTGCTGGCGCCGCCACCGGTTCCGCAGCGCGATCGCGACCGCGCGCTTGGCGCGGCCCTGTCCGATGACGTACTTGTCGAGCTCCCCCACGATCTCGCGCGGCGTGCGGGCGACGGACGGGGACGCCGGGCGCCGGGCCGCCGTGGTCGTCTCGCCCGGAGCCGTCTCACCGGGCATCAGGAAGACCACCTCAGAGCTCCTCCAGTGTGATGCTGTCGTTCGTGTAGATGTCGATCTGACCCGCGATCGTGAGCGACTCGCGCGCGAGCTCCGCCGCGGAGAGGCTCGGACAATGCTTCTGGAGCGCCCGCGCGGCGGCGAGGGCGTACGGACCGCCCGAGCCGACGGCGAGAATGCCTTCCTCCGGAGAGATGAGGTCGCCCGTGCCCGAGAGGAGCAGCGAGGCGTTCCGGTCGGCGACGATCAGGAGCGCCTCGAGCTGGCGCAGCATCTTGTCGGTCCGCCAGTCTTTCGCGAGCTCGATCGCGGCGCGCTCCAGGTTCCCGCGATACTCGTCGAGCTTCGCTTCGAAACGGGAAAAGAGCGCGAACGCGTCGGCCGAGGAGCCTGCGAATCCCGCGAGCACGTCGCCTCCCGCGAGCCGGCGGATCTTGGCCGCGGTCTTCTTCATGATCGTCGTGCCGAGGGTGACCTGCCCATCGGACGCCATCGCCACCTTGCCGTTGTGCCGCACGCAGACGATGGTCGTGGAATGCCATTTTTCGCCCGGATTCATTCGAAAATGAGGATATCGCGTTTTCCCTCACGCCTTCGGGTGCGCCCGGCGGTAGACCTCCCGCAGCCGCGCGGCGTCCAAGTGCGTGTACTTCTGGGTCGTCGAAAGCGACGCGTGGCCGAGCAGCTCCTGGATGGCGCGCAGGTCCGCGCCCGCTTCGAGCAGATGAGTGGCGAACGAGTGCCGCAGAGCGTGGGGTGAGATCTCCGCGGGAAGCCCGGCCGCTCGGAGGCGCCGCTTCAGCAGGCGCGCCATCGACCGCGTCGTCAGCCGGCCGCCGCGCGCGTTGACGAAGAGCGGTTCGCCGTCTTCGGATTCCGCGGCGCGGCTCCCCCGCCGCCTCTTTGCGCGCGCGGGCAGGTATGCCGCGAGCGCGTCGCCCGCCTCCTCGCCGAACGGCGCGATCCGCTCCTTGTTCCCCTTTCCGACGACGCGCAGAAGACGGGACGCGAAGTCCACGTCTTCGAGGTCGAGGCCGGCGGCCTCGGAGACGCGCAGGCCGGTCGCGTAGAGGAGCTCGAAGAGCGCGCGGTCGCGCTCCGGGAACGGGCCGTCTTCCCCGGCCGCGAGAAGGCGCTCCGTGTCGGGCAGCGTCATCGCCCGGGGAAGGGTCCGCGGGAGGCGCGGAGACGGAAGCGCCCGCGCGGGATTCTTCTCGACGTGCCCCTCGCGGCACGCCCATCGGAAGAAAGAGCGCAGGGTCGAGAGATGCCGTGCGAGCGATCGGCTCGCGAGGCGGCCGCGGTGGAGCGACGCCAGGTAGGACCGCACCGCGAGGACGTCGACGCGCGAGAGCGGGGTCGAGGAGGCGCTGCCTTCGCCAAAGTCCCGCTCCCAGAAGGTCGCGAACCTGTCGAGATCGCTGCGATAGGCGCGGACGGTCCGCTCCGAAAACCGCCGCGCGTCGGCGATGTATCCCTCGAACTCGTCGACCGCGCGCGCGATCGTGATCACTGCGAAAGAGTGTAGCCGACCGCCTGTGTCATTCCGAACGCCGGAGCCTGTTCGATGTCATTCCGAGGCGCGCAGGGCCGAGGAATCCATTTCTGTAACGCAAGGGATCCCTCGCTTCGCTCGGGATGACAGAGAGCGTCTTAGAATCCTGCCGCCGTGGAGCTGCGTCCGTTCCGCTCGATCCGGTACTCGCGCGCAACGATCGCGGAGAGAGGGCTGGCTTCCCTGATCGCGCCGCCTCCCGACCGAGATGCCGCCGCCGCCGGCGCGCCTCCCTCGCCCGGAAACATCGCGCGCCTGACCTCCGCCGAAGATCCGGACGCGGCCGCTGCGACTCTCAAGAACTGGCTCGCCGGCGGGATCCTCGACAAGGAGCGGCGGCCCGGTCTCTGGAGCTACCGCCAGACCTTCGTTCACGAAGGCGCGACACTCGTGCGCGACGCGCTCGTCGGCCTGGTGCGGCTAGAGGGAGCCGGAAAGGGCTCGCTTCTCCGCCTGGAAGAGCCGGATCCGGCGCTTCGCGAGAGGTCGCTCGCGCTGCTGAAGTCTCTGCGGGCCGACTTCACGCCCGCGCTCCTGCTGACGCGTGCTCCGCTCTCCGGCCGTCTCGCGACGACCCGGCGTTCGGACCTGACGGCGCTCGACTCCGCCGGCGTGCGGCACGACGCTTACCGGATCACCGACTTCGCCGCGCACGTCGAGCTGCAGGGGCTCGTCAAGAACGCGGAGGTCATCCTCGCGGAGGGCGAAGAGCTCTTCGAAGCGGCGCTCGAGTACTCGAAGGATCCGGCCGCGGCGAAGTTCAGCGGCGCGAAGTACAAGCTGTGCGTGATCCTGGACGCCGAATCTCCCGGTCTCGTCGTCCTGCCGGTGCACCGATTGATTTCCGGGCTTCCGGACTGGAACCCCGGGCATCTGATCTACGCCGCGAGCGACTTCTTCGAGACGCGCGAGTTCTCCTCTGCCGGCGAGGCGCGGGCGGCTCTCGAAGAGCTCTCGCGCCTCTCTCCCGCGTTCGTGCTCGTCGCGTTTCAGGAAAAGCCCACGCTCTTCGTCCTGCGCGACCGGCCGGACGCCCTGCCGTGGCCGGCGGAGCGATCGGAAGCCTGGCGCAGCCTGGACGCCGCGGCCGTCGAGGTCGCGCTCTACTCCCGACTCCTCGGGGCCGAGGCCGATGCGCTCGCGCAGAGCGGCAACGTCTCCTTCACGAGCGACGGCGAGGCCGCAGTCGCCGCCGTGGAAAAACGCGAAGCGCAGGGCGCAATCCTGATGCGCCCGATGACGTTCTCGGAGATCGAGACGATCGCGGGCGCGGGCGAGCGGCTCCCGCGACACGCCGCGAGCTTCCACCCAAAGGGCTTCGCCGGGCTCTTCGGCTTCTCGCTGGAGGATCCGGTTTACTAGGTCTACTTCGCCTTCTTCTTCGCCGCGAAGCCGCGGACGTCGTTCTTGACCAGGCTTTCGATCTGCTCCTTCGTCAGCTTCTTGCCGAAGGGGGGCATGTCTTCGCCGCCGTTGGTGACTTGTTTGATCATGTCCGCGTCGCTCTTCTCCGCCTGCCATTCGGGGTCGGTGAAGTCCTGCGCCATGAGCTGCTTGCCCTTCGGCGTGTTCCCGGTGCCGTCCTCGCCGTGGCACTTGGCGCAGTACTCCTTGAAGAGCGCCGAGGGATGGTCTTCTCCCGCGTAGAGAACGAGGCCGAAGCCGGCGAGACCGCCGAAGAGGAGAGCCGAGAGGAGCCGTGTGCTCATCCCTTTCTCGCTTTCTCCAGATCCCGGAGCAGGTGTTCCGGCTCCCACATCTGGCCATAGTAGATGGTCGCGAGCCGACCCGCGGGATCCACGACCGCGGCCGTCTGCGCGTGGACGACCTGCCCTTTGTCCGGGTAGTAAATCATTCCGAAGCTCATCGCGACTTTCGCCACTTCCTTCGGGTCGCCGGTCAGAAACTCCCAGCGGCCCGGCTCCGCGCCCAGGTGCTTCGCATAGTCGGCGAGGACCTTTGGCGTGTCGTGCTCCGGATCCACGGTGATCGTCAGGAGCCGGCCGAATCCCTTCTCCTTCAACATCGCGTCCAACTTCGCGAACTTCGTCGCGGTCATCGGGCAAGCGGTCGCGATCGGGCATCGCGTGTAGAGGAAGGTCACGGCGACCGGCTCCCCGCGCATCTGAGAGAGCCGGACGGTCCGTCCGCGCTGATCGGTTAGCGCGAAGTCGGGAATCGTGTCTCCGACGGCGACGCCGCGGTTCGGCTCCGGCGTGATGACCGCCGCCGCCGGGGACGCCGCGGAGGTGGGCTCGAATCCTTTCGTCAGGATCTGCTCGAGCCAGAAGTTTCCGCCGTCGACGACGAGGCGCGCCTCGAGTCGGTCGCCCGGACGCAGGATCTCGAACACCTGCGGGTCGTCGTGGACCGGGAAGCTCATCGTCATGGCGCCCATCAAACCGGGCACCGCCTCGTGCGCGACCGTTACTTCCTTCTTCGCCGCGTCCACGTTCCGCACGACGCCGCGAAACGGGTAGCGGCGCGCCGAGGTCGAGGCGGCAGCCGCGGGAGGCGGCGGCGATTCGCGCTTTGTGCAGGCAACGGGCGCGAGCGGCAGAAGCGCGGCGAGAAGAGGAACGAGCCGGAACCTCACGACGCCTGTTTAATACGCACGCGAGAGTAGCGTATTTCCGGGTTAAGGAACCTCGAAGGTCAGCGACGCCCAGAGGCTCTCCCAGTCGGCGCCGGATTCCGCGGGGGCCGGGATCATATGCACCGCCTTCACGAGCCATACGCCGGACCGCGGGAGGTCGAATCGGACGCGCCCCGCTCCGTCGGTCCGGACGGAGAGCCGCTTCTCCGGCTCGTCGCGGTTCAAGGCCACGACGAGCGCGCCGGCGAGCGGTTTGCCCTCGTAGAGGAGGCGCACGGGCATCGGGCCGGGGGCCGCGACCTTCTTCGAGCTCTTTTCGGCCACGAGCTCCAGCCGCAGTCCGAGGACGCGATCGAAGCCGGCCGCTCCGGCGGCGCCGGCGTCGAGAAGAGTCTTGGCGCAGCGCGAGTAGATCTCCTTGCCCGGCTTCTCCGAGTCGCCGCGCCGCGCGCGAGCCTCGCTCACTTTCTCGAGCCCTTCCTCCTTCAGGTATTGCTCGAACTTCTCCGCGGGCAGCTCGATGGACGAAGGGCTGCTTCGATACCCGACGACGAGGTACCCGGCTTCGCCCACGCGCGTCATCCCGGCCGGGTCGCGGCCGGAGATTCCTTCGACCGGCTTCTCTGCGCCCGAGGGAGAGACCAGGACGAACTTCACGATCTTTTCATTCATGCGCGGCACCGGGTCGCCCCGGAAGCCCTGGCCGACGCGGAGCCCGAGCCCCACGAGTGAGCCCACCTCCGGATGGAAGCTCGTCGGCTCGATCCAGAAGTCGTGCGCGAGGAGCGGCGCCGCGACCGCGAACGCGCATGCGGCGACGAGCCTCCTCATGGGGTCAGGTCTCCACTTGCCACATTGAGGGTCAGGTTGCCACTTCGCCGAGAAACGTCGCCAGCCGGCTCGGATCCAGGTTCCCTCCGCTCCAGATCACGCCGACGCGCTTGCCGGTGAAATCCGCCTTTCTGTGCCGTACTGCCGCCGCTCCGGCGATCCCGGAGGGTTCGACGAGGACCTTCATCCGCTCCAGAGTCCAGGAGAGCGTCTCGATCATTTCGTCGTCGGATACGAGGAGAACCCGCGAAACGGTTTTCTGGATGATCGGAAATGTGAGCCGCCCGACGCAGGAGACCTGCAGTCCGTCGGCGATCGTGCGCGGCACCGGGATCGTCACCCTCCTCCCTTTTTCGAGCGATTGCGCGACGTCGTCGGCCGTCTCGGGCTCGACACCATAAACCGTGATCTCGGGGCGCAGGTGCTTCGCGGCGGTCGCCGAGCCCGCGATAAGCCCGCCGCCGGAGACCGGCACGAGAAGGAAGTCGAGGTCCGGGACTTCCTCGAGGAGCTCCGCCGTCGCCGTGCCCGCGCCCGCCATGACGAGCGGGTCGTCGAAAGGCGGGACGAGGAGCGCGCCCCGCTCGCGGACGAGCCCCTCGCCGATCTCTTCGCGGTCGCCGGCGTACCGGTCGTACTGGATGATTTCCGCGCCGTAGCCGCGCGTCGCGGCGAGCTTCGCGGCAGGGGCGTCGTCCGGCATCACCAGTGTCGCCTTCACGCCGAGGAGCCTCGAGACGAGCGCGACGGCCTGCGCGTGGTTGCCGGAGGAGTAGGCGACAACCTCCGGGAAGCTCCGCTTTCCCTGTTCCGCGCGGATCTTGTTGTACGCGCCGCGGAACTTGAAGGCGCCGGCGCGCTGGAGGTTTTCCGCCTTGAAGAAGACGGTCGCGCCCGACGCCTCGTCGAATTGCCGCGAATGAAGGACGGGCGTCCGGTGCGCGACGCCTTCGATGCGGCGGCGCGCTTCCTCGATGTCTCCCCAGGCTAGCGTCAAGCGGGCGCCGCGGCCACTTGCGCTGCAGTCGTCTCCTTCCACTCCGCGATCGCCGCCAGCGCGCGGTTCACCATCTGCTGCCGGCGCACCGCCTTGTCGCGGATGGGCGAACGGGACGTGTCCTCGATCAGCCCAAACGTCACGTTCATCGGCTCGAAAGTCTTCGTCGCCGGGCGCTCGGAGCAGTGTCGGGCGAGGGAACCGATTGCGGTCGTGTAGGGAACGGGGACGGGCTCCCGGCCTTCCCGGAGTTGGGCAATCGTGATGCCGACTGCAAGGCCGGTCGCGGCGCTCTCGACGTATCCCTCGACTCCGGTGATCTGTCCGGCGAAAAAGATCCTCGGCTCGCGGCGCATCCGCCAGAACCGGTCGAGGTGCGCCGGCGCGTGGATGTAGGTGTTCCGGTGGAGCATCCCGTAGCGCACGAACGTCGCGTTCTCGAGCCCCGAGATCTTCCGGAAGACGCGTTTCTGTTCGCCGACCTTCAACTTCGTCTGAAAGCCGACGAGGTTGTAATGCTCCTTCGCGAGGTCGTCCTGTCGGAGCTGCACGACCGCATACGGAATCCGGCCCGTGCGCGGGTCGGGCAGACCCATTGGCTTCATCGGGCCGTGGCGGAGCGTCTCGACGCCGCGCTCCGCCATGACCTCGATCGGAAGGCAGCCCTCGAAGTAGATTCCTTTCTCGAAGTCCTTGACCGGCACGATCTCGGCGGAGAGCAGATCCGCGACGAAGCCCTCGTACTCCTCCTTCCCGAGCGGGCAGTTCCAGTAGTCCTCGCCCGAGCCTTTGCCGTACCGCGACAGCGGATACATCTTCGAGAAGTCGAGAGACGCCGCGGCGACGATCGGCGCCATCGAATCGTAGAAGTAGAGGTCCTTGGTGCCGAGGAGCTCCCCGATGGCGCGATCCAGCGCGTCCGAGGTGAGGGGCCCCGTCGCGAGGACCGCATGGCAGGCAGACGGAATTGTAGACACTTCCTCTCGAACGATCTCTATCTCCGGACGGGATTCGATTTCCTCGGTGACCATTGCAGAAAATGCATCCCGATCCATGGCGAGCGCGTCGCCCGCCGGAACTGCCGCCGCCCGCGCGCAGCGGATGACGAGGGAGTCGAGCAGCTCCATCTCGCGTTTCAAGAGGCCGACCGCGTTTCTCGGGTTGTCCGAACGGAAGGAGTTGGAGCACACGAGCTCGGCGCAGCGCTCGGTCTGGTGCGCGGCGGTCCGGACCCCGGGCCGCATCTCGAAGAGGCGCACCCGGTGGCCCCGGCGCGCGAGCTGCCAGGCGCACTCGGAGCCCGCCAGTCCCGCGCCGACGATGGTGACGCCCTGCTTCTCCAACGCGGCGATTCTACCGGCCGCTCGCCAGCCGGGATTTCCGGAACGCGATCGGGATCACGAACCGGATCGACGTCAGGCGCGCGGAAAAGGCCGCGATCTTGTTGTCCACCAGGCCGCACGCGAGACCCGCCTTCTGGACGTCCGTCCAGGAGTAGGGAAACGAGAGCTCCTCGAGAAACGGCTTCTTCGGGAAGACGACCCAGAGCGACCCGGGGGAAGCGAGCCGCTTCTTGAGGTCGCGGAGGAAGGCCATGAGCGAGCCCTCGGCCGGCACCTCCGCCATCAGCCACTCCTGCGGCCCCGAAGGCCACTCCTCGACCCGATCGACCAGCGGTCCGAAGGTCTCGCGGAGCACTTTCCGGAACTCCGCGGACTCACCGCGCGCGAACGCGGGGCGGTCGCCGGGAAGCGAGAATTTCTCCCAGGGCGTTTTCATGAAAAGCTTAAAGCTAACAGCAAACAGGCAAGTGGCAACCTGACCCTCAATGTGGCAAGTGGAGACCTGACCCTGTTTCGCGACGACCTCTATCCCGACGAGTACTTCGATCAGCTCCACCGCGTCACCGCCTTCGCGGCGCCGGAGCGCAAGTGGCGCGAGCGCGACCGCGACATCCTCGCGCTCGCGGAGCCGTCCCCCGACAAGACCGTTCTCGACCTGGGAAGCGCGCTCGGTGACGTCTGCTTTCTGCTCGCGCCGCGCGTCAAGGAGGCGATCGGCGTGGACGCCTCGCCGCGGGCGCTCGAGCTTGCAAGGGCGCGCGCGCGGGAGCACGGGCTCGCGAACGTCCGGTTTCTCGCCGGAGACGTCGCGAACCTTCCGGGAATCCGCGATGCATCGATCGACGTCGCCGGCGCCTTCGACCTCCTCGAGCACGTGGACGACGAGACGGTGCGCCGGATGCTCCGCTCTCTCTCGCGGGTGTTGAAGCCGGGCGGTGTGTTCGTCGCTTACACGCCCAACCGCGAGCACTACGTCGAGCGGTTGAAGGCGCGAAACCTCGTTCTGAAACAGTTCCCGGAGCACATCGCGGTCCGGCGTCCGCGTGAGATCCGGCGATTGCTCGAGAGCGAGGGCTGGCGGCTCCGATCGCTCCGATATTCGACTGCGCCGTTCCCGATCGTCCGCTGGATCGAGCGGCCGCTTTCGCGGCTTCCGTTCGTGGGGCCCCTCTTTCGGTACCGCATCCTCCTTCGGGCCACGCCTTCTGTGGCGGTACACTGACCGTTTCCATGCGGGCCTCCGTCGTGATCCCCTGCCGCAACGCAGAACGCACCGTCGCCGACGCGGTTCGATCCGCACTCGAGCAGACCGAGCCGCCGGTGGAAGTCCTGGTCATTGACGACGCCTCGACCGACGGTTCTGCCGCGGTCGCTCGGCGCGCCGGCGCCCGGGTGATCCAGTACGGCAGCCGCCGGAACGCGGGCGGCGCTCGCAACGCCGGGATCGCCGCCGCGAGAGGCGACGCCTTCGCGTTCCTCGACGCCGACGCGATCGCGCCGCTCGACTGGCTCGAACGAGCGCGCAAAACGTTCGAGACCGACGGCGGGATCGTCGCCGTCGGAGGCCGTATCGCGAACGGCCGGCCGGGGCGGTGGGGCGAGCTCGACTGGTTCCTGAACCATTCCGAGTGGATCCGCGCCGGGCGCCCCGGTCCCCGGAAGAACATTCCGACGATGGGGATCGTGTATCGGCGCGACGCCGTGGGCGACGCGCGCTTTCCCGAGACGAATTCCGGAGAAGACACCGCGTTCGCGCTCGCGGTCCTCGCGCGCGGAGGAAAGCTCTGGTACGAGCCGGACATCGTTCTGACGCACCGGCATGAGCGGCTGGACGCGAATGCGTTCCGCGAGAAGCAGGTCGCGTGCGGGCGAACGATCTATCTCACCCGCTTGCGGCTCGATCGGCCCGGAAGGGTGCTCGTCAAGTGGCCGGCCCTGCTGTTTCTCTTTCCGCACCTGTGGGTGACGATCGCGCGGATGGCGCGGGCGGGCTACGCGGGCCGGGCGGCCGGGCTCTTTCCCTGGCTCGTCGCGGGTGAGGTGCACCGGATCCGGGGGTTCTTCGAGGCCAGAGAAGAGTTTAGGGAGCGCAACGGTCGAGCCAGTCCCCTGACGGAGAAGAGCGCGTGACGCTCACCCGCGTTCGACAGGGGCTCGCGCTCGCGCGCGACTGGCTCGCTCCGGGACCGGCCCTCGCCCAGTGGACGCACTTCGTGACGTCGGTGTGCAACGCGCGCTGCGCCCACTGCTTCTACCCGATCAACGCCGGCAAGAACGAGCTGACGCTGGCGGAGATCGAGCGGTTCGCGGACACGCTGCCTCCGATCCGGCTGCTCCTGATCTCCGGCGGCGAACCCTTCCTGCGCCGCGACCTTCCGGAGATCGTCCGCGTCTACTTCGAACGCTGCGGTGTCTTCAACGTGGGCATCCCGACGAACGGCTTCGCAGCGTGCGAGATCGCGGCGATGGCGGAGCGAATCTGCTCGTTCTCGCCCGAGCTCTCGCTCGGCGTGTCCGTCTCGATCGACGGATTCCGCGAGTTTCACGACCGCGTGCGCGCGGTGCCGGGACTCTACGAGCGTGCGCTTCAGAGCCTGGAGTCACTTCTCGACCTCGCGCGAGGAACGCCGAACCTGACCGTCGGCGTCACGACCGTCTTCATGCGCGACAACCAGGCGGAGGTGGAAGAGTTCTGCGACTTCGTCTGGGAGCGTTACCGCCCGAGCCATCACTCCCTCGGCTTGATTCGGGGCGACCCCTACGACCCGCGGTTGAAGGACGGGCTCGACGTCGATCGATACGAGCGGCTCTCCCGCAGGATCGACTCCCGTTATCCCCCGGACGAGGCTCGCGCCGGCTGGCGCGGGGCGCGCACGCGGGCGCGGCGGGAGATCAACCGGCGGCGGTTCGAGTACGTTGCGCGGCAGGCGCGCGGAGGCGGGTTCGAGCGTTTCTGCTTCGCCGGCGAGCGCGAGTTCGTGCTCACCGAGGACGGCACCGTCTACGGGTGTGAGTTGATCGGAACGCCTCTCGGCAACGTGCGGGAGGCCGAATACGATTTCGCGCGGATCCGCGGCAGCGCCGCCGTCGAGCGGTTCGTGCAGGACAAGCACGATCGGCTCTGCCGCTGCACCCACGAGTGCAACGCGCGGACGATGATCCTCTTCGACCGGGGCAACGCCCTGCCGGTCCTCGCCGCGATGGCGGGGTTCGAGACGCCGAGGGCGGAGCCGTCGTGAGCCGCGGGAAGAACGGGCTCCGGCTGAAATCGCTCAAGTACATGCTCGAGCTGACCAGCCGCTGCAACCTGCGATGCGGGATGTGTCCGATGGACGTCCTCACCCGGCCGTTCGAGGACGCGCCCTGGGGCATGGTCGAGGACGTCGCGCGCCAGATGAAGGATCTCGGCCTGCCGATGCGTTACCTGCACGAGATGGGCGAACCGTTCCTCTACAAGAAGCTTCCCGAGGCGATCGATCTCTTTCCCGGAGTCTGCGTGTCGACGAACGCAACTCTCCTGACCGAAGAGTGGGGGAAGAAGATCCTTTCGAGCTCGCTCTCGAAAATCCGCCTCTGCATCGACACGTTAAAGCCCGACGTCTATCCGATCGTTCGCAAGGGCGGCAAATTCGACGTCGTCGTCGAGAACATCCGCCGCTTCCTCGAGATGTCGAAAGGTAAAGAGATCGTCGTCGAGATCCAGCGGATGATCACCACGCAGACCCACGACGAGTCGGTCCGGTCGTTCCGGGACTTCTTCCGGCTCGACCGGTATCCGCAGGCGGTCGTCATCCAGAAGACGTGCGAAGGGCTCGACACGTCCGAGGTCACCGAGCTCCACCAGGCGTACTACGGATGCTTCCAGGGAACGCCGTACCAGTGGTTCGTCATCCTCTGCAACGGCGACGTCACGCACTGCTGCTACGACTACGACGGCACCCAAAAGCTCGGCAACGTGAGGGAGAAGTCGATCGCCGAGATCGCCGCGTCACCGTTCCTCGACACGATCGAGGAAGGCTTTCGCGCGCACGATTTCAGCAAGCTCCCTCGCTGCGCGGAATGCTTCAAGAATCCCGCGGCGAAGCCGCCGCTGACCGACCGGATCTGGCGCTACGCCCAGATCTTCCCGTGGAAGGACCCGTTCCGCCGACTGCTTAACCTGCCGGGCGGGGAGAACTGAAGGTTTGCCAACGCCTCAGGCGACAATAGTGTTGAGGACGGAATGAGCAGCATCAAGGTCGTGGTGGAGCGCCATCCCGACGGCTACGTCGCGTACCCTGTCGGACTCAAAGGAGTCGTCGTCGGTGAGGGCGACAGCTACGAACAAGCTCTCGCGGACGTCACCTCAGCAATCCGGTTTCACCTCGAAACCTTCGGAAAAGAGGTCCTGGAGGATTCCGAGGTCCTCGAGGCATTTCTCACGGAGACCGACGTCGCGGTCGAGTGACACGTTTTCCAATTGATGCGCCGAAGAAACGAGTCCTTCGAACTTTCGAGCGACTCGGATTCCGGATCGTCCGTGAGCGAGAGCACATCGCACTTCTGCGCGACAACCCGACGGAACCCGCACACCGATGACGCTTCCCAACCACCTGCATCTGAAGGGATCGACTCTGAGGACGGCGTGTGCTCACGCCGGTATCTCGCGAGAGGAGTTTCTGGAAGCGTACGAAGCCTCGTGAGATCCAGGATCGGCCGGCTCGAGGGGGAAGCAGCGACATCCAGACCAAGTGCTCTTCCGTATTGAAGCCGTGACACGGCGGGTCGGCGGTCTCGGGTTCGTCGCGCTCCTCATGGCCGTGGTCGCCGCGGCGCACGAGCTCGGCACGCTCCGTACTTTCGTCACCTTCCACCGGGACGGCGGGTTCGTGGTCGAGCTGATCGTGGACCGGGAGCACCTTCCGCCCGGTTTCGGGGCCGCCGTCCCCGGCCCGGCCCCGCGGATCGAGGGTCTGACGCCGGTGCTCGAGAAGAAGATCGGCGGGATCCTCTTCGAGGCCTGCCGCGGCGCGCGGCCCGCCTTCGACGGCCGGCCGGCGGCGTACCGGATTTCGCTCGCGCGAGCGCCTGGCGAGACGGACGCGGCGGTCGACGCCGCCTCGGAGCTCCGGCTGCTGCTCCAGGGCACGATCCCTCCCGGCGCGCGGACCTTCACGTGGTCGAACGCGGTTCCGCTCGGTACCTACATGCTGACGCTCGAGAGCGAGGGCCAGGAAAACGTGGAGCGGCAGTGGCTCGAGAACGGAAAGGAGAGCGCGCCCTTCGCGCTCGCGGCCTCGATCGTGCCGCCGACGCGCGCCCAGGTCATCCGGACCTACCTCGCCCTCGGCTACACCCACATCCTGCCGAAGGGAACGGACCACATCCTGTTCGTCCTCGGGATCTTCCTGCTGTCGACCCGCTTGAAGCCCGTGCTTCTCCAGGTGACCGCGTTCACGGTCGCGCACACGATCACGCTCGCGCTGACGATCTACGGAGTGGTGTCGCTGTCCCGCTCGATCGTGGAGCCGCTGATCGCGCTCTCGATCGTCTACGTCGCGATCGAGAACGTCACGACGTCGAAGCTGCATCCGTGGCGGATCGCGCTCGTCTTCGCGTTCGGCCTCCTGCACGGGATGGGTTTCGCAGGGGTCTTGACGCAGCTCGGTCTTCCCCGCTCGGAGTTCCTCCCGGCGCTCATCTCGTTCAACGTCGGAGTCGAGGCGGGGCAGCTGACGGTGATCGGGATCGCGCTCCTGCTCTTCGGGCTCCCCTTCCGGGAAAAGCCGTGGTACCGGTCGTGGATCGTCGTGCCGGCCTCGGTCGCGATCGCCGCGGTCGGCTTCTACTGGGCCGTCCAGCGGATCCTGGGCCGGGCCATCTAGCCGGGAGAGAGCACCGTCTCGTAATGCTGCGACCGCGCGTCAAAGCGCGAAAGAAGCCGCCGCGCCTTCTCCGGCACGACCGCCGCCTCGTAGTCCTCTCCCGCGAACCCGCGCACCGCTTCGAGCGTGTCGAACCAGAGGATCGTGACGAACTCGACGCCTTCGGGGACGTCGCGGCGCAGGAGATGCGCGCCTT
>WNGE01000275.1_pt1 | contig 68158 bp, 55 predicted proteins | sample 5400651 | NCBI WGS metagenome assembly WNGE01 (sample SAMN13153370, study PRJNA577476) | soil metagenome | isolation source: 60 cm soil or saprolite under grassland replicate 2 | place: USA:California | collected 2016-06-15 | reverse complement strand
GAGGCACGGCGCCGCCTCCAGGAGCTCGGCTGCGACACCCTGCAGGGCTACCATCTCGGCCGTCCACAGCTCGCCCACGCCTTCCACGAAATCCTCCCGTAGTACCCCGAGCACGACGAGCAACCGCTGTGAACCGTGCCTCCCGGGGGGAGGTCCAAAGCGCACCCCAACCGAGTAGCGCCAGCCCGCCTTCTCAAGCCGTGCGAAGACCTTGTTCGACCAGAAGCCCGAGTCGGCGCGGAGCAGCTTCTCACCGCTGGCACCGGCCCGATCTGGGCGCGAGCAGCTCCTCGACGAAGCGCAGCGCTCCGCGCGGTGTTCGCCGAGCTGCGCAGGCGGATATGCAGCACCTCGCCCGTGTCGGCGCGAGCCGAGCAGCGGGTGGTAGCCGTGCACTTCGCCGACGAACGAGTCCACGTCGACCACGAGTCGCTCCTCGCCCGGCCCGGCGCACGCCCGCCAGGCCCGCTCGATCGACCTTCCCAGCACGCGGTCGAGCTGGCGCGCGTGGCCGAAGGTGATGCTGGGTCAGCGTGAGCTCGTCGTGGAAGGCACCTTCCGTCTGCCCTGACACGCCGTTCCTGTCCGGACTCGCTGGTCAACTGTCCTTGCCGTCGGCACGCTGCGTGGCAGGTCGATGTCGCCGGGCCGACTTCGACCTTATGCCTACCGAAGCTCACGACGACGCTGGTCCGGTCCTGTGAGGCGCTGAGGACCTGCCCCCGCATCGCCCCTCGTTGGTGATGCCGGCCAGACGCCACCGCCGTCGGCGGCGGTTAGTTCAACAAGCTCGTCGGGTGGCCCATGAGAGCTGCCGTGGCGCCGCGATCAGCGCATGCAGGTCGCCACAGGATGGCGCCGGCTCAAGTGGAGCCCTTCAGCGCGACGAGGGCTTCGCGGGCGGACAGGTGGGTCTCCCCGGCGTAGAACCTCACCGACTCGTTGGCAAGCAGCGTGATCCGCTCGGGGAGCACCATCCGTTTCCACTCCTCGACGGAGATGGCCCGCTCGCTCCCGTCCGCGGTGATGACGACCCGGGTGATCACCTCGCCCCCACCGGCGTCACCAGCGAGCCGAGGCGGGTTGCCTGGGCCGTCAGGTCGGTGGCCTGGGCGGCCAGGTCGGTGTTGCGGGCGTGCTGCTCGGAGAGGCCGCCGATCAACCCGACCGCCTCGACGATCTGCGACAGGCTTGCCGCCAGCTCCGGATCGGCCTGCATCGCCTTGGAGTGCTCCATGCGGCGTTGGACGTCGCCGAGGCTCTCGCCGATCATCTCGATGGTCAGGCTCTGCGTGTCGGCGGCGCGCGTCAGCTCGGCGCCGACCCGCTCGACGTCAGCGGCGCTGCGCGCCACGTCCTCGGCGGCACGCGCCAGCTCGACCTGGGTCTGCTCGGCGAAGCGCCAGAAGGCCATCATGACCGCCACCAGGGCGAGCACGAAGGCAGCGTGGATGCCCGCCCACAGGACCGGCTTCGCCAGGGCGGCAGGGTGGTTGAAGACGCTGGTGGGCACCAGGATCGTCATCACGCTGTGGTGCACGACCACGAAGCCGAGCGCGACGAAGAAGGCGCGGAGGTCCTGGTACAGCGCGATGAGCGGCAGCATCACGAAGAAGGCGAAGTGCGCCTCGATCAGGCCGCCGGTGAAGTGGACCAGGATGGCCTCGGTGGTCAGCAGCCCGATGCTGACCATGATGGCCTTCATCCCTCGGCCCTGGGCGTGGTAGCCGAGGAGGGCGAGGACCGCGATCGACGCCACCTCGGACACGGTGTGCGCCGGGGTGAACCCGCGAGCCAGACCCACCGCCAGCAGGATCGGGACCTGCAGCCACAAGGCGGCCTGGCGCCCTTCGGCAGGAGCTGACGTAGCTGGACCAGCCAGGACGTCCTGGTCACGCCAACAGCAGCCTGCCCTTCGCCGATCGTCCTCAATGCGTCTCCCCGGAGCCTGGACCCTGCTCGCTGGGCATGCGTCTGTCAGACATCCGGAGTATCGGATTCCCAGGCACCAGCCTGAACTGATGACCCGCCGGGAGGAGATCCTCGGGGCGGGGCTGTTCGAGGTCTTCCCCGACGACCCCCGGTCCCTGCGCCGCTACCGCGCGGCGCTGGACGGCGGCGCCGACCCGCTGGTCGTCGGCCAGTGGATCAACCAGGCCACCGCGACCAGGAAGGCCGCCGAGGCACGCCTGGCCGAGCTGCGCCGCCAGGCCGGCCAGGCGCTCAATAGCGCCCAGGTCCGCCGCCTGCTCGCCCAGGCCGGCGTCGACACCGTCGCCGGCCGGCTGGCCACCGCCGACCACGACGACCGCGCGCGGCTGTACCAGGCCCTGGGCATCGAACTGGTCTACCAGCCCGCACAGCGGCTGGTCGCCGCCTCCGCCGAGCCCGGTAGGTGTACCGAAGGTGTCGGAGGGGGGACTTGAACCCCCACGCCCTATTCGGGCACTAGGCCCTCAACCTAGCGCGTCTGCCTATTCCGCCACTCCGACGTGGTGCACCGCTGGGTGCTGCCGGATTGTAGCAAAGGGGCGGAGGGCCGCCCTCCCTCAATTCGTCAGGCTGACCTCGGCGAGGTCGACCACGCCCTGGGGGGTGAGGTCGAAGCCGCGCAGGCCGGGGGCGAGGACGGCGGCGTGGCGCTGCCACAGGACCGGCACCACTGGCAGCTGGGTGAGGACGGCGTCCTCGGCCTGCTGGTAGAGCTTGATGCGGGACGGGTCGTCCGGGGTGGAGCGGGCCTGGGCGAGTAGGCCGTCGACGGCCGCGTCCTTGAAGCCGGTCAGGTTGTCGCCGCCGCTGCCGGCGAACTGCGGGAACAGGAAGGCGTCCTGGCGGGGGGAGTCGGCCGTCCAGCCGAGCGCGAAAGCCTGCAGGCCGCCCCGGCGCAGGCGGGCGGCGTAGGCGTCGGGGGGAACCGGGTCCAGGTGGGCGTCCATGCCGGCGGCATGGAGGTCCCTGGCGGCCAGCTCGGCGATGCGGCGGTCGAGCTGGTCGTCGGGGAAGGTCAGGGTGAAGCGACCGAGGCCGCCGCCGGCCAGGGACTTCGCCTGCACCGGGTCGTGGCCGCAGGCCGGGCAGGCGGACGCGCGGGCACCTGGCACGCCGTCGGTGACGATGCCGGTGGCGGGGAACCAGGTGCCCGCAAGGGTCGAGGCGATCAGGGTGCGGTTGAGGGCCAGCGACACGGCTCGGCGCGCGTCGGGGTCGTCGAACGGCTTGGCGTGGACGTCGAGGCCGAGCGACCAGGTGGTCAGCTCGGGACCTAGGAGGAAGCCGGGGCGGGTGCTGCCGTCGGGCGAGCTGCCGTAGACAGCCGCGGCCACCGAGGCCTGGTCGAGCGGGACGGGGGCGAATCTGACCAGGCCGTCCTGGAACTCCAGCCAGGCGGTCTGCTGGTCGGGCACGAGGTCGACGTGGACCTTGTCGAGCCAGGCGGGGCGACCCGCCCAGGCGGGGTTGCGGACCAGGTCGAGCGGCTTGCCCGGGGTCCTGGGGGCGGCAAGGACAAAGGGGCCGTTGCCCGGCGGCCTGGCGGCGAACCCCTTGGGGTCGCGGGCGACCAGGGCGCGCGGTAGGGGCGCGAGCCGCGGGTGGGCGACCACCGCCGGGAAGTCGGCCAGCGGCTGGCCCAGCTCGACGACCAGGGTGGCCGGGTCGGGCGCTGTCACCCCGGCGAGGCCGGTCGCCCGGCCCGCCGCCAGCGCGTCGTACCCCTTGACCTCGGCCAGCAGGCCGGTCAGGTCGCGCGAGCGGGGGCCGGTGCGCGGGTCGACCAGGCGCTCCCAGGCGAACCTGAAGTCGGCCGCCTGGACGGGCGTGCCGTCGGCGAACTTGGCGTCGGCGCGCAGCTTGAACTCCCAGCGCTGCCGGCGCGCGTCAGCGGTCCAGGAGGCGGCGGCCGCCGGCCGCACGTTGCCCTGCCCGTCCAGGGAGGTGAGCCCGTCGAACAGGTTCGCGGCGAGCAGCAGCTCCTCCGGGGTGGCGGCTCGGCCAGGATCGAGCGAGGCCGGCTCGACCAGGGCGATCGCGAGGGTGCCGCCCTTGCGGGGGGGCGTGCCCTCGTCCCGGTCGCCGCCACGGTCGAGAGGGTTGCGGCCGGTGCACGCGGCCAGCAGCGAGGCGGCGGCGAGGAGGGCCAGCGCCGAGCGGCGTGGCCGCACCGGTGGCTACTGCCCGGTCTTGGGGGCCAGCATCAGGGCGAGGAAGACGCTGGTCAGGCCGAACATGGTCGCCGCGCCGACGGTGAGCCGGTCGAGGTTGCGCTCGACCACGGTCGAGCCGCCGAGGCTGGTGCTCATGCCGCCGCCGAACATGTCCGACAGCCCGCCGCCGCGGCCGGCGTGCAGCAGGATGAACAGGACCAGCGTCAGCGACGCGATCACGTGGAGGACGACCAGGAGCGGGATCATGGGTGCGCTTCCTTGCTGCCGGTGCGGGTACTGGGAACACCCTTGAAGGGTGCGAGCCACCCGGGAGTGTAGCGGCCGGGCCGCCGGCGGCCAACCGGGGCACGTCGCATCACGGACCGGGAGGTCAGCGGCCGGCGTGCTTGGCGGCGGCCTTGACGATGGCGGCGAACTCGTCGGCGTCGAGGCTGGCGCCGCCGACCAGGGCGCCGTCGATGTCGGGCTGGGCCATCAGCTCGTCGGCGTTGCCGGCCTTGACGCTGCCGCCGTACTGGATGCGGACGGCACCGGCCGGGCCGGGGCCGACCAGCTCGTTGATCGTCGCGCGGACCAGGGCGATGGTCTCCTGGGCGTCGGCGGCGGTGGCGGCCCGGCCGGTGCCGATCGCCCACACGGGCTCGTAGGCGACCACCAGGCCGGCGACCTGGTCGGCTGGGAGGCCGGCGAGGGAGCCGCGGACCTGGCCGCCGACCACCGCCTCGGTGTCGCCGGCCTCGCGCTGCTCCAGGGTCTCGCCGACGCAGACGATCGGCTGCATGCCGGCCGCGAGCACCGCCTTGGCCTTGCGGTTGACCAGCTCGTCGGTCTCGGCGAAGTACTGGCGCCGCTCGGAGTGGCCGACGATCACGTAGGAGCAGCCGAGCTTGGCGAGCATCGGCGCGGACACCTCGCCGGTGTAGGCGCCCTGCGGCTCGGGGTGGCAGTTCTGCGCGCCGAAGCCGAGCGGCAGGTGGTCGCTCTCGATCAGGGTCTGCACCCCGCGCAGGCAGATGAACGGCGGGCAGACGACCACGTCGACGGCGTCGGTGTCCTCCGTGGCCAGCGCCCAGGCGGTCTTCTGGGTGAGCTGGATCGCCTCGAGGTGGTTCTTGTGCATCTTCCAGTTGCCGGCGATCACGGGGCGGTGGGGCATCGGGCGGCTCCTCAGGCGCTCGGGATGGCGGCGACGCCGGGCAGGGTCTTGCCCTCGAGCAGCTCCAGGCTGGCGCCGCCGCCGGTGGACAGGTGGTCGATCCGGTCGGCGAGGCCCAGCTCGGCCACTGCCGCGGCCGAGTCGCCGCCGCCGACCACGGTGTAGGCGTCACTGGCGGCGACCGCCTCGGCGACCCGGCGGGTGCCGGCCGCGAAGGGCGCCCATTCGAACACGCCCATGGGCCCGTTCCAGAACACGGTGCGGGCGCGGGCGACCTCGTCGGCGTAGGCGCCGGCGCTGGCCGGGCCGATGTCGAGGCCGCGCCAGCCCGGCTCGATGCCGTCGGCGGGCACGGTGCGGTGGGCGGCGTCCGCGGCGAAGGCGTCGGCGACCACCACGTCGCTGGGCAGCAGCAGGCGCTTGCCCTCCCGCTCGGCCCTGCCGGCGAGCTCGCGGACCGCGTCGAGGAGGTCGGGCTCGAACAGCGAGTCCCCCACCGCCAGCCCGCGCGACGCCAGGAAGGTGAAGCACATGCCGCCGCCGACGGCCAGGGTGTCGACCCTGCCGAGCAGGTGGTCGAGCACGGCCAGCTTGTCGGAGACCTTGTTGCCGCCGAGCACCGCCACGAACGGCCGCTCGGGCTTCTCGAGCAGCCTGCTCAGCTCGCGCACCTCGCCGGCGAGCAGCAGGCCGGCGTAGGCGGGCAGGCGCTCGGCCACGCCGACGACCGAGGCGTGGGCGCGGTGGGCGGCGCCGAAGGCGTCGTCCACGTACAGCTCGGCGAGGGCGGCGAGCCGCTCGGCGAAGGCGGGGTCGTTGGCCGTCTCCCCCGGCTCGAAGCGCAGGTTCTGCAGCAGCAGCACCTCGCCGTCGGCCAGCTCGCCCGCCGCGGCCGCGGCCTGGTCGCCGGCCACGTCGTCGACGAAGCGGACCTCGCGGCCGAGCTGGCGGCTGAGCACCGGCACCACCGGAGCGAGGGAGAAGCGCTCGTCCCGCTTGCCCTTGGGGCGGCCGAGGTGGGAGCAGCAGATCACCCTGGCGCCCTTGTCGAGCAGCTGGCGCAGGGTCGGGACCGCGGCGCGCACGCGCAGGTCGTCGGTGACCTGGCCGTGCTCGTCGAGGGGGACGTTGAAGTCGTTGCGGACGAGGACCCGCCTGCCCTTGACGTCGGCCTGGTCCACGGTGCGGAGCTCCACTGCGCCTCCTCGGGCGGACGCTGCCGCCGGGCGCCCCGGCACCGGGCCGGGGCGCTGGACGTCTGGGCCAGGCCTAGAGCTGGCCGCCGATGATCTGGGCGAGGTCGACCAGCCGGTTGGAGTAGCCCCACTCGTTGTCGTACCAGCCGAACACCTTGACGAGGGTGCCGTTGGCCTGCGTCAGCGGCGAGTCGAAGATGCAGGAGGCCGGGTCGCCGACGATGTCGGAGGAGACGATCGGGTCCTCCGAGTAGCGGATGATGCCGGCAAGGTCGCCCTCGGCGGCCTTGCGGAAGGCGTCGTTGACCTCTTCCTTGGTGGTCTCCCGGCTGAGCACGACGGCCAGGTCGGTGAGCGAGCCGTCCTCGACCGGGACGCGCAGGGAGATGCCGTCGAGCTTGCCCTTGAGCTCGGGGATGGCCAGCGCGCTGGCCTTCGCCGCGCCGGTGGTGGTGGGGATGATGTTGCGCGCGGCCGAGCGGGCGCGCCGCAGGTCCTTGTGCGGGAAGTCGAGGATCACCTGGTCGTTGGTGTAGGCGTGGATGGTGGTCATGAAGCCCTTCTCGATGCCGAAGCTGTCGAGCAGGACCTTGGCCAGCGGCACCACCGAGTTGGTGGTGCAGGAGGCATTGGAGATGATGTCGTGGCTGGCCGGGTCGTAGGCGTCCTCGTTGACCCCGACGACGATGGTGACGTCCTCGTTCTTGGCCGGGGCGGAGATGATCACCTTCTTGGCGCCGCCCTTGAGGTGCAGGGCGGCATGGTCCCGGTCGGTGAAGCGGCCGGTCGACTCGATCACCACGTCGACCCCGAGGTCGCCCCAGGCCAGGTTGGCCGGGTCGCGCTCGGCGAAGGCGCGGAAGCTGGCCCCGTCGACCGAGATCGACTGCTCGTCGTAGCTGACCTCGGCGTCGAGCCGGCCGAAGGTCGAGTCGTACTTGAGCAGGTGGGCCAAGGTGCGGTTGTCGGTGAGGTCGTTGACGGCGACGATCTCGACGTCCTGGTCGTGCTTGGAGACCGCGGCGGCCTCTCGTGCGGCGCGGAAGAAGTTGCGCCCGATGCGGCCGAAGCCGTTGACGCCCACGCGGATATTGCCCATCGAGTCCTCCTCGTTCACGCTCGGTGGCCTGTCCCGGACCCGGCCCACGGGCAGGCCCGGCCATTCTTCACCACAGCCCGACGCCGCTGCCAGCACCCGACGGCCCCGGGAACCGATGGGCTATCCGGCCCTGGTCAGCTCGAATCCTCCCCGGGTGGCGGTCGCCGGCCCGCCGCCGGCCGGCGGGCCACCGGCGCGTCCTCGGCGGTGCCGGCCAGGGCCTCGAGACGGCGCAGGCGGGCGAGCACCGCGCCCTTGGAGCGGGGCGGGTCGAGCGCGGCGCCGAGCTCGGCGAGGGTGGCGTCGGGGTGGGCGAGGCGCAGGGTGGCGACCGCGGCCAGGTCCTCGGGCAGGCGCTCCCAGCCGAGCAGCGTGACGGCCCGCTCCACCGCGGCGACCTGGGCCATGGCCGCGGCGACGCTGCGGCGCAGGTTGGCCTGGTCGGCGTTGGCCAGGCGCACCGCCTCGCCGCGGACCTCACGGCGGATGCGGCCGTCCTCCCAGGAGAGGTAGGCGTCGCGCGCGCCGAGGGTGGCCAGCGTCCGGCCGATCGCCTCGCCACCCTTGACCACCACCCGCCAGGTCTCCTCGTGCGCCCCGGCGCGGACGCCGGCGGCGGCGGGCAGGTCCAGCCGCGCCAGCAGGGCGGCGAGGTCGCGGGCGCTGTGCTCGTCGGGCATGCCGATCTCGAGGTGCGGCGCCCTGGTCGGCGCCGTGACCGAGCCACGGCCGAGGAACGCCCCGCGGGCGTAGCAGGCGGCCGCGGCGCGGCCGCGCACCAGGCGGGCGGGCACGCCGGTGGCGAGCTGCCCGCTGCCGTCGAGGATGCCGGCGCCGCCGAGCACCCGCTCGACCCGCTCGGCGAGGACCACCTCGTAGCGCACCCGGGCGACCAGGGCGCCGCGGGTGCGCATGCGGAACTCGGGGCGCACGCCGTAGGCGGCGTGCAGCAGCCAGAACGCCAGCCGGGCGACGCCACCGGACTCGGTGGCGAGCACCAGCGTCACCCGCGGCCCGACGGTCCCGGCCAGGTGCAGGGTGGCGGCGAAGCGGAGCAGCCCGGCGAGCAGGGCGCGGCGCTCGCTCGGGGCGCCCGGGCGCAGGGCGGCCAGCTCCTCCTTGACCCTGACGGCGAAGTGGCCGCGGGCCATGGCTCAGGTCAGCCCCTTGAGGACCGCCGCGAGGCGCACCGGGTCGTGGCGGCCTGCCTCGCCCGCCGCGACGTCGGCGTGGATCACGCCGGCGCCGACGGCGGCGAGGGCGCGCTCCTGCGCGTCCGCCTCGGCCGGGTCGTCGGGCCGCTGGCAGATCACCCGCGGCACGCGCAGGCCGGGGCAGTGCTCGAGCAGGGCCGCCAGGTGGGCCTCTGGCGGGAAGCCGATCGTCTCGCCGGGCTGGGGCTCCAGGTTGCAGACGTAGACCACCCGCTCGGACAGCTCCGCCAGGGCGCGGCCCAGCGCGGGCACGAGCAGGTTTGGAACCACCGAGGTGTAGGTCGAGCCGGGCCCGAGCAGCACCAGGTCGGCGGCGCGGACCGCGGCAACCGCCTGGTCGAGCGCCTCCGGAGCCGATGGCTCCAGCCAGACCCCTTCGACGCGGCCCCTCGTCTGGGTGATGGCGACCTGGGACCAGACCGTGCGGCCGTCGACCCGGCCGCGCAGCCGCACCGGCACCAGCGTGGACGGCAGCACCCGGCCGCGCACGCCGAGCCAGCGTGAGGCGGTAGCGAGCGCCTCCAGGAAGCCGCCTTCCAGGTCGGTGAGGGCGGCGAGCATCAGGTTGCCGAGGCTGTGCCCGGCCAGGTCGCCGACGCGGAAGCGGTAGGCGAACAGCTCGCGCACCTCCGCGGTCGGGTCGGCGAGGGCCAGCAGGGCCATGCGCAGGTCCCCTGGGGGCAGCAGGCCGAGGTCGCGGCGCAGCCGCCCGGAGGAGCCGCCGTCGTCGGCGACGGTCACCAGCGCGGTCGGCTCGACCCCGACGAGGCGCAGCGCGGAGAGGGTGACCGAGAGCCCGTGGCCACCGCCGATGGCGACCACGTTGCTCATGCGACCCCCCGCACCGCCGCGGCCCTCACCCGCGCTCGACGTCCCGGTGGCTGACGTGGACGCGGTAGTCGAGGCCGTCGAGCCAGGCGGCCAGCTCCTCGGCGAGCACCACGCTGCGGTGGCGGCCGCCGGTGCAGCCGATCGCGATGGTCAGGTACTGCTTGCCCTCGCGCACGAAGCCGGGCAGGGCGACCTCGAGCAGGTCGCGCAGGCGGTCCATGAACAGCTTGGTCTCGTCGAGGCCGAGCACGTAGTCGCGCACCGGGCGCTCCAGGCCGGTGCGGGGGCGCAGCTCGGCGATCCAGTGCGGGTTGGGCAGGAAGCGGACGTCGATCACCATGTCGGCGTCGAGGGGCAGGCCGTACTTGAAGCCGAACGAGGAGACCGTGACCAGCATGCCGCGGCTCTCGCCGGAGAAGGCGGCCAGCACCTTGTCGCGCAGCTCGTGCACGTTCAGGTCGCTGGTGTCGATCACCAGGTCGGCGTCGGCGCGCAGCTCCCGCAGGAGGCTGCGCTCGCTGGCGATCGACTCGACCACGCGCTCACCCGCAACGGGATGGCGCCGGCGAGTCGTCTCGAAGCGGCGCACCAGCACCTCGTTGGAGGCCTCCAGGAACAGCACGCGCAGGCTGATGTGCTTGCCTCGCAGCAGGTCGAGCGCGCGGTGCATCTCGGAGGCGTCGGAGGCGAAGGCGCCGCCGCGGGCGTCGACCACCAGCGCGACGCGGCCCTGCTCCCGGCCGGTCACGGCCAGCTCGGCGACGCGGCCGATGAGGGAGGGAGGCAGGTTGTCGATCACGAAGTAGCCGAGGTCCTCGAGCACCTTGGCGGCCTCGGAGCGACCGGCGCCCGAGAGCCCGGTGACGATCACGAACTCGACCGCCGCGGCGGCCGGTCGTTCCTCCCGCCGCAGGTCCTGGGTCACGACTCCGTGCCTCCCGCGGAGCTGGGCGAGGCGCCGCCGTGGAGGTGGCTCCAGATGGTGCGGGCGAGCTGCGGGCCGAGGCCCGGTACCTCCTCGAGCTCCTCCAGGCTGGCCTGGGAGGCCCTGCGGACCGAGCCGAAGTGGCGCACGAGCTGCTTGCGCCTGGTCTCCCCCACCCCGGGGATGCCGTCGAGCACGCTGCGGGTCATCGACTTGCGCCGCAGCGTGCGGTGGTAGGTGATGGCGAAGCGGTGGGCCTCGTCGCGCACCCGCTGTAGCAGGTAGAGGGCCTCGCTGGTGCGCGGGATCACCACCGGGTCGGGCGAGCCTGGCAGGTAGACCTCCTCCATTCGTTTGGCGAGGGAGATGACGGCGAGGTCGTGGCGTCCGGCGGCCTCGACCGCCTCGAGCGCGGCGGCGAGCTGCGGCCGGCCGCCGTCGACCACGATCAGGTTGGGCGGGTAGGCGAACTTCCCCTTGGGCCGCTCCTGCGACCCGCCCTCCTCGGGAGCGGCGGCGGGCCGCGGCGCGGCCTCCTCGGCGGCCAGGCGGGCGAGCCGGCGGGAGAGCACCTCGCGCAGGGAGGCGACGTCGTCCTGCCCGTCGACCGTGCGCACCTCGAAGCGGCGGTACTCCGACTTGCGCGCCAGCGCGTCCTCGAACACCACCATCGAGCCGACCACCTGATCGCCCTGCAGGTTGGAGATGTCGTAGCACTCGATGCGCAGCGGCGCGGTCGGCAGGCCCAGGTGGTCCTGCAGCTCCTTGAGGCTGCGCGCGCGGGCGTCGAAGTCGGAGCCGCGCTTGAGCTTGTGGCTGGCGAAGGTGTCGCGGGCGTTCTGGGCCACGGTCTCGAGCAGGGCGCGCTTCTCGCCGCGGCGCGGCACACGGAAGTCGACCGGCCCGCCGCGCAGGCCGGCCAGCCAGGTCCGCAGCGCCTCGGCGCCCTCGGGCTCGACCGGCAGGTAGACCGCCCGCGGGACCTCGTCGCCCTGCTCGGCGTAGAGCTGCTGCACGAAGCTGGCGGCCAGGGCCGGCACGTCCAGCGCCTCGACCTTGTCGACCACGAAGCCCCGCCGGCCGACCACCCGGCCGCGGCGGACGAAGAAGACCTGCACCGCCGCCTCCAGGTCGTCCTGGGCGAAGGCGGCGATGTCGAAGTCCTCCGGGGAGCTGGAGACCATCTGCTGGCGCTCCATCGCCGTGCGCACGCTGGCGAGCTGGTCGCGCAGGCGCGCCGCCGCCTCGAAGTTGAGCGCCTCGGCGGCCGCGCGCATCTCCTCCTCGATGCGCCGCAGGGTGGGCCTGCTGTGGCCCTCCATGAAGCTGATGAACTCCTCGACGATGGCGCGGTGGTCCTGCGGCGAGATGTGGCCGACGCAGGGGCCGGAGCACTTGTTGATGTCGTAGAGGATGCAGGGCCGGCCAATGCGCCGGTGCCGCTGGAACACGCCCTGCGAGCAGGTGCGCATCGGGAAGGTGCGCAGCAGCAGGTCGAGCGTCTCACGGATGGCGTAGGCGTGGGTGTAGGGGCCGAAGTAGCGGGTGCCCTTGCGCTTGGCGCCGCGCTCCACCCGCGGCCTTGGGATCTCCTCGCCGACGGTGACGGCCAGCCACGGGTAGGTCTTGTCGTCCCGGTAGCGCACGTTGTAGCGGGGCCGGTGCCGCTTGATCAGGTTGTACTCGAGCTGCAGGGCCTCGACCTCGCCGGAGACCAGCACCCACTCGAGGGTGGCGGACGCCTCCACCATCGCGGCGGTGCGCGGGTGCAGGTTGTGGCGCTGCTGGAAGTAGCTGGCGGTGCGCTTGCGCAGCGAGATGGCCTTGCCCACGTAGATGACCCGGCCGTCGGCGTCCTTGAACAGGTAGACGCCGGGACCGTCCGGGATCGCCTCCGGCCTCGGCCGCGGCGAGGTGGCAACGCTCATGGCGCAGATTCTAGTCGCGAATCGCTCAACCGCCGGTCGCTCGAATCCGAGTGAACCGCTGTCGCGGGGTCGTGCGAACGCCTCGGTGACAGCGTGCCACGAAGCGCGGTGGCCTCACGACCAGGTCCGGGGGGGCCGGGGCGCCGCGCAGCCGGAACTCCCCTCCAGCCCGCCTCGCAAGGGAGGCTTACCTTGCCACGCCCTGGAATCAGCCGAATCAGCCGAATCAGCCGTCGCCAGGCGATCGCCCTCGGGATCGGGGTCGCCGGGCTCGCCGTCGGCATCGGGGTCGCCGCGCTGGCCAGCCGGCAGCCGGCCGCGCCGCGCCCGACCGCCTCCGTGCAGCACCTCGACCTCTCCTACCACCCGGAAGGCACCCAGACCCCCGGCCCCGCTCCTGCCCGGCCGGTCGCCGCGGCCAGCGCCTCCGAGGCGGTGCAGCGCTTCCTGCGGGCCAACGCCAAGCAGGACTTCGCCACCTCGTTCGCGCTGCTCGACAAGGCCAGCCAGAAGGACCACCAGACGGTGGCGGGCTGGACGGCCGCCCAGGCGGACCGGCCCCCGGTCAGAGGCGTCACCATCGGCGGCGAGCACCGCGGCGCCGGCGGGGCCGTCGAGGTGACGGCGAACGTCACCCACCCGGCCGCGGTCGACCCGTTCGCGGGGCTGACCCCCGGCCGCACGGTCGAGGTGTGGCGCGCCCACCGCGAGGGTGGCCGCTGGCACGTCGCCGCCGACCCCGTCTCGGTCCGCACCCTGCTGCCCAGCGACGCCAGCGCAGCCGCGGCGGTGCAGTCGTGGGTCGACCACCTGGCGCGCTGCGACCGCGCCGGTGCCGCCGCCATGCAGGCGAGCGCCGAGCTGTACGGGCCGGCCGACCTCGCCGGCGCGCCCTGCCAGGAGCACGGCGCCTGGAAGGCGACGGCCACCCGCGGCTTCGACGCCACCGCCGAGCCCCAACCCTACCTCTCGGCCTTCGGGCCGGATGTCCAGTCCTGGGCCCGCCTCGTGCCGGTCCAGGGTCCGAGGACCCGCTTCGCCGTGGTGGTCGCTCCGCTCGGCGACGCCTGGCGGGTGCTCGGCCTCGACCCAGCCAGCGCCGGCTGACACCGGCAGGAAGGAGGCAGCTCGCCGCGTCCGCTCGTCCCATCGAGCAGTCCGGCACATCGCTGGCGAAGGGCCAGGCCGGACGACCTCACGAGGAGAAGGAATTGTCCAAGTACCGCAGGCTCGTGGCGGTGGTGAGCGTGGTGGCGACGCTGGGGTTGCTCGCGTCGCTGGCCACCCTCTCGCCGACCCGCGCGTCGAGCCACCGGGAGGCTCCCCTCATCTCCGAGGACCCCTTGGCCGACAACACCGACACCTACGCGTTCGTCAGCCCCGACCGGCCCGACACCGTCACCCTGGTGGGCAACTGGATCCCGCTGGAGGAGCCGGCCGGCGGCCCGAACTTCAACAAGTTCGGTGACGACGTCAAGTACACGCTGAACATCGACAACAACGGCGACGCCGTGGACGACATCGTCTACGAGTTCCGCTTCCGCACCAGTGTGCAGAACCGCAACACCTTCCTCTACAACACCGGGCCCATCACCTCGCTGACCGACCCGGACTTCAACATCCGCCAGTCCTACTCGATCGCCAAGGTCGAGAACGGGCACCGCCACATGGTGGCCAGCGGTCTGGCCACCCCGCCGGTGAATATCGGCCCCCGCTCGACGCCCAACTACGAGGCCCTGGCCGCTGCCGCGGTCGCCAACCTCGAGGGCGGCGGCAAGGTCTTCGCCGGCCAGCGCGACGACCCCTTCTACGTCGACCTCGGCTCGGTCTTCGACCTGCTGGGTCTGCGTCCCTTCAACCAGGCGCACCTGATCAAGCAGCCGACCGCGAAGGGCGTCGACGGCGTGGGCGGCTTCAACACCCACAGCATCGTCCTGCAGGTCCCCATCTCCGAGCTGACCCACAACCACAAGCCGCTGTCCGGTCCCAAGGACCCGAACGCGGTGATCGGCGTCTACGCCGCCAGCGAGCGGCGCCAGGTCAAGGTGCTGTCGTCCAAGGGCGACCAGCCGCGTACCTTCGGCCGGTGGGTGCGGGTCTCGCGCCTGGGCATGCCCCTGGTGAACGAGGTCGTCATCCCGCTCGGCAAGAAGGACCGCTTCAACGCCTCCGACCCGGCGGACGACGCCCAGTTCGGGAAGTTCGTGCTCGACCCTGAGCCCGCCCGGCTGATCCCCGTCCTGTACCCCGGGGTGAAGGTCCCGGCGGCGCCGCGCAACGACATCGCCGCCATCTTCCTCACCGGCATCGCCGGCCTGAACCAGCCGGCCAACGTGAAGCCGTCCGAGATGATCCGGCTCAACCTGGGCATCCCGCCGACCCCGCTGGCCAAGCAGGACCCGCTGGGGCTGCTGGCTGGGCAGCTCGACGGGTTCCCGAACGGGCGCCGGCTGGTCGACGACGTCACCGACATCGAGCTGCGCGCGCTGGCCGGTGGCACGCCGTTCACGCCCGACTTCAACAAGGCACCCAACAACCTGCTCAGCGACGGGGTGCAGGCCAACGACAAGCCGTTCTCGGCGTCGTTCCCGTACCTCGCAACGCCCCACCAGGGCTACGACCACGTCCACCACCCTCTTGGCTCGTAGCTCGACCCTCCTGAAGGGAGGGGCCCGTCCCGCCGGGCCCCTCCCGAAGGGGTCGCGCAGCGGGCGCCTGGTCACCGTGGCGGTCGTCACCGCCCTGGTGGGCCTGCTCGTCGGAAACTTCCTGCTGGCCGGTCGCGACCGGCCGCCCCAAGACCTCACCGCGCCGCCGCCGGCGACCGGCTCCGCCTCACGGGTGGCCCAGCTCCAGGACGAGCTGCGCGCCCGCCCGGGTGAGCCGAGGCTGCTCGCCGACCTGGGTGTCGCCTACCTGGCGCGGGCGCGCGAGACCGCCGACCCGACCTGGTACGCCAAGGCCGCCAGCGCGCTCGGGCAGAGCCAGGCGGCCGGCCCCGGCCAGGCCCGCACCATGACCGCGCTGGGCCTGCTCGCCCTCGCCCGCCACGACTTCCGCGCCGCCCTCGCCTGGGGCGAGCGCGCCCACCGCGCCAGCCCGGACGCCTCGGAGCCGCTCGGCGTGGTGGTCGACGCCCAGGTCGAGCTGGGCCGCTACGCCGCCGCGCTGGCCAGCGCCCAGCGCATGGTCGACCTGCGGCCCGACCTGGCCAGCCTGGCCCGCGTCTCCTACCTGCGCGAGCTGCACGGCGACGCCGCCGGGGCGCTGGAGGCGATGCGCCAGGCCGTCGCCGCCGGCGCCGGTTCCCCCGGCGACCTGGCCTACGTGCGCACCCTCCTCGGCGACCTGCAGCTCGGCGCCGGGCGCCTCGGCGACGCGGAGGCCTCCTACCGCGAGGCGCTCGCCGGCCAGCCCGGCTACGCCGCCGCCGAGGTCGGCGTCGCCCGGGTCACGGCCGCGCGGGGCCAGCGCGCCGCCGCCGCGCGGCAGCTCGACGCGGCCGCCCAGCGGCTCCCCCTGCCGGGCACCGTGGGCCTGCTCGGCGACGTCCAGGCCGCCATCGGCCACCACGCCGGCGCGGCGCGCCAGTACCGGCTGGTGCGCGCGATCGAGCAGCTCAACCGCGCCAACGGCGTGGCCGTCGACCTGGAGCTGGCCCGCTTCGAGGCCGACCACGCTGGCAGCCCGGGCGGCGACCCCGCCCGCGCCGTCGCCATGGCCCGCAGGGCCAGGGTCGCGCGGCCGACGGTCTACGCCGACGACACCCTGGCCTGGGCGCTGCGCCAGGCCGGCAGGGCACGCGAGGCCCTCCCCCACGCCCGCGCCGCCGTCCGGCTCGGCACCCGCGACGCGCTGCTCTGGTACCACCTGGCCGCGGTCGAGGCCGACCTCGGCACGACCGCGCGGGCCCGCCACCACCTCGCCACGGCGCTCTCCATCAACCCGTACGTGACCGGTGCCGCGGGCACCATCGGCGAGCGCCCCGCCGCCCTCGCCCTGGCGACGCGCCTCGGCCTGCACCCGCCCGCCGCGGGAGCGGTCAGGTGAGCCCCGGCAGGGCCCTACGTGCCGCGCTGCTCGGCGCCGTGGTGCTCGCCCTGCTGTTGGTGCCGGCGGTCGCGGCCTCGGCGCACCCGCTCGGCAACTTCACCGTCAACCGCTACAGCGGGCTGCGCGTCCAGCCCGACCGGCTGCTGGTCGACTACGTGGTCGACATGGCGGAGATCCCCGCGTTCCAGACCCGCCAGACGATCGACGCGGACGCGGACGGCACGGTCGGCGGCGCCGAGGCGTCCGCCTGGCGCGGGCGCGAGTGCCCACGGCTCGCCGGGCGGCTCAGCGCCCAGGTCGACGGGCGGCCGTTGCTTTTCACGGCGAGCGGCGGCGGCCTCGCCTTCCCGCCAGGGCAGGGCGGCCTGACCACCCTGCGGCTCGAGTGCGAGCTGGCGGCGCCGCTGCCGACGGGTGGCGGCAGCCGCACGCTGCGCTACCGCGACGGCAACGCCGACGGCCGCATCGGTTGGCGCGAGGTCACCGCGGCCGGTGACCGGACCACCATCGAGACGGCGGACGTGCCCGCCCGCTCGACCAGCGCCCGCCTCACCGCCTACCCGCGGGACCTGCTGCGCTCCCCCCTCGACCAGGACCGCGCCACGGTCAGCTTCCGGCCGGGCGGCGCGCCGCTGCGGGACGGCGGCGGCGCGATCGGTGCCCAGCGCCGCAGCGGCCGCCCGGTGGGAGTCGACCGCGCCACGGCGGCGTTCACCGCGCTGGTCGCCCGCCAGCGCCTCACCGTCGGCTTCGCGCTGCTCGCCCTTGCCCTGGCGACCGTGCTGGGCGCGGCCCACGCGCTCGCGCCCGGCCACGGCAAGACGGTGATGGCCGCCTACCTGGTCGGCCTGCGCGGCTCGGTGCGCCAGGCGGCGGCCATCGGCGGCATCGTGACCGCCACCCACACCGCCGGGGTGCTGCTGCTCGGCGCGGTGCTCGCCGCCTCCCGGGCGCTCGCCCCCGAGCGCGTCTACCCCGTCCTCGGCCTGGCCAGCGGCCTGCTGCTGGCCGGCGTCGGCGTCAGCCTCCTGCGCCGCGCCCTGCACGGCCGTGCCGACGTCCACGGGCCCGGCGGCCACCTCCACGGGCCCGGCACCCACGGGCCTGACGGCCACGCCCACGGGCGTGCCGGTGGTGGCGACCTGGCGCGCCCGGCCGGCCGCGAGCCTCAGCCGGCGATGAGCCGGCGGGGGCTGGTCGCGCTGGGGTTCGCGGGCGGGCTGGTGCCGAGCCCGTCGGCCGTGGTCGTGCTGCTCGGCGCGACCACCCTGGGGCACGCCTGGTTCGGGGTGCTGCTGGTGGTGGCGTACGGGGCCGGCATGGCGGCCACCCTGACCGGCCTCGGGCTGTTCCTGTTGCGCGCCAGGCGCTCGGTCGACCGGCGCGTGGCGCTGCGGCGGCCGGGCTGGACCGGCGCCGCCGGCCGCCTGCTGCCCCTCGCCACCGCCTCCCTGATCGTGGTCGCCGGCCTGGTGGTCGCCGCCCAGGGCGCCGCGGCGCTGTAGCGGTCCGGGACCAAACCGGCCCGCTCCCGGACCCTTGCCGGGGGGCCGTCACGTCGGCCCCGGCCGGTACGCTTGCCGGGTGAGCGACGAGCTCGTGCCCCCCGAGCCGGCGACGGTCCACCTGATCGAGGAGCTGGCGGCCAACGCGTGGCCGGCTCCGGTCACCCAGGTCGTCGGCGGCTGGCGGCTCCGCTTCGCCTGGGGGGTCACCCGCCGGGCCAACTCGGTGCTGGCCAACGACCACCACGACGGGCCGCGGCTGGCCGAGCGGATGGAGCTGGTGGAGGCGTTCTACGCCCGCCGCGGGCAGCCCGCGCGCTACCAGATCAGCCCCGCGTCACGGCCCGACGGGCTCGACGCCGCCCTCGCCGACCGTGGCTACCTGCGCCGGCTGCGGGTCCTGGTCCTCTGCGCGCCGCTGGCCTCGGTGCTCGAACGCCTGCCGCCGCCCGGCGACCGCGTGGCGGTCGCCGGCGAGCCGGACGCCGCCTGGCTGGAGACCCTGCGCGCCCTGCTCGGCTACTACGGCGACGGCGCGGCCGTCCGGCGCACCCTGCGGGGCATCGGCCCGCCCGCCGGCTACGCCGCGGTGCGGCAGGACGGCCGGCCGCTGGCGATCGGCCGGGCCGTGGCCGAGCGCGGCTTCGCCGGCGTGTTCGGCATGGCCACCCTGCCCGAGGCGCGCCGCCGCGGGCTGGGCACGGCGGTGCTGGCCGCGCTGGCCGACTGGGCGGCCGGCCAGGGCGCCACGCGCCTGTACCTGCAGGTCGACGACGACAACGCCGGCGCCGTGCGCCTCTACCGACGGGCTGGCTTCGAGGCCGTCTACGCCTACCACTACCGGGAGAAGGTTTTATAGAAACGCTCGGTGGCCCGGGGCGGCGCGCGGCGGGTCAGGCCTTGGTAGGACTCCGCTTGCGGCTGCGCGGGGCGGCGGGGCGGCCCTCGCGGCGGGCGCTGCCGAGCACCTCGGCGAGGAACCCCCCGGTGTACGAGCCGGGCGCGTGGGCGACCCGCTCCGGCGGGCCCTGCGCGATCACCTCGCCGCCGGCGTCGCCGCCCTCCGGGCCGAGGTCGATGATCCAGTCGGCGGTCTTGACCACGTCCAGGTTGTGCTCGATCACGATCACCGAGTTGCCGGTGTCGACCAGCCGGTGCAGCACCCCGAGGAGCTTGGCCACGTCCTCGAAGTGCAGCCCGGTGGTGGGCTCGTCGAGCACGTACAGGGTGCGGCCGGTGGCCCGCTTGGCCAGCTCGCTGGCCAGCTTGACGCGCTGCGCCTCGCCGCCGGAGAGCGTCGGCGCCGGCTGGCCGAGCTTGATGTAGCCGAGGCCGACGTCGTTGAGGGTGGTCAGGTGGCGGGCGATCGGCGGGATGTTGGCGAACAGCCCGAGCGCCTCCTCCACCGACATGTCCAGCACGTCGGAGATCGAGTGGCCCTTGTAGTGCACCTCGAGCGTCTCGCGGTTGTAGCGCTTGCTCTTGCAGACCTCGCACGGCACGTAGATGTCGGGCAGGAACTGCATGTCGATCTTGATGGTCCCGTCGCCCTGGCAGGCCTCGCAGCGGCCGCCGCGGACGTTGAAGGAGAAGCGGCCCGGCTGGTAGCCGCGGACCTTCGCCTCGGTGGTCTGGGCGAACAGGCGCCGGATGTGGTCGAACACCCCGGTGTAGGTGGCCGGGTTGGAGCGCGGCGTGCGGCCGATCGGCGACTGGTCGACGTCGATCACCTTGTCGAGCTGGTCTTCCCCGCGCAGGCTGGTGTAGCGGCCCGGGGCGCTGCGCGAGCGGTACACCGCCTGCATCAGCGCCTTCAGCAGCACGTCGTTGACCAGGGTCGACTTGCCCGACCCGGAGACGCCGGTGATGCAGGTGAACACCCCGAGCGGGAAGCGGGCGGTGAGGTCCTTGAGGTTGTGCTCGCGGACGCCGCTCAGCTCCAGCCAGCGCTCGCCTGGCTTGCGCCGCCGCAGCGGCACGGCGATCGAGCGCTTGCCGGCCATGTACTGGCCGGTCAGGGAGGCCTCGACCCCCTCGACGTCGGCCAGGCTGCCCTCGGCGACGATCTCGCCGCCGTGCTCGCCGGCGCCGGGACCGATGTCGACCAGGTAGTCGGCGGTGCGGATGGTGGCCTCGTCGTGCTCCACCACGATCAGGGTGTTGCCGAGGTCGCGCAGGCGCATCAGGGTGTCGATCAGGCGGTGGTTGTCGCGCTGGTGCAGGCCGATGGAGGGCTCGTCGAGCACGTACAGCACGCCGGTCAGGCCGGAGCCGATCTGGGTGGCGAGGCGGATGCGCTGGGCCTCGCCGCCGGCCAGGGTGGCCGACGCCCGGTTCAGGGTCAGGTAGTCCAGGCCCACGTCGAGCAGGAAGCCGAGCCTGGCGGTGATCTCCTTGAGCACCCGGGCGGCGATGAAGGCGTCGCGGTCGGACAGCTCGAGCGTGCGGAAGAACTCGGCGGTGTTGCCGACCGACATGGCCGCCACCTCGGCGATGTTGCGGCCGGCGACGGTCACCGCCAGGCTCTCGGGCCGCAGCCGGCTGCCCTTGCAGCTGGGGCAGGGCACCTCGCGCATGTAGGACTCGACCCGCTCGCGCACCGAGTCGGACTCGGCCTCGGCGTGGCGCCGGCTCAGGTAGGAGACCACGCCCTCGTAGCCGGTGTGGTAGGCGCGGGTGCGGCCGTAGCGGTTCTTGTAGCGGACGTACACCTGGCCGTCCGCGCCGAACAGCAGCACCCGGCGCTGCTCGTCGTCGAGCTCGCGCCAGGGAGTGTCGACGCTGAAGCCGTAGGTCTCGGCCACCGCGGTCAGCAGGCGGTCGAAGTACTCGCTGGCGCCCCGGCCCCACTGCCACGGGACGATCGCGCCGTCGGCCAGGGACAGGTCCGGGTTGGGCACCACCAGCTCCGGGTCGACCTCCTGCTTGACGCCGAGGCCGGTGCAGTCCGGGCAGGCGCCGTAGGGGGCGTTGAAGGAGAAGTTGCGCGGCGCCAGCTCGTCGAACGAGAGGTTGTCGTAGAGGCACGCCAGGTGGGTGGAGAACTGCAGCTCGCGCGGCTCGTCCCTGTCGAGGACGTCGACCAGCACGACGCCCTCGGCCAGGCCGACGGCGGTCTCCACCGAGTCGGCCAGCCGCCGGCGCGAGCGCTCGTCCGCGTCGGGGCCCTTGGCCAGCAGCCGGTCGACCACCACCTCGATGTCGTGCTTGTAGGTCTTGGCCAGCCGGATCGGCTCGGACAGGTCGCGCACCTCGCCGTCGACCCTGGCGCGGGCGAAGCCCTTGGCCGAGAAGCTGCGCAGCAGCGCCTCGTACTCGCCCTTGCGGCCCCGCACCACCGGGGCGAGCACCTGGAAGCGGGTGCCGGACGGCAGCGCGAGGATCTGGTCGACGATCTGGTCCGGGGTCTGGCGCGCGATCGGGCGGCCGCACCTGGGGCAGTGGGGCTGGCCGATGCGCGCGTACAGCAGGCGCAGGTAGTCGTAGACCTCGGTGATGGTGCCGACGGTGGAGCGCGGGTTCTTGGAGGTGGACTTCTGGTCGATCGAGATCGCCGGCGAGAGGCCCTCGATGAAGTCCACGTCGGGCTTCTCCATCAGCCCGAGGAACTGGCGCGCGTAAGCGGACAGCGACTCGACGTAGCGTCGCTGTCCCTCGGCGTAGATGGTGTCGAACGCGAGCGACGACTTTCCCGACCCCGACAAGCCGGTGAACACGATCAGGGCGTTGCGCGGAAGGTCGAGGTTGACGTTCCTCAGGTTGTGCTCGCGGGCACCCCGGATGACCAGGCGGTCGGTGGCGGTCAGAATCGTGTCCTCGTGGTCAGGGGGAAGTCGCGTCAATCGGCTCTCCATTGTAGGGACGGGTGTGACAACGGCGAAGGCCGGCCTGCGCATTCCGTGCGCCCCGTCGGCTACCATCCGTCGGCGAGACCGCCGCGCTACAGGAGGCCGGTCATGTCCAGCTTCGATCCCGCCCACGTCGAGCCCGGCGGGCCGGCCCACCAGTACGCCGACGGGCCGTTGCGGGTCGTCAAGCTCTCGGTGGGCCCCTACGACAACAACGCCTACCTGCTGCACGACCCCCAGTCCAACGAGGCCCTGCTGGTCGACGCGGCCAACGAGGCCGAGCGGCTGCTCGGCGAGCTGCTCGGCGACGTGCGGCTGGTCGGCGTGGTCACCACCCACCGCCACCCCGACCACGCCTTCGCGCTCGCCGAGGTGCTGCGCGCCCACGACGTCTGGAACGGCGCCCACGCGGCCGACGCCGGCGCGATCGCCGCCCAGACGGGCGTCACCCCCGACCGGGAGCTGGCCCACGGCGACACCGTCCAGGTCGGCGGCTGGGGCGTGACGGTGCTGCACACGCCGGGCCACACCGACGGCAGCATCTGCTTCAAGCTGCCGTCCAGCGCCGTGCTCACCGGCGACGCGCTGTTCCCTGGCGGGGTCGGCAAGACCGACGGCGCGGCCGCGTTCGGGCAGGCGATCGCCTCGGCCGAGCAGCACCTGCTGTCGCTGCCGCCCGAGACCCGCATCGCCCCCGGCCACGGCGACGACAGCTTCGTCGGCCAGGAGGCGCCGCAGCTCGACGAGTGGAAGGCGCGGGGCTGGTGAGGCGGCGCCCCGCCGTCTGGCTGCTGTCGCTGGTGCTCGCCGCGGCCGCCCTTGCCGGCTGCGGTGCGACCGACAGGTCCAACCCGGTCGGGCAGGGGGTCGGCAAGGCCAAGGAGTGCGCCAACCTGCTCGGCGAGCTCACCAGCCTCGACTTCGACCCCAAGGCCGGCGCCGCCAAGCTCGACCAGACCGCGCGCCAGCTCGACCGGGCCGTGAGGGAGGTCGACAGCACCGACGTCAGGAAGGCCGCCGACGAGCTGCTGCTGCGGGTGCGGCGCCTGCGCGACGCGGTGCGCACGGCCGACCCGGCGCAGGAGCGCCGCGCGCTGCAGGCGGTGACGCAGGCCGCCGAGCGGCTCGCCCGCACCTGCAACGTGCCCGTCGACCAGGTGACCGGCTAGTACCTCTCAGCCGAGCGCGTTCAGGAAGCGGCTGGCGATCGGGGCGGCGACCCGCCCGCCGACGCCGCCGCCGTCGACCACCACCGCGAACGCCAGGTCGCCGCGGAAGCCGATGAACCAGGCGTGGGTGGGCAGCGGGTTGCCGGTGCCGAACTCGGCCGTGCCGGTCTTGCCGGCGGTGCCGCCGGGGAGGTGGGCCGGTGCCGCGGTGCCCTCCCGCACCACCGCCCGCATCAGGCCGCGCAGGCTGGCGGCGACCCGCGGGTCGAGCGGGCGGGCCTCGGACGCCTTCGCCTCGGCGGCGAGCCGCGGCGGGTGCCAGGTGCCGTTCTGCACCGCCCCGGCGACGCCGGCCATCAGCAGGGGGCTGACCACCACGCGGCCCTGGCCGATGGCGGCCGCGGCCAGCTCGGCGTCGTCGCCCGGGGTGGGGAAACGGCTGGTGATCGCCGGCAGGCCGGCGCTCGGCTCGGCCTCGAAGCCGAAGCGCTGCGCCGCCGCCGCCAGCTTGGCGCCGTCGAGGCGGCGGTCGGCGAGCTGCACGAAGGCGGTGTTGCAGGAGTCCGCGAAGGCCTTGCTGAACGAGATCGCGCCGAGCACCTCGCCCTCGAAGTTGCGGAACGGCCGGCCGCCTACCACCGCCTTCTGCGGGCAGGTGACCTGGTCGTTGGGCTGCAGGCCGCCGCCGAGCAGGGCGGCGGCGGTGACCACCTTGAAGGTGGAGCCCGGCGGGTAGCGGCCGATCAGGGCGCGGTTGAAGGAGCTGCCGAGCGGCCAGTTGACCGCGGCGCGGACCTCGCCGGTCGACGGCTTCAACGCCACCAGGGCGCCGGGCTTGCCCACCCCGGCGAGGGCCTTCTCGGCGGCGCGCTGCACCCTCGGGTCGATGGTGGCGTGCACCGGGCTGCCCTGCCTGGCGGGGAAGCTGTGCAGCACCTGGCCGGCGTCGGCGTCCTGGGCGGGAGGCGAGCCGGCGGCCGGCTGCGTGACCAGGCGCACCTCGCCGCTCGGGGTGCCGGCGAGCTGGCGCTCGAAGGACTGCTCGAAGCCGCCGTGGCCGACGCGGTCGCCGGCCTGGTAGGGCGCGCCGAGCGCCTTCAGGTCGTCGGCGGTGGCGTCGCCGAGCTGGCCGACCAGCAGGGCGGCGGAGGCCGGCCCGCTGCTGCTCCGGCCACCACGCTCCTGGAAGGAGAGCCCGGGCACCGGGTGGATGACCTCGCGGATCTGCTGGTAGCGGGCCTCCGGCAGGCTGAGCACCGGCAGGAACTGGCCTGGCGTCCGCTGGGCCTGGTCCAGCAGGCGGCTCACCAGCGCCTGGTCGGCCCCCGCGGTGTCGACCAGGGCGTGGCCGACCTGGGCGCGGTCCTTGATCCTGCTGCCGACGAGGCCGACCAGCACCTCCTTGCCGGCCGACGCCAGGCGGCTGCCGTCGCTGGCGAGGATCTCCGCCCTCGCCGGCCAGCTGCGGCTGCGGACCAGGCGCTTGCCGGCCGCGAGGGCCGGGTGGATCGCGGCCGGCGACCAGTCGACCAGCCAGTGGCGCCGGTCGCGGCGGACCAGCCGCAGGCTGCCCTGGTAGGTCCAGGGGCCGAGGCCGCGCAGGTCGAGCCGGGCGCTGAAGGCAGCCTCGGCGTGGTCGCCGTCGCTGTGCACCGGCCCGGGGGTGAGCACCGGCCGGCGCACCTGCAGGGCGGTCAGCACCCGCTGGTGCTGGGCGGCGAAGTCGGGCGGGGGCGCCGCGACCAGGCGCTGCATGGCGGCCCAGTCGGCCCGCTCCCAGGCGTCGAGGTAGGCGGCGGCGACCGGGCCCGGCTCGCCGCGGGGGCGCAGCACCAGCCACCAGGTCCCCACGCCGGCCGCGCCGAGCAGGAGCGCGACCACCACCGCGAGGGCCAGGGCCTTGCCACGCCGTGGCCGCAAGCCTTCCTCCTTGAACGGTCGCCGAGCGCGCAGTCTACCGGCCTACTGCCCCGCAGGCGACGCGACTGGGCGTGTGGCGGACGACCCGCTCCCGCCATGCGCCGTGCCTCGCGGGCAGGAGTGCCTAACGAGCCACCGCGAGCGAGTCGCCCGCCAGAGCCTTCGGTCGCGCTGCCTGCGGGGCAGTCAGCCCACCCCCGCCTCGGTCATGCCGCGCAGCTCGCGGCGGAGGTCGGCGACCTCGTCGCGGAGCCGGGCGGCGTACTCGAAGCGCAGGTCCTTGGCGGCCTCGTGCATCTCCTCCTCGAGCTGGCGGATGAGCCGCTCCAGGTCGGCGCGTGGCATGCCGCTGACCGCCGGCTCGCCGCGGCCAGCCCGGCCACGCCCGGGCGTCGGCGCGCGGCCGCGCCGGCCCCTGCCGCCGCGCCCGTCCTGCTCCCCGTCCTCACCGCGCAGGGCCTGGATGATGTCGCTGACGCGGCGGCGGATCGTCTGCGGGTCGATGCCGTTGGCCTGGTTGTAGTCGAGCTGCAGCACGCGGCGCCGGTTGGTCTCGTCGATCGCCCGGCGCATCGACGGGGTCACGTGGTCGGCGTACATCACCACCTGGCCGTCGACGTTGCGGGCGGCGCGGCCGATGGTCTGCACCAGCGACGTCTCGGAGCGCAGGAAGCCCTCCTTGTCGGCGTCGAGGATCGCCACCAGGGTCACCTCGGGCAGGTCGAGGCCCTCCCTGAGCAGGTTGATGCCGACCAGGGTGTCGAACTCGCCCAGGCGCAGCGCCCGCAGGATCTCGATGCGCTCCACCGCGCCGATCTCGGAGTGCAGGTAGCGCACCCGCAGGCCCATCTCGAGCAGGTAGTCGGTGAGGTCCTCGGCCATCTTCTTGGTCAGGGTGGTGACCAGCACCCGCTGCTCGCGCTCGACCCGCTGCTTGATCTCGTGGATCAGGTCGTCGATCTGGCCCTTGGTCGGGCGCACCAGCACCTCGGGGTCGACCAGGCCGGTGGGGCGGATGATCTGCTCCACCACCGTGCCGGACTCGCGCAGCTCGTAGGGGCCAGGGGTGGCGGAGACGAAGACCCGCTGGCCGATGCGGTCGAGGAACTCGTCGAAGCGCAGCGGCCGGTTGTCCAGCGCCGACGGCAGGCGGAAGCCGTGCTCGACCAGGGTCACCTTGCGGCTGCGGTCGCCCTCGTACATGCCGCCGATCTGCGGCACGCTGTTGTGCGACTCGTCGAGGAACAGGACGAAGTCGTCGGGGAAGTAGTCCAGCAGGGTGTGGGGCGGGCTGCCCTGCTCGCGCCCGTCGATGTGGCGCGAGTAGTTCTCGATGCCGTTGCAGACGCCGACCTCGCGCAGCATCTCCAGGTCGTAGGAGGTGCGCATGCGCAGCCGCTGCGCCTCCAGCAGCTTGCCCTCCCGGTCCAGCTCGGCGAGGCGCTCGCCCAGCTCCACCCCGATCGAGGCGATGGCGCGCTCCATCCGCTCGGTGCCGGCCACGTAGTGGCTGGCAGGGAAGACGAACAGCGGGTCGCGCTCGCCCACGATCTCGCCGCTGACCGGGTCCATCACCAGGATGCGCTCGACCTCGTCGCCGAAGAACTCGACCCGCATCGCCCGCTCCTCGTAGGCCGGGAAGACCTCGAGCGTGTCGCCGCGGACGCGAAACTTGCCGCGGACGAAGTTCAGGTCGTTGCGGTCGTAGTGGATGTCGACCAGCTTGCGCAGCACCGCGTCGCGGTCGTACTCGTGGCCGACCTCCAGGTGGAGCATCTGGTCGCGGTACTCGTCCGGGTTGCCGAGGCCGTAGATGGCCGAGACCGAGGCGACCACGATCACGTCGCGCCGGATCAGCAGGGACAGGGTGGCGGAGTGGCGCAGCCGGTCGATCTCCTCGTTGAGGGAGGAGTCCTTCTCGATGTAGGTGTCGGTCTGCGGGATGTAGGCCTCTGGCTGGTAGTAGTCGTAGTAGGAGACGAAGTACTCGACCGCGTTGTGCGGGAAGAGCTCCTTGAACTCGTTGGTGAGCTGCGCCGCCAGGGTCTTGTTGGGCGCCATCACCAGGGCCGGGCGGCCGAGGCGCTCGATCACCCCCGCCATCGTGCGGGTCTTGCCCGAGCCGGTGACGCCGAGCAGCGTCAGGGCGCTCTCGCCGCCGAGCAGCCCCTCGACGAGCTGGTCGACGGCCCGCGGCTGGTCGCCGGCGGCCGGCATGTCGCTGACGAGCTTGAACTCGGGCATCGCGCGCTCCGGGCAGGTCGTGGTCCCACGCCGGCTGGCTGCTTCGACCCAGCCCCGCCGGCTACCCGTCCAGTGTAGTGGCGGCCCCGACAGACCCCGACTGCGGGGGGCTCCGCCCCCCGCAACCCCCCCGTGCCGGCGTGGGCGCGGTGGTCCGGGCCCGTCCGCACGAAAGCGAAGATGGCCTGCACGGAGCCCAACGGTAGGCAGCACGTGGGCTCCGGCCGCCTGGGGGCGGCCGGGGCGTTCCCCGATCTTGACCGGCGCGAGACGCGCGCGGCACGGCCGCGGGCGACCCTGGTTGGGGAGGGCGCGGTAGAGTATGCGGCCGTGCCCGAGGCCCTACGGTGGAGAGCGATGGAGAGCTTCGTCATCAAAGGCGGCCGGCCGCTGAACGGCACCGTCCGCCCGGCCGGCAACAAGAACGGCGCGCTGCCGGTGATCGCCGCGTCGCTGCTGGCCGACGAGCCGGTGCTGCTGCGCAACGTGCCCCGCATCCGCGACGTTGACGCGATGCTGCAGCTCGTGGCGATGACCGGCGCCCGGGTGAGCTACCCGGACGCCAACCAGGTCCACATCGACCCGCGCGACGCGCGCGACGTCGACCTGGACCCGGCGCTGTGCGCCCGCATCCGCGCCTCGGTGCTGCTGGCCGCGCCGCTGCTTGCCCGCACGGGCCGTTGCGTGCTGCCGCCGCCGGGCGGCGACGTGATCGGCAGGCGCCGGCTGGACACCCACCTGCTCGCCTTCAGCTCCCTCGGCGCCACCTTCCAGTTCGACCGCGTCCTGGAGATCCAGGCCGAGCGGCTGCGCGGCGCGCCGATGTTCCTGGACGAGGCCTCGGTCACCGCCACCGAGAACGCCGTCACCGCGGCCGTGCTCGCCGAGGGGAAGACGGTCATCGGCAACGCCGCCTGCGAGCCGCACGTGCAGGACCTGTGCCGCTTCCTGGTGGCGCTCGGCGCCCGCATCGAGGGGATCGGCTCCAACCGGCTGGTGGTCAACGGCGTCGACCGGCTCAGCGGCGGCGAGTTCACCATCGGCCCCGACCACATCGAGGTGGCCAGCTTCGTCGGCCTGGCCGCGGTGACCCGTGGCGAGCTGGTGATCGAGGGCGTGGTCGAGGACGACCTGCGCCCGGTCGAGGTGGGCTTCTCCCGCCTGGGGATCTCCTGGGAGATCTCCGGCGACAAGCTGCGCGTCCCGCCCGACCAGGAGCTGGTGGTGGAGGACGACCTCGGCGCGGCGATCCCCAAGATCGACGACGGGCCCTGGCCCGCCTTCCCCGCCGACCTCACCTCGATCGCCGTGGCGGTCGCCACCCAGGCGCGCGGCACCGTGCTGATCTTCGAGAAGATGTTCGAGAACCGCCTGTTCTTCGTGGACAAGCTGGTGGGCATGGGTGCCCGCATCATCCTCTGCGACCCCCACCGCGCGGTGGTCGACGGCCCCACCCGCCTGTACGGCGAGCGGCTCGCCTCGCCGGACATCCGCGCCGGCATGGCCCTGCTGCTCGCCGCCCTGGCCGCCGACGGCGAGTCGGTGATCGGGAACGTCGGCGAGATCGACCGCGGCTACGAGCGCATCGACGAGCGCCTGCGCTCCCTCGGCGCCAGCATCGAGCGCGCGACCGGCTGAGACTGCGGGGGGCAAGCCCCCCGCATGCCCCCCAACGGCGTGGAACGACTCACCCGGGGAGGTCGGTGCGGGGGAGCGGGCGGCACCCCTGTTGATCACACGGGGGTGGGCGGTGAGGACCGTCTCCTTGGCGGGCCGCGGTCGTCACCGGAGCTCAGTTGAGGCGCTGGGCGCCTCAACTGAGCTCGTAGAAGCCGATGTCCATCTCCCGTAGGACCTCGACCACGGACTCGAGCAGGCGCTCCAGCTCGTCGGGGGCGGACTTGGTGAGCAGCAGCTGGAAGTAGAGGCTGCGCAGGAAGCTGGTGACGTTGACGCGGGCGACGGTGAGGCCGGGTTCGGCGAACACCGGCTGCCAGGAGTCGTAGCCGGGCGGTCGCACGAAGCGGCCCAGCCAGCGGTTGACCGCCGCCCGGTCGAGCAGGCCCCGGCGCAGCACGTTGAGCACGGCGTAGGCCAGCCGCTCGTCCTCCTGGTAGAGGAAGACGGTGTCGCCCTGGGTGAGCAGCCGGTCGGCGATCCCGTCGAGCAGCCCAGCGAGCTCCACCGGACCAAGGTAGCGGCTGCGCGAGAGCATCATCAGCAGGTCCGCGGTGTGGGCGACGGCGTGCGCCCAGCCGAGCCCTTCCACCCAGCCGCGCAGGTCGCGCTCGCGGCGCAGGTAGTCGAGCGTGCCGCCGAGCAGGTCGCGCAGCTCGCGCTGGTCGAGGAACGGCTCGGCGTTGTCGCGGGCGACGACCTCCATCAGGATCAGCGCCGAGAAGGAGCGCAGGAACACCGAGTCGGTGCCGCTCTCCCCCAGGCCCTCGCCGAGGTTGCCGAGCATCTGCCCGGCGATGCCGCGCAGCTCGTCGGGCCCGTACTGGCCGCGCTCGATCCAGCCGGTCAGGATCGGGTAGGCGAACTCGTCGCGCAGCTCGGCGTCGCTCGAGCCGAGCCAGGACAGCAGCTCGGGGGTGAGCTCGCGCACCCACTCGCCCTGGGGCAGGGCGTGGCTCTCGACCAGGAAGCGGAGGAAGGACCGGTCGACCGCTTCCATCTATCCCCCCTCGACCAGCTCGACCAGCTCCGCGAGCGTCCGGACGCGGAGCCCGTCGGCCTCGGGCCAGCGGGCGTGGCGGTCGATCAGCACCGGGACCATGCCGACCGCCCTGGCGCCGGCCACGTCGGCGCCGGGGCTGTCGCCGACGTGCAGGCAGGCCCCCGCCGGCACGCCGGCGGCCCGCAGCGCCGCCTCGAAGATGCCCGGCTCCGGCTTGGCCACCCCGAGGACCCCCGAGATGGCGGTCGCCGCGAAGCAGTCGAGCACCCCCTCCAGCTCGAGCACCCGCTCGAGCCAGGGCTCGAAGTTGGAGATCACGCCGAGCTTGAGGCCGCGCGCCTCCAGCGCCCGCAGCGCCGGGCGCACGTCGTCGAACAGCTTGTAGGTGGCCGGGTCGCTGAAGGCGGCGAACAGCTCCTCGGCCAGCGGCTCGCGCTCGCCGTCGTAGCCGACCTCGCCGAGCACGTCGACGTAGAAGCCCTGCCAGAAGCGCCGCTGGGTGGCCGGGTCGGCCCAGTCGGTCGGCCAGGCGGCGCGGCGGAGCGCGGCGGCGAAGGCGGCGTCGACCGCGGCCTCGTCGAGCGGCACGCCCGCCGCTGCCGCCACCGCGACGAAGCGGCCCTCGAAGCTCGGGTACGGGGCGAGCAGCGTGTCGCCGGCGTCGAAGAAGACGGCGGCGAGCGGGCGGGGAATGCGGTCGCTCATCGCTGGGAGGCTATCAGTCCGCGCGGTCACGGCGGGTCGGGGCTCACGGCAGCCGGATGATCGGCGACGGGCCGTGGCGCTCGCGCAGGCGGCGCCGCAGCTCGTCCCAGACCTCCTCCACCCTGGCGGTCAGCTCCTCGAAGGTGCCGTGGTTCTCGATCACCAGGTCGGCGCGGGCGCGGCGCTGCTCGGCCGGGAGCTGCGCGGCCAAGCGGGCACGGGCGTCGCGCTCCTCGAGCCCCTTGGCGACCAGCCGCCTGACCTGCTCCTCCTCGCCGCCGGCGTCCACCACCACGACCACGTCGACGCGGTCGGCCAGGCCGCTCTCGATCAGCAGGGCGGCGTCGACCACCACCACCACCTCACGGTCGCGGCTGCGCTCCAGCCGCTCGGCGATCCTGGCGAAGATGTCCGGGTGGGTGATCTCGTTGAGCACCGTCAGCTTGGCCTTGTCGGCGAACACGACCGCGGCCAGCCGCTCCCGGTCGACCTGGCCGTCCGGGCGGATCACCCCGGGGCCGAAGTGCTCGCGGACTTTGTGCCAGGCGCGCTCGCCGGGCATCACCACCTGCCTGGCGATCAGGTCGGCGTCGATGATCTCGGCACCGAGCTCCGCGAGGGTGGCCGAGACGGTGCTCTTGCCCGCAGCGATCCCACCGGTGAGTCCGACGAGCAGCACGGCGCCTCCTGAGACGGACCGGGCCGTGGGCGACCGCCCGGTCGAGCGCGTGACCGGGTGCGACCCGGTCCCGAGACCCGCCCCTACTCAGTTGCGTTCTTGCGCTTGAGGTCCTCGACGATGTCCTCGAGCCGCTCCTCGCCCTGCTCCGCGGCCTCTGCCTGGGCTGGCTGGGCCGGGGCTGGCTGGGCCTGGGTTGGCTGGGGCTGGTCGGCCTCGCCCGCCGGCTGCTGCGGCTGCTCGCCCTCCGGCTGCTCGGTGTAGGCGTTGTTGTCGTAGTAGCCGGCCTGGGAGAACGCGTCCGCCATGGCGGTGCCCGGCACCACGCCGACGAGGTTGCCCTCCTCGTCGTAGTAGCCGTACTCGCCCTCGGGGTAGGTGCCCTCCTCGTAGCCCTGGTAGGCGTCCTCCTCCAGGGCGAGCTCCTCCTCGGGCTGGGCGACCTGCTCGGCCTCGGCGACGGCCTGCTTGAGGGAGAGGGAGATGCGGCGGCGGTCCAGGTCGATGTCGATCACCTTGACGGAGATCTCCTCACCGACGCTGACCACCTGCTCGGGGATGTCGACGTGGCGCTCCGCCAGCTCGGAGATGTGGACCAGGCCCTCGATGCCGTCGTCGACCCGCACGAAGGCACCGAACGGCACCAGCTTGGTGACCCGGCCGGGGATCAGCTCGCCGATCTGGTGGGAACGGGCGAACTGCCGCCACGGGTCCTCCTGGGTGGCCTTGAGCGACAGGGAGACGCGCTCGCGCTCCAGGTCGACGTCGAGCACCTCGACCTCGACCTCCTGGCCGACCTCGACCACCTCGCTGGGGTGGTCGATGTGCTTCCAGGACAGCTCCGAGACGTGCACCAGGCCGTCGACCCCACCGAGGTCGACGAACGCACCGAAGTTCACGATGCTGGACACGACGCCCTTGCGGATCTCGCCCTTGCGCAGCGTGTGCAGGAAGGCGCGGCGGGTCGCCGACTGCGTCTCCTCCAGCCAGGCGCGGCGGGACAGGACCACGTTGTTGCGGTTCTTGTCCAGCTCGATGATCTTCGCCTCGAGCTGCCGCCCGACGTAGGGGTGCAGGTCGCGGACCCGGCGCATCTCGACCAGGGAGGCGGGCAGGAAGCCGCGGAGACCGATGTCGAGGATCAGGCCGCCCTTGACGACCTCGATGACGGTGCCCTCGACGATCTCGTCGTTCTCCTTCTTCTTCTCGATCGTGCCCCAGGCGCGCTCGTACTGCGCGCGCTTCTTGGACAGGATCAGGCGGCCGTCCTTGTCCTCCTTCTGCATCACCAGCGCTTCGATGTGGTCGCCGAGGTTGACCACCTCGAACGGGTCGACGTCGTGCTTGATGGACAGCTCGCGGGAGGGGATCACGCCCTCCGACTTGTAGCCGATGTCCAGGAGCACCTCGTCATGGTCGATTTTGACCACGGAGCCGTCCACGATGTCGCCCTCGTTGAAATCCTTGAGCGTCTGCTCGTAAGCGGCTTCAAGCTGTTCGGCCGACCCGATGTCGTTCTCGGTGACCTGGGTGGTCACGCCCGGCGGGGACTGCTCGGACTGGTCGGTCGGCTTCTCGGTGGACTCGGTCAACTGCACGTCTCCTGGACTGTCGGACAGGGCTATCCCCTCGGCGCTTCCTTTCTGTGGGAGGCGACGCGAGAGCGTCAGAAACACACTGGCAGAAAGCCCACGGGTGGTTTCGGTGATGGTAGTCGTCGCCAGTTCACCCCGTCAACGTTTTCGCAACCATCGTGAGCTGGGCCTTTACAAGCCCGTCACGAGGTGCGCCGGCGCCTCGGGCCGGCTTTCGCCCCGGCCGTGACGGGATGTCGCAGGTCAGGCGCACCGTCATGCACCTTCGTGAACGCGGCCACGAGCCACCGGAGGAGCGCCCGCGGGTGCTCCGGCTCGAGCCAAGAGGGCGACGCCACCACGCCGCCGCGCGTCCCGTCCACGCCGAGTCCGGCGAACCGGGACGGACCGGGACAGTCGCGCGGGCGCGTTTGGGGCACCTCGGAGCACGGGTACCGTGGAAGTGACGCCCCGTCCGCCTTGACCTCGCGGACGGCTCAAACCGGAGGGAGCGCGATGTCGCTTCCCGCGTACGAGGACGAGACGGGCCGCGTGGAGGTCCGCCCGGGCGACCGTAGGGCGGCCGAGCGGGTCGACGCGTGGTTCAGGGACTACCAGGCCAACGGCGACCCCGCAGTTCGTGACCAGATCATCTGCGCCTACCTCGGCTTGGCCGACCGCCTCGCCGAGCGCTTCCGTGGCAGCCGCGGCACCACCTCGGACGACCTCGTCCAGACCGCCCGCACCGGGCTGGTCGCGGCCGTCGACCGCTACGACCCCGAGCGCGGCACGCCGTTCGTGCCGTTCGCGGTCGCCTGCGTGGTCGGCGAGCTCAAGCGCCACCTCAGGGACACCACCTGGCGGGTCCACGTGGCCAGGCCGATCAAGGAACGCGCCCTGCGCCTGGCCCGCGCCCTCGACGAGCTCGACCAGGTCCTCGGCCACTCGCCGACCATCACCGAGCTGGCCTCCCACCTCGGCGAGACCGAGGAGGCGGTGATCGAGGCGATGGAGGCGCTGCGCAGCCGCTCGGAGCCGTCGCTGGACCAGCCGGCCCAGCCCGCCGGCGACGGCGGCGAGGGCTCCCTCGGCGACCTGATCGCCGCGCCCGTCGTGGGCGAGGAGCCCGAGGACCTGATGATGCTGCCCGAGCTGGTCGGCAAGCTGCCGGAGCTGGAGCGCGAGGTGGTGCTGCTGCGCTTCGTCGACGAGCTGACCCAGGACGAGATCGCCGAGCGCATCGGCTTCTCGCAGATGCACGTCTCGCGCCTGCTGCGCCGCGCCATCGAGCGCATGCGCAACGAGCTGCTGGTGGCCTGACCCAGCGCGGCGCCAGCCGCGCTGGGTTCAATTGGATTGCACTTCGAGGTCGGTGCTGCGCGTGGCCCGTCCGATCCGGGCTGCTCGAGGCTGAGCACGAGCCAGCCCGGCAAGTGAGCCGCCCGCCGAAGCCTTCCGGCCGCGTCGCCTGCGGGGCAGTCGGTCAGTGCTGGGCCTCGGCCCAGGAGCGGCCCGTGGCCATCGACACCTCCAGCGGCACGGCCAGCTGGTAGACGCCCTGCATCTCGCGCCGCACCAGCTCGGCGAGGGCCTCGGCCTCGCCGGGCGCGACCTCGAAGACCAGCTCGTCGTGGACCTGCAGGACCATGCGGGAGGCGAGCCCGCCGGCGGTGATCGCGGCGTCGACGGCCACCATCGCCATCTTGATGATGTCGGCCGCGGACCCCTGGATGGGCGCGTTCAGCGCCATCCGCTCGGCCATCTGGCGGCGCTGGTAGGAGTCGGAGGCAAGGTCGGGCAGGTAGCGGCGGCGGCCGAGGATGGTCTGGGTGTAGCCGTCCCTGCGCGCCTGCAGCACCACCCCGTCGAGGTACTCCTTGACCTTACCGAAGCGCTCGAAGTACGCCTCCATCAGCACCCGCGCCTCCTCCGGCGCGATCCCCAGTCGCTGCGCCAGGCCGAAGGCGTTCATGCCGTAGGCCAGCCCGTAGGTGACCATCTTGACGCGGGCGCGCAGCTCGCGGTCGACCTGGTCGGGCGGCAGGCCCCAGACCATCGCGGCCACGGTCGCGTGCACGTCCTCGCCGCTGAGGAACGCCGCCACCAGCTTCTCGTCGCCGGCCAGGTGGGTGAGCACGCGGAACTCGATCTGGGCGTAGTCGGCCACCAGCAGCGTCTCGGCGTCCGGGCCGGCGACGAAGGCGCGGCGGATCTCCCGCCCGGTCTCGGTGCGGATGGGGATGTTCTGCACGTTCGGGTTCTGGCTGGAGAGCCGCCCGGTGGACGCGATCAGCTGGTTGAACTGCGCGTGGATGCGGCCCGTCGCCGGGTCGACCAGCTTGGGCAGGGCGTCGATGTAGGTGTTCTTGAGCTTGGCCACCTCGCGGTAGCCGAGCAGCTCCTCGACGATCGGGTGGGTGCCGAGGAGCTGGCCGAGGGCGTTGGCGTCGGTGGTGTAGCCGGTCTTGATCTTCTTGGTCTTCGGCAGCTTCAGCTTGTCGAACAGGATCAGCTGCAGCTGGGGGTTCGAGCCGATGTTGAACTTCTCCCCCGCCAGCTCGTAGACGCGCGTCTCGCGGTCGAACAGGCGCGCGTCGAGCCGGTCGCCGATCTCCTCGAGCACCGACAGGTCGACCGCGATGCCGGTGCGCTCCAGCTTGGCCAGGATCGGCACCAGCGGCAGCTCCACGTCCCGGTCGAGGCGCTCGACGCCCAGCTTGGCCATCTCGTCGGTGAGGGCCTCGGCCAGCTCGCCAATGGCCTGGGCGCGCAGGCACCACTCCTCCCACTGCTGGTCGGCCTCCTCGGTGTCGAAGGCGAGCTGGGTGCCCTCGCCGGCAGCGGTGCCGGTGGCCGCCGCCCCCTCAGGGCGTAGCTCCTTGCGGAGGTAGCGCAGGGCGAGGTCGGACAGGTCGTAGGTCGGCTGGCCGGGGAAGGCCAGGTAGGCGGCGAGCGCGGTGTCGACCGCGAGCCCGTCGAGCTGCCACCCCCGTGCCCACACGGCCAGGTAGAGCTGCTTGGCGTCGTGGACCAGCTTGGGCCGCTCCGGGTCGGCGAGCAGCGCGGCCAGCGCGTCGAGGTCGTCGGGGCCAGCGCCGTCCAGGTCGAGCCAGGCCGCCTCGGTGCCCTCGGCCCACAACGCCAGGCCGAGCAGCTCGGCCCGGCCCGGCCCGGTCGTCATGCGGCAGGCGAGGGCGAGCTGGCCGTCCGCGGGCACCGCGGCCAGCCAGTCGGCCAGCTCGCCGGGGCCGAGCCGCCTGGCCTCGACCTCGAAGCCGGCGTCGGCCGCAGCCGGCTGGGCGGCGGTGGTCTCGAACAGGCGCGAGCGCAGGCCCTGGAACTCGAGGGTGTCGAACAGGCGGTGGATCTCCGACCGGTCCCACGGCCCCATGCGCAGCTCCGAGGCGCTGACCGGCAGGGGGATGTCGCGGTGCAGGGTGACGAGCTGCTTGTTGCGCAGCACCTCGGCGCCGTGCGCGCCGAGGTTCTCGCGCAGCTTGCCGCGCTGCTCGTCGGCGTGGGCGACCACCTCCTCGGCGCTGCCGTACGCCTTGACCAGCTTGGCCGCGGTCTTGTCGCCGACGCCGGGCACGCCGGGCACGTTGTCGGAGGTGTCGCCGCGCAGCGCCGCCAGGTCGGCGTAGCGCTCGGGCGGGACCCCGTAGCGCAGCTCCACCCCGGCGGCGTCGTAGGTCCTGGTGTCGGTGACGCCGCGGCTGGTCATCATCACCTGCACGCTGGCCTGGTCGTCGATGAGCTGCAGCAGGTCCCGGTCGCCGGTGACCACCACCACCGGCATGCCCTCGGCCTTGGCCTGCTCGACCAGGGTGGCGATCACGTCGTCGGCCTCGTTGCCCGGCACCTCCACCACCGGGATGTGCAGCGCCGCCAGCACCTCGCGGATCAGCGGCATCTGCGAGCGGAACTCGTCCGGAGTGGTCTGCCGGTTGGCCTTGTAGTCCTGGTAGAGCTCGGAGCGGAAGGCGGGCATGCCGGCGTCGAAGCAGACCGCGATGCGCTCGGGAGCCAGCTCGCCGAACAGCTTGACCAGCATCAGGGTGAAGCCGTAGACGGCGTTGGTGAGCTGGCCGGTGGTGGTCGCCAGGTCGCTCGGGAGCGCGAAGAAGGCGCGGTAGGCGAGGCTGTGCCCGTCGAGCAGGACGAGCGGGCGGGGCGCCTCGGAGGTGGTCGCGGTGGTGCTCACGAGCGCGAGTCTAGCAGCGACCGGCGGCAGCCCAGGGCGGTCCGTCCAGCGGGCGGCTGGGTGCCATTGGACGCCCCGGCACGGCCCCCCCGGCGGCCCGTCAGGGGCCGCGGTGGTCGATGCGGCGGCGCAGGCTGAGCACGGTGCCATCGCCGTCGTGGCTGAGGCGCACCTCGTCCACCAGTTGCAGGATCATCCACAGCCCGCGGCCGCCGAGCGCCATCGGGGGCGGCGGGTCGGAGGGGAGCTGCGGCGGCCGCCGCGTCGGGCCCCGATCCTTCACGGACATCTCGATCCAGCCGTTCTCGACCACCACCGCCACCTGGATCGACCCGCCCCCGCCGGAGCCGTGGCGGATGGCGTTGCCGACCGCCTCGCCGAGGGCGACGAGGACGTCGCTCGCGACCTCCTCGGGGACGCCGTTGAGCACCCGCTCCGCCGCGTGACGGACCGCGGGGAGCTGCGCCGCCGACGGGGGGATCTCCAGCTCCACGGGCACCTGTGCAGGTCGACGCGACGGATGGGCGCCGCACCATTACCCAGATCCGGACAGGGCTGAAACGTGACGGCGCGGCGTAGCCGCACGGTGGCCGGCACCCGAACGCCGGCCAGATTTCTGGCGACTGCATCGTTGCAGGTGAAACCGTCCGCGGCCGGACCTTGCGCTGGTCGCGCCGCTGGCCGTTCGGGTTGACCCTCCACCGTCGCCGCTGCTAGCTTGCCAACGATCGGGGTCCCCCCAAAGAAGTCGAGGCACCTGGGGACCCCGTGTTCCGTCCGGCGTAGGGGTCGGGACCGAGTAGAGAACGTTCGCACTCGGGGAAGGTGCGAACGGCGCCAAAGGCCACCCGGCTCCTCGCCGGACCTTCTCGTGTCTGGACGGACCACCGCAGCGCCGCCTCCCGCGGCCCAGGCGCCTGCCTAGAGGATCCGCGACAGGAAGGTCCGGGTGCGCTGGTGCTTGGGCTTGGCGAACACCTCGGCCGGCGGGCCCTCCTCCACGATCACGCCCTCGTCCATGAACACGAGCTTGTCGCCGACCTCGCGGGCGAAGCCCATCTCGTGGGTGACCACGATCATGGTCATGCCGTCCCTGGCCAGCTTCTTCATGGCGTCGAGCACGTCGCCGACCAGCTCCGGGTCGAGCGCGCTGGTGGGCTCGTCGAACAGCATCAGCTTGGGGTCCATCGCCAGGGCTCGGGCGATCGCCACCCGCTGCTGCTGGCCGCCGGAGAGCTGCATCGGGTAGACGTCGGCCTTGTCGGCCAGACCGACCTGGTCGAGCAGCTCCTGGCCGCGGCGGCGGGCCTCGTCCTTGCGCGTCCCCTTGACCTGGCAGGGCGCCTCGCAGACGTTCTCCAGCGCGGTCATGTGCGGGAACAGGTTGAAGCGCTGGAAGACCATGCCGATCTCGGCCCGCTTGCGGGCCACCTCACGGTCGCGCAGCTCGTGGAGCTTGCCGCCCTCCTCGCGGTAGCCGACCAGCTCGCCGTCGACCGAGAGCCGGCCGCCGTTGATCTGCTCCAGGTGGTTGATGCAGCGCAGGAAGGTCGACTTGCCGGACCCGGAGGGGCCGAGTAGGACGACCACCTGGCTCGGCTGTACCTCCAGGTCGATGCCCTTGAGCACCTCGAGGTGGCCGAAGCTCTTGTGGACCGCCTCGGCCTTGACCATCGGCCGTTCCGCCCCTTGCCCGGGGCCGGCGGGGTCGACGAGATCAGGCGCCATGTGAACCTCCAGCGATCACCGGCGCGGCTACGCGCGCCTGCCGTCCACCGACGGCGAAGCCCCGGCCGAAGCGCCGTTCCAGGAAGTACTGCCCGACCATCAGCACGCTGGTCATCGCCAGGTACCACAGGCAGGCCGCGACCAGCATCGGGAAGACCTGGAAGGTGCGGGCACCGACGGCCTGGAGCTGGAAGAACAGCTCGTTGGTGACCGGGACGAAGGCGAGCAGCGCGGTGTCCTTGAGCATCGCGATGGTCTCGTTGCCGGTCGGCGGCACGATCACCCGCATCGCCTGGGGCAGGACGATCCGGCGCAGGGTGGCGGTCCGCGCCATGCCCAGCGCGAGGGCGGCCTCCTGCTGGCCCGGGTCGACCGCCTTGATGCCGGCCCGCACGATCTCGGCCATGTAGGCGGCCTCGGACAGCGCCAAGCCGAGCAGGCCGGCAACGAAGCCGGTGATGAGGGTCCGGGCGTCCGCGCCGAAGAACCGCGCGTCGAGGTCGATCCCGAACAGGTTCCCGATCTGGCGGTCGAAGGGCAGCCCGAACTCGTAGCGCGCGAAGAGGATGCCCAGGTTGCCGAAGAGGATCAGCAGCACGATCCGGGGCACGGCGCGGAAGAACCAGGTGTAGACCCAGGCGGCGCCGGAGAGCACCGGGTTCGGGGAGAGGCGCAGCACCGCGATCACGGTGCCGAGCGCCACCCCGATGAGCATCGACAGGACCGTGGCGAGCAGCACCGTCCGCACGCCCTCGATGACCGGCGGGCGGAACATGTTGTCGAACATGAAACGCCACTGGAACGCCTTGTTGGTCACCAGCATGTGGGTGAACATCGCCGCCAGCAGCGCGACCACGGCGATGGCGACCCAACGGCCCGGGTGGCGGACGGGGACGGCCTTGATGGCCTCGGGCGCCGTCCGCTCCGCCGTCTGCGTCTCAGTCATGGCACTGCGCCCCCACTACCGCACCTCAGGGGTTGACCGCCGGGCTGTCGATCCCGCCCGCGTCAACGCCCCACTTCTGCAGGACCGTCTTGTAGGTTCCGTCGGAGATGAGTGCCTTGACCGCGTCGGCGAGCGCCTGGGCGAAATCGGTCTGGTCCTTCTTGACAACGTAGCCGTACGGCGCCGAGTCGTAGATGGCGCCGAGCGCCTCGAGCTGCCCCTGGCTCTGCTTCACGGCGTAGGCGACCACGGGCGAGTCGGCCAGCATGGCGTCGTCCTTGCCGGTGACCACGGAGGCGGTCGCCTGGCCCTGGTCCTGGTAGCGGTCGACGGTGAAGGCCGCCTTGCCGCCGCTGGTGCACTCCTTCAGCCGCTTGGGCAAGTCGTCGGTGTCCTGCACGGTGCTGGTCTGGACGGCGACCTTCTTGCCGCAGGCGGCGTCGGGCTGGATCCCGCTCGGGTTGCCCTTCTTGGCCGCCCACTGGGTGCCGGCGCTGAAGTAGCTGACCATGTTGACCTGCTTCTTGCGCTCGTCGTTGATCGTGAACGACGACATGCCGATCTCGTACTTCCCCGACTGCACGCCTGGGATGATCGCGTCGAACTTGGCCGGCTGGTACTCGGCCTTCAGGCCCAGCTTGGCCGCGACGGCGTTGAACAGGTCGATGTCGAACCCGATCACGGTCTTGCCGTCGGTGTCGAGGAACTCGCTCGGCGCGTAGGTCGCGTCGACCCCCACCTTGATCGTGCCGTCGGACTTGATCGCGTCCGGCACCTTCGCGGCGAGCGCCTGGTCGACCGCTGGGGCGGCAGTGGTCGCGCTGCTCCCGCCGCCGCTCTTCTCGTTGCTGCCGCACGCCGCCAGGACGAAGGCCATAGCCACGCCTCCGACCAGCAGCCGCCACCTCCATGCGCTTCCCACCATGTTCACCCTCCCATCGTCCGGGTCGCCGGCCCACCCCGGCGACCGCCCAGCGATCTCTTGCCGTCCGCTCAGGTCAGCTCGCCGAGGTAGGCCTCCCGCATCTGGGGGTTCTCGAGCAGCGCCGCTGCCGTGTCGGCCAGCACGATCTGCCCGGTCTGCAGGACGTAGCCGCGGTCCGCGATCGACAGCGCCACGTTGGCGTTCTGCTCGACCATGAATATGGTCGTGCCGAGCTTATTGATGTCCTGGATGATCTGGAACGTCTGGTCGACCAGGACCGGGGCGAGCCCCATCGAGGGCTCGTCCATGAGCAGCACCTTCGGGTCGGCCATCAGGGCACGGCTCATCGCCACCATCTGCTGCTCCCCGCCTGAGAGGGTCCCCGCCTTCTGCGTCAGCCGCTCCCTGAGCCGCGGGAACAGGTCCATCACGCGGTCGAGGTCCTCCTTGATCTTGGCCTTGTCCGTGCGCAGATAGCTGCCGAGCTCCAGGTTCTCCCGCACGGTCATGCGGGCGAACAGCCGGCGGTTCTCCGGGACCATGGTCACCCCGCGACCCACGATCTCCATGGTCGTGAGGCTGCTGATCCGCTCGCCGTCGTAGACGACCTCGCCCTGGCTCGGCCTCACCATGCCAAGGATCGTCTTCAACGTGGTGGACTTTCCACTGGCGTTGCCGCCGAGCAGGCAGACGATCTCGCCCGGCTTGATCGCCACGTTCACGTCCCGGAGGACCGAGATGAGCCCATAGTGCGTGCTGACGTTCCGCAGCTCGAGCAGCGGAGCCCCGTCTTCCCTCACCCTGCCGCCCCCGCCGCTCGCTTGCCCAGGTAGGCCTCGATCACCCGCTCGTCGTGGGCCACCTCGTCGTAGGTCCCGTCCGCGATCCCGCGCCCGTAGTCGAGCGCGACCACCCGGTCCGAGACCCCCTTTACCAGACGCATGTCGTGCTCGATCACCACGATCGTGAAGCCCCGCTCGTCCCGGAGCTTGCCGATCAGGCGGGTCATCTCCTGCGTCTCCATCGGGTTCATCCCCGCGGTCGGCTCGTCCAGGAGGATGAGCTTCGGGTTGGTGGCCATGGCCCGGGCGATCTCCAGCCGCCGCCGGTTCGCGTACGACAGGGCGAACGCCGGCTGGTCCTCCCGGTAACCGGCCAGACGGCTGCCGAAGAACGAGAGCGCCGAGCGTGCCTGCTCCAGCACCCGCCGCTCCTCGGCCCTGGTGCGAGGCAGTCGCAGTACCGCCCCGACCACCCCGGAGCGCGTCCGGCAGTGCTGGCCCACCATGGTGTTCTCGAGCACGGTCATGTTGGTGAACAGGCGCACCGACTGGAACGTCCGGGAGATGCCGAGCCCACAGATCTGGTTGGGCTTGAGCCCCACCAGGTCGTGGCCGTCGAAGTGGATCGACCCCTCGTCCGGTCCGTACAGCCCCGTCACCACGTTGAACAGCGTCGTCTTGCCGGCCCCGTTGGGGCCGATCACGCTCAGGATCTCGCCTGCCTCGACGTCCAGATCGACGTGGTCGACCGCGTTCAGGCCGCCGAAGCGCTTTACGAGCCCACGGACCTCGAGCAGCGCGCTCACGACGCGGCTCCTCCGCCGACGGTTACCGCTGGGGCCTCCTCCTTGAGCCACTGGTCCTGCGCGGCCTCCTCCTCCTGGAGCTCGCGCATGCGGCGCACGTTGGGGACCAGCCCCTGCGGCCGCAGGACCATGACCACGATCAGCGCCGCCCCGTAGATCAGCAGGCGGTACTCCTCGAACTCGTCGAGCAGCCCCGGCAGCCCGATCAGCAGCAGCGTGCCGACGATGACGCCGGGGATGCTACCCATCCCGCCGATGATGACCACGGCCAGAGCGGTGATCGAGACGATGATGGTGAAGCTGGCCGACGCGATCGAGCCGATCTGCACCGCGAACAGAGTACCCGACAGGCAGCCGACGGCCGCGCCCATGGCGAACGCCAGCAGCTTGTACTTGATCGTGCTCACGCCCATCGCCTCGGCGGCCAGCTCGTCCTCGCGCATCGCGCTCCACGCCCGCCCGACTCTGGAGTCGGCCAGGCGCTGCGACACGAAGATCGCCAAGGCACAGAAGACCAGGACCAGGTAGAAGAAGGGCTCTGGGTCGCGGAAGCCGATGCCCCCGATGGCCGCGTCGGTGACGTCTCGCAGCCCCTGCGGCCCGCCCGTGTAGCCCTGCAGCCAGGAAGACTGGACCAGCACCCTGGCGATCTCGCCGAACCCGAGGGTGACGATCGCCAGGTAGTCTCCGCGGAGGCGCAGGACCGGCGCGCCGATCAGCAGCCCGATGAACGCCGTGACCAGGATCACCAGCGGCACCGCCAGGTAGAAGTTGAGGTGCAGGACGAACTCCGGCCGCACCAGGTCGCCGATGGACGTCACCCGGTTGGCCCCGGTGAAAATGGCGGTCAGGTAGGCGCCGGTGGCGAAGAAGGCTACGTAACCGAGGTCGAGCAGGCCGGCGTAGCCGACCACGATGTTCAGGCCCAAACCCATCAGCAGGAAGATGCCCACCTGGCCGAGGACCTGGGACAAGGTCGAGCCGATGAGCTGGGGAAGCGCCGCCAGGACGACAGCGAGCAGCAGCAGCCCGGTGCCGTTGAGCGCCCTGCGGCGCGCCCGCGGCAACCGTTCCACCCGCTCGCGGACCGCGGCGCTCCTGGCGGACCACAGCACCGTCAGCCCGGCCGACACCACGAGGACGACCACCGCGCCCGGGACCGTCAGCCCGAGCGAGCTCGGGCTGTACAGCCATCGCGTGTCCAGCCCGAGCTCGAAGAGCAGCGGAGGAATGATCCGCTGCAGCAACGCGACGACCAGGGTCACCTCCACCCCGATGCCGAGGGGACGCCGGTAGCGCTGGGGGAGCAGCCGGAAGCCCGCGCCGAGGCCGCCGAGCGCCGCGCCGGACACCAGCAGCAACGCCAGGCCCACCAGCAGGCGCTCGTGGAAGGTGAGGATCGACAGCAGCTCCGGCGAGACCGAGATGAAGATGCGCCGCACCGCCCCTTCCGGGAAGGCATGGACCAGGGCGACCCCCGCCGCGGCGACCCCGCCCACGATCACGCCGCTGACCAGCCCGCCGAAAGCGGCCCTCGGCGCGAGCTGCTCGACCCGGCCGGCCGTCAGCCGGGGCCTGATGGCGAGGTAGCCGGCCAGCAGCGGCGGCAACGCGAGCAGCAGGTTTCCTAGGGTGAAGAAGGTCCCGATGAGGTTGCGCCCGTCGAATTTCTCGATCATTCCCGCCAGGGCGAGATAGACAAGCGCGATGCCGCCGACGAGGCCGGCCCTGGCCGCTCTGCGGTTCAGCTCGGACCCGATCACGGCAGTCCCTAGCCTCTCTCCGGCTCGCCGGTCCCCAGGATGCCCCCAGGCCGGAAGATCAGGACCAGGACGAGGATGGTGAACGCGCCCACGTCCCTGAGCTGGTTTGGAGCGGGCACGTGGATGCCGGAGAGGAGCAGCACCGGCGCCACCGACTCCACCACACCGAGGATCAGCCCGCCGATGGCCGCGCCGGGGACGCTCCCGATGCCCCCGAGCACCGCGGCGGTGAACGCCTTGATGCCGGGAACGAAGCCCATGTTGTACTGGACGATGCCGAACACCAGGGCGAACATCACGCCCGCCACGCCGGCCAGCATCCCGCCGATGGCGAAGGTCGTCACGATCACACGGTTGACGTTGATCCCCATGAGGCTGGCGATCTCCTTGTCCTCCGCCACCGCGCGCATGGCCTTGCCCACCTTGGTCCTGGCGATGAAGAGGGAGAGGCCGACCATCATCAGCACGGCCGTGACGACGGCCAGCACCATGGTCCTGGCGATCGGGGCGCCGAGGATCGTCCAGGTGCCCTCGAGGCTCGCCACGCTTGGATAGCCTTTCGATTCCGACCCGAAGAAGCTCGCGAAGGTGTACTGCAGGAACAGCGAGGCGCCGATGGCGGTGATCAGCGGGACCAGGCGCGGGGCGTTGCGCAGCGGACGGTAGGCGATCCGCTCCAGCAGTACGGCCACCACCATGGACGCCGTCGCCGCCGTCAGCAGCATGATGGCGATGCCCAGCACCGGGCTGCGGTCGAGCAGTCCCGCGCTGTCCAGCGACTGGGCGACGAAGTAGGAGGCGAATGCGCCCGCCATGAACACCTCGCCGTGGGCGAAGTTGATCATCAGCAGGATTCCGTAGACCAGGCTGTACCCGAGCGCGATCATGGCGTAGATGCTTCCGAGCGCCACGCCGAACACCAGGAAGTCGCGCCAGCCGGCGCCGCTGATCCTGCCCTCCGACATGGTCAGCGTCTTCCACGACCCCGTGACCACGCCGGCAGCGATCAGGATGCTCAAGGTCACCAGGATGACCCGGCGGATCGGGAACCGCTCCGCCAGCACCGCCGTCCTCGGGCGGGCCACCGTCGTGGCCGCCTCGTCATCGGTCTGCTGCGTCATGTCCACCCCGGGTTCGCATCGTCGTCGGACTCGTCTAGATGCCGCCGAACATGGTGTAGGCGCCGATCGTGAGGTCGGCCTTCCAATTCGAGCGCTCCATGTCGGACCTCGAGAACGGCACCACGCCCCGTTTCCCCACCGCGATCCGATAGGAGTCCCGCTCCGGCACGGTCAGCGAGAACGAGAACACGCAGTCGTCGTCCTTCCCGCGGAGGGGGCTCTTGCGCAGCGTCCCGCCCTCGAGCGCCACCGTACCCAGCAGGGCCGACCGGTCGTCCCTGACCTTCACGGTCGTGCCCTGATGGATGTCCGGATAGCCCACGTCCGCTCCCTCGCAGGACGCGCCGTAGCTCCGGTGCGAAAAGAACCCGTGCACGATGTAGGTCCCCGCCAACCTGTGGCTCGCCGGGGCCGCCGGCTTGCCGCAGCCGACCGCCGTCAATGCGAGCAGCACGAGGACGGCGACCGAGGGGAGCCTCAGGCCCCTCGCGGTCGTGGCTGACGAGCCATGGCCCGTCAGCCACGACACCACGAGGCGGGAGGTGCACACCAGACGCGCTCCTCGCCGCCGCTCCTACGCGCCTAGGCCGAGGCCTCTTGGAGCGTCTTCGTCTCGGTGAACACGGGCTTGGGGTTCGCGGTGCCACCTTCGATCGGCCAGGCCGGAACCTTGTAGACCGCGATCGACACGGCCGTGGCGCAGTCGCCCAGCGGGGTGCAGGTGAGGGTCCCGCTCAGCCCCTTGTAGTCGCTCGTCTTGTAGATCTCGTCCTTCAGCTTGGTGCGCGGGATCGTGAGCGTCCCGCCATCGTTGGTGGCCGCCCGCTTGAGCGCCTCGAACAGTATGTTCGCGGCGTCATACGCGTGGGCGTTGAAGACCGAGATCGGACGCTCGCCGAACTGCTTCTGGTAGGCCGGCAGGAACTGCTCGCCGTAGAAGGCGTTCCGCGAGGTCTGTGCCGTGACGTCCGGCGACGACGACCAGGAGCCGTACACGGCCTTGCCGCCGACCTTCACGTACTCGGGGGCGGCGCAGCCGTCGGAACCCATCAGCGCGGTGCTCTTCAGTGCGGGGATCGCCTGTGCCTGCTTGGCGATCAGGGCGCACGCCGGGTTGAACGCCGGGTAGTAGATGAAATCGGGCTTGCTCTGGGAGATGCTGTTCAGCACCGGCTTGAAGTCACGGTCAGAGGCCTGGATGGCCTCGTTGTTCGTGATCTTCCCGCCTTGCTTCTCGAAGACCTGGCGGAACACCGCCGCCAAGCCGTCCGAGTAGGGGCTCTCGTCGTGGATCGTGGCGGCGGTCTTGGCCGAAAGCTTCTCCTTGGCGAAATCCGCCACCACCGCGCCCTGGATCTTGTCGTTGTGCGCGGTCCGCAGGTAGAAGGGCTGGTGCTGCCCGGTCGCCGTCAGCGACGGACCGGTGTTCGACGGCGAGACCAGCAGGACGCCCTTCTTGGAGAAGATCGTGTCGGCCACCCCCAAGGCCGCGCTCGAACAGCTGGTCCCGATCACCGACAGGATCTTGGGGTCGGCGGCCAGCTTCGTGGCCCCGGCCTGCCCACCTTCCTTCGAGCAGGTCTCGTCTCCGTTGACCAGCTCGACGTTGTGCCCGAGGAGCTGGCCGGCCTTCCCGTCCAGCTTCCCGTCGAGGTAGTCGACGGCGAGCACCACGCCGCGCTGGCTGTCGATGCCCAGGCTCCGGTTCTCACCGGTGATCGACAGCAGCGTCCCGAGCTTGATCGGCTCGCCCGATGCGAGGGTCAGGCAGCCGAACTGGTCGCTGGTGCAGGCTCCGCTCTGCGCGCCGCCACCCTTTTTGCTCGCGCAGCCGGCCCCAAGCAGCGCAAATACTCCCAAGACGGCCACGAAGGCCACCCACCTTGGCCTACTCATCGCCATTAACTCCTTACTCAACGCTGCATTCTCCGGGCGGAGAAGCTCTCCGGGGCGTAGGTAACCACAAAGCCAGCCCAGGGACTACCAGGGTTTCACAGCCGGCCGGGCGGTGAGGGCAAGGTCAGCGCGGAGGGGGAACTTGCTCGACAGGCTCACCAGAGCGGTAGTATAATATAGTGGACTACCAAGTACATGATACGTCACTCGCTTCGACGCCTGGGGGCCTCAAATGGCGCTCATCCTCCTGCTCGTCGCCCTGGTGATAGTTGACCTGCTCGCCTTGCTCTTCGGTGCCGACTCGCGCGACCACCAGCCCGAGTTCCCGCTTTCCGGCTTCGGCGACACGGTGGGCTGACCTGGCTCTCGAGGTTCACCCCGGCGGGGACCAGAGCGCCTCGATGACCCGACCGTGAGCGGTCTCCCGAGGCGGGCGAGCGTGGTCGTCGTCGGCGGCGGCGTGATCGGCACCAGCATCGCCTTCCACCTCGCCGAGGCCGGCGTCCCGGACGTCCTGCTCATCGAGCGCGACGAGCTCGCCGCGGGGTCGACCAGCAAGGCCGCGGGCGGCGTGCGGGCGCAGTTCTCCGACCCTCTCAACATCCACCTCGGCGCCCGCAGCCTGCGGGCGTTCGCCGAGTTCGGCACCCATCCGGGCCAGGAGATCGACTTCCGCCGCGTCGGCTACCTGTTCCTGCTCAGCCGGCCCGAGGACGTGGCGGCGTTCGAGCGGAGCATCGAGCTGCAGAACCAGCTCGACGTGCCGAGCCGCCTCGTCGACCCACAGGAGGCCAGGCGACTGTCGCCGCCGGTCCAGATCGACGGCCTGCTCGCGGCCGCCTTCTCCCCAGACGACGGCCTGGCGACCCCCGAGGCGGTCGTCCAGGGATATGCCGCCGGAGCGCGACGCCACGGAGCGCACATCGAGATCGGCTGTGAGCTGCTGGACGTGCGCCTCCGCGGCGAGACGATCCAGGCCGCGGTCACGTCCAAGGGGGTGGTCGAGACACCCGCACTCGTCTGCGCGGCCGGCGCCTGGTCTCGCCGGGTCGGCGCCATGGTCGGCGTCGACCTGCCGGTCACCCCCTACCGCCGCCAGGTTCTGCTGACCGAGCCCGTGCAAGACCTGCCCGAGCGCCTGCCGATGACCATCGACGTCGCCTCGAACTTCTACTTCCACCGGGAAGGCCCCGGGTTGCTCATGGGCATGTCGCTCGACGACGAGCCGCCCGGCTTCAACCTCGACCGTGACGATGGCTGGATCCCGCGGCTCGCCGAGGTGATCGCCCGGCGGGCCCCATCTCTCGCCGAGGTTGGCATCGCCGGCGGCTGGGCCGGCCTGTACGAGGTGACCCCCGACCACAACGCCCTGATCGGCGAGGCGCCGCGGCCGGGCCGGCTGCTCTATGCGACCGGCTTCTCCGGGCACGGCTTCCTCCAAGCCCCCGCCGTCGGCGAGGTCGTGCGGGACCTGTTCCTCGGCAGGCGACCGCCGGTCGACGTCTCACCCCTGACCGCGGACCGCTTCCATCAGGGCAAGGACCGGCCCGAGCAGAACGTGGTCTGACCTCGGAACAGGCCGACCCTCCGTGACTACCCACTCTTCCAGCTCGGGGCCGGGTGGCCAGCTCGGCGGCCCGCACCAGGACGACTTCCGCGCGACTTCGCGATTCCGCTACCCTCCTGGTCGGGTTCCACGAGAGGAGCCGGACAATAGGCCCGAGTGGAGAAATCAGGTAAACTCGGATGGCTCAAACCCATCTGCCCGAAAGGGCTTGCGGGTTCGAATCCCGCCTCGGGCACGACTGGAAGCCAGCGCCGGCCGCTCCCGCGGAGCGGCATGGGCGTGGCCGGCAAGCGCACCACTACGGGTAGAGCCGGTCCGAGGCGCCGGACCCGCTCCCCCGCCCCCGCGGCCGCGACCTTCGCCGTCGAGTGCGAGGTCCTTCCCGGGCTGGAGCCGTTCGTCGTGGACGAGCTGCGGCGGGTCCTCGGCGGGCGGGCGCGGCTCGAACCGGGTGCCGAACGGGCGGCGGTGCGGCTCGCTTACTCCGGGTCGCTGGAAGCGTTGCTGCGGCTGCGCACGCCGGTGGCGGCTTACCTCGTGGCGCGGTTTCCTGGACGGCGACCCAGTGCGCTGCTCGGGGACGAGCGGCCGTTCGCGCACGTGGAGGCCGTGCGGGGGTTGCACCCGGCGGGGGCGTTCGGGTCGTTCCGGCTGTCGGTGCCCGGGCGGGAGTCAAGTGCGGTCAGGCGGCTGGTGGAGGAGCTCACCGGGCGCACCGGGCTGGTCCACGACCCCGAGGACGGGGAGCTGCTGCTGCGCATCCGGCGGGCGGGGGACGGCTGGGAGCTGCTCACCCGGCTGTCACCGCGGCCGCTGTCCACGAGGGCGTGGCGGGTCCACCACCTGCCAGGGGCGGTCAACGCCACCATCGCGGCGGCGATGGTGGAGCTGACCCGGCCCCGGCCGGGCGACCGGGTGCTGAACCTGATGTGCGGGTCGGGGACGCTGCTGGTGGAGCGGCTGGCGCGCGGGCCGGTGGCGGGCGTGCTCGGCTGCGACCTGGACGAGGCCGCGCTGCGGGGCGCCGAGGCCAACCTGGCCGCCGCCGGGCTGGCCGGCGAGGCGGCGCTGGCGCGGATGGACGCCACCCGGCTCGGCCTGCGCGACGGCGCCGTGGACGCGCTCCTCGCCGACCTGCCCTACGGGCACCGCATGGGGTCGCACGAGGACAACGCCGCGCTGTACCCGGCGGTGCTGCGCGAGGCCGCGCGCGTCGCCGCGCCCGGGGCGCGGCTGGTGGTCCTCACCCACGAGCTGCGGCTGTTCGAGCGCTGCCTGGCCGAAGCCAGGCCGTGGTGGCGGCCCGAGCTGGCCACGCGGGTCTTCCAGAAGGGCCACCACCCCGTGATCCAGCTCCTGCGCCGCGAGCGGGCGGCCGGCTGAGCCCGGGCCTCACCGACCGCGGCCGAGCACCACCATGGGCCACCTCAACCACCAGTAGCGCAGCTTGGGATGCTTCTTCGGCTTGCAGTCCCGGTGCTTCTTCGGCTTGCACTGCTGCCCGGGCACGGTCGTGGTGGTGTCGCCCGAGGTCGTGGTGGTGGTCGAGGCGGGCGCCGTGGACGCGGGGTCGGTGGTGCTGGTGGGCTCGCCGGCGGTCGGGGGTGGGGCGCCGGTCGTCGAGGGGGCCAGCGCGATCGCGAAGATGGACATGGTGGTGGTCGTCCCGGCGCTCGAGGCGGGTGCGGTGCCCGGCGTCAGCGTGGCAGGGCCGGTGGTGGGGGTGGCGCTGGCGGAGCCGGCCGCCGCCACGGGAGGCGACGCGTCGCCGCGGCCGAACGGCAGGCCGCCGAGCAGGGCGCGGCAGGCCAGTGAGGTGCAGCCGTCGAGCCGCCGTCCGCCGAACTGCCACACCAGCGCCGCGTACAGCAGCCACACGGCCAAGCCGGCGGCGATCAGGGAACGCCGCGTGATGCGGACCTCGCCGAGGCGACGGCGCAGGGCGAGGCGGCTGCGCGGGTCGAGCAGCCAGACCTTGAGCATGTCGAGCCGCGACGGCCCTTCCTGCCCCGGCTTTGGCGACACGCTGGCCGTCCTCCTGAAGCGTTCTCGTCCTGGCGGTTCCGCCGGCGGTCTGGTCGGCCGGGAGCGGATGGGCTAGAAGGCGGCGCCGTCGCGTGCCGGGCCGCCGCGGGCGTCCGTCACGGACAGAGCGCCCGCATGCTGCCATATTGCTGGTTCCCTCGCGAACAGAATCTGGATAAAGGACCCTGGAATGACCCAATCGGGCTATGCGGAGATAGTGCTCGACGCCCTGGCGGCCATCACGGTGGTGGTCGAGGAGCCGTACCAATGCGGTACGAGCGTCGGCCACGCAGGGCCGGTCGCGACCCTGCCTGGCGTCGCCGGGATCCGCCGCTCGGCCCGTCAGGCGGTGGTGCCGGGGAGCGGGCGGCGGGCGCCGCGGACGGCGGCGGCCAGCTCGGCGGTGAGGGCGCGCACGCCGGCGACGCCGTCCTGGCCGAGGCGCCGGACCAGGGCGGTGCCCACGATCACGCCGTCGGCGAAGCGGGCGACGGTGGCGGCCTGCTCGGCGTCGGAGACTCCGATGCCGACGCAGACCGGCCGGTCGGTGTGGGTACGGACGCGCGCGACCAGGTCGTCGATACCGGCGGCGAGCGAGGAACGCAGGCCGGTCACGCCGAGTGACGCCTGCGCGTACACGAAGCCGCGGCCCGCCGCGCTGAGCGCCGCCAGGCGCGCCTCGGTGGAGGTCGGCGCGGCCAGGAAGACCGGGGCGACACCGGCCACGGTGGTGGCCGCGAGCCACGGCCCGGCCTCCTCGGGTGGCAGGTCCGGCACGACCGCGCCGCAGGCCCCGGCCGCGGCCAGCTCGCGGGCGAAGCGCTCGGGCCCGCGGTGGGCGACCAGGTTGTAGTAGACGAGCAGCACGACCGGGGTGGCCACCGTGGCGGTCAGCTCCCCCACCATGGCGAGCACGTCGTCCATGCGGGTGCCGCGTTCCAGCGCGGCGCGCACCGCGTCCTGGATCACCGGCCCGTCGATCAGGGGGTCGGAGTAGGGCGGCCCCACCTCGAGCACGTCGGCACCGGCCTCGGCCATGGCCCGGAACGCCTCCATTGATGCGGACCGGTCAGGGAAGCCGGCGACACCGTAGGCGACCAGCGCGGCGCGGCCCTCCGCCCGGATCTCGGCGAGCCGCGCCTCGAGCCGCTCCATGGGCAGGAGGCCGTCGCCGGCGTGGCCGCCGCTACGAGCGACCCCAACGCCGGGCGAGGCGGCGGCCGGGTTCTCAGGCACCGGCTCCGCCCTTCCGGCGGCCGCCGTTCCCCGAGTCCCCAGGGGATCGGCCGCCCCCTTTCCACGGCCCAGGGGCGGGCTCCGTTCCGTCGACCAGGCCGGCGACGGTGTCGACGTCCTTGTCGCCGCGGCCGGAGAGGTTGAGCACGACCAGCGAGCCGGGCGCGACCTCGCCGCCGGCGACCGCCCCGGTGAGCCAGGCGACGGCATGGGCAGGCTCGAGGGCTGGCAGCAGGCCCTCGGTGCGGGCAAGCAGCCGGAACCCTTCCAGCGCGGCGCTGTCGCCCACCTGCCGGTAGGTCACCCGGCCGCTGTCCAGCCAGAAGGCATGCTCCGGCCCGACGCCCGGGTAGTCCAGGCCGGCGGAGACGGAGTGGGTCGGCAGCACCTGCCCGTCCGGGTCCTGCAGGACGTAGGAGCGGGCGCCGTGGAGCACCCCGTCCTGGCCGAAGTTGAGCGGGGCGCCGTTGTCTCCCGGCCCCGGCCCACGGCCGCCTGCCTCGACGCCGACGAGCCGCACCTGGTCGTCGACGAACGGGGCGAACATTCCGGCGGCATTGGAGCCGCCGCCGACGCACGCGACCACCAGGTCGGGTAGGCGGCCGGTCGCGGCCAGCACCTGGGCGCGGGTCTCCTCGCCGATGACCCGCTGGAACTCGCGCACGATCAGCGGGAAGGGGTGCGGGCCGACCACCGAGCCGATCGCGTAGTGGGTGGTCTGGACCGACTCGACCCAGTCGCGCAACGCCTCGTTGATGGCGTCCTTGAGGGTGGCGCTGCCGCTGGCGACCGAGCGGACCTCGGTGCCGAGCAGGCGCATGCGGACCACGTTGAGGCGCTGGCGCCTGGTGTCCTCCTCGCCCATGTAGACGACGCACTCCTGGCCCAGCAGGGCGGCCACCGTGGCGGTGGCGACGCCGTGCTGGCCGGCGCCGGTCTCGGCGATCACCCGCCGCTTGCCCATGCGCCGGGTCAGCAGGTGCTGGCCGAGCGAGTTGTTGAGCTTGTGGGCGCCGGTGTGGAGCAGGTCCTCGCGCTTGATCCAGAGGTCGACGCCCAGCTCGCCGGAGAGGCGACTCGCCCGGTACAGCGGCGTCGGCCGCCCGGCGTAGGTGCGGCGCAGCTCGTCGAGCTCGGCCTGGAAGTCCGGGGCGGCGGTCGCCTCGGCGAAGGCGTCGGTCAGCTCGTCCAGGGCGGCCATCAGCACCTCGGGCACGAAGCGGCCGCCCCACGGCCCGAAGTGGCCGCCCTGGTCGGGCGCGTGCGGCACCGCCAACCGCGCGCCCGGCGCGGCGGCCGTGCCGGTGCTGCCCAGGCGGCCCGTGCCGCCGGCCTCAGACATCGAGCAGGTCCCCGCTGAGATAGTCCTCGTAAGCCTTGAGGTCGAAGTGGCCGTGGCCGCAGAGGTTGAACACGATCGTCTCCGCCCTGCCCTCCTCCTTGCAGCGCAGCGCCTCGTCGATCACCGCGCGGATGGCGTGCGCCGGCTCGGGCGCCGGCAGGGTGCCCTCGGTGCGGGCGAACTGCACGGCCGCCTCGAACACCTTCGACTGCGGGTAGGCGACCGCCTCGATGTGGCCCTCCTTGGCCAGCAGCGACACGATCGGCGAGTCGCCGTGGTAGCGCAGGCCGCCGGCGTGGATCGGCGCGGGCACGAAGTCCGAGCCGAGCGTGTACATCGGCATCAGCGGCGTCATGCCGGCCTGGTCGCCGAGGTCGTACTCGTAGCGGCCCTTGGTCAGCGTGGGGGCGGCGGTCGGCTCGGCCGCGACCACCCGCACCTGCAAGCGCCCGGCGAGCTTCTCGGCCAGCAGCGGGAAGGTGAAGCCACCGAAGTTCGACCCGCCGCCGACGCACGCGATCAGCACGTCGGGCTGCACGCCGATCTTGGCGAGCTGCTCCTTGAGCTCCAGGCCGATGACCGTCTGGTGCAGCAGCACGTGGTTGAGCACGCTGCCGAGCGCGTAGTGGGTGTCGTCCGCGCCGGCGGCGACCTCGACCGCCTCGGAGATGGCGATGCCGAGCGACCCGGGCGAGTCGGGCTGGGCGGCCAGCACCGCCTTGCCCGCGGCGGTCTCCGGGCTCGGCGACGGCACCACCGAGGCGCCCCAGGTCTCCATCAGCGAGCGCCGGTAGGGCTTTGTGTCGTAGGAGGTGCGCACCATGTAGACGCGGCACTCCAGGCCGAAGCGGGCGCAGGCGAAGGCGAGGGCGCTGCCCCACTGCCCGGCGCCGGTCTCGGTGGTGAGCCGGCGCACGCCCTCGGACGCGTTGTACCAGGCCTGCGCCACGGCGGTGTTGGGCTTGTGCGAGCCTGCCGGGGAGCCGCCCTCGTACTTGTAGTAGATGCGGGCCGGCGTGCCCAGGGCGCGCTCCAGGTCGAGCGCGCGCACCAGCGGGGTCGGCCTCCAGAGCCGGTAGGTGTCGATCACCGGGCCGGGGATGTCGACCCACTGCTCGGTCGAGACCTCCTGCTGGATCAGGGCCATCGGGAACAGCGGCGCCAGCGCCTCGGGGCCGACCGGCTCCCGGGTCTGGGGGTGCAGGTAGGGACCGGGCCGGTTCGGCAGCGCGGGCACGACGTTGAACCAGGCGGACGGGATCTCGTCCTCACCCAGCAGGACCTTCCTCGGCTCGGCCATGTCTGTCCCCTTTACTCAAACGGTCGGTGGGCCTGCGCCGCTTTGTGCGCCGGCTTCCCTCGTCGCTCCTTCGTCGCCTGCGGCTCCTTCGTCGCCTGCGGCTCCTTCGTCGCCTGCGGCTCCTTCGTCGCTCCTCAGTCCAGCCGGCGCGCGGCTCCGGGCCACCTCCCTAACGGTCGGCCGGCCCAGCAGGCCCGCCAGCGTCGCGGCAGGGTCGTCGGAGCGGACCAGCGACTCCCCCACCAGCACGGCGTGCGCGCCGGCCGCCTCGGCGGCGAGCACGTCGGCACGGCCGCCGATGCCGCTCTCGGCCACCACCGTGGCGCCCCGCGGCAGGGCGTGGGCGACCTGTGCCAGACGGCCCTGGTCGACCCGGAGCGTGGCCAGGTCCCTGGCGTTCACGCCGACCAGGCCGGCACCGACGGCGGCCGCCACCGCCGCCTCCTCCTCGCTGTGCACCTCGACCAGCGCCTCCAGCCCGGCCGCCGCCGCCTCGGCGAGCAGGTCGGCAAGGAGCGCCTGGGACAGCGCGGCCACGATCAGCAGCACCGCGTCCGCCTCCCAGGCGCGCGCCTCCCACACCTGGTACGGCACGGTCACGAAGTCCTTGCGCAGCACCGGCAGGTCGACCGCGGCCCTGGCGGCGCGCAGGTCCTCTGGGCTGCCGTCGAAGTGCACGGGCTCGGTGAGCACGCTCAGCGCGGCGGCCCCCCCACGACGGTAGGCGGTGGCGAGCCTGGTCGGGTCGAGGTCCGCCCGCAGCTCGCCCCTTGCCGGCGAGCGGCGCTTGATCTCGGCGACCACGGCGCTGCCAGCGCCGCTCAGGGCGGCACGGAAGGGCCTGCCCGGTGGCAGTGCGGCGGCACGTGCGCGCAGCTCCGCCAGTGGCAGCTCGGCGGCGCGGCGCTTGCTGGCCGCGCGCGCGTCGGCCACGGCGCGGGCAAGGAACGGGCTGGCTGGTGAGGTCGGCACGCGGAGCATTCTAGTGGTCGCCCGCCGCCCGCCAACCCGTTTGGCGCGATCTGTGGAGCGGCCGGTCACCGCGAGCTACCCCGGCTACGGGGCTGCACCGGGCAAGGCCGCTGGCGCCGGCCGTTGCCGGTCGTCGTCCGGTGGCCCGGTGGGGCTGTCCAGGGCGGGCCGCCGTGGTGGTGTCCGGAATGCAAATCGGTTATCGGACTGGACGAACCGCGATCGCCGATGAGCCGTCGGAGCACCGTGGCCCGGCGCTGCCCGCAAACGGCCGTTGTCACGGGCTCCGAGTGCTGCCCCAGGGCGCGGCGCGGCCATACCGGGCGTGCCGGTCAGCGCCGGGCGCCGCGGTCTCTGGGGGTGCCTGGGCTGGGGCCGTTGCCGGTGGCCGGGAGGCCGACGCGGCCGCTGCTCCAGGTCGCCATGCCCCGGCGTGGCGGCAGCAGCAGCCGGAACGCGGTGCCACCGCCGGCGGCCCGCTCGGCGCGGATGGCGACGCCCATGGCGTCGCACAGGGCCTTGACGATCGCCAGGCCGAGGCCGGAGCCGACGGTGCGGGTGCGGCGGTAGCGCGACCACAGGTAGCCGCGCTCGAAGGCGCGCCGCAGGTCGTCCTCGGCGATGCCAGGCCCCTGGTCGACCACGGCGGCCTCCACCGAGCCGTCGGGCAGGGCGCGGGCGGCCAGCATCACCGGACGGCCGGCCGGGCTCGACCGGGTGGCGTTGTCGAGCAGGTTGTCGAGCACCTGCCGCAGCCGACCCGGGTCGACGTGCGCGGCGAGCGACCCTTCGAGGTGTTGCTGCACCGGCACGCCGCGGGCGGCGGCGCGCTCGCCCGCGGCCGCGGCCGCCTCCCGCAGCACCGCGCCGACGTCGGCGTCGACCAGCGCGACGGCGAACTGCCCGCGCCCGAGCCGGGCCAGGTCGAGCAGGTCCTGCACCAGCCGCGCGAGCCGCAAGGTCTCGCCGTGGATGCGCTCGAGGCTGCCGCGCCGCTCCTCCGGGCTGTCGACGGTGCCGTCCAGCAGCGCCTCGGTGTAGCCCTGCACCGTGGTGAGCGGGGTCTTCAGCTCGTGCCCCACGCTGGCCAGGAAGGCGCGCTGCTCGGCCTGCTCGTGCTCGAGGGCCAAGGCCATGTCGTTGAAGGCGTCGGCGACCTCGGCCACCTCGTCGTCGCCCTCGACCGCGACCCTGGTGCCGAGGTCGCCCATGCCGATGCTGCGGGCGGCGGCGACCAGGCGGCCGAGCGGCGCGGTCAGCCGGTCGGCGACCAGCCACGCGACCCCGGCCGCCGCGACCACCGCGAGCAGGCCGGCGAGCAGCAGCCGCCGGCCGACCAGCCCGAGCAGCTCGGCACTTGGCGCGCCGCTGCGGTGGGCCAGTAGCACCGCCGGGGGACGGCGCACGCCCGCGGTCGGGAGCGGCCTGAAGGCGTAGGCCACCCCGCCCCGCACCCCGGAGGTGGCCTCGCCCCGCGCCACCATGGCGACCAGGTCGACGCCGGGTACCGGGGCGAGCGCGCCGCGGCGCAGCGCCCGGACCGTCTGGCAGGCCGGCCTGCGGGCCTTGCCGTCCACGCCGACCAGGTACAGCTCCGTGCCGACCGAGCGCAGGGCGGTGGCGCCGATGCAGGGCGGGAAGCCGATGTCGGCGGTGGCCACCGCGTCGGCCTGGTCGGCCAGGTCCTGTTGCAGGCCGCGGGCCGGCAGCAGCCGCACCAGGGACAGGGTGATGACGCCCATCAGCAGGGCGACCCCGGCCACGACCACGACCAGCAAGCGGACCAGGCGGCCGCGCAGCGACCCGCTGGGGGCGCCGCTGCGCAGGCGCGCCGTTCGCGCCGGCTCGCTCATCGCCGGTCGTCGGCCTTGTAGCCGACGCCGCGGACGGTCACGATCGGCGCGCGCTCGCCCAGCTTGGCCCTGACCTGCCGGATGTGGACGTCGACCGTGCGGGTGTCGGCCGGGAAGGCGTAGCCCCAGACCCGTTCCAGGATCTGGTCACGGCTGAGCACCAGGCCGCGGTTGCGGACCAGGTAGGCGAGCAGCTCGAACTCGCGCGCGGTGAGCTGCACCGGCCGGCCTTCGAAGACGACCTCGTGGCGGGCGGGGTCGACGGTGAGGTCGCCCAGGTGCATGGGCGGCTCCGGCCCCTCGGCCGGCTCGGTCTCGCTGCGCCGCAGCACCGCCTTGACCCGGGCCACCAGCTCCCGTGGGGAGAACGGCTTGGTGACGTAGTCGTCGGCGCCGAGCTCGAGGCCGAGCACGCGGTCGGCCTCCTCCTCGCGCGCGGTGACCACGATCACCGGCAGCCGCCCGCCGCCGCCGCGCAGGGCCTTGAGGACCTCGAAGCCGTCCATCGCCGGCAGCATCAGGTCGAGCACGACCAGCCGGGGCCGGGCCGTCTCGACCGCCGCGAGCCCGGAGCGGCCGTCGCTGCGCCACTCCACCTCGAAGCCCTCGCGCTCCAGGTAGAGGCGGACGAGGTCGGCGATCGACTGCTCGTCCTCGACGATCAGGACGGTGCCCCTCGACGCGGTCCCGTGGTCCACCCGCCATCCTTCCTCGTCCGCCGGGTCGGCTCCGGCCGCCCGGCGCCGGCCCGTCCGGGCGCGTGGCCCAGCGCCGAGCGGACGTGCCGTCGGGGTCGGCGCCCGCGACGCGTTGGCGGAGGCCGGCCCCGCGGACCTGCCCGCCCGCGCCGGCGCGGGCCAGACAACGGCACGGCTCCCGTGGTGCGCGGGCCACGGGACCGGCCTCCGCCGCGATACTGTGCGCGCCACGTTCGGGCTCCCGCACGGCGATGTTCGAGCTAGGTAAAGCTCCAGCTCAACCTTAGTCTCCCTCCCAGGGCGGCTCGCCGTCGCCCTCGGCGACCGCCGGACGGTCGGGCGGGGCGCGGAAGGCGGCGCCGAGCGCCGGCCAGTCCCGGCCGCGGCGGACCGCCTCGACCCCGGCGGCGGCGACCAGCAGCCCGCCCACCATGACCAGCAACGGGCCTGTCCGCGGAGTGGTCACCTGCGCTGACCCGGCCGTGACCCCTTCGAGCTGGCCGCGCCGGGCACGCTCGGCCGCCTGGTCGCCGGCCCGCCCGGCGGCCGCCAGCGCCCCGGCGACCAGCGCGACGCCCAGGGCGGCGAGCGCCAGCCCGACCACCACCCGGCCGCGGCCGCGCGTCGCCGCGATGCCGAGGACCAGCACCAGGGCGAGCAGGGCGAGGCCGGACAGCGGGGCGAGGTCGTTGCCGCTGAGGCTGGCAGCGCCGAAGGCGCCGCGGCCGAGGCCGGGCAGCTCGACCGCGCTCGACACCCGTGCCCACGGCCGGCCGGCGCCGGTGAGCGCCAGCAGCACCCCGGCCAGGGCCAGCAGCACGCCGGCGCGCAGCGAGGCGCGGGCGTCAGCCACGGCGGCCGAGGGCCTCCGCGGCGGCGATCGCGCTGAGCAGCACGCGCGCCTTCGCCTCGGTCTCGCGCTCCTCCAGCTCGGGCACGGAATCGGCCACCACCCCGGCGCCGGCCTGGCAGTAGGCCTGGTCGCCGACGAACACGCAGGTGCGGATGGTGATGCAGGTGTCGAGGTTGCCGGAGAAGTCGAAGTAGCCGACGCAGCCGGCGTAGGGACCGCGCCGGTGGCGCTCCAGCTCGTCGATGATCTCCATGGCCCGGACCTTGGGCGAGCCTGACACGGTCCCGGCGGGGAAGGCGGCGGCGAACACGTCGAACGCGCCCACCCCGTCGGCCAGCTCCCCGACGACGTCGGAGACCAGGTGCATGACGTGCGAGTAGCGCTCCACCCGCATGAAGTCGCCGACCTTGACGGTGCCAGGCCGGCAGACCCGGCCGAGGTCGTTGCGGGCCAGGTCGACCAACATGACGTGCTCGGCCCGCTCCTTCTCGTCGGCGCGCAGCTCCGCCTCGAGGGCCGCGTCGGCGGCCGGGTCGGCACCGCGCGGGCGGGTGCCGGCGATCGGGCGCATCGTGGCGGTGCCGCCCTGCACGGTGACCAGCACCTCGGGCGAGGACCCGGAGAGGGTGACCTCGGGCAGGCGCAGGAAGTACATGTAGGGCGAGGGGTTGACCACCCGCAGGACCCGGTAGACGTCGAACGGGTCGGCCGTGGTCCGCAGCGAGAAGCGCTGCGACGGCACCACCTGGAAGATGTCGCCGTCGCGGATGTGCTCCTTGGCGACCCGGACCATCTCCTGGTAGCGGCCGGGGTCGAGGTCGCTGGCGGCCGGCGCCGCCGGGCCGGCCGCCGGCAGCGGCCTGACCGGCGCCGGGGCGGCGACCGAGAGCCGCTCGGCCAGCTCGTCGAGCCGCCTGGCGCCGTCCGCGTACGCCGCACTCAGGTCCGCGGCCTGGTCGACGACCACGTTGGTGACCAGCACGAGCTTCTGCCCGAGGTGGTCGAAGACCACCACGGAGCGCGGGAACACCAGCACCGCATCGGGCAGGCCGAGGTCGTCGTCGGTGGTGTCGGGCAGGCGCTCCAGCTCGCGGACGAGGTCGTAGCCGAGGTAGCCGACCGCGCCGGCGAACAGCGGCGGCAGGCCGGGCAGGGACGGCGAGCGAAGCTGCTGCAGCGCGGCGCGCAGCACCGCCAGGGGCGGGCCGTCCGGCAGCCCGGCTGGTGCCGTGCCGCTCCACCGGACGCGCCCGGCGCGCGCCTGGAAGGTGGCGAACGGGTCGGTGCCGATGAACGACCAGCGCCCCCAGCGCTCGCCGTGCTCGACGCTCTCGAGCAGGACCGAGCCGTGCCCGCCGCCGAGCTTGCGGAACGCCCCCACCGGCGTCTCCAGGTCGCCGAGCAGCTCGCGCCAGACCGGCACGACGGTGTACTCCTCGGCCAGCTCGGTGAACTCCTCGAGCGACGGCCGCAGCCCGGCCGTCAGGGCATGGGAGATCACCGTTGCCGTTCCTTGGGCCCGATGGGCGCCTCGTGCGTCCCGCTGGTCGGCAGCGGCGTGTGGAAACAGCTCCGCGCCCCCGTGTGGCAGGCGACGCCGACCTGCTCGACGCGCACCAGCAGGGCGTCACCGTCGCAGTCGACCGCGACCGACCGGACGAGCTGGACGTTCCCCGAGGTGTCGCCCTTGCGCCAGTGCTCCCGCCTGGAACGGCTCCAGAACCAGGTCCTCCCGGTGGTCAGCGTGCGCCGGACGGCCTCGGCGTCCATCCACGCGACCATCAGCACGGTGCCGTCGGCATGGTCCTGGATCACCGCGCAGACGAGCTGCTGGGCGTCGAACCGCAGGCTGGAGATGATGTCCTGCAACACGGGCTTGGCCACGGGGGCTCCTCGAACGAGTCCGCCCGGAGGCCAGCGGACCCCCGGGCCCAGGCGGATCAGCGCAACAAGGTACTACTCGCAGCCACCGCCCTGGTCACGTGCTGGGGTCGCGGGCCTTCTCGACGAACAGGCCGAGTTCCTGAGTTCTCGCGATGGCCCGGCTCGAGTCCGCGACGGTGCCGATACTGACGTACAGGTACTCGTCGATGTCTACGACGAAGCGGTCCGAGTGGACCAGCCTGCACCAGAGCACCTGGCGTAGCAGCAGCCGCAAGGTCTCGTCGAGGGCGAGTCCTGAGAGGTTCACACCGTCCGTGAGCCACTCCGTCCGCCGCGACAGGTCCGCGAGATCCGGGAGCCCGCAGTCCTTCAGAAACTCGATGCCAGACGAAGGCTCGAAGTTCGTCACAGTCAGGACGTCCACATCGGCATCGGCCATGAACGCCCGCACTGCTTCGACGTGGGCCGTCTCCGTTGCCAGGTAGGTATTGACCTCCAACGTCGTCCCGTCGAATGCCCGGCCGATGTCCGTGACGCCTGTCCACTCGTTCCGCTGGTAGACGTAGTTCGCATCCCGGAAGGCGGGGTCGTACTTGCTGATGCGCCACCACTCCATCAGTCGGCCACCCTCTGCGTCAGATCCTTGTTGTAGGTGCCAAGGCGTGCGGTCCGCAGGTGCAGCTTGGCCGGCTGATAGCCCAACTTCCAGGCGCCTCCCGTGTGGCCGGTGCGGTCGCGCGCAATGTAGAGCCTGCCCTTCTTGTAGACCACCTGATTCATGGAACGCAGCTTCGTCTTCGCAAAGCCCATCTCAAGCGCCTTCCTCTCGGCCTCCTCTCGAGTCCAGATCGCCCCGGGCATCACCCTCTGCTTCTGACCTCCATCCTTCGGCGGTTCGCCCGGGGAGGGACCACCGGACGGAGCGGCCTCGGGTTGGGTCGCCCGTCCCCCGCGTCGGCTCTTGTTCTTCTTCTTGGCGGGGTTGACCACCACGCCGCCGCCGGCCAGGAGCATGCCCAGGCCGAAGACGGATTCCGGGAGGGTGGCGTCCTGGTCGTCGGTGACGGTCAGCGGTTGACCAAGGAGGCTGGCGAGCTGGGCGTCGATCGCGGACCGGGTGGCGGCCTTGGTCGCCGTAGTGCAGTCGGCCGCCAGGGTGGCGACTTGGGGAAGGCTCGCGGTGATCTGGTCGAACGCGGCGGCGGCGGCGAGGTTGGCGAGGCGGGCGCGCTCGGCGGCGGTAGTGCTCCTCAGGTGGGCGTTGGTTGCCTCGGTGGCGAGCTGGTCGGCGCGCCGTTGAAGGGACGGCAGCTCGGATGGGCTAGCGGCCACCGTCATGTGGTCGAGGCGGCGCTGGGCGGCGGAGAGGTCGGCGGCCTGGCCGGCCGCACGGCGGGCTTCCTCGACGGCGTCGCCCAGCTCCGCGGCGAGCTGGGCGACGGCGGCCGCGGCTTCGCGCATGGCGCGGACCAGGGCGCGGCAGTCGGACACCGCGCGCTGCTCGGCGCCGGCGCAGGAGCGCGCGGCCGTGCCCGTCCAGGCACCCTGGACCGCGGTGCCGGCCACGGCCTCGACGGTCGCGGTGGCGCTTTCCAGCGCCTCGGCCGAGGCCGACAGGGTGCTGGCTGCTGTCCGCAGCGCGGCGGGGTCACCGGCGGGGACGGCGGCCGGGCCCGGGTCGGCGGGGATCACGGGGCTCCGCCCGGAGCCGGCGGGGGTGGCAGGGCCGCGCGGTCGGTGGCCTGGTAGCCGTCGGCGGCGTCCTCCACCCGGCGGCCGAGCAGGGACAGCAGCAGGCCCGCCCGGTCGATGCCGGCGGCCAGGGCCGCCCGCATGCGCTCGAAGCTGGCGGCGGCAGGGCCGGCGCCGGCGGCCGCGGCGCATCCGCCGAGGCTCGCGAGGCCGCGCCGGGCGGCCTCGACGCGCCCGGCGACCGCCCCGATCTCGCCGCCCGCGTCCCGCAGCGCGGCCGGGTCGACCCTGATCTCCTCCATGCCGCTCCAGACGCCCTGTCCCGCCCCATCGTCCTGGAAGTACGGGGCGGATGGCGCCCAAGGTTCAGATCGTCCGATCCGCCCAAGGACCTTGCCCGGCTCGCGGGGAGCGTCGGCTTTTTCACTGGCAGCGCACACAAGACGATCTACTACCCTAAGGACCAGGCAGAGGCGAACCGTCGTCCCGTCAGGCGGCGCACGAGGGCGTGACCGGCTCGTGCCCGGCGCGGCGGCGACCGCGAGCAGGAGAGCCCGATGGCGACGAAGCCCGAGCAGATGAAGGCGGAGATCCTCGACCGCATCGCCGCGATGATCCACGAGAAGGTACCGGCGGAGGACGCCCCGCAGGTCGAGGCGCTGGCGCGTCTCTACTACGGCCACGTCTCGCCGGAGGACCTGGTCGACAGCGAGATCCCCGACCTCTACGGCGCGATGCTCGCCCACTGGAGCTTCGGCCGCCGCCGCCCGCCGGGCAGCGTCAAGGTGCGCGTCTTCAGCCCCCGCTTCGAGGAGCACGGCTGGCGCTCGATCCACACCATCGTCGAGGTCATCACCGACGACATGCCGTTCCTGGTGGACTCGGTGGCGATGGAGCTCAACCGCCACGGCTTCACCATCCACCTGCCCATCCACCCGGTCATCCAGGTGCGCCGCAACGAGCAGGGCGAGCTGGTCGAGGTGGTGCAGGAGGGGTCGAAGGCGGACGACGTCCTGCGCGAGTCGTTCATCCACATGGAGATCGACCGCCAGACCGAGCCCGACGTTCTCGAGGCGCTCGCCGAGGGGCTGGAGCGGGTGCTCGACGACGTGCGCGCCTCGGTCGAGGACTGGGCGCCGATGATCGAGCAGGTCGGCGAGATCCTGGCGCGGTACGAGGACCACCCGCCAACCATCGACCAGGTCGAGCTGGCCGAGGCCAAGGCCCTGCTGGAGTGGATACGCGACGACAACTTCACCTTCCTCGGCTACCGCGAGTACGACCTGATCAACGAGGGCGGCGAGGACGCGCTGCGCTCGGTGCCAGGCACCGGGCTCGGGATCCTGCGCGACCACGGCGACCGGCCGGTCTCGAACAGCTTCGCCAAGCTGCCGCACGAGGTGCGGCGGCTGGCGCGGGAACGGCACGCCCTCACCCTGACCAAGGCGAACTCGCGCGCCACCGTGCACCGCCCCTCCTACCTCGACTACATCGGCGTCAAGCGCTTCGGCGACAACGGCGAGGTGACCGGCGAGTGGCGCTTCCTGGGGCTGTACACCTCCGTGGCCTACAACCGCAGCCCGCGCGAGATCCCGGTGCTGCGGCGCAAGGTGGCCAGCGTGCTGGAGCGGGCCAGCCTGGCCCCTGGCGGCCACGACGAGAAGGCGCTGCTCAACATCATCGACAGCTTCCCCAGGGACGATCTGTTCCAGGTCTCCGAGGAGAGCCTGTTCGAGGTGGCCATGGGCATCCTCCGCCTGGAGGAGCGCCGCCGCGTGCGCCTGTTCCTCTGGCGCGACCCCTACGGCCGCTTCCTGTCGTGCCTCATCTACGTGCCGCGCGACCGCTACAACACCGACGTGCGCCGGCGCATCGAGGCGGTGCTGCAGCACGCCTTCCCCGGCGCCACCCTGGACGACTTCGCCGTGCAGCTGTCCGAGTCGGTGCTCGCCCGGCTGCACTTCATCGCGCGCATCCCACCGGGCGGGCTGCCGGAGTTCGACGTCCACGAGATCGAACGCCGGCTGGTCGAGGCGAGCCGCTCCTGGCGCGACGAGCTGCACGGGCTGCTGCTGGAGCAGCACGGCGAGGAGGTCGGCAACCGGCTCACCAACCGCTACGCCGAGGCCTTCCCCGCCGCCTACCGGGAGGACTTCTCCGCCCGCAGCGCGGTCTACGACGTCCAGCGCCTGGAGGGCCTGGCGCAGGCGGGCGGGCTCGGCATGAGCCTGTACCGGCCGCTGGAGGCGCCACTGGGGCAGCTCCGCTTCAAGCTGTTCTGGGCCGAGCACCCGCTGCCGCTCTCCGACGCCGTGCCGATGCTCGAGGACATGGGCGTCGAGGTGGTCGAGGAGCGCCCCTACGAGGTGCGGCCGGCCGGCTCGCCGCCGGTGTGGATCCACGACTTCAGCCTCTCGGCCGACGGCCGCGAGGTCGACCTGCCGGCCGTGCGCGACCTCTTTCAGGAGGCGTTCGCGGCCAGCCTCCGGGGCCAGGCGGAGAGCGACGGCTTCAACCGGCTGGTGCTCGAGGCGGGCCTCGCCTGGCACGAGATCGCCGTGCTGCGCGCCTACTGCAAGTACCTGCGCCAGACGCGCATGACCTTCAGCCAGGACTACATGGAGGAGGCGCTGGCAGGGAACCCGGCCATCGCCCGCCGGCTGGTGGAGCTGTTCCGGGCGCGCTTCGATCCCGCGGGCGCGGAGCTGCCGCCCGCCGCCGAGCACGCCGCGGACGGAGCGGCCGGCGACGACCCCCGCCAGGCGGGCGACCCCACCGAGTCGGCCCTCGCGGCGCTCGCCACCACGCCGGCGGAGGACCGTCGCGCGGCGGCCGCGGAGCTGCTCAGCCAGGACATCTCGGCCGCGATCGACTCGGTGGCCAACCTCGACGAGGACCGCATCCTGCGCAGCTTCCTGACCCTGATCGGGGCGACCCTGCGCACCAATTACTTCCGCGGCGACGGCGACGGGGGGCGCAGGCCGTACCTGTCGTTCAAGCTCGACTCCTCGCAGATCCCGGTCCTGCCGCTGCCGCGGCCGAAGTTCGAGGTGTTCGTGTACTCGCCGCGGACCGAGGGCGTGCACCTGCGCGGCGGCAAGGTCGCCAGGGGCGGCATCCGCTGGTCGGACCGGCGCGAGGACTTCCGCACCGAGGTCCTGGGCCTGATGAAGGCGCAGATGGTCAAGAACGCGGTGATCGTGCCGGTGGGCGCCAAGGGCGGCTTCGTGGTCAAGCGGCCGCCGGCCGGGCGCCAGGCGCTGCAGGAGGAGGTCGTCGCCTGCTACTCGACCCTGATCCGGGGCATGCTCGACCTCACCGACAACCGGGTCGAGGGCGAGGTGGTGCCGCCGCCGCAGGTGGTCCGCTACGACTCCGACGACCCCTACCTGGTGGTCGCGGCGGACAAGGGCACGGCCACGTTCTCCGACATCGCCAACTCGATCGCGGCCGAGTACGGCTTCTGGCTCGACGACGCCTTCGCCTCGGGCGGCTCGGCCGGCTACGACCACAAGAAGATGGGCATCACCGCCCGCGGCGCCTGGGAGTCGGTCAAGCGGCACTTCCGCGAGCTGGGGGTGAACACCCAGACGACCGACTTCACCGCGGTCGGCATCGGTGACATGTCCGGCGACGTGTTCGGCAACGGCATGCTGCTGTCACGGCACACCAAGCTGGTCGGCGCGTTCAACCACCTGCACGTGTTCGTCGACCCCGATCCCGACCCGGAGGCGAGCTTCGCCGAGCGCGAGCGCCTCTTCAACCTGCCGCGCTCGACCTGGGACGACTACGACCACGAGCTGCTCTCCGCCGGCGGCGGCATCTGGCCCCGCAGCGCCAAGTCGATCAAGCTGTCCTCGGAAGCGCGCCGCGTGCTCGGCATCGAGGCCGAGGCGCTGACCCCCAACGAGCTCGTCCAGGCGCTCCTGGCGGCCCCGGTCGACCTGCTGTGGAACGGCGGCATCGGCACCTACGTCAAGAGCTCCTCCGAGAGCCACGCCGACGTCGGCGACCGCTCCAACGACGGCGTCAGGGTCGACGCCACCGAGCTGCGCTGCAAGGTGGTCGGTGAGGGCGGCAACCTCGGCCTCACCCAGCTCGCCCGCATCGAGTTCGCGCTCGGTGGGGGGCGGGTCAACACCGACTCGATCGACAACTCCGCCGGGGTGGACTGCTCCGACCACGAGGTCAACATCAAGGTCCTGCTCAACGCGGTGGTCGCCGCCGGGGACCTGACCCGCAAGCAGCGCGACGAGCTGCTGGCGGAGATGACCGACCAGGTGGCCCAGGCGGTGCTGCTCGACAACTACCGGCAGGTGCAGGCGATCAGCCTGATGGAGGCGCAGCGCGACGTGCTCCTGGACGAGCAGGCGCGGATGATCCGCAGCCTGGAGCGGGCCGGCCGGCTGGACCGCAAGCTCGAGTTCCTGCCCGACCGCGAGACCCTTGCCGAGCGGCGCGCCAACGCGCGCGGACTGACCCGGCCCGAGCTGGCCGTGCTGCTCGCCTACAGCAAGGTCACCCTGCAGGCCGAGCTGGTCGCCTCCGACGTGCTCGAGGACGCGTACCTGGCCAACGACCTGGAGCGCTACCTGCCGGCGACCCTGCGGGAGCGCTTCGCCGAGCAGGTCCGCGCCCACCCGCTGCGCCGCGAGATCATCGCCACCTACATCGCCAACAGCATGGTCAACCGCGTCGGGGCGACCTTCGCGCACCGGCTGCACGAGGAGGCGGGCACGGCAGCGCCCGACGTGGCCCGCGCCTACACGGCGGCGCGCGAGGTGTTCGACATGCGCCGGCTCTGGAAGGAGCTGAGCGAGCTCGACAACCTGGTCTCGACCAACGTGCAGAACGCCCTGATGATCGAGGCGAAGCGGCTGCTGCGGCGGGCCTCGCTGTGGTTCCTGCGCAACCGGCGCCAGCCGCTCGACATCTCCGCCACGGTCGACCACTTCGCGCCGGGGGTGGCGACGCTCGCCCGCGAGCTGCCCGGCCTGCTGGCCAAGGCCGACGTCGACGCCCTCACCGCCACCGCCGAGCGCTACGCGCGCAAGGGCGTCCCCGAGCAGCTGGCCGCCCGGGTGGCCAGCATGGACGCGCTGTTCTCCGGGCTCAACGTGATCGAGGTGGCCAGCGCGGCCGGCTCGCCGGTCGAGGCGGTGGCGGCGGTCTGGTTCGCCCTCGGCGCCCGGCTCGACCTGCACTGGCTGCGCGACCAGATCGCCCGCCTGTCGTCGCAGAGCCGCTGGGAGGCGCTGGCCAGGGGCGCGCTGCGCGACGACCTCTACTCCGAGCAGCGCGACCTCACCTGCCAGGTGCTGCGGCCGGAGTCTCGGGTGGAGGACGCCGAGACCCTGATCGACGGGTGGATGGACGAGAACCGCTCGTCGCTGGCCCGCTGCTTCGACATGCTGGCGGACCTGAAGGAGGCCGAGACGGTCGACATCGCCATGCTCTCGGTGGCCCTGCGCGAGATCCGCAACCTCAACCAGACCGGCAGCGCCGTCGGCCTCGGCGCCGCGGCGGCCGTGGAGGCGGGCTAGCCCTGTTCTCCGCACATGGGGTGCGGTAGGGGTGGGCGGGTGGTGATGTTGGGATTGGACGGTTGGTGTGGCAGGGTTCGGCGATGCGCCGCCCGCCGCCTGGCCTGCGTCCGGTCCGCTACGCCTACGC
>WNGE01000267.1_pt1 | contig 68354 bp, 62 predicted proteins | sample 5400651 | NCBI WGS metagenome assembly WNGE01 (sample SAMN13153370, study PRJNA577476) | soil metagenome | isolation source: 60 cm soil or saprolite under grassland replicate 2 | place: USA:California | collected 2016-06-15 | reverse complement strand
TACGAGAAGGGCGGGCCGCTCTACGACACGCCGCACTTCACGTACACGCACGGCGGTACGGGTGGCGGCGGTACGGTCGCCACTCCGGTGCTCAGCCCGCCGGGCGGCACGTACACCGGAGCGCAGGCGGTGTCGATCACGACCTCGACGCCGGGCGCCACCATCCGGTACACGATGGACGGCAGCACGCCAGGCACCACCTCGCCGCAGTACACCGGCCCGATCAGCGTCAGCACGAGCCGGACCGTCAAGGCGATCGCCACCGCACCCGGAATGGCCGCCTCGGCCATCGGCACCGCGACGTACACCATCAACCCGGGTACCGGCGTGGTCGCGACGCCCACGTTCAACCCGCCGGGCGGCAGCTACACCGGCTCGGTACCGGTCTCGATCAGCACGCCCACGCCCGGCGCGACCATCCGGTACACCACGAACGGGACCACGCCGACCGCCACCTCGCCGCTCTACACCGGTCCCATCACGGTGAACGCCAACACGACCCTCAAGGCGATCGGGCTCGCGTCCGGGAAGACCAACTCCGCGGTGGCGACCGCGGCGTACACCATCACCACGGGCTGCACACCCAACTGCGGGGGACCGGGGACCTTCCCGATCAGCTTCCAGAACAACACCCACGGCAGGTGGACCAACGCGCAGATCTACGTCACCACGCTGTTCGTCGACGCGGGCGGGCAGTGGAACTACCTCAAGCCCAACGGCACCGGGGCGCACATCGACCACGCGATGACCGACGCGCCGGGACACCTGACCAAGAACGGCGTGAACTACCCGAACATGTCGTTCTCGCTGGCCCAGGCGGCCACGACCAGCAGCCCGACGTACGTCCGGGGTGGCCGGATCTACCTCTCGCTCGGCTCCCCTGTCTACCTCCCGGTGTCCCCGGACAACATGGGCTGGGGCGGTCCGGATCTGAACAACCCGAACGATCCGAACCGGGACGTCTACTACGACTGGTACGAGTACACCTACGTGCACAACCAGGTGTCGTACGGCGGTAACACCACGGCGGTGGACCAGTTCGGCTTCCCGGTCACCTCGCGCCTGGTGCAGAACTCGACCGGCTACGACCGGACCCTGGGCATCACCCAGACCCGGGACCAGGTCATCGCGGGTTACCAGGCGGCCGTGGGTACGGCGTTCAAGGGCCTGGCCAACCAGTACCGGATCGTCGCGCCGCGCACCGCCAACGAGTTCAAGCCCGGTGGCGTGCAGGCCAACTACCTGCAGGCCTACATCGACCAGGTGTGGAACTACTACACCGCCAACCAGTGGACCGAGGTCCACGACGGGGTCACCTTCACCGGCCGGGTGGCGGGTGGGGTGCTGACCGGCACGAAGCAGGGCGGGATCCCGTTCAACCTGCGCAAGCCGACCACTACCGAGGTGTTCGAGTGCTCGGGAGCCCTGGCGCTGGGCAACGAGAAGGGCGGCACCGACACCATCCGCGAGGTGGGCCGGGACTTCTGTGCCGCGTTCCACCGGGGCGTGGCCCTGAACACCGCCTACTGGTACGACCCCACGAAGTACTACCTGACCAACCCGAAGGACGACTACGCCGCCTACTTCCACACGGTCGGCATCGACCACCGGGCGTACGCGTTCGCCTATGACGACGTGAACGACCAGAGCTCGGTGCAGATCCTCGACAACTCGAACCCGCCGACCTCGCTGACCCTGACCATCGGCTGGTAGGTGCCGCACCACCGGGCCCCGCCTCCCGGGTGAGGCGGGGCCCGGCCACGGCTATGGGCTGACCACGAACGGCTGCATCATCTCGTTGTCCTCGTGCTCGACGATGTGGCAGTGGTGCACGTAGCTCTGCGGTGCGGTCACGCCGTCGGGCAGGTCGAACCTGGCCCGTACCGTGGTGAAGTAGCCCGGGTTGGCCTTGACGGTGTCCTTGAAACCGCGCTCGTCCGGGCCGGCCGGGATCATCGGTCCGGTGGCGAATCCCGCCGGGTCGTGCCCCCCGGGCACCCCGTCGTCGGTCCCGTACGCGTCCTGGTACGCGTCCACATTGAACGGTGTCCGCCCGACCACCTGGAAGGTGACCAGGTGGATGTGCATCGGGTGGGTGTCACCGGTCAGGTTGACGTAGGTCCACTCCTCGACCGTCCCGACCGTCGGCGCCTCGCCCCCGGGGCCGTACGGCAGGCCGTTGAGGTTCAGGTGCCATCCGGCGGTCTCCGCGGCGATCTCGTTGAGGGTGATGAACCGCTTGCGGGCCACCGACCCGCTCACGATGGCGGCCGTTCCGGGCAGGCTCGCCGGGACCGTCGTGGGACCGGGCCGGGTGACCGTCGTGCCGACCCGCAACTGCAGCACCGCGGTCAACGCCGGGGCCGGCGTGGCGATCGGCGCCGGCGGCTTGCTGTTCTTCAGCATCAGCGTCTTGCCGGCCAGCCCGCTGAAGTCGACGAGTACGTCGGCCCGCTCGGCCGGCGCGAGGATGAGCTGGCTCAGCCGTACCGGCCGGTCCCACATGCCGCCCTCCGCGCCGATCTGCCAGAACGGGACACCGCCCGCGGTCAGGTCGAGGATGCGGGCGTTGCAGCCGTTGAGGATCCGGAACCGGTACATCCGCGGCTCGACGTCCAGGAACGGCCAGACCTTCCCGTTGACCAGCATGACGTCGCCGAAGTACTCGCCGATCCAGGTGACCCCCGGGATGGTGCTGGTCGGGTAGCGCAGCGTGCCGTCGGCGTTGATCTGGCGGTCCTGGATGACCAGCGGGATCTCGTACGCTCCGCCGGGTATCCCGATCGGGTTGGGCTCCGCGCCGGTGTCGTTCGTGTCGCGCAGGAGGTACCCGGCGGCCAGCCCGGCGAACACGTTGAGCCGGGTGGTGCCCAGGCCGTGGTCGTGGAACCAGAGCAGGGTCGCCGGCTGCTGGTTGGGGTAGTGGACGGTCTGTGTCTGGCCGAACCCGAACCCGCCCCCTTCGACCTCCGGGTTGCCGTCGCTGGTACCCGCGACGAACCCGCCGTGCAGGTGGGTCATCACCTTCACCTGGTTGCCGTCGGGCGTGAGCCGGGTGTCGACCGGGATCCACGCCGGGTACGTCGACGGAAGCCCGTTGGTGTACCTGACATCGATCGGCGTGCCTTTCTGCGCCACCAGTACCAGGCCGAACGAACCGGTCTGGCCGCCGAGCCCAGACCCGTCGTCGTACGCCCACAGCGGGGTGGGCGGCAGTTGCGGGTGCAGTTGGCGCGAGATCGGTACCTGGGTGAACGAGTAGCCGCTAGCGCCACTCGCCACCACGATCCCGTTTCCGGGTAACGGCAGGGGCTGGACGAACTTCTCCAGCCGCGGTCCGGCCGTGGCGAAGGCGACCCCGGGCCCCACCACCCAGGGCAAGGTCAGCGCGACACCCGCGCCAGCCCCGTACTGAAGGAATCGACGGCGGGTTTACATACCCCATCTTTCCCACCTCCATTGCTGACAAATTCAGCGTCGACAATTCGATTACTCTCGGTCAGGGACAGAGGTCCCGAACAGGCGAGGCCGAGGTCATCAGCTGGCGGACCGATCGGCTGCGCCCGGGCGCCGCTCGGCGGATGGGGCATCCGTTAGGCTTCCCGGCGATTCCTCGATCCGGGAGGCCCGCGATGGCGCAGCCGTACCAGCTCGTCATCGACCTGGGTACCTGCCACACGGTGGCGGTGGTACGCCGGGACGGGCAGGCGCCCCGGCCGTTGCTGTTCGACGGCTCACCGCTCATGCCGTCCGGGGTGTACCGGGACGAGAACGGCACCCTCTCGGTCGGGCGGGACGCCGAGCGGCTCTCCCAGCTGACCCCGAGCCGCTTCGAGCCGTACCCGAAGCGTTGCGTCGACGACGGCGCGGTGCTGCTCGGCGACGCCGCCACGCCCGTGGTCGACCTGCTCGCCGCGCTCCTGCGCCGGGTCGTCGCGGAGACCTCGCCGGAGGACGGCACCCCGAAGCAGATCACCCTGACCTGCCCGGCGGACTGGGGTTCACAGCGCCGCGAGGTGCTGCGGACCGCCGCGCGGGCGGCCGGGCTACCGGAGGTACGGCTGGTTGACGAGCCGATCGCGGCGGCCACGTACTGCGCCGAAGTGCTCGGCACGCCGGTCCCGGTCGGCGGCTGCCTGCTGGTGTTCGACTTCGGCGGCGGCACGCTCGACCTGACCGTGATCCGGCACGACCCGGACGGGCTGCGCGTGCTGGCCGTCGGCGGCCTCGACGACCTGGGTGGGGTGGACATCGACGCGGCCCTGGTCGGACACCTCGGCCAGCTGGTCGCGCTGCGCCAGCCGGAGGCCTGGCGGCGGGTGGTCGACCCGCGCACTCCCGGCGAGCAGCGTGCGCGGCGGGCTTTCTGGACGGAGGTACGGGCAGCCAAGGAGATGCTGTCCCGGGCTCCTTCGGCACCGGTCCAGATCCCCGGCACCGACGACGCCATCCACCTGACCCGGGAGGAGCTGGAGCGGGTGGCCGGCCCGCTGATCGACCGCGCGGTGGACGAGACCCGCCGGGTGCTCGGCCGGGCCGGCCTGGGAACCGTGGCGGCGATCCTGCTGGTCGGCGGGTCGAGCCGGATCCCGCTGGTGGCCAGCCGGCTGCACGCCCGGTTCGGCGTCGCGCCGACCGTACCGGAGCAGCCCGAACTGCCGGTCGCCTACGGTGGACTGCTGGTCCCGTGGCCGGGTCGGGGCGGTCCGGGCTCGCCGCCTGCCGGACCGTCCGGCCCGGTGTCGGTCGCGCCGTACCAGGAGTCGGCGCTCCCGCCGCCCCGCCCGCCGGCCTGGGCCCCCGCTCCGGGCCAGCAGCCCGGCTGGGCTCCCGCGCCGGCCTCGCCGGCACCCGCCGGCGCGCCACCCCCGGCCGGCTGGGCGCCCTCACCCGGCGCGCCGTACCCCCCGACCCCGGCGGCGCGCCGCTCCCCGGTACGCCGCCTGGTCACCGCCGGCATCGTGGTGGCGCTGCTGGTCGGGCTCGGTTGGGGCGGGATACAGCTCTTCGGCGCGGTCAAGCACGGGTTCGGCAGCCTGGCGGGCGGCAACGCCAACGGCACCGGCAACGGTCCCGGACCCCAGGCCGGAACCGGTGGTCCGTTGCAGGCGGCCGGCTCCGCGATCGACCTGTCCGGCGACGGCGCACGTGCCGTCGCGGCCGGGAACAACCTGGTCTTCTATTCGGTGAGCGGCAACGGCAGGACGGTCGTACACGCGGTGGACCCGGCCACCGGTAAGGAGAAGTGGACGCAGACCACCACGGTCGACCCGTCCGAGGCGCATCTGCACACGGTCGGCGACCTGCTGGTGCTCGACGCCAAGGAGTCGGCCACCGACGGCGGCAAGGACATGCGGGTGGTGCTTCAGGCCGGTGACGGTCGCCAGGTGCAGAAGCTGGACTGGAGCAAGCGGGCGGACGTCGCCTACCTGGGTACCGACGCGATCGTGGCGACCACCTGGCAGCCGTTCCAGACCGTGCGGGTGAACCTGAGGACCGGGCAGGCGGCCTGGAAGTCCACCCCGCTCGAATCGATCATCGCGTACCACCCGGTCGCGCCGGAGCTGACCTGGACGGCCGGGCCGGCCAACGTACCGGCACCGGTCAAGGGGTTCACCGAGTCGTTCGGGGCCAACCCGGACCGGTTCGTCCAGCTCGACGGGGACAACAGCACCGTGCAGGTGCTCAACGGGGCGGGGAACGTGACCGCGCACGGCCCGGTACCGATCCGCGACGAGCTGCTCACCGTGGTCTGGACCGCCTTCGACGGCCTGGTCATCGGCGCGCTGAACGACAAGGCCTCGCCCGGTCGGGCGGCCCTGGGGGGGTACCGGCTGGACAACCTGAAGCAGGCGTGGAGCCCGGTCGGCGTCGGTGCCGGGGACGAGATCAAGTACGTGCACCCGTGCGGCGAGCACCTGGTGTGCATGACGTACAACAAGAAGTCCGACGACACCAACGCGGTCGTGGCGGTGGACACCCGTACCGGGCAGAAGGTGTCCTGGACCACCCAGCCGCCGTACGGCGACTTCAGCGACGACCCGTACTGGTCGGTGCAGGCGCAGTCGATGCTCTACGGTGACGGCGGCTTCCCGCCGGAGATCGGCTGCTCCGGTACCGGCATCCGGGTGCTCAACCCGGGCACCGGCGCATCCGTGCGCGCGCTGGTGGACCAGGCGCGCGCCTGCGGGGCGACGCTGGTCGCCGGGGCCGGCCGCTACGTCGCGCTGCGCACCATCCACGTCAGCATCCCCAGCGGCGCCACCGCCTGGCAGGTGTCCCTGGTGGACCTGACCACCGGTAAGCAGACCGACCCGTTGGACACGCGCAACAAGGAGCTACCGGTCGCGGTCGCGGTGTCCGGCACCACCCTGGCGGTGCTCGGCGGCGACCGCAAACTCCAGATCGCGGTCGCCGCCAAGCTGGCCTGAGCGGTCCCGGCTCGCTACGACGCCAGCATCCGGCGCAGCACGTACTGCAGGATGCCGCCGTGCCGGTAGTAGTCCGCCTCACCGGGGGTGTCGATGCGTACCACCGCGTTGAACTGCTTGCCGGTGTCGGTGGAGACCGCGACGGTGACCGGGGTGGTGTCGGAGTTGAGCGCCACGATCCCTTCGATGTCGAAGGTCTCGGTACCGGTGAGTCCGAGCGTCCCGGCGTTCTCCCCCTCTGGGAACTGCAACGGCAGCACGCCCATGCCGATCAGGTTGGACCGGTGGATCCGTTCGTACGACTCGGCGATGACCGCCCGTACCCCCAGCAGCATGGTGCCCTTGGCCGCCCAGTCCCGGGACGACCCGGAGCCGTACTCCTTGCCGGCCAGGATCACCAGCGGTACCCCGCCGTCCTGGTAGGCCATCGACGCGTCGTAGATGGTGGACTGCTCGCCGGTCAGGTGGTTGACCGTGAAGCCCCCCTCGACGTCCGGTACCAGCTGGTTGCGCAGCCGGATGTTGGCGAAGGTGCCCCGGATCATCACCTCGTGGTTGCCCCGCCGCGACCCGTACGAGTTGAAGTCCTTCCGGTCGACGCCATGCGAGGCGAGGTAGCGCCCGGCGGGGGAGTCCGGCTTGATCGAGCCGGCCGGGGAGATGTGGTCGGTGGTCACCGAGTCGCCGAGCTTGGCCAGCACCCGCGCGCCCCGGATGTCGGACACCGGTGCCGGCTCGGCCGCCATCCCCTCGAAGTAGGGCGGCTTGCGCACGTAGGTGGACGACGGGTCCCAGGCGAACGTGTCGCCGGTCGGCGTGGGCAGTTCCTGCCAGCGCTGGTCACCGGCGAACACGTCGGCGTAGTCCCGGCTGAACATCTCGCTCGCGATGGCCGACTCGATGACGTCCTCGATCTCCCGCGCCGACGGCCAGACGTCGCGCAGGTAGACCGGTTCCCCGTCGGTACCCGAGCCGAGCGGCTCGGTGGCCAGGTCGATGTCCATGGTGCCGGCCAGCGCGTACGCCACCACGAGCGGCGGCGAGGCCAGGTAGTTCATCTTCACGTCCGGGTTGATCCGGCCCTCGAAGTTGCGGTTGCCGGAGAGCACGCTGACCACCGCCAGGTCGTGCTCGCCCACCGCCGCGGAGACCTCCTCGGGCAGCGGACCGGAGTTGCCGATGCAGGTGGTGCAGCCGTAGCCGACCAGGTTGAAGCCGAGCTTGTCCAGGTAGGGGGTGAGCCCGGCGCGCTCGTAGTAGTCGGAGACCACCTTCGATCCCGGCGCGAGCGTGGTCTTCACCCAGGGCTTGCGGGTCAGTCCCTTGTCGACCGCGTTGCGGGCGAGCAGTGCGGCACCGATCATCACCTGCGGGTTGGAGGTGTTGGTGCACGAGGTGATCGCGGCGATCACCACGGCGCCGTGGTCCAGCTCGTACTCGTTGCCGTCGGCCCCTTTGACCCGCACCGGCTGGCTCTGCCGGCCGCCCGCGCCCCGGGCCGCGGAGACCAGGTCGTGCGGCTCGTCCTCAGGGTCGCTGTGGCCGGGGGTCGGCGAGTCGGACGCCGGGAACGACTCGGCACTGGACTCGTCGGCGTGGCCGACGACGCCGTTGCGGGTGCCCGCGACGTAGTTGGAGAGCGCGGCGCGGAAGCAGGTCTTCGCCACCTCCAGGGGTACCCGGTCCTGTGGCCGCTTCGGTCCGGCCAGCGAAGGCTCCACAGTGGACAGATCAAGCTCCAGCCGCTCCGAGTACCCCGGCTCGGCGTCGGGCTGGTGCCACAGTCCCTGCTCCTTCGCGTACGCCTCGACGAGCGCCACCTGCTCGGCGGTACGCCCGGTCAGCTCCAGGTAGCGCAGGGTCTCCCCGTCGATTGGGAAGATCGCGCAGGTGGAGCCGAACTCCGGGCTCATGTTGCCGATGGTGGCCCGGTTGGCCAGCGGTACCGCGCCCACGCCCGAGCCGTAGAATTCCACGAACTTGCCGACCACCCCGTGCTTGCGCAGCATCTCGGTGATGGTGAGCACCAGGTCGGTCGCGGTCCCCCCCTCGGGCAGCTCGCCGTGCAGCTTGAAGCCGAGCACCCGGGGGATGAGCATGGACACCGGCTGGCCGAGCATGGCCGCCTCGGCCTCGATCCCGCCCACGCCCCAGCCGAGTACGCCCAGCCCGTTGACCATCGTGGTGTGGGAATCTGTCCCCACGACCGTGTCTGGATAGGCCATCCCTTGGCGGTTGAATATGACACGAGCGAGGTGCTCGATGTTGACCTGGTGCACGATGCCGGTACCCGGGGGTACCACCTTGAACTCGTTGAAGGCGGTCTGGCCCCAGCGCAGGAACTGGTACCGCTCCCTGTTGCGCCCGTACTCGAACTCCACGTTGCGCTCGAACGCGTCCGGCCGGCCGAACACGTCAGCGATCACCGAGTGGTCGATGACCAGCTCGGCCGGGTTGAGGGGGTTGACCTTCGCCGGGTCGCCGCCCAGCTCACGTACTGCCTCGCGCATCGTGGCCAGGTCGACCACGCACGGTACGCCGGTGAAGTCCTGCATCAGTACCCGTGCCGGGGTGAACTGGATCTCCACACTCGGCTCGGCGTCGGGGTCCCAGCCGCCCAGCGCCCGGACGTGCTCGGCGGTGATGTTCGCGCCGTCCTCCGTGCGCAGCAGGTTCTCCAGGAGGATCTTGAGGCTGTACGGCAGCCGCTCCTGGCCGGGTACCCGGTCGATCCGGAAGATGTCGTAGCTGGCGTCCCCGACGCGCAGCGAGGTTTTCGCACCGAAGGTGTCGAGGCTGGCCACGTCGAAACTCCTTCACCCAGACGTCTTACGAGCAGTCTCCCGCAACACGCATGACACGTGCGCGGGGGCCCGCCGGCAACAAGCAAACCGTACGTCCGTCTTGCTAGCCGCGCAACCCCGTGACGGGCCTCACCGGGCCAGCGGGATCAGCACCAGCACCGGCACGAACATCAGCCATTGCGGCAGGGTGAGCAGCCCGGCCGGGCCGAAGCTGAACAGGTTGACGGCCACGAAGGCGACCGCGAACGCGGCGGCGATCGTCCAGGCGTAGAGGAGCACCGGGCGGGCCACCGTCCGGTCCGCGCGGGCCGCCCAGAACAGCGCGACCGGGAGGGTACCGAGCACCGCCGTGGTCACGTGCCACTGCACCTGGAAGACCTGGCGCACCTGCTCGTCCAGATCGGAGGCGAGCAGCGGGTCGAGGTCGTTGGGGGTACCCAGCAGGGCATGCAACAGGGTGATGACCAGGGTCAGGCTGGCCGCGGCCCACAGCGGCCAGCGACGGCGGGACACGACGGGGGTACCGGAGGGGGTGGCGGTCGCGGTCACGCGGTGGAGTCTGGTGAGCGCCGCCTGGAGATCACTCGGCTCCCGGTCGAACCCGGGCGCCCCCGGTCAGGACACCTTCGGCGAAGCCGCCACGCCCATCCGGCTGACCGCCGTGGCCAGCAACCAGTACACCGCGCGCGGGTCGACCGGCCGTCCCGGGACGGTCAGGCCGACCACGGTGTCGCCGCGCCGCGCCATCGCCCAGCCCGGGCCGGTGTACGCCTCGTCGCCGATCCCCGGCAGGGGCTGGCCGCGCCGGGCCCGGATGGCCACCTTGCCGGCCACCCCGCCGAGCACCATGAGCACCAGGGCCAGCTGCCCGTCGGGGGTGTGGAACCGGGTCGCACCGACCGGGACCGGTCCAACGGTCGTACCGCCCTGCGCCGACACCGGTACGCCCAGGGCCCGCCCGACCTCGTCCGGCGTGACGAGTGCGGCCGGGCTCTGGTGCCCGGTCCCGGTCGGCAGGCCCATCGCGACCGCGACCAGCGCCTCGGTGTTCTGCGTATCCGGGTCGGCCACCTGGACCTTGGACCCCGGGCCGCGCTCCACCACGTGCAGCTCCACCACCCGGCGGCTCCACCGCCGGGCCTTGACGGTCACCGTGTCGCCGTCGTCGCACTGGTTGATCTGTGCGCTGGGCAGGCCCCAGGCGGTGGTCCGGTCGTCGGTACCGTCGTCCACGGCGAGATAGTGCAGCCAGGGCGTCGGCGGGCTGTCCTCGCCGCCGGAGTTCTGCCGCCACACCTGCCGCCAGAGCACCTGACCGGTGATGGTGGCCGGGGCGGCCAGGTCGATCGTGGTGCGCAGCAGGACGTAAAGCCCGTAGCCGAGCAGGATCGCGCCGACCAGGAAGCCGATGCTGGTGACCGTACCGGCCAGGTGCGCCGCCTGGCTCTGCCCGATCGCCGGTTCCTGCACGGCGGCGGCCACGCCCCGGGCCCAGTAGTACAGGAGCAGGAAGCCGACGGCACTGGCGACCATGCCCCGCGCGATCAGGCGTGGCGCGGTCTTGCCATAGCGCGGCCAGAGCGACGGGTACCGGACCCGGACCCGGTGCCAGGTGCCGCCGTAGGAGGACCAGACCCGCTTCCGGTTGCCCATGCCCAGGTCGATCACCGCGCTGGAGACCCGGGTGGTACCCAGGGCGGCGCCGTAGGACAGGTACCGGTCCCAGACCGCGACCGCGGCCGGTGGCAGGTCGGCGAACGCCTCGGTACCCCGCAGCCAGGCCTTGACGCCCAGCCAGCGGGCGGCCACCTCGCGGCCGGCGGGAGTGTCCCGCTCGCCGTGCGAGGCGTGCGTGATCGCGCTCAGCACGCCGAAGGTGACCAGCCAACCGGCGCCGGCCCCGCGCAGCGTGTCGTGGCTGTGCCGGGTGGCGAGCAGCACGGCCGCGCCCACCCCGATCGCGGCCAGCAGGGCGGCACCGTTGAGCACCGTGCGGACGGTCGGCCCGAACCGCCGCCGGGACAACCCGCGCATCCGGGCGTCCGCGATCACCTCGGCCCGCAGCTGCTTCTCGAACGCGGCGGCCTGGTTCGGATCGCGGAAGGTCAGGGCGGGCAGGGGTACCACGCCGCCGAGCGCCAAGCCGGCGACCCGGTCCAGGATCCGCCGCTCGTACGGGGTGAGCCCGACCACGTTGGTCTCCCGTACGTGCACCGTGGTCTGCATCGGGTCGTTGCCCGGCTGGCGGAACTCCAGGTACTTGCGGGCGGCCAGGTCGATCAGCGTGGACTCGGCCGCGTCCTCACTCAGATCCCAGTACCCGGCCAGCAGGCTGACCACCGCGGGCGGCTCGGTGCCGGGCAGCTCCTGGGTGGCCGGCAGCGGTTGCGGGCGGGCCGGCCGGGTGATCAGCAGGGCCGCGCCGTAGAGCAGGAACCAGGCACCGACGCAGGCCGCCGCGAGCGCGACCGGCAGCAGGAAAGTAACCATCGCCGGTCAGAACCGGACCTGCACCGGCCCGCGTTCGTCCCCGACCGCCTGGAACAGGTCACGGGGCCGGAACCCGCCGAAGCCCGCGATGATGTTGGTCGGGATCGACTGCGTCGAGGTGTTGTACGTCTGCACCGCGCTGTTGTAGAACTGCCGGGCGTACGCGATCTTGTCCTCGGTCCCGGCCAACTCGCTCTGCAGGCCGAGGAAGTTCTGGTTCGCCTTCAGGTTGGGATACGCCTCGGCCAGCGCGAACAGCCGTCCGAGGGTCTGGGTCAGCGCGTTCTCCGCCTGTGCCCGGGCCGCCGGACCCTCCCCGGACACGGTCACCGCGGTGTTGCGCGCCTGTACCACCGCGTCCAGCGTGCCCCGCTCGTGCGCGGCGTACCCCTTGACCGTCTCGACCAGGTTGGGGATCAGGTCGTACCGGCGCTTGAGCTGCACGTCGATCTGCGCCCAGGCGGCGTCCACCTGGTTACGCTGCCGCACCAGCTTGTTGTATGCGGCCAGGGCCCATCCGATGACCAGGACCACGACCAGGCAGAACAGGCAACCCAGACCGATGAGGAACAGGTTGCCCGAAGAGACCGTCGACATGAACCGCGCGCCTTTCCGGGGTGGACCGAGATGGTGCTGACCATGGTGTCCGCCGGAGACTAACGGATCCGTTGACTGTCAGGCACCGGACTGATGGGCAGGACCGCGCGGCTGGGCGGGCCGCGGGCCGCCGTACCACCCGGCTGTCCGGTTACCCCCGTTCTGCCCGTCAGGCAGAAACATGATGACCCCGACCCGAATTGAGGGTTATCAATGGTCGGACAACCATACCCGCAACTTCTGTAGGAGCGTCATGACATTCAGGTCGCCGCGCCTGGCATTCTGCGCCCTGGTCACCGCCGCGCTGGTGATCCCGCTCGGGCTGGCGGTAGGCTCCGCGTCCGCCGGTACCCGGGCGGCCGCCGATCCGACCACGGGCTGGACCGCGGTCTCGTGGAACAGCGACTCGTACAAGGTCCAGAACTGGACGCACGCGCCGTTGAAGCAGCGTTTCACCATCACGAACGGGATCTACAACATCAACGTCCACTCCGGGGAGAAGCGGGTCGAGATGCGCTGGGACGACTGGAAGAACCAGCGCCGGGACAACATGTGGGAAGCGGACGTGCTGATCGACAAGGGCAGCACGAACACCGCGATCATGCAGATCAAGAGCAACGAGGACGGCGAACCGATCTACATCATGGTCTACAACGCCAATGGCGACCTGCGTAACGACTCGGAGCACGCGCCGATCGCCACGAAGATGTACGGCAAGTGGTTCAACCTCAAGTGCTCGTTCAACCCGGCGACCGGGATCGGTCGGGTCTGGATCAACAACGTGCTGGTCAAGACCAGGCAGTACCGCAAGGGCGGCAGCCAGTGGTACTTCAAGAACGGCGCGTACAACAACGGTCTGCCCAGGGGCGCGGTCACCTCGGTGCATTTCCGTAATATCAAGCTGTGGCGCAACGACCACGGCTGACCCGGCTGCCCGCGGTCCTGTGCATCGCGATCCTGCTCGTCGGTGGATGTAGTGGCCGGCCTGCGGCGGGGGCCGGCCCATCCCCGTCCGCGCCACCCAGCTACCGGCTCGGGCAGGCGTGGGACGCGCCTCCGGGCTGGCGGCTGATGGTGACCGCGGTCCGGTGCGGCGCCGCGGGCAGCCTTGATCCGGGGGACGCCGACGTGGCGGACGTCTGCCTGGTCGAGGTCTCCTTCGCCAACGCCGGCGACCGGCCCAGACCGTTCTCGGGTACGGCCGACGACCCGGGTCCCACCTGGCGCCTGGTCGGCTACGACACCCAGGCGCACGAGTTCCACGGCCACGCCCGGTCCACGGCACCCGTGCCGCCCGGCGGCCGGGGCATCACCCAGCTCGTGTTCGAGGTGCCGACCGGGCGCCAGCTGGTCCGGATCCTCTTCGGTGACGTGCAGGTCGACCTGTCCGGGTGAACCCAGGCCAGGGTGAGCGGTCAGCCCGGCAGCCGGGGGCCCTCCTCGCGCTGCGCGGCGAGCCAGGCTTCCACGTCGTCGGCGCCGCGTGGCAGGCCGGCCGAGAGCACCTCGGCACCGCCCGCGGTGACCAGGACGTCGTCCTCGATCCGGATGCCGATGCCGTGCAGTTCCTCGGGGACCAGCTCGTCCTCGGGCTGGAAGTACAGCCCCGGCTCCACCGTGAGCACGTATCCCTCGGCGAGGGTGCCGTCCAGGTACTTCTCCCGGCGAGCCCGGGCACAGTCATGGACGTCGATGCCGAGCATGTGCCCGAAGCCGTGCAGCGACCAGCGCCGGTACAGCTTCGACTGCTTGTCCATCGCCTCGGCCACGGAGACCGGCAGCAGCCCGAGATCGTGCAGCCCCTCGGCGAGTACCCGCATGCACGCCCGGTCCACGTCGTCGAACCGCACGCCCGGCGCGACCGTGTCGATGCCGGCCTGTTGCGCGGCGAGCACCAGCTCGTAGATCCGCCGCTGGACCGGGCTGAAGGTGCCCGAGACCGGCAGGGTACGGGTGACATCGCCGGTGTACAGCGCCACGTTCTCCACGCCCATGTCCATCAGCAGCAGATCGCCGGGGCGGGTCCGCCCGTCGTTACGCATCCAGTGCAGGATCGCCGCGTGCCGGCCGTTGCCGACGATCGAGCCGTATCCGACGTCGTTGCCGTCGTGCCGGGCACGCAGGCCGAAGACGCCCTCCAGCAGCCGTTCGGAGACCGGACGGTCGGCCGGCAGCACGCGTACCACATCCTCGAAACCGCGCACCGTCGCGCCGACGGCGTCGCGCAGCTGGGCGACCTCCCACTCGTCCTTGACCAGGCGCAGTTCGGACAGCACCCGGGCCAGCTCGGCGTCGCGCTCGGGGTGGCCGCGTACCGCGGCGTCGACCGCGGGGTCCAGGCCGCGCAGCACCCGGGTGCGGCCGGGCGCCAGGTCGTCGAGCGCGGCCGGCAGCTGGTCCAGCGCGGCCGTCTCGATGCTCAGCTCGGCGGCCTTCTCGGCGAGCGTGTGGCGGCGGCCGATCCACAGCTCGCCGTGGACCCGGTCGCGGAAGAACTCGTCGCCGTCCCGGGGCGAGCGGGGCCGGACATAGAGCGTCGCCTCGCCGCCGGACCGGATGATCAGTACCGCGTCCGGGTCATGCTCGCCGGTCAGATAGGCGAAGTCACTGCCCGGCCGGAACCGGTAATGCGTGTCGTTGGCCCGGACGCGCTGGGTGCCGCTCGGGATCACCAGCGTCTCGCCGGGGAACGCCTCGGCCACCGCCGAGCGGCGCTTTGCGTGGTGCGGGGCCGCCACGGCGGGCGAGACCTGAAGGGCCCGGTCCCGCCACCCCGCGCGCATGAACTCCAGCAGCTTGTCGGGGAAATCCGGATCGTGCGACTGCATGCCCTTCTCGCTCATGCCCTAGAACCTAACGCGCCGGGATATCAGCGGTGGAGGTGCGCGGGCGTGAAAGGATGCGAGCCATGTGCGGACTGCTCACCTTCATCAGCTCCCGGGGCCAGGCGCCGGCCTACCGGGAGGCCATCGCGCAGGCCCTGGAGAGCCTGCACCACCGGGGTCCGGACGACACCGGCGTCGAGGTGGTCGGTACCGATGTCATCTTCGCGCACAAGCGGCTGTCCATCATCGACGTGGTCGGCAGCCACGAGCCGCTGCCGTACGCCGACGGGCGCTACCTGCTGACGTTCAACGGGGAGATCTACAACTACATCGAGCTGCGCGACGAGCTGCGCAAGCTGGGCGCCCGGTTCGACACCGAGGGCGACGGCGAGGTGATCGTCGCCGGGTTCCACCAGTGGGGCGAGGCGGTGGTCGAGCGGCTGCGCGGGATGTTCGCCTTCGTCATCGTGGATACCCACCAGCGGCTGGTCTTCGGGGCCCGCGACCCGTACGGCATCAAGCCGCTGTTCCACCTGGTCACCCCGGACGGGCTCTACCTGGCCAGCGAGAAGAAGGCGCTGCTGCCGTTCGCGCCGGCCGGACAGGCCGGCGACGAGGGCGTCGACACCGCGAGCCTGTCGCACTACCTCACCCTGCAGTACGTCCCCGAGCCCGGCACCCTGCACCAGGGCATCGGGCGGGTCGGCTCGGGCGAGTGCTTCACCTACCGGTCCAACAGCGTGTTCGCCACCCGCCGGTACTACCAGCCGAGGTTCCGCCCGACCAGGACCGACAACCCGGAGGAGCTGTACCGGCGGATCCAGGCCACGCTCCGCGAGAGCGTACGGATCCACATGCGCTCCGACGTACCGGTCGGCGCGTTCCTGTCCAGCGGCATCGACTCGACCGCCGTGGTCGCCCTGGCCCGCGAGTTCAACCCGAACATCCTGACCTTCACGGTCGGGTACGACGTGCCGGGCTACTCGGAGATCGAGGTGGCCCAGGATTCGGCCCGGCACCTCGGGGTGACCACGATCCCGACGAAGATCGGGCCGGACGACATGATGGACGCGCTACCGAAGATCGTCTGGCACCTGGACGACCCGGTGGCCGACCCGGCGCTGGTCCCGCTCTACTTCGTGGCGAAGAAAGCCGCCGAGCACGTCACCGTGGTGCTGTCCGGGGAGGGGGCGGACGAGTTCTTCGGCGGATACACCATCTATCGCGAGCCGCTGTCCCTGGCCGCCGTACGCGGGCTGCCCGATCCGCTACAGCGCGGGCTGCGCAAGGTGGCCCAGGCGATCCCGCAGGGCGTGAAGGGCAAGAGCTTCCTGGAGCGGGGTACCACGCCGATCGAGGAGCGTTACTACGGCAACGCCCGGATGTTCACCGAGGCGGAGAAGAAGCACCTGCTGCGCCGGTACGACGGCCGGGTGCGCTACACCGACGTGACCGCGCCGGTCTACGCCGAGGCGGCCGCGGCCGGGCTGGACGACGTGACCACCATGCAGTACGTCGACCTGTACACCTGGCTGCGCGGGGACATCCTGGTGAAGGCCGATCGGATGTCCATGGCCCACTCGCTGGAGCTGCGGGTGCCGTTCCTGGACCGCGAGGTGTTCGAGGTGGCCGCGACCGTACCCGTGGAGCTCAAGCTGCCGCCGCACTCCAGCGACACCAAGTACGCGATGCGCCAGGCGCTGCGCAGCGTGGTACCCCCGGCCATCGTCAACCGCAAGAAGCTCGGCTTCCCCACCCCGACCCGGGTCTGGCTGCGCGGCGAGATGTACGACTGGGCACACGAGATCATGGCCAGCTCCGGCGCCGGCCAGCTGCTCGACCTGAACTACGCGGCCAGCCTGCTGGCCGAGCACAAGCGGGGCGACGCCGACCACTCCCGCAAGGTCTGGACCGTGCTGGTGTTCTGCATCTGGCACGCCATCTTCGTCGACCACTCGCTCGACCCGGGCATCACCCGGGCCCAGTCGGCGCTGCTGACCAAGCCGGTGGTCGGTTCGGTCGTCGGTTAGCCGACCGCAACCGGATCCGCTCCCCGCGGGTGTCAGCGCTGAGGACCGGGAGGCACCGGTCAGCGGGGAGGAGACGAAGGTGATCGCAGCCGGCAGGGCTGATCCTGCGCCGCCGGGCCAGGGCAGGTTCCGGGTGGCCCCGGACAACTTTGATGATTTCTATCTGGGTAACTTCCAGCGGCTGGTGGTGCAGCTCTACGCCTACACCGGCGACTGGGGGCACGCGCAGGACGTGGTGCAGGAGGCATTTGCCCGAGCCCTCCCGCGGTGGAAGAAGCTCTGCGGGTATGACGACCCCGCGGCCTGGGTCCGCCGGGTCGCCTGGAACCTCGCCACCAACCGGTGGCGTCAACTGCGCACCTTCGAGGCGTTCGCCCGCCAGCACCGGGAGGTACCCGCCGAGGAGCCGACGGCCGACCGGGTGGTCCTGCGTGACGCGCTCGCCACGCTGCCACCCAACCTGCGCCGGGCCGTTGTCCTGCACTACCTCGCCGACCTGCCGGTCGCCGAGATCGCCGCGCAGGAGAACGTCCCCGAAGGCACTGTGAAGTCCTGGCTGCACCGCGGTCGAGCGGCGCTGGCCGCTGTGTTGGGAGACGCCCGAGGGGAGGCACGCGATGTCTGAGTACCACGATGATCTGCTCCTGCGGGAGTCGTTCACCCAGTTTTCGATCAGCGCCGCGCAGGTGGCCCCGGCGCCCGACCGGCGCGAGGTCGGCGCGATCGCCCGGCGCCGCCGGCGGGTCCAGGTGGGCCTGGTCGCCGCCGTCGTGGCCCTGCTGGTCGCCGCTCCGGTGGCCGGGTTCGCCCTGGTCAACCGGCCCACCCGGGTGGTACCCCCGGTCGCCCCGCCGTCCGGCTCGCCGAGCCCGTCGGTGCCCGCCTCGCCGGCGTTCGTACCGGACGGCCGGATCAGCCTGGCCCAGCTGGCCCAGGCGACCGTCAACCTGCCGGCCTGGCCGGCTGGCTCGATCTCCGACTGCCCTTCTGGAAGGTTCCGGTTCCGGGGCGCGCAGACCGAGGTGAACCGGACGCTGGGCCCGTTGTCCGTCAGCCTGGAGAAGGCGGTCTACCTGGACGTCGACCGGGACGGTGCCCAGGAGACGGCGGTCCGGATCTCCTGCCACATCCAGGGCGGTACCGACCAGGTGGTGGTCTTCGACCGGGACGCTTCCGGTGCGATCGTCACGCTCGGACAGGTGGTGGGCAGCGGCGACGGTGCGATCCGGGATGTGCTCGACATCCGGGCGGACCCGGGCGGCCTGGTGGGGGTCCAGGTGGGCGACGTCGGCCCCATCGACGGTTCCGATGTCGGCCAGCTCGCCCAGCACCAGTGGCGCAGCTACAGCTGGGACGGCAGACAGTTCTACCAGACCGGTGGACCGACCTCGTTCCCGCCCAACCCGAACCGTACCGACCTGGCGGTCACCGCGACCGACCTGCATCTGGTACCCGCGGACGGGGCGAAGCACGGCGGCCTCAAGGTGACCATCCGCAACAACGGACCGGCCAACTTCGCGAAGGTGACCGTGTGGGTCCGTGCCGCCGCGCCACTCACCGTCCAGACACCGGCCGGCGTGGACTGCACACCGCTGCTGCCCCCAAGGGTGGAGTATGAATGCACTATCGCCGCCCCCCGCGCCGGTACGTCGGTCACGCTCACCTTCGGGTTCACCGGCGACGCCGCGCTGACCGGTTCGCAAGCAGACGGCAATGTCACCGTGTCCGGGTGGGTGGCCACCGGCCTGCTGGGGATGGACAGCAAGAACACCAACAATTCCGCGACGTTCCGGGTGCTCGTCGACGGCTGATCGGGTGACGGGTGGTGGGCCGGGGCGGGCAGCGCTCCGGCCCACACCGATCTCCTCGCCGGCGATGCCGTCGCAAGGCGTCGACCCGCGCGGTGCAGGTGCCCGCCCCACCGGGTCAGAAGCGCTCGGTGAGGTGTTCGCGGCCGGGTGGCGGCTGGTAGGGCGTCGGCCAGAAGTCGTGGATCCGGGCGATCAGCCCGTCGTCGAGGTCGAAGAAGCACAGGCCGGTCTGCTCCGTGTCGTCCACCAGGAACCGGGTCCAGCTCACGCCCTGCCGCGCGCCGTCGCCGACGATGCGCACCGGTTCGACCGTCCAGTCGCCCGGATATTCCGCGTTGAACTGCACATAGGCCTCCCGGCCGCGGATCCGCTCCCGGGACTGCGGCAGCTCGTAGACCACATCCGGAGCGAGCAGCGTGCCGAAGGTGGCCCAGTCGCGGGCATTGGCCGCGGCCCAGTATGCCGCGATCACCTCTGCGGGTCGGTTGCTCATACCGCCACTGTGCCCGCCCGGTGTGACAGGAATGGCTACCGGGTCAGCAGCGCCCGCAGGCCGCGCCGGTAGGTCCGCAGGTCCGGGGCTCCGGTGACCACCCGTTGCACCGCGTACCCGACGACCAGCGCGAAGAGGGTGGCACCGGTCCCCGCGGTGTCGGTGTCCGCGGGTAGCTCACCGGTGCTGACAGCCCGCTTGGCGAGTTGGACGAAGCTCGCCCGCAGGTTGTTCAGAACCTTCCGGGCGATCCTCGCGACGGCCTCGTCGCGCAGCGCCTCGGCCCACACCTGCACCGCCAGTCGCAGGCTGCCGTCCGGCCCGGCGTTCGCCTCGACCAGGCCGGCAGCCCGATGCATGACCTCGACGAGGCTCAGGTGCGGATCGTCGATCGCCTCCGTCAGGGTGCCGATCATCTCCCCGCTGTACCGGGCCGCGATGGCGGCGATGATCTCGTCCTTGCCGCGGAAGTACCGGTAGACGGCGCCCGCGGACATGCCGGCCTCGGCGAGCACGTCCTGCATCGACGTGGCGTGGAAGCCGTTGCGCAGAAAGCGACGCTGGGCGGCGTCGAGGATCTGCTGCCGCCGCGCGGCGAGGTGGGCTTCGGAGACTTTCGGCATGGGCTGAATCTAAAACGAACGCTCATTCTTGACAACCGGGCGCCTCCCGGAGGACGATCGCCCATAGAGAACGACCATTCGCTTTGGGAGGTCAAGATGGCCCGCAGGCCCGCCCCTGTCGCGATCGCCGGACTCCTGGCCGCCGGCATCGTGCTGGTCCAGGCGTTACTCGTGTTCTGGTACGCCTGGCCGGCGGGGAAGGCGGCGCCGCGTGACCTGCCGGTGGTGGTCGCCGGACCGGCACCCGCCACCGGGGCGGTCGTCGACCGGCTGCGCACCGAACGTCCGGGTGCTTTCGAGATCACCACCGTGCCGGATGCGTCCGCCGCTGACGCGGCACTGCGGGCGCGTACCGCCTATGCGGCCTTCGTCCTCGACGGTGGAGCGCTGAGCCTGCACGTCGCGTCCGCGGCCAGCCCGACCGTCGCCCTCCTGCTGACCCAGGCCGCCCAACAGCTGAGCACGGGCCGGCCGGTACCCGTGGTCGACGTCGTACCCACCCCACCGGACGACCCGCGCGGAGCCGGATTCGCCGCCGGGCTCCTGCCGCTGCTCCTGACCAGTGCCGCCGCGGGCGTGCTGCTGTGGGTCGTGCTCCGCTCGCCGCCGGTACGCCTGGTCGGGCTGCTCTGCTTCGCCGTGCTCGCCGGTTTGGCGGCGGCGGCCGTGCTGCACTGGCTGGGCGTGCTCACTGGTTCCTACCTCGCGGCGGCGGGCGCGATCAGCCTGCTCACCCTGGCCGTCAGCGCACCGGTGTGCGGGCTGGGCGCGCTGGTCGGGCCGGCCGGTGTCGGCCTCGCTGCGCTGCTCGTGTTCTTCTTCGGCAACCCGATCTCCGGGCTGGTCGCGGCGCCGGAGCTGCTCCCCAAGCCGTGGGGCGCGATCGGCCAGCTGCTGCCGCCGGGAGCCGGGGCCAGCCTGCTGCGCTCGGTCGCGTTCTTCGACGGCGCCCGGTCTGCCGGGCCGCTCTGGGTGCTGATCGGCTGGGGCGCGGTCGGGTTGGCGCTGACCGCGGTGGGCCGCGCCGGTCCCCGGCCCCGACGCCGGTGAGTGTCAGGCCCGGCCGGACAGCTCGGCGTACCCCCGCTTGACGGCCACCAGCGACGCGTCGGCGCCGAACGGCGAGCGGGCCGCCACAGCGCGCGCGGGGGCCCCGTCCGCGTGCCCGTCGCGGATCAGCCAGTCCAGCTTGGTCAGCGCGGCGCGCTGCTCCTGCACGAACGCCCGGCCGACCGGGGCGCCGTGGCCGGGCACCACCACCGTCGCCGGGCCGAGCCGGTGGGTCAGCGCGGCCAGCGTCTCCGGCCATTCGAGGGGGTACGCGTCGCCGAACTCCAGCGGTCCGCTCTCCTCGACCAGGTCGCCGGCGAGTACCACGTCGGCGTCCGGGACGAGCACCGTGAGGTCGCCGTCGGTGTGGCCGCGGCCCAGGAAGCACAGCAGGGCCACCCGCTCGCCGAGGTCGAGCGTGGCCTCCCGGTGCACCGTGTGGTCGGCCGCCCGGATGGTCACCTCGGCCAGCCCCTCGGCCAGCTCCGGTTCGGTGTCGCGGCACTGCTCGTACCATTCCCGCTGCCACCTGGCCCCCTCGTCCCGCAGGTGGGCCGCGGCGGCCTCGTGCGCCCACACCGGGGTGTCCTGATCGGCCAGCGTGGCGTTGCCGAAGGAGTGGTCGAAGTGGTGATGGGTATTGACGATGGTCAACGGCTTGCGGGTCACCGCGCGGATCGCCCCGGCCAGCTCGGTCGCCTGCGTCTCGGTCGACAGGGTGTCCACGACCAGCGCGGTCCGCTCGCCGACCACGAGGGTGACGTTGACGTCCAGCACCGGGTAGCGCAGGACGTGTACCCGGTCGGCGATCTCGGTGAAGCCGCTCATCGACCCGCCTCGCTGCGCTCGCCGGTCCGATGAGGCACGAACGCGCTGAGCCCATGGTTCGCTCGCTGACGCTCGCTCACCGGTTCACCGCTTTGCTGACGAAGCGCTCGCGGTCCACGAGTATCCGCTGGACGGTGCCACGGGCGGCCACCGTCTCACCGTCGTAGCCGGTGACGGTGAAGCCGAGCCGGCGTCCGTCCACTGTGGACAATGTGGCCTCGACGGATACGGAGCCGCCGACGGGAGTGGCGGACAGGTGCTCCAACTCCACCCGGGTACCCACGGTGGTGGTACCGGTCGGCAGGTGCCGCGCGGTCGCCCGTACCGTGGCCGCCTCGGCCAGGGCCAGCAACCGGGGCGTAGCGAGCACCGGTACGTCGCCGGAGCCGAGCGCCTGTGCGGTGTCGGCCTCGGTGACGGTCAGCGTGACCCGCGCGGACAGCCCCGGCTCCAGCCCCATGCGGCCAGCCTATCCGTCCAGTCGATCGACCTCGCGCAGGAAATCGCGGGCCGCCAGGAACTGGCTGAGCGACTCCCGGTGCTCGGCGCAGGCCAACCAGGTCTTGCGCCGCTCCGGCGGGTGCAGCTTGGGATTGTTCCAGCGCAACGCCCACTCGGCGGGAGCGTGGCAGCCCTTGGCCGAACAGCGGAGATCCTCGACGTCCACCCGACCAGTCTGAGGCGCGTGAGCGCCGGGCGGCCACGGGGGAAGCCGCCCGGCGACGGTGAAATGTTACCCACGTCACCTCCCCTGATGTCTAGCCATCGCGCATGCCCAATCGGGCGATTTTCTGACCGCCGAACGGTGCGCCGGATCCCGCGACCGACTCAGCGAGCGGCCGGTCGGGCGCGCGTGACAAGCTAGGACGACGTACTCGTCCGCACGGAGCCTGTGGAGGACCGGTGGCCCAGCCAACCCCGCCGAACCCGGCACACCCTGCCCTGAGTCCGGCGCCGCCGGACAGCGGCGGATCCGGGATCACCCCGGCTCAGGACGCCACCCTGCTCGAACGCGCCCTGTTCGAGGTCAAGCGGGTCATCGTCGGCCAGGACCGGATGATCGAGCGGATGTTCGTCGCGCTGCTGTCCCGCGGGCACTGCCTGCTCGAAGGGGTACCGGGGGTGGCCAAGACGCTGGCCGTGGAGACCCTGGCCCGGGTGGTCGGCGGGTCGTTCGCCCGGATCCAGTTCACCCCCGACCTGGTCCCGGCCGACATCGTCGGTACCCGGATCTACCGGCAGGGCGCGGAGAAGTTCGACGTCGAGCTGGGTCCGGTGTTCGTCAACTTCCTCCTCGCCGACGAGATCAACCGGGCTCCCGCCAAGGTGCAGTCGGCGCTGCTGGAGGTCATGGCCGAGCAGCAGGTGTCCATCGGCGGGCAGACCTTCGAGGTACCTCAGCCGTTCCTGGTCATGGCCACCCAGAACCCGATCGAGCAGGAGGGCGTGTACCCGCTGCCGGAGGCGCAGCGCGACCGGTTCCTGATGAAGATCCACGTGGGATACCCGACCGACGCCGAGGAGCGCGAGATCGTCTACCGGATGGGCGTTTCACCGCCCGAGGCGGTACCGGTCTTCCGGCCCGAGGACCTGATCAGCCTGCAGGGCCGGGCGGACGAGGTGTTCGTCCACAGCGCGCTGGTCGACTACGCGGTCCGGCTGGTCCTGGCCACCCGCTCGCCGAGTGACTACGGCATGGCCGACGTCGCGCAGCTCATCCAGTACGGCGCCAGCCCGCGCGCCTCGCTCGGCATCGTGCGCGCCACCCGGGCCCTCGCCCTGCTGCGCGGCCGGGACTACGCGCTCCCCCAGGACGTCCAGGACGTGGCCGCCGACATCCTCCGGCACCGGCTGGTGCTCTCCTACGACGCGCTGGCCGACGACATCCCGGCGGACCGGATCATCGACCGGGTGCTCGCGACCATCCCGCTGCCCACGGTCACGCCCCGGCAGCCCCCCACGCCGGGCGGACCAGCCGGCGCCGCCGGCGGCAACCACCGGCCGACCACCCTCGCGCCGGTACCCTCGACCAGCTGGCCAGCGCCGGGACGCCCCCGGTGAACGCGGGGGAGCGGTGAGTCGGGAACGGGTCTCCGGGCTCGGGCGGTTGCGGCGGCGACCGCCCGCCACCCCGGCCGAGGTGCTGCAGGACGCGGCCCGGGCCGAGCCGGTACTGGGCAAGCTCCAGCTGCTGGTCACCCGCAAGCTCGACGGGCTGCTCCAGGGCGACTACCTGGGGCTGCTGCCCGGGCCGGGCACCGAGCCGGGGGAGTCGCGGGAATACCGGGCCGGTGACGACGTACGCCGGATGGACTGGCCGGTGACCGCCCGTACCACCGTGCCGCACGTACGCCAGACGGTCGCCGACCGGGAGCTGGAGACCTGGCTCGCCGTCGACCTGTCGGCGAGCCTGGACTTCGGTACCGCCAACTGCCTGAAGCGGGACCTCGCGATCGCGGCCGCGGCGGCGATGAGCCACCTGACCGTGCGCGGCGGCAACCGCATCGGCGCCGTCGTCGGTACCGGCGATCAGGTCAACCGGCTGCCCGCCCGGCCCGGCCGCAAGGACGCGCAGGGCCTGATGCAGGCGATCGCCAAGACGGCGGTACGCCCGGGCCGCGCCGACCTCGGCGCGCTGATCGACGCGCTGAACCGGCCGCCACGCCGCCGCGGCCAGGCCGTGGTGATCTCCGACTTCCTCGTCCCGCCGGCCCAGTGGGAACGCCCGCTGCGCAAGCTCGCGGTCCGGCACGACGTGCTGGCCGTCGAGATCGTCGACCCACGTGAGCTGGCCCTCGACGACGCCGGGGTGCTGGAGTTCGTCGACCCGGAGACCGGCCGGCTGCACGAGGTGCACACCGGCGACGCGAAGCTGCGCCAGCGGTACTCGGCCGGAGCGGCCGCGCAACGCCTGGCCATCGCCGGCGCGATCCGGGGTGCCGGAGCCGCGCACCTGCGCCTGCGTACCGACCGGGACTGGCTGCTCGACATCGTGCGTTTCGTGGCCGCGCAGCGGCACGCGCGCACCAGGGGGACCACTCGATGATCAGATTCCTCGAACCGGCCTGGCTGCTCGCGGCCATTCCGGTTCTCGCCCTGGCCGCCATCTACGTCTGGCGCCAGCTGCACCGCCGCTCCTACGCGGTGCGGTTCACCAACGTGGAGCTGCTGCGTACGCTGGCGCCGCGCGGCCTGGGCTACCGCCGGCACCTCGCCGCTGGCGCGTTCCTGCTCTGCCTGCTCACTCTGGCCTGCGCGCTGGCCCGCCCGTCGATGGACGCCAAGCAGCCGCTGGAGCGGGCGACCGTGTTGATCGCGATCGACGTGTCCCTCTCGATGCGCTCCGACGACGTCGCGCCGAGCCGGATCCAGGCCGCCCAGGAGGCGGCCAAGGAGTTCGTCAAGACGCTGCCCGCGTCCTACAACATCGGGCTGGTCGCGTTCTCCAAGGCGGCGAGCGTGCTGGTCTCGCCGGGCAAGGACAAGACCGCCGTGCTCCAGGCGATCGACGCGCTCCAACTCGCCGAGGCGACCGCCACCGGCGAGGCGGTGTACACCTGCCTGAGCGCGATCCAGTCGGTACCGGCGGACGGGGCGTCGACCCTCCCACCGGCCCGGATCGTGCTGCTGTCGGACGGGTACCGCACGGCTGGCCGGCCGGTCGAGGACGCGGCCGCGGCCGCGTCGGCGGCCAACGTACCGGTCTCCACCATCGCCTTCGGTACCGACAGCGGGACGGTCACCATCCAGGGTCAGGTGCAGCGGGTACCGGTGGACCGGCCGTCGCTGCAGAAGCTCGCCGAGACCACGAGGGGGCACTACTACGAGGCGGCCAGCCTGCCTCAGCTCAAGCAGGTGTACCAGGACATGGGCAGCTCGATCGGCTACCGCACCGTGCCCCGCGAGGTCACCCAGTGGTATGTCGGCATCGGGCTGCTGTTCGCGTTCGCGGCGGCCGGGATGAGCCTGCTCTGGACGTCCCGGCTGCCGTGACGTCTGCTCAATGGGTTGGGCTACTGACCAGCATGAAGATGACGGCGACCCAGATGGCGGCGAGGGTGAAACCCACCGGGACGGCGAAGCGGCTCATCGACGGCTCCCGAAAGCGAAGGTCTGCGGGACAGGGGCGCGGGCGGGTCGCGGCCGACCCGCACCGCCCGTCCCCCGCCCGGTCAACCCACTCGGGGACCTCAGGCGGGAAACCGCTCAGCGACGCTGGCTGCCGGACCCGGTCGGATGACTCGGAGGATCGCTATCTCGCACAGCGATCACCTCCTACGGACCGGGCCGGACTGGGAACCGTCCTACACGGTACCCGAATGCCGCCGGGGGTACGACGGCGCCTAGTGTCCTCCACGTCGGTGCCGACCACGGCCGGAGGCGCATAATGGCACGAACCGTACTGGTAACCGGGGGCAACCGGGGCATCGGGCTGGCGATCGCCCAGGCGTTCGCCAAGCAGGGCGACCGGGTGGCGGTCACCCACCGGGGCAGCTGGCGCGTCATGCCCGGCGAAGGCGAGCCGGGGGTGGGCGCAGCCGGAGCCGGCGCGCATGACGGCCTGTTCGGGGTCCGGTGCGACATCACCGACCCGGCCGCCGTCGACGCCGCGTTCAGCGCGATCGAGGCCGAGCTGGGCCCGGTCGAGGTTCTCGTCGCCAACGCCGGGATCACCGACGACACCTTGCTGCTGCGGATGTCGGAGGACCAGTTCTCCCGGGTACTGGAGACCAACCTGACCGGCTCATGGCGCTGCGCGAAGCGCGCGTCGAGCAAGATGCTGCGGGCCCGATGGGGTCGGTTGATCTTCATCTCGTCGGTCGTCGGGCACCTCGGCGCCACCGGGCAGGTCAACTACGCGGCCAGCAAGGCCGGGCTGGTCGGGTTGGCCCGGTCGATCACCCGCGAGCTGGGCACCCGCAACATCACCGCCAACGTCGTGGCGCCCGGGTTCGTCGAGACCGACATGACGGCAGCGCTGACCGAGGAGATCAAGGCCAGCTATCTCAAGCAGATCCCGGCCGGGCGGTTCGCCCAGCCGGAGGAGGTGGCCGGCGTGGTCACCTGGTTGGCCAGCGACGCGGCCGGCTACGTCACCGGTGCCGTCATCCCGGTCGACGGCGGCGTCGGCATGGGCCACTAACTTCAGGGGGTACGAGTGTCTGGATTGATGGCCGGTAAGCGGCTGCTGGTGACCGGGATTCTCACCGAGCAGTCGATCGCGTTCTCGGTCGCCAGGATCGCGCAGGAGCAGGGCGCGACCCTGGTGCTGACCGGCTTCGGCCGGCTGTCGCTGGTCGAGCGGATCGCCAAGCGGCTGCCCGTCGAGGCGCCGGTGATCGAGCTTGACGTGACCAGCACCGAGCACATGGAGGCCCTGCCCGGCAAGGTACGCGAGCACGTGGACGGGCTGGACGGGGTGGTGCACTCGATCGGCAACGCGCCGCAGAGCTGCCTCGGTGGCGGGTTCCTCAGCGCGCCGTGGGAGGACGTGGCCAAGGCGCTGCACGTGTCCACGTACTCGTACCAGTCGTTGGCGGTGGCCAGCCTGCCGCTGCTGTCCGCGGGCGCGGGCATAGTCGGCCTGACCTTCGACGCGAGCAAGGCCTGGCCGGTCTACGACTGGATGGGCGTGGCAAAGGCCGGCCTGGAGTCGGCCAACCGGTACCTCGCGCTGCACCTGGGCAAGCACGGCATCCGGGTCAACCTGGTGTCCGCCGGGCCGCTGCGGACCATGGCGGCCAGGTCGATCCCCGGCTTCGAGCAGTTCGAGGACGCCTGGGCGGCCCGGGCGCCGCTCGGCTGGAACCTGACCGACCAGGAGCCGGCGGCGCGGGCGGTGCTCGCCCTGCTGTCCGACTGGTTCCCGGCCACCACCGGTGAGATCGTCCACGTCGACGGCGGGTACCACGCGATCGGCGCCTGAGACATGGAGTACGACGCGTTCCTGCTGGTGTCCTTCGGAGGTCCGGAGGGGCCCGAGGACGTCATGCCGTTCCTGCGCAACGTCACCCGGGGCCGGGGGATACCGGAGGCTCGGCTCGCCGAGGTCGCCGAGCACTACCGGCACTTCGGCGGGGTATCGCCGATCAACGCGCAGTGCCGGGCGCTGCTGGACGCGCTACGGGTGGAGTTCGCCGCGGCCGGGCTGGACCTGCCGCTCTACTGGGGCAACCGGAACTGGGACCCGTACCTCGAGCACACCGTACGGCAGCTGCGCGACGCCGGGATCGGTCGCGCGATCGCCTTCGTGACCAGCCCGTACGGCTCGTACTCATCGTGCCGGCAGTACCTGAACGACATCGAGCGGGCGCGTACCCAGGTCGGTGCCGGGGCGCCGGTGATCGACAAGATCCGCCACTACCACGATCACCCGGGTCACCTCGCCCCGCACGTGGACGCCGTACGGGCGGCGCTGGCCACCCTGCCGGCCCACCGGCGTGGCACGACCCGGTTGGTGTTCACCGCGCACTCCATCCCGACGTCGATGGCGGCCGCGTCCGGACCGCACGGCGGTCGATACGAGGCCCAGCTGCGCGAGGTGGCCACCCTGGTCGCCGGGTACGCCGCCCCGGACCTGCCGTGGGACCTGGTGTGGCAGAGCCGCTCCGGACCGCCCCAGCTGCCATGGCTGGCACCGGACGTCAGTGACCACCTGACCACGCTGGCCGCCGCCGGTACCACCGGCGTGGTGGTCAGCCCGATCGGGTTCATCTCCGACCACCTGGAGGTGGTCTGGGACCTGGACACCGAGGCCGCCGAGACGGCCAAGCAGCTCGGCCTGGACTTCGCCCGGGCGGCCACCCCGGGGACCGACCCACGCTTCGTCACGATGATCCGCCAGCTGGTCCAGGAGCGGCTGGTCCCCGGCTCCCCGCGGCTGGCGCTGGGAACCGTTCCCACCTGGGACTTCTGTGAACCGGGTTGCTGCGGAACCGGCCGACCCGGGCCGGCAACAACCGGCTGACAGAATCAGCCCATGACCGAGCGCAAGCCTGTGGAGTCCTGGCTGACCGACATGGACGGGGTGCTCGTCCACGAAGGGCAGCCGGTACCCGGTGCCCCGGAGTTCATCGCCAAGCTGCGCGCGTCCGGCACGCCGTTCCTGATCCTGACCAACAACTCCATCTACACCGCCCGGGACCTGCAGGCCCGGCTGGTGCGGATCGGCATCGAGGTACCTGAGACGGCGATCTGGACCTCGGCGCTGGCCACCGCGCAGTTCCTGGACGACCAGCGGCCCGGTGGCACGGCATACGTGATCGGCGAGGCCGGGCTGACCACCGCGCTGCACAACGCCGGGTACATCCTGACCAACCTGGAGCCGGAGTACGTGGTGCTCGGCGAGACCCGGACGTACAGCTTCGAGGCGATCACCACGGCGGTCCGGCTGATCGACCGGGGCGCGCGGTTCATCTGTACCAACCCGGATCCGACCGGCCCGTCCGCGGAGGGTGCCCTGCCGGCGGCCGGCTCGGTGGCCGCGATGATCTCCAAGGCGACCGGCGTCGAGCCCTACTTCGTCGGCAAGCCCAACCCGATGATGATGCGCTCGGCGCTGAACACCATCGGCGCGCACTCGGAGACCACCGCGATGATCGGCGACCGGATGGATACCGACATCCTCTGCGGCCTGGAGGCCGGCCTGGAGACGATCCTGGTGCTCTCCGGCATCTCGTACCGCGAAGAGATCGACCGGTACCCGTACCGCCCGTCCCGGGTGATCGACTCGGTCGCCGACCTGATCGACGAAATCTGACCGCCACGCGGGACCAGCGCCGGCTCCGCGGCGCCCCGCTCGTCGCGTGCCGGCGCGCCTGGGCCCAACGACCTAGGCTTAGTAGGCGCAATCACACAATCGCCCGGACCGGGCCTGTTCCCTGGGCACCCCGGTCGTGCCAACATAGGTGACCTCGCGAGTCGGTCGGCTTCGCCTATGGAGGACCTCATGAGCGCCTCGGCAGCGCGGGTGGTGGAACGGGTGGTCAATACGGCTCGCTATCCGTTGGCGGAGCCGACCGGCGCGGAGTGGCAGCGGGTGGTTTCCGGCATCCGCCAGGAACTGCGGACCATCGGTTGCAGCGTGCTACCCGACTTTGTCCGGCCGGCCGTTCGGGACGAACTGCGGTCCGAGGGCGCGGCTATCGCTCCGCTCGCGTATTACGACGTCGAAACGGTGAACGCCTACAACATCGATACCGAGCTGCCGCTGCCGGAGGATCACCCGGGTCGGATCACCATGCGCCGCGGGAACGCGTTTGTGCCGCGCGACCACATCCGCGAGGACCTCATCATTCACCAGCTCTACGCCAGCCCTTTGTTCCAGCATTTCGTCGCCACCTGCTTTGAGCTGTCCGAGCTCTACGAGCTCGCCGACCCGCTGTCCGGCCTGGTCCTCAACGTGGTCAAACCGGAGATGGAGCACCCGTGGCATTTCGACACCAATGAATTCACCGTGAGCATGCTCACCCAGGAGCCGCAGGCCGGCGGTGTGTTCGAGTACTGCCCGAACATCAGGTCGGCGGAGGCGGAGAATTTCGCCGACGTACGGGCGGTGTTGGACGGCCGGGGCGGGCAGCGGATTCGTCGTCTGCCACTGCGTCCGGGTGATCTCCAGTTGTTCAAGGGCCGTTATTCGCTGCACCGGGTCACCACCGTGCATGGCGAGACGGCGCGCCATTCGGCGATCTTCGCATACAGCGAACGCCCGGGAGTCATCGGCAGCGTGGCCCGGACGAGGCAGCTTTTCGGGCGGGTACGGCCCGAGCACCTGGCCGCCGACGGGCGGGTACGGGTCGACCAGCTACTGGACTAGAGCCAAGGAGGAGTGCGATCCGTGCAGCTCGACGCTACCGGAAAAGTTTCCCTCGACCACATCTACACGCAACCCGATCCCCGGGCCTATTTCAGTACGCTGCGCGACCTCGACTACTGCATCCCCCAGCTGGCCAAGCCGTATTTCGCCAAGCTCATCCAGGAATACCGGCACACCCAGCGGGTGCCGGCCCCGAGCGTCCTCGACATCGGTTGCTCCTACGGCATCAACGCCGCGCTGGTGAAATGTGACGTGAGCATGAAGGACCTGTACGAGCGCTACTCCGGCCGGCATGCCCGCGGCCAGACCCGTACCACCCTGCTGAGCCGGGACCGCGAGCTGGTCCGCTCCCACGGTCGCCTCAGGCACGTCCGCTTCGTCGGTCTGGACAGCTCCCACCCCGCCCTCTCGTACGCGCGACACGCCGGGTTCCTCGACGACGTGGTACACGCCGACCTGGAGGAGGACGACCCCACCGAGCAGCAGCGCGAGCAGCTGGCCGGGATCGATCTGGTCATCTCGACGGGCTGCCTCGGCTACGTCACCCACCGGACCATCGCCCGCGTGGTCCACGCCAATGGCGGGCGCAGGCCGTGGATGGCGCATTTCGTGCTGCGGATGTTCCCCTTCGACCCGGTGGCGCAGAGCCTGGCCGAGCTGGGATACGAGACCATCCGGGCCGGGCGGGTGTTCCGGCAGCGGCGGTTCGCCTCGGCCGAGGAGCAGGCGCGCGTCCTGGACACGCTGTCGAGCGTCGGGGTGAGTCCGCGGGGCCTGGAAGTCGACGGCTGGCTCTACGCCCAGCTCTACCTCTCCCGGCCGAGCGCCACGAAAGTCCATACGGTTGTCGACCTGGCCACGAAGAAAGAACTGTCCGTCCGATAAAGAGGATGAATTGAACAGTACCTTCAGCAACGAAGACCGGCTGCCGCGCGTACCCCTGCCCACGTTGGCGGAGAGCTGCGCGCTGTTTCTGGAGTGGTGCGCGCCGTTGTTGACGCCGGCCGAGCTGGCGGAGACCGAGGCGGCGGTGGCCGCGTTCGCCCGGCCGGACGGTCCGGGCCCCAGGCTGCACGCCGCACTCGAGGAGTACGACGCCAGCGAGGGCGTGTACAGCTGGCTCGACACCTTCTGGCCGTCGCGCTACCTCGGGCGGCGGGACCGGATCGCGCTCAACGCCAACTTCTTCTCGCTCTTCAAGGACACCGGCGAGGGGCAGGTCGAGCGGGCGGTCGGGCTGATCGCCGCGGCGGTCGACTACAAGGTGCAGCTCGACGACGAGCTCATCGCGCCGGTCAGCCAGCGCGGGCAGCCACTCTCGATGGAGCAGAACAAGTACCTGTTCGCCACGACGCGGATCCCCGGAACCCGGCAGGACACGGTGCGTACGCCGTACTCCGACGAGTGGCCGGGACCCTCCCCGGCGCGCCACATCGTGGTATTCCACCGTGGCAACATGTTCCGGCTGGACGTGCTGGGCCCCGAGGGTGAACCGCACTCGTTGGACGACCTCACCGCGGGGCTGCGGTCGATCATGAAGGCCGGCGCGGTGCGCGCGGAGCCGGACGCGTCGGTCGGGCACCTCACCACCAAGGCCCGCGCGGAGTGGGCGGCCAGCCGGCAGGCCCTGCTCGCCTGCCATCCCGGCAACGCCGGCGCGCTCGACCTGATCGAGAGCGCGCTGTTCTGCCTGTGCCTGGAGGACGTCAGTCCCAGCAGCATCAAGGAGGCGTGCGACCACCTGCTCCACGGGGACAGCGCCAACCGGTGGTTCGACAAGGCGGTCTCGCTGATCGTCTTCGCCAACGGTACCGCCGGCATCAACGACGAGCACTGCATGCTGGACGGCACCACGGTCATCAGCTTCGTGGACGCCGTGATGGCCGCCTCGGCGCAGGAGCACTCGCTGCGCTCGGGCGCCCGGTCGCAGGGCCTGCCAACCGTCGAGGCGATCGAGTTCGTGCTCGACGGTGACCTGCGGACCGACGTGCGGGCCGCCGGCACCGCGTTCGCGGCGTACGCCGCCAACACCGCGACCACCACCGTGTCGATCGACGACTTCGGCGGCAACCGGGCCAAGCAGCTCCGGATGTCGCCGGACGGGTTCGTCCAGATGGCCTACCAGCTCGCGCACAAGCGGGCCAAGGGATTCGTGGGCGCCACCTACGAGTCGGTCTCGATGCGGCAGTACCGGCATGGGCGTACCGAGGCGATGCGCGTGGTCACCCCCGAGGTGGTCCGCTTCGTCACCGCCATGGACGATCCCGCGACGGATGCGGCGACCCGCCGCGCGGCGTTCCGGGCGGCGGCCGAGAAACACGTGCAGCGCGCGAAGCAGTGCCAGGCCGGGCAGGCGCCCGAGCAGCACCTGTGGGAGCTGCAGCTGATCCAGCAGCGGCGCGGTGCCGAGCTCGGGGTGACCGGACAGCTGGCCCTGTACGACACGCCCGGCTGGCTCAAGCTGCGCGACGACTACCTGAGCACCAGCGGCGTACCGTCGAACAGCATCCACTTCAACGGCTTCGGCTCGACCAGCAGCCACTGCATCGGCGTCTCCTACGTGCTGCTGCCCGACCAGTTCAACGTCTACCTGAGCACGCCGCTGCCGGTGGCCGACGAGATGTACGTCTTCGCCGACAGGCTCCGCGAAGCGGTACGCGAACTCCAGGAGCTGCTGGCCGCCGAAGCTTTGGCCTAGATCAACGGCGCGTTGACGGCGGCGACGAGCGCCCGGCGGCACGCGGTCAGCAGGGGACGCAGCGCCTCGTCACGTTGGCGGGCCTCGTAGCCGGTGACCGCGCCGCCGGGCGCGCTCTGCCCGGCCAGCGCCAGCACCCCGTCCAGGATGGTCGCGCGGGCGTACAGCCGGCGGGCCCGGGCGTCGTAGCCGGGCGGCAGGTCACTGACCGAGTCGGGCCGGCGCAGCGTGGCCAGCGCGCTGGCCAGCTCGGGCCGCCACTGCGCCACGTCGAGCCGGGCCAGCTGGGCGGTCGCCTCAGCCAGCGCGGCGTTGAGGTCGGCCTCCGCCTCGCTGACCGTAGGACCCTCGTCGGCGGCGTCGGCGGGCAGCTCGTACATCCGCCAGAGCACCGTCTCGAAGACGTCCCCGGAGCCGGAGGTGTGCTGGCGTACCTCCGGGACCAGCCCGTACCCGCCGGCCAGTGCGGCCTCCCCGGCCAGCAGCGCGGCGCCGGTGAACTCGCCCGGCCCGGGCAGCCCGCGCGGGTCGCCCGGCGCCGGCAGGACCAGCCGGATCCGGTCCGGGTGCAGTGGGGCGAAGGTGCTCAGGACCTCCACCAGCGGCACCTCGGTCCAGGTGCCGGGTCCATCTGCCAGATGTTCCTCGTTTTCGGCGATCTCGTCCGCCACGTCGTCGTAGGGGACCAGCCCGGCACGCCAGGCCCGAACCCAGGTGACAAAGCGGGTGCTGTGGCGGACCGTGAGGGTCGCCGTCCGCGCTACGGGGGACATGCAGGCAAGGGTACGTGCCGTGAGCACGTGTGTCTCGTCACCGGACGACCGGTTCGACCTGCCCACCGGCGCGGCTCCGGTACCCGGACGCGGGACGGCCCTACGATCGGAGGCTGTGTACGGGGAGGACGTGCTCAAGGGTGACCGGCGGCGGCGCAGGGCGATCCCCGAGGTCGATGCCGAGCCGGAGCTGGTGGTGGAGGACGTGGACTCCGGGTTCTGCGGGGCGGTCGTCGGCTTCGAGTCCGGTGCCGTGGTGCTGGAGGACCGGTTCGGTAAGCGGCGCAACTTCCCGCTCGCCCCGGCCGCGTTCCTGCTCGACGGGCAGCCGGTCACGTTGTGCCGCCCACGCACCGCGCCGGCGTCGCCTGGGCGCCGGCTGACCGCCAGCGGATCGATCGCGGTCGGCGGGCGGCCGGCCCGGGTGGCGGTGGCCAGCCGGATCTGGGTCGAAGGGGTACACGACGCCGCGCTGGTCGAGCGGATCTGGGGTGACGACCTGCGGGTCGAGGTGGTGGTGGTGGAGCCGCTGGACGGCATCGACGCGCTGCCCGAGGCGGTACGCGGGTTCGGTCCGCGACCGGGCCGGCGGCTGGGCGTACTCGTCGACCACCTGGTGCCGGGCAGCAAGGAGAGCCGCATCGTCGCCGGGATCGCCTCGCCGGATGTCCTGGTGACCGGGCACCCGTACGTGGACGTGTGGCAGGCGGTCAAGCCGGACCGGCTGGGCATCCGGGCGTGGCCGGTGGTACCGCCCGGCCAGCCATGGAAGCAGGGGGTGTGCGCCGCGCTCGGGGTGGCCGAGCCGGCCGACCTGTGGCGCCGGATCCTGGCTTCGGTGGGCGGCTACAAGGACGTGGAGACCCCGCTGGTCAACGCGGTGGAGCGGCTGATCGACTTCGTCACGGCGTGAGGCCGGTCAGGCCGTCCAGGGATCCCGGGTGAGGATGAAGGTCGCGATGTCCAGCGCGGTGACCGCGCCACCCCGGCCGCGGCGCACCACCAGCACCTCGCCGTCGTTCATCCCGGAGTGGCAGCGCCACTGGTCGGTAGCCTCCCGCGTGAACCGCCACACCGCGCTCCGGTCGGCCACCGGGATGACGAGCAGCTCCCGGGTACCCCCGTCCCAGCTCGCCTCGAACTCCTTGCCCATCCACCACCAGCGCCCGGTCAGCGGCTCGACGTCGGGCGGTGGGGCGGCACCGGGTCGCCACGCGGCGATCCGCGCCGGCTCGCTGTCCAGCACCGCGTCCAGCAATGCCAGGCCCAGCCCGCCGATGGTCTGCCCGGCCAGGGTGTACGCGTTGGCGTACGCGACCACCCCGGTACCCGACGCCCGGTGTACCGCCAGTACGGCCAGGTAGCCCGGCATCGAGCCGGTGTGCCCGGCGCACACCCGTTCGCCGTGCCGCCACAGCTGCAGCCCGAGACCGTGCCCGGCGGTCCAGTGGATCAGGTCGCTGATCGCCGCCGGCGCGCACATCAGCGCCACGCTGGCCGGCGCGAGGATCGACGGTTCTGGATCAGCCAGGAACGCGGCCCACTTCGCCAGGTCGGCGGCGGTGGACCAGAGCTGCCCGGCCGGTGCCATCGCACCGGCGTCGTGCCGGGGCTCCTCGCGCAGCGTGCCGTGCCACGGATGCACCACGTAGCCGCGGGCGAACGGCTCGGTCGCGTGGTAGGTGGTGCGGCCCATGTCCAGCGGTTCGAGTAGTCGCTTGCCGACCTGCGTCCACCACGGCTCCCCGGTGATCCGTTCGGCGACCGCGCCGAGCAGCCCGTACGCCAGGTTGGAGTAGTGGAAGGTCTGGTAGGCCGGCAACGCCAGCTTGTCCGTGGTCAGCTCGGCGAGCAGCCGGTCCACCGGTACCCCGGCCGAGCGCTCCCACCACTCGCCGACCGGCTCCCGTTGCAGCCCGCTGACGTGCCCGAGCAGCTGCCGGATGGTGGCCCCGCCGATGGGGGTACCGGGCAGGTGCCGGGCGAGCGGGTCGTCCAGCGACAGCCGCTGCTCGTCCCGCAGGCGCAGGATCAGCGCGGCGGTGAAGGTCTTGGAGATCGAGCCGATCCGGTACTGGGTGTCCGGGTCGGGCGGCGGCAGCTCACCGGCCCCGGTGAAGTGGGCCAGCCGGCCGTCCCGTACCACCGCGGCCACCAGTGCCGGTACCCGACCGGTGGCCTGGGCGCGCGCGAGGATCTCGTCGATCCGGCGGATGGTCTCCGGCAGCATGCGTCCTCCCGGTGGTTCCCCGCGACCCTACCGGCCGACCGGTCTCGGTCGCTCGCGGCGCCCGACGCAGCCGAGCGGGACCGGTCGGCGTGGGGCGGCTCGCCGGTCGGGTTACCGCGGACGTGCACCGGCGTGACACGATCAGTACGTGGCCTGGTTCTGGCTCGTTGTCGGGGTGGCGCTCGCGATCGCGGAGATGTTCACCACCACGTTTGTATTGATCATGTTCGCGGCCGGCGCGCTCGCCGCCGCCGCGGTCGCGGCGCTCGGCCTGCCGCTCTGGGTGCAGGTCCTGGTGTTCGGCGCGGTCTCGGCCGCGGCGCTGGCCGGGGTACGCCCGTTGATCCAACGGCACTGGCACCGTGATTCGGACACCGCTCCGATGGGCCTGGCGGCCATCGAGGGCGCGGCCGGGCTGGTGCTCGAACGGATCGACACCGACCACGGTCTTGTCAAGATCGACGGTGAGATGTGGAGCGCCCGACCCTATGACGCGACCCAGGTGATCGAGCCTGGGGAGCGGGTCCGGGTGATCGAGATAAAGGGCGCGACCGCGCTCGTCTGGAGGGAGTAGCGGTGGATCCGCTAGGAGTCATACTGTTCGTCGTCGCGGCGTTCGTCGTGCTGTTTGTGATGGTCACCCTGATCCGTGCGGTACGCATCGTTCCGCAGCAGCGGATGGACGTGGTCGAGCGGCTCGGCCGGTACCATCGCACGCTGTCGCCGGGGATGAACCTGCTCACCCCGTTCATCGACGCGGTGCGCACCAAGGTGGACATGCGCGAGCAGGTGGTCAGCTTCCCGCCGCAGCCGGTGATCACCTCGGACAACCTCGTCGTATCCATCGACACTGTCCTCTATTTCAAGGTCGTCGACCCGGTCCGAGCCACGTACGAGATCGCCAACTTCCTCCAGGCGATCGAGCAGCTGACCGTCACCACGCTGCGTAACGTGATCGGCTCGATGGACCTGGAGAAGGCGCTGACCAGCCGGGACGAGATCAACCGGCACCTGTCCGGGGTGCTCGACGAGACCACCGGCCGCTGGGGCATCAAGGTTACCCGGGTGGAGATCAAGGCGATCGAGCCGCCGCCGTCGATCCGCGACTCGATGGAGAAGCAGATGCGCGCCGAGCGGGACCGGCGGGCGGCCATTCTCAACGCCGAGGGCATCAAGCAGTCCCAGATCCTCACCGCCGACGGTGACCGGCAGGGCGCGATCCTGCGGGCGCAGGGCGAGCGGGAGGCCCGCATCCTGCAGGCCGAAGGCCAGGCCAAGGCGATCCAGACGGTGTTCAGCGCGGTACACGCGGCCAACCCGGACTCGAAGGTCCTCGCCTACCAGTACCTCCAGGCGCTGCCGCAGATCGCCGCCGGCCAGTCCAACAAGGTGTGGATCATTCCGGCCGAGCTGACCAAGGCACTCGAAGGCATCTCCGTCTCGCTGGGCGGACTGCTGCCCGACACCGGTGGCCCGATCTCGGCCGAGCCGGTGGTCGAGGCCAACCCGGCCTTGCTCGACCAGGCCCTCGCCGAGGCGCAGGCCGCCGCGGCCGAGACCGAGCAGGAGGCGATCCGCGGACTGCCGGTCTCCTCGGCGGACTACGGCGTGACCGATTACAGCCAGCCCCGCCCGGAACACGCCTGACCTTGCCCGACGCGGTAACCGTCACCGACCCGTCCGACGAGCGGGTCGGTGACTACCGTGCGCTGACCGACCTGGAGCTGCGTACCCGTTGGGAGCCGCCGCACGGGCTGTTCATCGCCGAAGGCGAGCTGGTGCTGAACCGGGCACTGCGGGCCGGGTACCGACCCCGTTCGGTACTGGTCGACGCGAAGCGGGTGGGCCAGGTACCCGAGGTCGACGCCCCGCTCTACGCGGCCAGCCAGGCCGTGCTCGAAGCGCTGACCGGCTTCCACGTACACCGCGGCATCCTCGCCTCGTTCCACCGCCGGCCGCTGGCCGAGGCATCGGAGGTCCTCGCCCGGGCCGACCGCGTGGTGATCCTCGAGGACGTGAACAACCACACCAACCTGGGTGCGGTGTTCCGGGGCGCGGCGGCGCTGGGCATGGACGCCGTGCTGCTCTCCCCGACCTGCGCGGATCCGCTCTACCGGCGCAGCGTACGGGTGAGCATGGGCGAGGTGTTCGCCGTCCCGTACGCCCGGCTCGACCGCTGGCCCGAGGCCCTTGAGACGGTACGCGACCGCGGCTTCGCCCTACTCGCGCTCACCCCGGCGCCGGACGCGCTGCCGATCCAGCAGCTCACGGCGGCCCAGCGGCGGCGGCCGGCCCTGCTGCTCGGGGCCGAGGGGCCGGGCCTGTCCCGATCCGCCCTGTCAGCCAGCGACCAGCGGGTACGCATTCCGATGCGCCGGGGCGTGGACTCGCTCAACGTGGCGGCCGCCGCCGCGGTCGCGTTCTGGGAGCTGAACCGGGTCTGATTCATCGGGTCGTTAGGTAACGGTTCTGAAAACTTCTCTCACGGCCTTGACACTCAGGCCGTTCAGTAAGAAGTTTTACCACTATCGGTAAACAAACCTTCCGGATGGTGGCGCCCGCATGACCCAGCACGAGTTAGCCGGCAACCCGGCCGACGGCGTGCTCGTGCGGGTCCGGTCGCGGCTGCCGGAGTTCACCGGTGCCCTCCAGCGGGTCGCCGAGCAGGTGCTCACGGACCCCGCCGGAGCCGCCCGGGCAACCATCGTGGAGCTGGCCGAGCGCAGCGGTACCTCTCCGGCCACGGTCACCCGGTTCTGCCGGGCGCTGGGCTTCGAGGGGTACGCCGACCTGCGGTTGGGCATCGCCAGCGAGACCGGTCGGGCGGCCCGGCAGGCCGGCTGGAGCGTGGACATCGGGCGGGAGATCCAGCCCGACGACTCGCTGGAACGGGTACTCCATCAGATCATGGCGGCCGACACCCGGGCGCTGCGCGACACCTCGTCCCTGCTGGACCTGCGGGCGGTGGAGCGGGCCGCGGACGCGATGGCCGCCTCCACCCGGGTCGACATCTACGGGATCAGCGGCAGCGCGCTGGTCGGCGCGGAGATGCAGCTCTGCCTGCACCGCATCGGCCTGGCCGCGTGGTCCTGGACCGACGTGCACAACGGGCTGGCCAGCGCGGCCCTGCTGCGCCCCGGCGACGTGGCGCTGGGGGTCTCGCACAGCGGCCAGACCCGGGAGACCATCGAGATGCTCGCCGAGGCCGGCAGCGGCGGCGCGACCACCATCGCGTTGACCAGCTTCCCGCGTTCGCCGCTGGCCGAGGTCGCCGATATCGTCCTGTTGCACGCCATGCAGGCCACCACCTTCCGGCCGGACGCCCTGTCCGGACGCCACCCCCAGCTGGTCGTCCTCGACCTGCTCTACATCGCGGTCGCGCAACGTACCCACGACCGCGCACACGCCGCCCTGCAAGCGACGGCGCGTGCCGTCGCCGGCCACTGGGCCCCGCAAACCGAGGGGGCCGAATGACCATCCACTCCACCAAGATCTCTCCACGGGGCGACCCCCCGTGGGAGGTGCCGTACAACACCAACCGGCACGTCGACGTAACACCGCCGCCGCTACCTGGCGGCTCGGCAGCGGGTCAGGAGGCTCCGAACCACCTGTCCGCGAACGTCCCCGACGGGGACGAGCACAACCACACCCTCGAGTCGTGGTACACCGGGCATGTCCGGCGGACCACCTGACCCGAATCCGAGGAGACAGAATGTCCGTTTCTCCCGACACCCCGTCGGAAATCAGCCGGCGGAATGTCTTGCGCACCGCGGCAGCCGCTGGGCTGCTCGCGGTTCCCGCGGTCGGCGCCCTTTCGGGCTGCGCCGGCAGCAGTACCTCCGGCGGCGGCTCCAGCACCCAGAAGGGGCCGGACAACCCGTTCGGCGTCGCTGACGGCAGCAAGGTCAACGTGGTGGTCTTCGACGGTGGCCTCGGTACCGAGTACGCCGAGAAGGACAAGGGCATCTTCAACACCAAGCACCCGAAGGTCACCATCAACCTCGGCAAGACCCAGAAGATCAAGACCGAGGAGCAGCCGAAGTTCGCCACCACCCCGAGTGACCTGATCAACAACTCCGGGGCGGACGCCATCGCCACGGACGTCATGGTCAACGAGGGCGCGATCGTCGACCTGACCGACCTGCTGGACGCGACCACCTGGGAGGGTTCCGGCACGGTACGCGACTCGCTGCTGCCCGGTACCGTCAACGACGGCACGTACAACGGCAAGTTCTACACGCTGAAGTACGCGTACACCGTGTGGGGCATGTGGTATGACGGTGCGCTGTTCGAGAAGAACGGCTGGACCCCGCCGACCACCTTCGACGAGTTCTTCGCGCTCGCCCCGAAGATCAAGGCGGCCGGCATGGCGCCGTTCGTGGTCGACAACAAACACGGGTACTACCCGCGCTGGCACATCCTGGCCACCATCTGGAAGTCGGCCGGCAAGCAGGCCGCGATCGACATCGACAACCTCAAGCCCGGCGCGTGGAAGGCCGACGGCGTGCTGGCCGCGGTCAGCGCGATCGAGAAGGTCGTGAAGGACAAGCTCATCCTTCCGGGCTTCTTCGACCACACCCAGTCGCAGCAGGCCCACCTGGACCACAAGGCGGCGTTCATCCAGCTCGGCACCTGGTACAAGAACGAGATGGCCAAGACCATCCCGGCCGGCTTCAAGCTCAAGCTCTCCGACTACTGGAGCGTGGGCTCGTCCGACAAGGCGCCGAAGGACGTGTTCGCCGGTGCCGGCGAGGACTGGGTCGTGCCGGCCAAGGCGCCGAACAAGGAGGGTGGCAAGGAGTTCCTCCGGGCCATGCTGTCGGTCGAGGGTGCCAGCCAGTTCGCCTCGTTGACCGCGTCGCTGTCGTCCCGCAAGGGCTCCGGTGACAAGGTCTCCGACGAGACCCTGGCCAGCGCCAACGAGATCATGAAGGCCGCGCCGAAGGACCTGGTCTCGTGGCGGTTCCCGGACTACTACGCGGACTTCGACAAGGAGAGCCAGAACCAGTCCGAGGAGCTGATGGCCGGGCGGCTGAACGCTCAGGGCTTCATCGACAAGATGCAGGCGATGGCCGACAAGATCGCGGCCGACTCGTCGATCAAGAAGCAGACCCGCACCAGCTAGAAGAGTAGGGCAATCATGCGGCACGGTAAGGCTCGCTTCGTCTTGGGGTTCCTGGCGCTGCCCGTAGCGCTGTACCTCTACTACGTTGTCTGGCCATTCGCCCAGGCGGCCGGGTATTCGCTGACCAACTGGGGCGGGTACTCGGATACGCAGGCCTTCGTCGGTCTGGACAACTACGCGCGGCTCCTGAAGGACCAACTGATCAGGCAGGCCTTCTGGCACAACGTGTTCTTCCTGGTGACCGTGCCGCTGTGCACCATCGCGCTGGCCCTGTTCCTCGCCTTCCTGCTCAACGTGGGTGGGCGCGGGAACAGGGCCGGCGTCCAGGGCGTACGGGGGTCGGGGACGTACAAGATCATATTCTTCTTCCCCCAGGTCCTGTCGCTCGTCGTCGTCGCGGTCATGTGGCAGCAGATCTACCGGGGCGACGGTCAGGGCCTGATCAACAGCCTGTTCATCCGGCTCGGCCTGGTCGACCCGGATAACCCGATCAAGTTCACCGCGGACCCCGAACCGTTCCTCGGGGTACCCGCTGTGCTCTGGTGGTTGCTGTTCATCGCGATCTGGAGTGGCGCCGGCTTCTACATGGTGCTCTTCTCCGCGGCGATGCAGTCGATCCCGCGGGACATCTACGAGGCCGCGCTGCTGGACGGCGCGAGCCCGATGCACACCTTCTTCCGGGTGACCCTGCCCCTGCTGCGCGACACCGTCTCGGTGGCCTGGGTCTACCTGGGCTTCATCGCCCTGGACATGTACGCCCTGGTCTACGTGATGACCCCCAGCCAGGGCGGGCCCAACCACACCAGCGAGATCTTCGCGTCCGTGCTCAACTTCACCGCGTTCAACAAGGGCCAGTTCGGCTACGCCTGCGCCATGGGTGTCGCATTGGCGATCTTCACGATCCTGCTGGCGGCGCTCCAGCTCCGGATCACCCGCCACGAGCGGATCGAGTACTGAGGAGGTCCGCCATGGCGGTGACAAGTCCCATCCCCACTGAGGCGGCCCGTACCGGAGAAGACCGGCCCACCGGCACCGTCGCCAAGCCAGCCGGTCGGGCCCGCGCCGGAGACGTCGTCTTCAGCGGCTTCTCCCATTTGTTCCTCCTGGTCTGGGCCGTGATGGTGGTATACCCGCTGGTCTGGGTGGTGATGTCGTCGTTCAAGGACGACGCGCAGATCATCAAGCAGCCGTTGTCGCTGATCCCGCATGCCCTGCACTGGGACAACTTCGCCCGGGCCTGGGGCAAGGGCCACATCGGTTCGTTCTTCCTGAACACCATCATCATCGTGGGCGGCGGCGTCTTCCTGACCATGCTGCTCGGCTCGATGGCCGCGTATGTGCTGGCCCGCTACGACTTCCCCGGCAACCGGCTGATCTACTACATGTTCCTGGCCGGCTTCACCCTGCCGATCTACCTGGCGGCCGTCCCGCTGTTCAAGGGCGTCTACAACACCGGTGGCTTCTTCCCGCCGCTCGGCCCCAACAAGCACACGATGTTGATCGTGGTGTATGTCGCCTGGTCGCTGTCGTTCACGATCTTCTTCATGCACTCGTTCTTCAAAACCCTGCCCACCTCGGTCGCCGAGGCGGCACTGGTCGACGGCGCCTCGCACACCAAGCTGTTCTTCAGGGTCATGCTGCCGATGTCAAAGCCCGGCCTGGTCAGCGTCGGCATCTTCAACGTGCTCGGCCAGTGGAACCAGTGGTACCTGCCGACCCTGCTCATGCAGGACACCAACGGCGAGGGCAAGCACCAGGTCATCGCCCAGGGCCTGATCGAGCTGTCGGTCAACCAGGGGTACAAGTCGGACTGGTCCGGGCTGTTCGCCGGGGTGACGATGGCCATGCTCCCGGTACTCATCGTCTACGTCGTGTTCCAGCGGCAGGTGCAGTCCGGCCTGACCGGCAGCATCACGAAATAGCCCGGAACTGTCGGTGGCCCCGGGTTGAATGGGGGCGTGCTCGTCGCGCTCGCTGTCACCGACCCGGGGTCGGCCGGCGGCGCGCGCCTGTGCCGCATCGCCGACGACGGGCGGCCGGCCGGCCAGGTGGAGCACGTCTCCGACCTGGCCGCCACCGTCCGGTCCACCGGGCCGGTGCGCTGGCTCTGGCCGTCGACCGCGGAGATCTACCCGCACCTGCTGCGCGCCGGGGTGCGCGTCGAGCGCTGCCACGACCTGGAGCTGACCGAAGCCCTGCTGCTCGGCCACGCCGGGCGGTGGGGCGAGCCGCGGTCGGTGGCCGCCGTCTGGGCCCGGCTGACCGGTGCGCCGGTGCCGGCCGATCCGCCACCGCGGGCCGGCGCCCCACCGGGCGACCTGCAGGGCGCGCTCTTCGAGGCGGCCCCCGCGCCGCCGGCCCTGCTGGGTGTCGACCCGATCCAGGCCCTCATCGAGGGATACGCCGACCAGCAGGCCCGCCTTGAAGCGACCCCGGATCCCGCGCGGTTGCGGTTGCTGGTGGCCGCCGAGTCGGCCGGTGCGCTGATCGCCGCCGAGATGGGCCACGACGGGCTGCCGTGGCACGCCGACGTGCATGACAAGTTGCTGGTCGAGCTGCTCGGCGAGCCGTCCCCGATGGGCGGGCCGCCCCGGCACCTGGCCGAGCTGTCCGAGGCCATCGCGGACGCGTTCGGCGGCTACCGGATCCACCCGGAGTCCCCGGCCGAGGTGCTGCGCGCCTTCCGCCGGCAGGGGATCTCCCTGCCCTCGACCCGGGCGTGGGTGCTGCGCGGCGTGGACCACCCGGCCATCCCGCTGCTGCTGGAATACAAGGAGCTCTACCGGATCTGGACGGCGCACGGCTGGACATGGCGGCACCAGTGGATACGTGACGGGCGGTTCCATCCGGAGTGGATCCCGGCCGGGGTGGTGTCCGGTCGCTGGGCCACCCGGGGTGGCGGAGCGCTACAGATCCCCAAGGTGGTTCGCCGGGCGGTCCGCGCCGATCCGGGCTGGGCGCTGGTCGTCGCCGATGCCGGGCAGCTCGAACCCCGGATCCTCGCCGCGGTCTCCGGGGACCCGAAGATGTCGCGGGCCGCCGGTGCCGGAGACATGTATGCCGCCCTGGCCACCGAGGCCTTCGCCGGCGACCGGGCCACCGCCAAGGTGGCTCTGCTCGGCGCCATGTACGGGCAGGTCGGCGGTCAGGCGGCACCGGCCCTGGCCACGCTCCGCAACTCCTACCCGACCGCCTTCGCCTACGTCGAGGAGGCGGCCCGGACCGGCGAGGCCGGCGGGCTGGTCCGGTCCTGGCTCGGGCGCACCTGCCCGCCCCCGTCAGCGACCTCGGCCCAGCTCGATCCGGAGACCGGCCCGGCGGCCGCCCGGGCCCGGGGCCGGTTCACCCGCAACTTCGTCATCCAGGCCACCGCCGCCGAGTGGGCACTGTCCCTGCTCGCGTTGCTGCGTAGCGGGCTCACCGGTACCGGCGCGCGGCTGGTGTTCTTCCAGCACGACGAGGTGATCGTGCACGCACCGGCCGACCGGGTCGCCGAGGTGGTCGCGGCGATCGAGTCGGCCGGCGAGCGTACCCGCCGGTTGCTGTTCGGCGACACGCCGGTGCGCTTCCCGCTCGGGATATCCGTCGTCGACTGCTACGCCGACGCGAAGTGATGCGGAGATCAACATTGAAGGTGGTCGCTACCCTCGCGCCATGGTGATGGCCCTCCCGGAACCGGTCCGGCGCAGCAGCGCGACGGTCCGGCTCGCCCTGGTGCTGATGGCGCTCAGCGCGCTCCTCGCGGTCGCGTTGGTGGTGATGTTCCTCCGCGACTACGTGACGTACGCCGACTCCGCCGTTCGCGCCGGTCACAACATCGGCGCCAGCCAGGCGCGGGTCAAGGACGACATCATCGTCCAGCACCAGATCGATGGCCTGTCCGCAGGCGCATTCGGCCTGCTCGCGCTGGCCCTTGCCGGTACCACCGTCTGGGCCCGCCGGTCCAATGCGGGGCGGGTGCTGGCCTGCCTCACCGCCGCCGGGCAGGCCCTGTGCTGCACCGCGATCATGGCCTGGCTGAGCCTGAACGTCTCCCTGCTGGACGCGGAGGGCAGCGATCCCTACTACGACGAGTCGTTCCGGGTGCAGTACGCGGCCCAGCCCGGCTGGGCCAAGCTGCTGATACCGACTGCCACGGCGCTGTTGCCATTGATCGGTATCACCGTCCTCGTCCTGCTGCTCGTGCCCTCCAGCAACCGCTTCTACCGCAAGGCCCCGACGTCCACCTCGCCACCGGCATACCCGCTCGCCACGCCTGGCTACGGTCCCGCGCCCGGCTACCCGCCACCGCCGCCCCCGGGCCCGGGTCACGCTCCGCCGACCTGAGCTGAGGATCAGCGGACCGAGGCGAAGTAGCGGGCAGCCGCGTCGGTCGCGGTGGGGAACGCGAGCCGGGTCGGGCCGTTGATCACGAGCCACTCGCTGACCTCCTCGGTCGGCGCGCTCGGCGGCAGGTCGGCTTCGTCCCGGGCGGGCAGCAGCGCGACGATGTTGATCACGCGTACCGCGCTCACCACGTCGAACAGGCGTACCTCGTCGGGGCGGGCCGGCAGGCCGGTCTCTTCGCGCAGTTCGCGTACGGCCGCCTCCTGCCAGGTCTCGCCGGTCTCGATGAAGCCCCCGGGCAGAGCCAGCTGGCCGCGCGCCGGCTCGATGTCCCGCCGGATCACCACAAGTCCGGAGCCGGTGGCGGTACGCACCGGGAGCAGTATCATCGCCACCGGCAGCGGGTTGTGCCAGGTGATCTCGGTACACCCGGGGCAGGTCCGCGGCCACGGAGCGTTCTCCGGGTACGGCGAGCCACAGTACGAGCAGTGAGAATGCTGGATACGCGTGGTGCGCTGCCAAGCCTGCGGCATCTGCATCAAAGAAGCCTATCTATCCCGATGCCAGCCCTGGTCGACAGGTGTGCACGGAGCCGTCCCCAGCCTGTGGATAACTGCTGGGGATAGCTGGCCAGCGAGTTGGTGTGGTGTGGACAGAGCGGGGATTGCCGGTGGGTAACGGGTGGTCAAACTTCGATGTCGTACCAGCGCAGCAGTGGGCCGGCGGACAGGCCCGTACCAGCGGCGAGGGCGATCAGGAAGAAGACGGTCCGCAGCACGAACACCTCGACCTTGCCACCGACAGTGACCGCGATGGAGTCCGGTATCCCAATGCAGCGCCACATCCGTCGGCCCATCGGGATCGGCCAGAACACCGGGCAGCCGTGGCTGGTGAGCATGTCGCCGAGCAGGTGGACGATCCCGCCCACGCCCAGCGCGATGCCGAGCACCGGGTAGCCCCGATGGTCGGGCAGCAGCTGGTAGGCCCCGTACGTCGCACCGCCGGCGACCAGCGTGACGATCACCCAGCCGGCCCGCTCGGCCCACTTCTCGAACAGCCCGCGCAGTGCCATCGCGAAGGTGAGGAACAGCACAGCGAGTACCGCCCACTTGCCGAAGTGCCAGCACAGCTCGAAGACGCCGAAGCCGACCCCGACGTTGAACAGCAGCGTGTGGGTGAACGTCCGGTGGCCGTTGTGCCGGTGCGGGTCGTGCTTCGTCCGGGTCACGTCGTAGATGCCCAGCGAGATCTTCTCGATCACCTCGGCCACGAACAGGGAGACCACCCCGAACGTGTGCGCCACCGTGGCGCCGCCCTGGTCCGTGGTGACCCGGCCGGACAGGTCCAGGTCGGGCAGGAGCGCCCCACCGGCGCACATCGCGGTACCCACCGCGAGCTGGACCGGCGTCTGGTGGAAGTGCCAGTAGTGCTCGGCGGCCAGCGAACCGGCCAGCCACGCCGCGGCGCCGGACAGCGCGTGCGAAGGACCCATCATGCGCGACACTGTCCCAGGACAGCACCGCCGGTGCCAGCACCGTCCACTTGGGACGTGTCGTCCGTCTTGACGGGATGGTGGGCCTCTTGACGGGGATGTGCGCTCAGAGCACTTTGCCGCCTGCGATGTCCAGCGTCACGCCGGTGACCCAGCTCGACGCGTCCGAGGCGAGGTACCCGGCCGCCGCGGCGACATCGTCCGGCTCACCGATCCGGCCGAGCGGGAACGACCTGCCCAATGCCTCGATCCGCTCCGGTGTCATGGCGCGGTCCATCTTGCCGTTGTGTACCGCCGACGGGGCCAGGCAGTTGACCCGCACCCCGGTGCCGGCGTACTCGGCGGCCAGGTGCCGGGTCAGCATCACGACACCGGCCTTGGCGACCGCGTAGGCGAGGTTGGCCTGGGACGGCTGCCGGCCGGCGGCCGAGGACATGGTGATCACCGAGCCCCGGCCGCGTACCCGCATGCCGGGCAGGAACGCCCGCATGGTGAGGAACGCCGAGGTCAGGTCGGAGTCGATGACCTCATGCCAGCGTTCGGGGGTCAGCTCGGTGCTGGCTGTCGGGGCGCCGGCGCCGCCGGCGAAGGCGGCCAGCACATCCGTACCCCCGAACTCGGCTTCGACCTGCTCGACCAGGGCGGCGAGCGCGGCGGGACCGGTGCAGTCGGCGACCACGCAGGTCGACCGGCCGCCGGTGTTCCACACCTGCTCGCGCACCTCCTCCAGGGCTTTCTCGTCCCGGCCGACCGCGACGACCCGCATCCGGTTCGCGGCGAACAGCCGGCAGGTGGCCGCCCCGATGCTGCCCGAGCCGCCGGTGACCACGGCGACCCGGCCAGCCAGATCCGGGTAGCCGGGGGTCATCGCGGTCCCCAGCCCCACCCGCGGTTCGGGCCCCACGGGCCGCGACCCCAACCCCACGGCGTGCCACCGCGAACCCAGCGGGCCCGGCGGAACACCCCGAGGGTCAGGAACAGGATCGGGAAGATCGGCCAGAAGAACCATGCGCCCGACAGCAACCAGGCACCGATCAGCAGGCCGGCCAGCAGCGCCACGAACGAGGCGTGCCGGCGCAGCGCCCGCCGGGCGGCGGCGACCGCTTCGGGGGTACGCGCGAGGGCATCCCACCCGCCGTTGGGCAGATCAGCGGTGAGCGGGCGCAGTTCATCCCGGTACACCGCCGCGTACGTCCTGGCCAGCCGGTCGTCCCCCTCCTGGAGGGTCAGCCGTCCTTCGGCCACCGCCGCGCGCAGGATCGCGGCGATCTGCTCCCGTTCGTCGTCCGAGGTACGCAGCCGGCTGGCGCCGGCCATCTCGATACCCATCGTTGACCTCCTCAGGTCTCGTGCTTCCAGCCTGGCTCGCCGGACGCGGGGTGTCGTCGGACCGGGGCGGGCATCGTGGCTGCCGCCCCCGGCGTAGCGCGGACCGTCCGCTACTCCACCGGGCGTAGCCCTACCGTCGCCGCCGCGCTGACGCCGCCAGGTCAGCCGGTGTCCTACGGTGGCCCTGTGAGCGAGCGTCAGCGTGCGAACCGGAGTCGCGGCGCAGCCGCTCACGGCGGCGCCGAGCGTAGCGAGGTGGCGCTGTGAGCGAGCGTCAGCGTGCGAACCATGGGCGCGGTGTCCATGTGCCTCATGCGGCCGCCGAGCCGAGCGGGGCGGGCGCATGAGTGGGCGGCGGTTCGCCCGGTGGGGCCCGCCCGGTACCCGGTGGGGGCCGGCGTGGCGGGACCCCGACGAGTGGTGGGGACCGCCGCACCGGCGCGGGCCGGGGGTACGGATCCCGGTGCTGGTCGGGCTGGTCCAGATCATCGGCTCCCGGATCGCCGCCGGGGACCAGCCACTGGCCCGGCCGCTGGACGTGTGGGCATACCTGCTGCTGCTCGCCGGGCCGGTGGCGCTGGTGTTCCGGCACCGGTACCGGGTGCCGGTGGTGGCGTTGACGATCGCCGCCACGTTGACGTACCTGCTGCTCCGTTACCCGTACGGGCCGGTGGTCGTGGCCCCGATCGTGGCCATGACCGGGGCGCTGCGCGCCGGGTACCGCGCGCCGGTCTGGTCACTGGCCGGGGCCGGGTACGTCGTCCTGGTGGGGCTCGGTCGGGTACCCGGGCTGCCCGTGCGTACCCTCGGGCTGGGCGAGAGCCTGTCGATGCTGGTCGGCGTGCTCGTGGTGCTGCTGCTGGGCGAGGCGGCCCGGGTGCAGTCGCGCTACCTCGCCGAACTCGCCCGTACCCGGGCTGAACAGGCCCGGGTACGGGCCGAGCAGCACCGCCGGCAGGCCAGCGAGGAGCGGCTGCGCATCGCCCGGGAACTGCACGACGTGCTGGGCCACCACCTTTCGCTGATCAACGTCCAGGCCGGGGTGGGGCTGCACCTGATGGACGGGCAGCCGGAACAGGCGCGTACCGCCCTGCTGGCGATCAAGCAGGCCAGCGCGGAGGCGCTGCGGGAGGTACGGTCCGTGCTCGGCGTGCTGCGGGCCGAGGACGAGCAGGCGCCGCGTACCCCGGCGCCGAGCCTGGCCAACTTGACCGCCCTGGTCGACGACGCGGGGGCGACCTCGTTCGTCGAGGGGACCCCCCGGGAGCTGCCGGCCGAGCTGGACCGGGCCGCGTACCGGATCGCCCAGGAGGCGCTCACCAACGTCCGCCGGCACGCCGGGCCGTCGGCGAAGGCGTCGGTGACCATCGGGTACCATCCGGACGCGCTCACCGTCCGGGTCGTGGACGACGGGTCGGGCGGGGAGCCCACGGGTGAGGGCAACGGCATCGCCGGGATGCGGGCCCGGGCCGCCGCCCTCGGCGGTACCCTCACCGCGGGCCCGGCTCCGGACGTCGGGTTCCTCGTCGAGGCGCGGCTGCCCCTGGGGGGTACCAGATGATCCGGGTTCTGATCGCCGACGACCAGGCCCTGCTGCGTGCCGGCTTCCGTGCCCTGCTGGACGCGCAGGACGACATCACCGTGGTGGCCGAGGCCAGCGACGGCGCGGAAGCGGTCCGGCTGGCCGCCCGGGAACGTCCCGACGTGATCCTGATGGACATCCGGATGCCCGGCCTGGACGGCCTGGAAGCCACCCGCCGGATCGTCGCCGACCCGGCGTTCGCGGACACCCGCATCGTCATCCTGACCACCTTCGACCTGGACGAGTACGTCTTCGAGGCGCTACGCGTCGGCGCCAGCGGCTTCCTCGTCAAGGACACCGACCCGGTCGACCTGCTCCGCGGTATCCGTGCCGTGGCCAGTGGCGACGCCCTGCTCTCGCCGGGCGTCACCCGGCGGCTGATCGCCCAGTTCGCCGCCCAGGTCCGGGCGCCCCATCCACCGACCGAACTGTCCGGGCTGACCGAACGGGAGCGCGAGGTGATGGCGCTGGTCGGCGCGGGCCTGTCCAACGACGAGATCGCCGAACGGCTCGTGGTCAGCCCGGCGACCGCGAAGACCCACGTCAGCCGGGCGATGGTCAAGCTGGGCGCCCGGGACCGCGCCCAGCTGGTCGTGTTCGCCTACGAGGCCGGTCTGGTCCGCCCCGGCTGGCTCGGCCACTAGGGCGGCGGCGTCAGGTGTAGCACTTCCAGGTGGCGGGGTTGTCGATGTCGGTCGCTACCGCGTACGCGGTCTTGTCGAGGTAGCGCCACCGGCAGACATCGGTGGGCGTGAACGGCATCGGTGGATGCGTCCCGCTACCCCGGCAGTACCAGGTGTGATCCTCGTGCTGCGCCGCCCGGCCGGCGTCGTTGGCGGCGCAGAACGCGCGCGGGTCGTTCCCGGTGAGAGCGCCGAGGCTGACCCGGGCCGGCGAGGTGCTGCGCTTCGGGGTGGGGCCCCCCGATGGTGAGTCGGTTGGGGATGACGGGGCCGGGCTGGGCAACGGTGACGCAGACGGCGACGGCGACGGGCTCGGGGAGGAGATGACCGGGACCGGGTCGCCGCCCGCCTTCGGCGCGGGGCTGCTGAACCCGCCCAGGCCCAGGACCGTGACCACGGCGATGGTACCGGCGCCGAGCAGGGTCGCCACGAAGACGAGCATGCCCCGCTCGCTGGGCGGCAGGGAGCCGTCGGTCGGCAGCTCAGGTTCCTCGGGCGGGGTGGCCTCCGCCTTGGACTCCTTTCTACCGGTCAGGAACGCGGGCAGCACGACGGTCTCGTCCGGTCCCCGGTGCGCGTGCCGCCCGGCCGTCAGGTCGGGGCGTTGGCCCGGAACCCGGCCATTGGTCCGCGGCGAACTCTCCTGCTGCACGGACGAGAACTCCTCCCGGTCGGTTACCGCCCGGCCGACTCTACCCAACGAGGCCGTGAGCGCCACCGGTTCGGTACGCTCCGCCGGTGAGCGACCTGCGGACCATCGACCTCAACGGGTAGCCTCGGGCCGGCGGTCCACCGGGCGGATCGGCGGGATCGGCTCGGCCGGCCAGTCGCGCTCCCCGCTCCACATCGCCGGTACCGCGTCCACCTTGCGGGCCAGCGCGTAGGCGATTCCCTCGTAGTTGACCCGCCAGCCGCGGAAATGCGGCCAGGACTCCTCGGCGGTGCGCTCGGCCATGAAGCCGGCCTTGACCACGCGTTCGACCGCCGCCTCGTACTCGTCGAAGGTCAGCTCGATCGGGTCGTCCGGCGACGGATCGGGGTCGAACGGGATCCGCACCACCCGGGCGATGTCGCGCAGCGCGGTGAAGCCCGAACGCAGCATCAGCCGGGCGGTCGGGACCGGAGCGGAGGTCGGCGCGAGCGCCATGTGCATGGCCGCCGCGTCCATCACGCACAGCAGACCCACGACCCAGCTGCGGTACGGGCGGGGGGAGCGGAACGCCAGCATGACCGGGTAGTTGGAGTGGCTCTCACCGATGTCCGCGGCCAGCCGCTCCCAGCTCTGGTAGAGCGGGCCGAGTTCGTCCACGGTACCGATGAGGGCCTGCCGGGCGAGCAGCTCCGGACCCCAGGCCGGTTCGGCGGCGCGCGCCTGCAACAGCGTCACCTCCACCTCCCGCCGGTTGTACGCGTTGTACAGCGTGGGCAGGTAGGAGATCTGCAGCGCGATGACGACCGGGCCGCTGGCCGCGGCGAGGAAGTCGAGCACGGTGAGGTTGCGGCCGGAGCCCGAGGCGTACCCGAGGGTGAACAGGCTGGAGCCGGCCTCCCGTAGGGAGTCGGACACATGTAACCCGGAGACCGCGTACATCAGCAGCCCGTACCCGAGGAAGAGCGCGGCCAGCCAGCTGAGCAAGGTGGCGACCAGGGTCACCGGCGCGAGCCAGGCGAGCATCCGGTCGCGTACCACATAACTGTGGAACGGCCGCGCGGCCAGCACCAGCAGCCAGCGCAGGCTGCGCCAGAGGCCGCGGGTGAGCATCGAGCCCAGCCCGCGCGGGATGACCACGTTACGCAGGATGCTGCCGGCGGTCAGGAGCAGCACCACTGCCCCGGCCAGTCCAGCGAGCGCGCGCATGGTCTCATCCTGGGCCATCGAAGGCCAGCCGACTAACGCTGGGCGCCAAATCAACGCGTGCCTATGGCTTTCCGCGAGCGCTGCTCTGATCATCCTCAATACCGATCAGTAACTATCGGTCGCTCCCTCAGGTCCACCCCCAACCGGAGGTCCACCGATGCGTCGCATGCTCACCGGCTTCGCGCTCAGCCTCGCCGCCATCCTCGGCGCGCTGGCGCTGGCCACCCCCGCCCACGCCGTGACCTACGACCAGAAGGTCGCGCTGCTCTCCTCGTTCACCCAACCCAGCACCACCAGCTACAACGCCTGGTTCTGGGCCCGCAACAACCAGGGCGCGTACGCCGACTACGCGCTGGACTGGTCCACCGACTACTGCTCCGCCTCGCCCGACCAGCCGCTCGGCTTCGACTTCCGGCTGCCCTGCGCGCGCCACGACTTCGGCTACCGCAACTACAAGGCGGTCGGGCTGTTCTCCAGCAACAAGGACCGGATCGACAACGCCTTCTACTTCGACCTGAAGGCCAAGTGCGCCACCTATTCGTGGATCGTCCGGCCGGCCTGCTACAGCCTGGCGTGGACCTACTACGAGGCGGTACACGACTTCGGCTCGCTCGCCGTGAGCAGCACGAAGCTGAACCAGGCGGCCGCGTACAAGCGGGCCCTGCAGCGCGAGTACGCCGGCCAGACGCAGTAACTGAACACACCGGCCGGCGCCGGGTCCGACGGCGCCGGCCTGTGCGATCGTATCGACGTGGTCCGCTCCCATCCGGTCGTGCTCGCCGGTGCCCGCGAGGCCCTGCGCCCGGTGCTCGACTCCGACCGGCGGCGGATCCTGGTCGGGATCACCGGTCCGCCGGCCGCCGGCAAGTCCACCCTCGCCACCTCCCTCGCCGACGCGCTGCGCCGCGACTACGGACCCGACGCCGCGATCTCCATCCCGATGGACGGGTTCCACCTGGCCAACGCCGAGTTGGCCCGGCTCGGGCTGGCCGACCGCAAGGGCGCGCCGGAGACCTTCGACGCGGCCGGCTTCGTACACCTGCTCACCCGGCTGCGCGCGGCGCCCGACCGCGAGGTGGTGTACGCCCCGGAGTTCAACCGGGCCCTGAACGAGTCGATCGGCAGCGCGATCCCGGTACCGGCGAGCGTGCGTACCGTCGTGGTGGAGGGCAACTACCTGCTGCTCCGGCAGCCACCGTGGGCACCGGTACGGGAGCTGCTCGACCTGGTGCTGTACGTGGACGCGCCGACCCCCGCCCGGATCGAGGCGCTGCTGCGCCGGCAGCGCTCCCGTGGGTTGGACCGCTCCGCCGCACACGACTGGGTACACCGCAGCGACGAGGCCAACGCCGCGCTGATCGCCGCCACCCGGGACCGCGCCGACCGGATACTCACCCGTCCCGGCGGGTAATCCAGGTGCCCGGGCCGGGATCGTCGCGCGATCATCGATGGCGTGGTACGGCTCGCCGACGGGGTGGTGGCCGGGCGCGGCCTGCGGGTGTGGGCGCCCGGCCCGGACGGCGTACCCGTCGACGCGATGGAGTTCGGGTTGCCACCCGGTGCCGCCGTGGCCGTCGGTCCGGACGGCGCCGAACCGGCCGGTGCGCTCGCCGAGTTGGCCGCGCTGGTGGCGGCGGCCGGGATTCCGGCGGCCGGGGCCGGCGTCGAGCTGGGAGACGGGTTCCGCTCAGCGCGGCTGGCGGGGGCCCGGGAGGACCGGCGGGACGCGGTACTCGCCGCGCTGCGGGTCCTCGGCGCCGACGGGGCGCAGCGGTTGGGCGAGCGGGCCGGTGTACTGGTGGCGCTGTTCGGGCCGGCGGCGACCAAGCCGGTCGGGGCGGCGGCGAACGAGGCGATCCAGGCGGGCCGGTGGGCCGCCGTGCAGCTCGCCTGCGCGGCGAGCGACCTGCTCGGACCCGAGCAGCTGGAAGAGGTACTGCGGTGGACGGCGGTCGAGGCGGTACCGCAGGGGACCGTGTCGGTCCTCGCCGGCCAGCTCGGCCAGCTCCTCTCTCCGGTGTCCCGGCCGCGCCGGCTGAGCCTGCTGCGGGACCTGTGGGAGCGGGTCGGTGGGCAGCAGGCCCGGGCGCGGCGGACCGAACGGCGGCGGGCCGTCCGAAGCCGCCAAGACCGGTATGCCGACCTGCTGGCCCGGTACCGGCACTTCGTCGACGAGCAGGTCGTCGGCTGGCTGAAACACGAGACGGGACGCGAGCCGACCGTGGCTGAGGCGGCCCGGTGGATCCCGACTGCCTGGCAGTGGTCGTTCTGGCTCAACCGGACCATGCACGACGCGCTCGCGGCCACCGTGCTGCTGCGTACCGCCGTCGCGGTGGCCGACCACGGACTGGTCGACGGCCTGGCCCGCTGCCGGGAGCAGATCGCGGCCGCCCCGATGCTGATCAGCAGCGACGGCGCCGGGGCGGCGGCCCGGCGGGTACCGGGACTGCTCGGCCTCCCCGCCCGGCCCGGCTGTTACCTGCGCGACCTGGACCACCGGCTGACCCGGGACACCCCGATGGACTGGCCGACCAGCTCGTACGTGACCCAGCGGCTGGCCCACGCGCGGACCTACGGGCTGGTCGTCCGGCAGGCCACCGCGGAGGTGCTGTGGGCGGCCCGGCGCGCGGCGCCCGGGGAGTCGCTGCGGGACTGGGACTGTGGTCACCTGCGCGAGTGGCGGGCGGTGGCCGGGTACAGCCCGGTGCGGGCGCCGGCCGGGTGGGACCAGCCGCCCACGTTCGGTGGCCGGGCCACGCTGGCATACCGGCTGCGCGAGCGGCCCGACACCGACCCGGCCGAGGTGGAGGTACCCGCCGACCTGCTCTGGTACGCCGAGCTGGCCGACGCGCTGGCCCAGCTGGACGGGCACGACGCGGCGGTGGTCACGTACGACCCGACGCTGCCCGAGTTCGACACCGACCCGGATCCGCCGGAACCCGAGCCGCTGCGGCCCCGGCTCGACTCGGTCCCGCTGGCCGTCGCCGGCGCCGCGCAGCTGGTCAGCCTCGGTGGCGAGGTACCCCAGCGGGCGCGCACCTGGCCGGAGCTGGTCGATGGGCTGCTCGCCGCGACGGTGGTGGGCGAGGCGTTGACCGGTGCTTTCCCGGTACCCGCCCCGCTCGCCGGCTTGGACGGCGCGACCGTACCCGGTACCGGGGCCCGCCTGGAACTCGCCCGCGACCCGCGCCAGCTCGCCGAGTGGTCCGCGTACATGGGCAACTGCATCGCCGGACCCGGGTACCTCGAAGCGGCGGCGCAGGGTACGTGCGTGCTCGGGGCGGTACGCGACCCGGACGGGCGGATCCTGGTCAACGTCGAGCTGCTGCCGCGCGGTAAGGGTTGGCAGGTGGGCGAGCTGAGGGCGCGCTTCAACGCCGACCCCGACCCTGAGCTCGCCGAGCGGCTGGGGGAGTGGCTCGCCGCGGTTCCGCCGGCGGTACCCACGCACGGCAGTCGACCGGCCCGGCCGCACGCGCGGGGCGGTCCACGCCGGGGCAGCCGGCTGCTGCCGGACGTGGGGGAGCGGCTGAACCGGTTGGCCGAGGAGGCGGTCACCGCGCCGGACATGTTGGCGGTACCGGACGCGGTGTCGTTGCGCCGGGCCAACCCGCGCCGGCTCGACGAGGAGCTGCGCGGGCGACTTTCCCAGGGCGTACCGCTGGCGCGGGTGTGGCGGGACACGGCGGCGCGTCCGCTGGCCACCGCCCTGGCCGGGTTGGACCCGGAACTGCGGGCCCGCTACCCGCAGCTCGACCTCCTGCTGGTGGACGCGCCGCTGCTCAGCGGCGTGCGGCGGCTGGCCCGGCTGCCCGGGGTGACCCGGGCGCGCTCGGTCGACCTGGTCGCCCGCCGGCTGCGTGCCGCGCTCGGCCGGCTGGCCCGCACGGCCGATCCGGTCCTCGCGGCGGCGGTGCGCACGTCCGTGGACACGCCGCTGCTCTGCGCGCTCGTCCTCGGGGTCAGCGCCGGACCGGTCGACCCGGACCCGCCGCTGACGGTGGTGACGGTGGCCGGTGCGGACCCGGTGCCCGGCTTCCCGGAGTCGTCGCTGAGCGACCCGGACGGGCCGTGGCGGCACGCCTGGCCGGACGCGGTGGAGCTGGGCGCCGACCCGCAGCGCGTGGCCGGGCTGCTGGTACCGACCGGTTGGCTCGGGCCGGGCGGCTGGCCGGCACTGTGGCGCCGGGCGGCGCGGTAGGTCCGATCGGCTACCGTGACGCAGGTGCGCGCGTTGACGGTACGGCCCGGGGTGGCCGACTCCCTCGATCTCACCGACCTGCCGGAGCCGCCGGTCGAGGAGGGTTCCGTACTGGTGGACGCGGTGGCGGTCGGGCTGTGCGGCACCGACATCGAGATCGTCGCCGGTCAGTACGGGCAGGCCCCGCCGGGCTCGGAGGTGCTGGTGCTGGGCCACGAGAATCTGGGCCGGGTGGCACAGGCGCCCACGGAGAGCGGCCTTGCCGCGGGTGACCTGGTGGTCGGGATCGTCCGCCGGCCCGACCCGGTACCGTGCCCGCCCTGCGCCGCCGGCGAGTGGGACATGTGCCGCAACGGCCGGTACACCGAGCACGGCATCAAGGGCCTGCACGGTTTCGCGCGGGAGCGGTGGCGGGCCGAGCCGGACGGGCTGGTCCGGCTCGACCCGGCCCTGGCCGGGGTGGGCGTGCTGCTGGAGCCGGCCTCGATCGTGGCCAAGGCTTGGGAGCAGATCGAGCGGATCGGTCACCGGGCCTTCTGGCAGCCCCGGGTCGCGGTGGTCACCGGCGCCGGGCCGGTCGGGCTGCTGGCCGCGCTGCTCGCCGTCCAGCGCGGGCTGGAGGTGCACGTCTTCGACCGGGTCACCGAGGGGCCCAAGCCCGAGCTGGTACGCGACCTGGGCGCGACGTACCACCACGACCCGGTACCGGACAGCAAGGTGCTCGGGGACGTGATCCTCGAGTGCACCGGGGCGCCGAGTGTCGTCGTCGACGTGCTCACCCACTCCGCCACCGACAGCGTCACCTGCCTCGCCGGCGTCTCCACGGTGGGCAGCGTGGTGCCGCTGGACATCGGCGGGCTGAACCGCAACGTGGTGCTCGCCAACGACGTCGTCTTCGGTACGGTCAACGCCAACCGCCGGCACTACGAGGCGGCCGTGCGCGCTCTCGCCGCGGCCGACCGGAGCTGGCTGTCCCGCCTGATCACCCGGCGGGTACCGCTGGCCGACTACCGCGGCGCGTTCACCCGTGGCCCGCACGACGTGAAGGTCGTGCTCGAAATATGAGCGAGTGCCAACATTTCAGCGAGCGCCAATTTACCAGTGCAGCGGGCGCGGGTCGGCCCACCAGAGCAGCCGGCGCCACCAGGGCCGGCGGGCCCGCAGCTCGCCGATATAGGCGAGAGCCTGCGTGCGCGCCCGGTAGGCGTCGTCCTCGGTCGGTTCGGTGATGCCGTAGGTGGCCCGGTTGACCAGGACCGCAAGGGCGTCCAGCGGTGGGGCGGCCGGCCGAATCTTCCCGCGCCGCTCCTCGTGCACCGGGATCGCGACCCGGGTGGCGAACGCGGCCACCTCGGTGGCCGGCAGGTGCGCGGCCGGCCGCCGGCCGGCCAGCCGCAGCGCGTCGAGCACCTCCCGCCAGGCGCCGGTCACCTGGTGCCCGGGTGTACCGCGGAACAGCCGGCGCTGGCGCTGCCGGCGGCGCAGCAGCACGATCGTGGTGGCGGTGAGCAGCAGCAGGCCGGCCAGCCCGCCGCCGGTCGCACCGGGCAGCCAGGGCGGCAGCCGGACCGGGGCGGCCGGGACCGTGCTGGGGGAGTGGCGGGGCTGCTGCGGCGAGGTGGAGATGGAGACCGTCGGCGCCAGCGACGGCGGCGGGGTGGACGGGCTGGGTTTCGGGTGGAACTGCGACTCCAGCGGCTGCGGCGTCGCGTTGGCCTTGGGTAGCGGGTCGAAGGGTACCCAGCCCAGGCCGGTGAACAGCACCTCCGGCCAGGCCATCGCGTCGCGCCCGTGGACGCTGGACACCCCCGGCTGGGCCTGGAAGCCGACCACCACCCGGGAGGGCAGGCCGAGCATCCGGGCCAGCACCGCGAACGTCGCGGCGAACTGCTCGGAGGTGCCCCGCTGTCCGCCGGCGTTGCGCGGGCCGAACAGGAAGAACGTCAGATTGGGGTACGCGTGCCCGCTGGGCGCGTCGTTGACGAACGTGTAGTGCTCGGCGAGGAACTGCTCGACCGCCAGTGCCTTCTGGTAGCCGCCGGCCACGTCGCCGCCGATCTGCTGGGCGAGGTCGGACAGCGCCGTCGGTGGGGTACCCGGGCCGAGACCGAGGAACCTCGCGACCGGCTTGCCGCTGGGCACGTCGGCCGCGCCGAGCTGGTTGACGTCCACAGTGGACTGTCGCGATTGGACGGTGTACGACAGGCCGGTCCTCAGCCCTTCCGGGCGGATCAGCGTACCGGTCGCCTGGTCGTACGCCACCCGGATGCCGTCGACCTGATGCACCACCGGTGCCGCGGGAAGGAGCCGGCCGTCCAGGTCGCCGATGGTGATGTTCTGCCGGATCGGGATACCGGCCAGGGTCGGGGCACCGGGCCCGAGCATGGCCGGCAGGACCCGGCCGGCCTCCCGGTAGTCCCCGCCGACCCGCCAGTTGACCCCGTCGTAGTCGCTCAGTACCGCCAGCCGGATGCGCAGCTCACTCGCGGGTACCGAGGTGGCGATGTTCGTGTCGAAGAGCTTGTCGGTCGGGTTGAGCGCCCAGCCGGAGAGCCGGATCAGCGGGTTCTCGTCCTGCGCGTCGAGGCTCGGCGGCGCGACGTACCGGCGCGGGTCGGTGGGTATGTGACCGACCCGGTGCGCGAGTACCGGTGCCACCGATACCGCCAGCGCGACGACCACCACCATGGCGGCGGCGCTGCCGGCGGCCAGCCGGACCCGGAAGGTCCACCGGGCTGAGCGGCTCAGGTCGGGTACCCCGGCGATGCCGGGACGGCCGGTGGCGGCCAGCCCGACCGCGGCCACCGCGGCGAAGGCGAGCGGCTGCCAGAGCAGCGGACGGGCGTTCGGCCCGACCAGGACGAGCGCGCCGAGGTACAGCAGCGTGGGTGGGGCGTAGCCGAGCAGCACGTGGCGTCCGCGTACCGCCAGCTCGGCGGCGGCGAGACCGGCGAGCCAGGTGGCCACCACCGGGACCAGCACCGTGTCCGGCTGGGGTTCGATCGGAATCAGTGCGGTGAGCACCCGGGGGATGCCGTTGCGGACGGCGTCCAGCCACAACGTGGTCAGCGTGCCGGGCACCTGTCCGGCATTGGCCGACAGCCGCACCGCCAGCAGCGTGTATCCGGCCAGGACCAGCACGGACGCCGGAGCCACCGGGTAGGCGGGCAGTGGCCGCAATGCCACGCTGATCATCACCGGGAAGACCGCGGCGCCGAGCAGCAGCCAGGTCAGGAGGTGGCCGTGGTAGATCCGGGCCATCGGCAGGGTGGCCAGCGCGGTCAGCGCGGCGACCGCCAGCGGGACGACCGCGGCCCTCACCCGGCTCACCATCGGGCTCCGGCTCACCATCGCCCCAGGCTGTCCCAGGTGGCGGCGAAGTCGGCGGCGTCGGTGACGGTGAGCACCTGCAGGCCAGCCACCGTCGCGGGTATCCCGTCGGGCTCGCCGAACACGCCGGCCACGATCGTCGGGTAGCCCGGCGCGAGGGCGCCCACCGGGGCCAGGTCGTCCGGCCGGCCGGAGCCGGTCAGGTAGATCAGCGTGTCGCCGAGCTTGTGCTGGCGCAGCCGCTTGGTGGCGGTGTCCAGCACGTCGTCCGGCGCGCTCGGGTCGGCCTCGGCGAGCCGGTCCAGCATCGGGCGGGTGTCCGCCGGTCCGGCCGCCCGGTGTGCGCCGGTGCCCACCGACCGGTCCCCGCTGGCCAACAGCAGCTCGACGGCGAGGTCGGCCCGGACCCCGGCGACCAGAACCGAGGCGGCCGCCTCGCAGACCGACTCGAAGTCCGGCGAGCCGTCCTCGGTCACGTCCCGGTAGGCGGCCCGCCGGTCGTCGACCAGTACGACGATGCGCGGCAGGCTGGTGTCCAGGTCCTCGCGGACCATCAGCTGCCCGACCCGGGCGCTGGTACGCCAGTGCACCTTGCGCAGCTCGTCGCCGATCACGTACTCGCGCAGGGCATCGAAGGTGATCGTGCCGTGCGGTACCTTGTCCACCCGCCCGTCCAGGCTGCGCGCCACCCCGACCGGTACGGCCATCAGCGGATGGCTCCGCGGGTGTACCCACACCTGCGCGGTATCCCCGTGGGTGCGGGCCGCCTCGAGCAGGCCGAGCGGGTCGCGCCGGATGACCCGCAGCGGCCCGACCACGACCACGCCCCGCCGCTCGGTGGGCACCGGATAGTGCACGGTGGTGTCGCGCCCCGGCCGCAGCCGCAGCAGCGGGACCGGTACCTCGCGCCGGCCCAGCGTGTCGTGCGCGATCAGCGTGGTGGCCCGCAGCCGGCTGGTGTTGCGTACGGTCAGCGTCTGGGCGGACGGCTCGCCCCGGGTCACCCGGTCCGGCTCGACGGTGCGGGTCACCGCCAGGTTCGGGCGCCACCCGACGTAGCCGAGCGCGCCGAGCGCCGCGAGTAACCCGGCCGCGCCGAGCACCACGAGCTCGGGGTAGCCGTACCGGTAGCCGGTGCCCACCAGGGCGGCGCCGGCCAGCACCGTACCGATGCCACGTGCCGTCGGTCGCATCGCTAGGCGGCGGTCGCCGTGGGTACCGGCACCGACTCGACCGCGGACTTCAGTACCTCGGCCGGGGTGGTGCCGCGCAGTTGCGCGTCGGGGGAGAGCAGCAGACGGTGCGCGAAGACCGGCTCGATCAGCGCCTGCATGTCCTCGGGGATCACGTAGTTACGCCCGTCGATGAGTGCGTAGGCGCAGGCGGCCCTGGTCAGCGCGATCACGCCCCGGGGACTGACACCGACCCGGACCTGCGGGTGGGTACGGGTGGCCGCGGCCAGGCGTACCGCGTAGGTGTAGAGCGGATCGGCGATGTAGACCCGCCGGGTCAGGTTGATCGCCTCGGTGATCGTCTTGGTGTCGGTGAGCGGGCTGAGTGAATCCGGGCTACGCCCGACCGCGGCTCCCCGGAGCACCTCGACCTCCACCGCCTCGTCCGGGTATCCCACCGAGAGCTTCATCAGGAACCGGTCCAGCTGTGCCTCGGGCAGCCGGTAGGTGCCGTCCATCTCGACCGGGTTCTGGGTGGCCACCACGAGGAACGGGCGCGGCACCGGATGGCGTATCCCGTCGACCGTGACGAACCGCTCCTCCATCACCTCCAGCAGCGCCGACTGGGTCTTCGGGGAGGCCCGGTTGATCTCGTCGGCGATGACGATGTTGGCGAAGATCGGACCGGCATGGAACTCGAACCCGCCGCTGCCCTGGTTGAAGATGGTCACCCCGGTGACGTCGGAGGGCAGCAGGTCCGGAGTGAACTGGATGCGCCGCCAATGCCCGGCGACCACCGCCGCCATCGACCGGGCCAGCGTGGTCTTACCCACCCCGGGTACGTCCTCGATCAGCAGGTGGCCCTCGGCGAGCAGCGCGGTCAGCGCGTAACGCACCGCCTTCGGCTTGCCGAGCACCACCGACCCGATCGCGGTGGCCAGCCGGTGCGCGAACTCGGCGAACCCGGCCGCCTCGTCCGGGTTGGGTGCCTCGGAACGCGGCGCTGTGGTCAGTTGGGTCACGGAAACGGGAACTCCTTGAGCGTTTGTCGATCTAGCAACCTGGCAGGGCGCGGAAGTTGTCGCCGCCGTCCAGCCTGGTCCATGCCCAGGGGAAGTATTCGGTGCCGTTGCCCGTGAACCTTATCCAGATCGGGGTGTTTTTGGCACCCCACGGTGTCGCGTTGACGTTGCCACCGGAAACCCAGCACTCCGCCCGGAACACCCGGCCGACCGGCAGGGCGCGCACCGCCGTACCGCTCTGGGTGGGCTGGCGGTAGGTCCAGATGCCCGAGCTGCAGTAGCCGCCCACGTTGTTCGGGCAGATCACGATCCCGTTGATCGCCGGGGTGGCCACGCTGCCGTTGAAGCTGGCCGAGCCGGCCTTGTTGGTCGCGGTGACGGTGAAGTTGTAGGTGTTGCCCGGCCACAGCCCGCCGACCTGGCCGCCGTTGCAGCCGATGCCGACGGCACCGCCACCGTTCAGGGAGATCGAACAGGTGGTCGCGCCACCGTGGGTGTTGGTGGTGAACGGCACGTTGATCGCGTTGTAGCCCGCGGCGGTGGCCTGGCCGGCGGTGAGCGTCGGCGGCCCGATGGTGGTCGCGGTGGTGCTGGCCGCCGGGCCGGTCCCGGCCGCGTTGATGGCCTTGACACTCACCGGTACCGGCGCGTTGTCCGGGAAGCCGGCGAGCTGGACCGAGGTCGCGCCGCTGACCGTCTGGGACTGGCTGCCGGCGGTCACCTGGTAGCCGGTGACCGGTCGGCCGTTGTTGGCGGCCGGCTGCCAGGCCACCGAGATGGTGCCCTTGGCGTCCACCGGGACCGGCTGAAGGTTCTTCGGCGCGCCCGGCAGCGTGTAGGGCACCACGGTGTTGGACAGCGGCGACGGCTTGGACGCGCTGCCCTTGTTGTTGATCGCGGTGACGGTGAACGCGTACTGGGTGCCGTAGGTCAGCTGGCCGGCCGGCACCGTGTAGCTGGTACCGGTGGCGCTGTTCAGGGGTGACTGGGCGCCGGCCGACACCTGGGTGATGTCGTAGCGGACCACCGGACGGCCCAGCCCGTTGGCGGCCGGCCAGGTGATGGTCACCGTGCCGTCCTTGTTCTCCTTCGCGGTGACACTCACCGGCGGGTCCGGTACGTCCGACGAGGGCATCACCGGGTTGGCCGCGCGCTTGGGCCCGGCCCCCTTCGCGTTGACCGCGTACACCGTGAACGTGTACTGCTGGCCGTTGGTCAGCCCGGCGATGTCCACGGACCGCTGGTTGGCCCCGACCTCGTGCGGCTTGCCGTCGCCCTCGACGACGTACTTGACGATCGGCGAGCCGTTCGGGTTGGCCGGCGTCCAGGTGAGGTGCACGGTGGCGTTGCCGGCGGTGGCGGACACCTTGCCCGGCGCGCTCGGCGGCCCGACCGTCGGCGGCTTCGGCGGCGCGGGCGGCGGCACCGGTGGCGGGTCGGCGCCGAGGATGTTGTTGGCGTACTTGTCGACCGACTTGACGCGGTGGTGGTTGTCGACCACGCGGGCGCTGGACGAGTTGGGCGCGTTGATGAACAGGTGCTCGCCCCGGATCGACATGTCGAGCTGGCCACCCGCGTTGGGGATGCTGATCGTGTTCACCAGGGTGCCCGAGCTGTCCAGCTCGTAGACGTTACCGCCGCTGTTGTCGGCCACGTAGAACCGGCCGGCGAACGGTACCGCGGGCGACAGGTTGCCGCCGTTGCCCGGCACCGCGAAGTCGACCACATGCGTGCCGTTGACGACGTAGACGTGCCGGCTGTCCACCACGGTCACCGGGATGCTGTCCGTGGTGGAGTGTCCGGGCAGCGTGCCGACGCCGGCCACCGGGACCTTCAGCACGTGCGGCTTGTCGCCCTGCACGGTGGTGAGCGTCCCCGCCGTCGAGTCGAGGACGGCGACTCCGACGTTGAGCATCGAGAGGCTCAGGTCATGGTCCGGGTCGGCGACCGGGATGGTGCGTACCACCGAGGGGTTGACGGCGGCACCGGAGTTCGGGTGCACCGGGGCGGGCTGGATCCCGACGACCGTACCCTCGCTCGGCACGGCCAGCCACAGCGTGCCCGCACCGTCGAAGCTGCCGCCCAGCACGCCCGGCGGGAAGCGCAGCGGCTCACCGACCGGGGTCAGCGCGATCGGGTCGAGCTGGCGCAGCACACCCTGGACCGCGTCGACGATGAAGGCCGCGTCGCCGGAGAGCGCGAGGGTCACACCGAGTCCCGCGGTGGTCTGGGTGGTCGCGGAGATCTGCAGCGTGGCCAGGTCGAGCGAGCTGACCTTGCCGGTGGTCAGGTCCCGGAGCATCAGGTAGCGGTCGCTCTGGCTGACCTGGATCACGTGACCTTGCGCATCGACGACCTTGAACCTAGTGTCGACCTTGCCGGTCTCCCCGTTGACCCGGGCCACCTCGCCCTTGGTCGACGAGAACAGCCACGCGCTGGCGTTGGACGTGGCCAGCGCGTGATCGACCGTACCCAGGCCGAAGAGGGTGATGGCGAGGGCGGCCAACAACCCAATGACGACACCGAAGGTGACCAGGCCACCCCGGCTGCGCGATATTCTCCTCAACCGCGTCAACGCAACAGCCCTACTACTCGGCGATCCTCCCCGAACCGTGCCTGGCTCGCCCCCAAGCCACGGCAATCATAGGGGCAGGCGTGCGCCAGCGGTACCCATGGGATTACCGGACGCTACCGGCCGGGGGACGGTGCGGGGCTGCCGGCACGCTGGGTACAGACCAGATCGGACGGCGCGACGACGTTCGTGCCATACACCGCGATCACGCTGAAGCAGTAGTCCAGCCGGGGATTGAGCCCGACGACCCGGTAGGTCGTCTCGCCGCGGGGGAGCGTGTTGTAGAGCTGCAACTGGCCGCCCGGCTTGCCGACCTCGACGAAGAATGGCACAGTTCCGCCGCTCGGATCAGTCCAGGTCAACGTGACCGAAGCGCCGTCATCGCGTAGGTTTACGTCGGTTGGTGCCGCGCCCGGTGCCGTCGAGCTGCTGGACGGGCTCGCCCCCGGCTTCGCGTTGGTGCCGGTCCGCGGGGAGACCAGGACCACGACGAGCACGACCGCCGCGGCGACCACCGCCGCCAGAGCGACAACCCCGAGAGCGATCATGAGGGTACGGCTCCGGTGTGGCTCCTCCACCGGAGGCCCCGCGGGAAACGGCGGGACCACCACGTCGGGTACGACATCGGGCTGCTGGTACCAGGGCAGCGCGGAGTGCTCCAGGCGTGGCGCGCCGACCTCGGGCTCGCTGACCCGCCCCACCTCGACCGGGAGCTCCTCGACCGGGGGCTCCTCGACCTCGGGCTCCCGAGCGTGGTGACGTCCGGCCGGGCGGTACACCCCCGGCTCCTCCATGACCGGTTCTTCCCGGGTCGTCGGTGCTGGCGGGCTCGCCGGTGCCTCCGGCGGGGACTCCGGCGGGGCGACGATCCCGAGGAAGTCCTGCGCCGCCCGCACGTACGGGTGCTGCGGCCCGAACACCGCCGGCCCGTACCTCGCCACCCGGCTCAGATTGCGCCGTGCCTCATGCCGGTTGCCCAGCTCGTCGGCGATCGCACCCAACTCGGCCGAGATCCCGAGCACCACCGGATCGTCCTCGCTCAGCCGCAGCTGGGCCCCCTCCAGCGCCTCCTCCAGCACCCGCCGCGCTGACGCCAGCTCGCCCAGCTCACGGTGTACCGAGGCGAGCCGCCGCATCGTCTCGATCACGTCCGGATCGTCCGAACCCAACCTGATCGCCGCCACGTCGGCCACCGGCTCGAGCAGGTCACGGGCTGCCGCCAACTGACCCTTGGTACGCAAGGCGTCGGCGTCAGCCCAAGCTGCGCTCAGGTGATGAGGTGCGGACACCCCGTACATGCTGCCCGTCGGAGCTGCTCCCGCGCCACCCGCGTCCGATACCCGTACGCACCCGGTGCCCCCGCCGTGTACAGTGGTGCCCCGTGCGACCCGCCCCGGTGGGCCGGGACATCCGTGTTCCGTGACCTTGCCGCCAGGTAGAGTGGACGCGCAGGTCCGAGTGGCGGAATGGCAGACGCGCTAGCTTGAGGTGCTAGTGCCCGCATAGGGCGTGGGGGTTCAAGTCCCCCCTCGGACACGAACCTTCGTACATGATCGCCGGCGGCGTGGCCTCGGCGATCACTTTGTTTTGGCCGGGTTCGTAGGTGAGGCGCAGTCCCACGCCGGTGTAGATCTTCGCTTTGTCGGCGGGGTCGGCGTCGCGTAGTACTTCGAGGATGTTGCCGAGCGCGGCGACGATACTGCCGATCTCCTCGGCGGTCATCTTGGCGGTGTTGCCGGTGGTGGCGCGGAGTTGGGCTTGGGCGGCGGCGCGGGTGGTGTTGACCTCGGCGGTCCAGCGGGCGATGAGGGTGGGTGGGGAGCCCCGTGTTTTCCGGACAGCTGCTTTGTTGCCTTATTTATGGGAGCCCCGTGTTTTCCGGACAGCTGCTTTGTTGCCTTATTTATGCGGCGAGCTGTCGGTTCAGATACTCGTTACGGACCTCGCGTGGGGTCTTGTAGCCGAGTCCCGAATGGAGACGTTGGGAATTGTATCGTAGCTCGATGTAGCGCGCAACATCCTTCATGGCGTGCTGCCGGGTCGGATACACGGTACGGTGGACTCGCTCAGTTTTCAAGGCCGCGAAGAACGACTCGGCCATGGCATTGTCGTAACAAATTCCAGTGCGGCCGACGGACTGCCGTATGTCCAGACCACGCAGTGTTGCGGCGAACTCGGCGGACGTATAGTTGCTGCCCCGATCGGAGTGGAATATCGCCCCCGGCTTCAGGTCGTGGTTACGGGCAGCCATCGTAATCGCCGCACTGATCAGCGGCGTCTTGTAATTGACATCCATCGCCCACCCGATCACCTCCCTCGTATGACAATCGATCACGGTAGCCAAATACACCCAGCCCTCCCAGGTGGGAATGTAGGTGATATCCCCGACCATTTTCACGCCAGGAGCATCGGCGGTGAAGTCGCGGGCGACCAGGTCCGGGATGGCGCCACCGGCCGGGTCCGCCTCGGTCAGGCTGTGCCGCCAGGGCCGCGGCTGGCAGGGCACCAAGCCCAGCTCACGTACCAGAGCGCGGACCAACTCCACCGAGCAACGCTCGCCCTGGCGAAGCAGCTCGGCGTGCAGCCGTCGATGACCGTAGGTCTCGTCGGAGTCATCGAAGATCACCGTGATGAGCGCTTTGAGGCGCTCCCGCCGCGCGGCGGTCGCTGATTCCGGCCGGCGGCGCCATTCGTAGTATCCCGAACTGGACACGCCCAGCCAGGAGCACATTTTCGTCACCGTGTACTTGCGTACTCCGTCCACGTCGAGGGTGTGTTTCTCCGCGTCGATAAGCTCATACTTGCCGGTTACCGATACTCGCTGGCGAAGAATGCTGCGGCTTTTCCCAGGAACTCCTTCTCCAGCCGCAGCTCCCGGACCTCTTTCTCCAACTCCCGCAGCCGGGCTCGTTCGGACACCGTCAACGGCGGCTCCTCGCCGGCGTGGTTGCGACGGTAGTCGTGAACCCAGTTCCGCAGCGTCTGCTCGTTCACTCCGATTTCCCGCGCGGTCGACGGTATCGCCCGCGATTCCTCAACCACCATCCGAGCAACTTGTTCCTTGTATTCCGGAGTGAATGACCGGCGCTTGTGTGACATGAACGACCTCTCTTCCAAGAAAGAACCTTAGTGGGTTCTGTGTCCGGAAGATCCGTGGCCCCTCA
>WNGE01000255.1_pt1 | contig 68356 bp, 65 predicted proteins | sample 5400651 | NCBI WGS metagenome assembly WNGE01 (sample SAMN13153370, study PRJNA577476) | soil metagenome | isolation source: 60 cm soil or saprolite under grassland replicate 2 | place: USA:California | collected 2016-06-15 | reverse complement strand
GCCTGCCCAGAAGCCTTGCTGGAAGCCGATTTCCCTGTTACCCTGTTTGGGGTTTACTGGAACGGCTAATGATTCCGAGTGTCTGCTGGGCTGTTGACACAGTAGGCTTAGGAATCCAGAGATTTAAATGTCAGGGATATCTGCACGGCTGCCCCGCTCGGTAAATCTTCCCCCACATAATAAATCCCCACAGACACAAAAAAGGAGCAAGTCATGATGCGGTCGAATCGGCTAATCGGGCCCACCTTCGTCGTACTCTGCGTGACCGCCACACTGTGCGCGCAGAATCGCTCAACCCGGCAGATCACAGTAGCGGGAGTCACCAACTTATCGGCTCAGCCCGGATCGGCGCCAGCGGAGGTGGGAAATGAGGTCTTCATCGGGCCAGAAGTAGATGAGCAATTTACCAAGCCGCAGATCACAGGAGCGATCTCGCCGTCGCGTGTGTCTTCGGCGCATGTGCCCACGCCGCGCGGGAGTGCTTTCGCCACTACCACGGGAGACGTATTTACCGGCTTCAACGCGCTGTCGCATCGCGACCAGCGGCTCTCCAACAACGGCAACCAGTTCAGCCTTGAGCCCCCAGACCAAGGACTCGCGGTGGGCAATGGCTTTGTGGTAGAGGCGGTGAACGACGCCGTGCGGGTGTTCAACTACGCGGGAACGGCTCTGACCCCAACGGCCGCTTTGAGTAGTTTCCTCGGCCTGCCGCCGGAGATCGATCGCACCAAAACACCGGTCGTCTTCGGGCCCGAGCCCACCGACCCCCGGGTGTACTACGACGCGCCCACGCAGCGATTCTTCCTGACCGCATTGGTGCTCAGCCAAAAGTCAGACACCGGTGCGCTGATCACGCCGGTTAATGTTTATATTGCGGTGAGCCAGACCAACGATCCCACGGGCAACTGGACAATCCTGACCCTGGATGTGACCAACGATGGCGGCCCTTTTGCGGCGTGTCCGTGCTTTGGGGATCAACCGCTGATCGGCGCGGATGCGAACGGCTTCTACGTCAGCACCAACGGGTTCTCGCTGTCCACCTTCAGTTTCAGCGGGGCGAACATCTATGCCTTCTCCAAGACGGCGCTGGAAGCGGCGAGTGCGGGCGCGATTACTGGGGTCCGGTTCAGCAATTTGACGGAAGCGGGCTTGCCGTTCGCCTTCTCGATTCAGCCGGCGACGGTGCCGCCTGGCGGTAGTTTCGCCACCAACACGGAGTACTTCCTCAGCGCGCTGGATTTCACCAACACGGTGGATAACCGCCTGGTGGTCTGGGCGCTGACCGGCACCGACACGCTGGATACTGCGTCGCCAACCTTGTCGCTGGTCAACGCAGTGGTGGACACGCAATCCTATGGCGCTCCGCCACAGGCGCAGCAAAAACCCGGGCCCTTTCTGCTGGGCACGTTGCTGAAGGACCATGAGGAGCTGGTCTCTGCAAATGATGATCGCATGCAACAGGTCGTTTTTGCCGGTGGCAAGCTGTGGACGGCGCTGAGCACCTCGGCGAAAACGCAAAATGGCCCGGTGCGCACGGCGGCGGCCTGGTTCATCCTGTCGCCTGCCGTCAGTGGAGGAGCGGTATCGGCCTCAGTAGTCAACCAGGGCTATATCGCGATCAACGATCCCAGTCAGCAAAGCCTGCTGTTTCCGTCGGTGGCGGTCAACAGCAGCGGCAAAGGCGTGGTGGCGTTCAGCGTGGTTGGACTGGACTTCTTCCCCAGCGCAGGGTATGCGCCCATTGACGTGAACGGCACCGGTGCAATCCGGATTTCGGGCGCGGGTGCATTGCCGGACGACGGCTTCAGCGGGTACGCGCAATTCGGCGCCAGCAACCGCGTTGGACGCTGGGGCGACTACTCCGCCGCAGTTTCCGATGAGAACGGCGCCATCTGGATGGGCAACGAGTACATCCCGAATGCACTGCGAACGGTGAATGCGAACTGGGGCACGTTCATCGGTAGCTTCATTCCGCAGTAGTGGAAGTAAATTGCGTAAGAGCAGGGGCCAAAGAGCCCCTGCTTTTTTGGCCGGTCATACTCGCGGGAAGTTTGCGACGGCACGCGTAGTACATTTATCGAGCGGGATTCTCTCCGTCCGCCTCTGCAAAGCGGTGGAACGGCCATGACGCTCGCATTAAACCTGACTGCGTGAAATCAGGTCAGGAAGAGATTACTACTTTGTCCTTCCGCCTTCGGTCTTCAGTTTGTCGCTTGCTGCGGCCTGAGCAGCGGCCAATCGCGCGGTTAGCACCCTGAACGGCGAGCAGGAGACGTAGTTCAGTCCAACCTGATGGCAGAACTCCACTGAGGAAGGCTCTCCGCCGTGCTCGCCGCAGATTCCGACTTTGAGGTTAGAACGAGTTTTGCGCCCGCGCTCAGTCGCCATTTTGACCAGCTGACCGACACCTTCGCGATCAAGCACTGCAAATGGATCTTGCTTCAGAATACCCTCGGCGATGTACGTGGGCAGTATCTTGTTCACATCGTCTCGAGAGAAGCCGAATGTCGTCTGCGTGAGGTCATTGGTGCCGAAGGAAAAGAACTCCGCCTCTTTGGCGATCTCGTCAGCTACGAGCGCCGCGCGCGGCAACTCGATCATCGTACCGACCAGGTATTCCACCTTGGTTTCCTTTTCTTTGAACACCTCGTCTGCTACGCGTCGCACGATGGCTGCCTGGTTCGCCATTTCTTTCAGCGTCGCCGTCAGCGGAATCATGACCTCCGGATAAACTTTCACCCCATCCTTCGATACAGCCACCGCGGCCTCGAAGATCGCACGCGCTTGCATTTCCGTGATTTCTGGATACGTGATACCCAAGCGGCAACCGCGATGTCCGAGCATCGGGTTGAATTCATGAAGTTCTTCCACCCTGCGCAACAAAGTGGGCAGTACTTTCTTTAGGTCGTTGGCTCCCTTTGCGCCGAACCGGCCGTATCTTTCGACCAGAGATTTCTTCTCCTTCGTGTCTGCGTAAGGAAGGATAGCGATATCCACCATCAGTTCCTCGCGGCGCGGCAGGAATTCGTGCAGTGGAGGATCGAGTGTCCGAATGGTGACTGCGAAACCGTCCATGGCGCGGAATACGCCGATAAAATCCGAGCGCTGCATGGGCAGCAACTTTTTCAGAGCGGCCCGACGGTCTTTCTCATTGTTCGCCAGGATCATTGCCTGCATGTGTGGAATTCTGTCCTCGGCGAAGAACATGTGCTCAGTACGGCACAGGCCAATGCCTTCTGCGCCAAATGCGCGCGCCTGAATCGCATCGCGAGGAATGTCAGCGTTGGCGCGAACTCGGAGCGTGCGGAAGGGTTCCGCCCAACCCATAAACTTCAACAGCTCGGGATCGTCAGCTTTGGGGGGAATAGTGTTGAGTTTGCCTTTGATGACTCGGCCAGTCGTTCCATCCAGTGAAATCCAGTCGCCTGCCTTGAAGACCTGCCCTTTCGCGTGCATTTCACGTTTCTTCTCATCGACGTGGATGTCACCGGCGCCGGCTACGCAGCATTTACCCATACCCCGCGTGACTACCGCTGCGTGACTGGTCATTCCTCCGCGGGAAGTTAAAATGCCCGCAGCGACTTCCATGCCGTGAATGTCTTCCGGGGTGGTTTCCGCGCGAACCAGGATCACGGGGTTCTTGGTCGCGCCATGACCAGCCTTCTCAACAGCTTCGTCTGCAGTAAACACAATCTGCCCGACAGCCGCACCAGGCGATGCCGGAAGTCCAGTCGCCAGCACTTCAACTTTTGCGTTCTTTTCATCCAGTCTCGGGACCAGAAAGTCGTAAAGCTGATTCGGCTCCACTCGGAAGATCGCTTCTTCCTTGGTGATCAGTCCCTCTTCCACCATCTGCAACGCTACCCGCACGGCCGCGATTCCCGTACGCTTTCCGTTGCGCGTTTGCAGCATGTAGAGCTTGCCATCCTGGATGGTGAACTCGAAATCCTGCATGTCCCGGTAATGCTTTTCGAGACGGGTCGTGATCTCCCGGAGCTGGTTATAGACATCGGGCATCACCTTCTCCAGTTCGAGAATGTGGACCGGAGTGCGAATGCCGGCGACTACGTCCTCGCCTTGCGCATTCATCAAAAACTCGCCATAAAATTCTTTGGTGCCAATCGCAGGATTCCGCGTGAATCCCACGCCCGTGCCGCTGGTGTCACCGAGATTGCCGAAGACCATGGCCTGCACATTTACCGCTGTGCCCAGCATGTCGTCAATATTGTTAATTCGACGGTAATGCTTGGCGCGATCGTTCTGCCAGGAGCGGAACACCGCGTCGCGGGCCATCATGAGCTGAGCATGCGGGTCCTGCGGGAAATCGTGCTTGGTGTGCTTTTTGACGACCTTCTTATATTCCGCGATGACTTCTTTCAGTGCCTTCGCGTCCAGGTCGGTATCGAGTTTCGCTTTCTTCTGCTTCTTCTTGGCGTCGAACACTTCTTCAAAGGCGTGCTTCTCGATGTCGAGCACAACGCTGCCAAACATCTGAATCAAGCGCCTGTAGGAGTCATACGCAAATCGCGGATTGTTGCTGAGTTTCGCCAGCGATTCCACGCTCTGATCATTCAGGCCGAGGTTGAGAATGGTATCCATCATGCCAGGCATTGAGAATTTCGCGCCAGAGCGAACGCTGACCAGCAGTGGGTTCTCGCCTTTGCCGAGTTGCTGCCCTTGCAATTTTTCCAGCCGGCGCAAAGCATCTTCCATCTGGCGATCCACGTCCGCAGAGACGCCACCCTTCCGCATGTACTCGCGACAAGCCTCGGTCTGAATGGTGAATCCCGGAGGCACGGGCAATCCGGCGTTGGTCATCTCGGCAAGTCCAGCGCCTTTGCCGCCGAGCTCGTCCTTCATTTTTCCGTGGCCGTCAGCTTTACCGTCTCCGAAAAAGTAAACGTACTTGGTCGCGGTTTTCGGTGTGGCCTTACTGATTTCTTGAATCTCAGTTTCTGGAAGCGTTGATGTCGCCATATGAGTGCTCTTCCTTTTCTATGTACGAGATTTCACTCAACGATCTATTTTAAGCGGTGTCATTCTGAGGAGCGAATGCGATCAAGGAAGCTGCCGTTCCCCAGCTTAGGAATGACTGAACCCTGTGCCGTCCCTATTGGACTCGATCATGCTCTTGCTGACCCAGCGCTTACGCCCTGGGCTAACCTATGCCGCTCCTCCGGAGCTGGGCTTGCCTTCGGTCACAATCTCAGAAAAATCCGCGATCGTTGAAAACTCTTTCAACAAGGACTGAAGAAGTGCGAGACGATTGGCACGCAGCTGGTCGTCCTCGACCATCACCATTACTTTATCGAAAAATGCGTCCACTGCGGGGCGAATCCGGGAAATTTCGGCAAGGGCGTGGGAATAATCATGAGCCCGCCGAAAGGTGTTTACGGTGTGCGCAACTTCGGGAATCTGTGCCGCAAGACTCTTCTCCGGTTCCTCCCGGAACCCACTCGGATCGACCACCGAACCAATCCGTTTCCCGGTTTCATCGGCTTGGCGCAAGATGTTCTTGATGCGCTTGAATGCCACGGAAATGGATTTGAAATCGGTTGAGCCGCGTACTTGTGAAACCGCTTCGGCGCGCGCGACCACATCCACGACATCGTCTGCACCTGCGGCCAAAACCGCGTTGACAATGTCATACTTGTATCCGAGCTGATCGCGCAAATAAAACTCCAGCCGCTCGCGGAAGAATGCGCGAATCGAATCTTCGTATTTGGCCTCGCGCGAAAATTTCTTTTCTGCCGCAGAGTCCTTGTAGGTTTCGCGGGCGAACTGGAATAGTTGCGCGATACCAATCGGCAGCTTGTGCTCAGCAATGGTCCTCACAATGCCATTCGCCTGGCGGCGCAGGGCAAACGGATCTTTCGATCCCGTCGGGTGCAGGCCTAAAGCGAACATACCAGCGATGGTTTCAGCTTTATCGGAAATCGAAAGCACCGCGCCTTCAACCGTAATCGGCACTGAATCTTCCGCGGATTCTGGCCTGTACTGATCGTAGATGGTCTGGGCGATCAGCTGCCGCGTGGCATCAGGCATGCCACGGTCCAATGCCTGCACGCGAGCATAAAGTCCGCCGACAATTCCCTGGAGCTCGGTAAATTCTTTCACCAATTCTGTCGTGAGATCGGTCTTTGCGAGACAGGCTGCCTTATGCACGACGCCCGGCCGGACTTTTAGTCCATCCTGTCGAATGTTCTGGCAAAGCCAACTGCACAATCGCTGCACGCGCAGCGTCTTCTGGTAATAGTTGCCAAGATCTTTCTGGAAGGTGACGTCCTTCAGCCATGAAATGCGCTCGCGCAACGGATGCTTTTGGTCGGTCTGCCAGAAAAACCGGGCGTCATTAAAGCGGGCGCGCAGCACGCGCTCGTTGCCATGACGAATCAATCCTTGGGGATCGGCGTCGGTGTTCAGCACCGCCAAAAAGTGCGGCAGTAATTTGCCATTGCGGTCTTCAACCGCAAAATACTTTTGATGGTCGCGCATCACCGTGACCAGCACTTCTTCAGGCAATTCCAGAAACTCTCGATCAAAGCTACCCAAAACAACCGATGGCCACTCGGTTAGATTGACGACTATGTCCAGCAGAGTCTTGTCTTCGCGCCAGCGCGCGCCCGAGATGGCGCGAGTCGCAGCGTCAAGCGCCTTGCGAATCTGTTGCTCACGCTCCGACCGACCTAGGACCTTCGCCCGCCGAAGAGTTTCGACATAAGAATCCCCGGCACCGGGAATCGGTACGCTTCCGGGCGACAGAATCCGGTGTCCGCGCGACTGATTATTGGCTCGAATTCCAGCAAACTCCAGCGGAACAACTTGATCATCCAGCATCGCGACCAGCCAACGTACTGGACGGACGAAGCGTTCGCTGGTTTTGCTCCAGTACATGTTTTTCGGCCAATTGATCGAAGCGATCTCTTTGGGAAGGGACTCGCCCAGAATTTCTGCCGCCGTGCGGCCCTTTTTGGTGATTTTGGCGGAAAGATATTCTCCCTTTGAAGTCGTTATCGTTTCAAGACGTCCGACTTCAATACCGGCTTTCTTTGCAAAGGCATGTGCAGCCGGGGTAGGTTGACCATCTTTGAATGCCACATTCACGGAAGGACCAGTGACCTGCTCGGTGACATCCGGCTGCGCCGCAGGTATTCCGGGCGCGACGACCGCCAATCGTCGGGGAGTGTCAACATAGCTCATTGCGCCCGCCGCGGATAGGCGCTCGCGATTCAGCAACTCCACTAGGCGCCGTTGCAATTCCTCCTGTGCGGTGGCAATCATCCGCGCTGGAATCTCTTCGCAGCCAACTTCAAGTAAGAAATCTGGCATTGGTCCTTTGATCTTCCCGGTACTGCTCAAGAGCATTCAACCACCAAGGGCACAAAGGTTCACGAAGGAATTCCTTAGTGCTCCTTCGTGTCCTTTGCGGTTCTAGCTCTCATCCTCCGACTGGCAACGGTTCACTCTTCGCATCAGACTTCGTCTGCAACGCAGGTTCTGGCTCTTCGACAGAGGCCGCTTCGTTTTCCGTCTGTTGATCCACCCACGCTTTGGCAATCCCCACAGCCAATGCCCGCACCCGAGCAATCACTCCTACGCGCTCGGTCACGGAAATCGCTCCGCGCGCATCGAGAATGTTGAAGAGATGTGAGCACTTGAGACAAAGCTCGTACCCTCCGAGCAGCGGGAACCGTTTTTTCTCGGTCGCGGTTCCCTTTCTTCTGCTCAATTCGGAATATTGGTCGAGCAAACCTTTGCACTCTGCTTCGTACAAGTCAAAATGTTTCCAGGCACTCGCGACGTCGGCCATCTCGAAGTTGTAAACCGAGAGTTGCAACTCATCCGCCAGCCGCACGTCGCCATAAGTTATTACGAGACCGCTTTCTGGTTCACGCGCCCACACGATGTCATAGATGGAATCCACATCCTGCAGAAAGGCAGCAATCCGTTCCAGTCCGTAGGTCAATTCCGCCGAGATGGGAAATAAATCTACTCCGCCACATTGCTGGAAATAGGTGAACTGCGTTATCTCCAGGCCGTCGAGCATGACCTGCCAGCCGATGCCCCAAGCGCCCAGCGTTGGCGCCTCCCAGTTGTCCTCTTCGAACTTGATATCGTGCTGCCGCAGGTCAACTCCCATGGCGCCCAGCGATTCCAGGTAAAGTTCCTGCACATTCTCCGGCGGAGGCTTCAGGATGACCTGCAATTGGGTATGCTTGTAAAGCCGGTTGGGATTCTCACCATACCGCCCATCCGCGGGTCGCCGCGACGGCTGCACGTACGCAACTTTGTACGGCTTCGGCCCCAGCACTCGCAGAAAAGTCTCTGGAGCCATGGTCCCCGCACCCACTTCGATGTCATACGGCTGCTGCAACACACATCCGCGCTCTGCCCAGAAGGTTTGCAGGCGTAGGATGAGCTCCTGGAACGTCGGCGGGTTGGGAGTAGAAGGATTCATGAATGAGAACTGCCAGCTCCTGGCTGCTAGCTCCTAGCCGACTCGAACCTTTCGCTGGAAACCCGCCGCGAAGAGCAAGAAGCTGCCTACAGTGCCATAGGACGGTGCAGGTTAATCAACGATTGTAACGGAAGGAGATGGCCGACGTCAGCTCTGAGCCGCCAGCCTCAATCGCGCAATGATTATCCGCAGCGCTCATGTACCTTATGTGGTACACTGAGCCGGTGGCCAAAAAGCAGTCGCCGCAGAAAGTCCCTCTGGTCTTCTTCCGCACGAGCGCCGGTACCGAGCCGGTGCGCGACTGACTCAAAGGATTGGACGAGCCAGAGCGTCATGCGATCGGAAGAGACCTGTTGCGGACGCAGTGGCGTTGGCCGGTTGGCATGCCGCTGTGCCGTCCAATGGGAAAAGGTCTGTGGGAAGCGAACCGGTTTGCCAGGAAATCGCGCGGCGCGCGTGTTGATTTGCTTTTACCGGAACCACTTGGTAGCCCTGCACGGGTTTATTAAGAAAACGCGAGGTACGCCGGACGATGATTTAGCACTGTCCCACAAACGCCAGAAGGAGTTGGAGCGATGAGCAAGAGACATCTGGGATCGAGTATCGACGACTTCCTGAGGAAAGAAAACATCTTCGAGGAAGGGCAGGCACAAGCGATCAAGGAAGTTGTGGCCTGGCAGCTCGCCCAAGCCATGAAGAAGAAAAAGATTTCTAAAGCGCGCCTTGCCGCGTTGCTCAAGACCAGTCGCTCACAAGTGGATCGCATTCTCGATCCGAGGCGAGATATAACACTGTCGAGCCTGCAACGAGCGGCGGCGTTGGTCGGCCACCGGGTGATGATTGAGTTGGTTTGACTTCTTAATATTCCCGTTTCCAGGCCACACCCATCCTCCGGAGATTTATTGGAAAGAGAATCCAACCCGAGAAACTGAAAGCGCCCGCCCGTTTAGTCCAGAGTTTAACCCCTGCTATTCCTTGAGCCTTTCCAGCATCCCCCTTGTCACCAGTTTCTTCTCAATATGCCGCTCAAGAGTTTGCAACAGGAATTTCCTCAAGTCCACAGCTGATTTCTGTCCACCAGAAGGACCTACTGTCGACAACGGCACACGCAGCATCTGTGCCGCAAGCTTGCGCGACTCCGCTGACATTTCCGACGAAGCCAGGCGTTTGTGCTCGGGGCACAAAAGGCCGTCGGTGAGAGCATGAAAAAACGCCCGGCTGCCGTTCAAGCCGCGTCCGCAGGCAAGGCATTCAGAGAGCTCCGGCAGATATCCCATCAGGCGGGCCATCCACAGGTCGAAATACGTAATTGGCATCCAGAGTTCTTTACTTCTTAGCTGCGACAGTACAGAAAGCGCCAGACGAAAAACGGCGTCGTTGGCCTCGCGGTCGGGGAGCAATTCGTCCAGCAACTCAGCAACGTGGCCTAGCGCGACAGCCCGCGGATAGCTGACTTCAGAGGTTAGGGGCGAATCCAGCACTTCGCAGGAATCGAGCCGCGCCAATTCCTGCCGCTCACGGTCCTCGTACGCCACCTTGATATAAGTGAGTGGCTCCAACGCGCCGCCGAAGCGGCGCCGTGATTTCTTCGCCGCGCGAGCCACCCCTCGAACTTTTCCTTCGAGCCGCGTGAAAAGCGTTACCAACAGGTCGGACTCACGAAACGGATACGTGCGCAGTACGATCGCTTCCGATTCCTTCAGCGGCATGAAAGGAGGATAGCGGAAGCGGCTATCAGCCGTCAGCTTTCAGCTCTCGGCTAACAATCGGAAAGTTCCTCTGAAAAGAGCTGAATCGTATTCCGACGTGCCCATACGGCGAGATAAGAAGACTCGCGCCCTTGTCAGGAGAACAGCAGGTTCCTCGTTGTCTCGCAGCTCGACAACTCGGAATGGCAAGATGAGGGGATTTTCTTGACGGCTGAGAGCTGATGGCTGAACGCCCGACAGCTATCTTCCAAAATACTTCGCGTTCCTCTCGGCGTAGCTCTTCCACTTTTCTGGCAGATCATCCAAAGCAAAGATGGCCGACACGGGACAGACGGGGACGCAGGCGCCGCAATCGATGCATTCAACCGGGTCAATATAGAGCATTTCTTCTGTGGCGAACTTCGGATCTTCTTTCTTGGGATGAATGCAATCTACCGGGCAGGCGTCCACGCATGCGTGGTCTTTGGTGCCGATGCACGGTTCTGCTATGACATAGGCCATGAGTATGTGTCTCCTAAACTTCCGTTCAACTGTTCGGAACAGGTTCATTTTAGCAAGAATTGAGCGGCGCGGCATAGCGCGCGTGTCGGCTGGTGGAGGATTCAGGCCGAGACCAATTCGCGCTGCTGGCTCGGCTCGTATTCGACTATGTACCCGGCCACCGCGCTGGCGGCCACCGTTAGCGGGCTTGCCAAGTACATCTGTCCCGGACCGCTGCGGCCAGGAAAGTTGCGGTTCTGGGCGCTGATGACGACTTGATCTGGCCTCGTGGTTACGCCAGGGCCGGCGTTGATGCAAGCACCGCAACTCGGCTCAATCATGTGTGCCCCGGCCTTCTCAAAAACTTCCAAGTACCTTTTTCTTATGCAGTATTCCCGCGTCTCCTGTGAACCGAACTGGATGTAGAACTGGACTGAATCGGCGACGCGTTTCCCTTGTCGAAGCGCATCAGCCAGCACACGCGCATACATGTCCATGTCTTCATTCTTGCCGGCGGTGCAGGTTCCACCGTAGGCGAGTTCGATGGGAATGGGAGTGTTCAGCTCACGTATGAACTTGCCGTTGCCAGGATCGCCAGGGGTGGCAATCATGGGTGTAATCTCGCTGGCATCTAGTTCGATGATGTGGGCATACTGCGCATCGGGATCGCTGCTCAGACCTTCAACCATTCGTTCTGCATGTTTGCGATTCATACCACGGCGCTCGACTAGGAATTCCACGGCTTTTTGATCGGGTGCGACGATTCCGGTGAAGCCTCCAATTTCGGCCGCCATGTTGGTCATGGTGGCGCGTTCGTCCACGCTAAGTTGTTCTATCGCTTCGCCGGAGTACTCGATCACCTTGGCGAGCGCTTTGCCGCTGCGAACGTAATCGAGAGAGAGGATCTTCAGGATGAAATCTTTCGCGGCGACATTCGGATGCTTCTTGCCTCGAACAACGATCTTCACCGACTCCGGTACGCGCACCCGCACGTCCTTGGTGATCCAGGAATTGAAAACGTCGGTGGTGCCAATACCAAAAGCTACGCAGCCAATCGCGCCCGAGTGAGGAGTATGGGAGTCGGAGCCGACGATCAACTGCCCAGGCAGTGCATAACTTTCCAGCACAACCGAATGGCAAATGCCTTCCGAACCTTTACGATCCGTCAATTCGCCGTGCAGCCGGATTCCCTTGCGTGATGCAAAGTCCCCTTGCTTCAACTTTAGTTGAGTGGCGAGATCCAGCAAGCCCATCTTGCGCTTCTGTTCGGACAGCACCTCGTCCAGGAAAGTCAGATGGTCACGAAAACAGAGGACAGAGTCGGGATCATTCACCGGAGCATCTTTGCCGACCAACTGGTCGAAAAAGATAGCAGCCATGGGGGTGACGTACTCGTGGCTGAAACGCAGGTCGGTACGGGCAAAACCAGCATCGCCAGGTTTGACGGCTTCGACGCCGATTTGAGACTCCGAGCTAAGCTCGGATAGACGGGCGGGGGCGCCCGTCCCCACACTTGATCGAATCATGTGACTCGCAAAGATCTTTTCTGCCAAAGTCATTGCCCGTGTGGCGCGGGCGCCCTCGCCCGCGTTTTCAATCCGAGGCAATGACACTTTCCCTTGCAAACGCGCAACGTTGAATTGGAAGAGTCCGCCGTATTCGATAATTTGCCGTGTGATCTCATCTTCGCCGGCCGTAAATTCCGCTAAGGACATTTCGGCGCCTGCCCGAATCCGATCAATCAACGAGAAATCGGTAGAAGTCAGCACACCCAGATTCTGGCAATTCTGCTTGTAAATCCGCTCAACATTCTCGGCGATCACAAGCTTGATGCCGGCGCAAAGTTCGGCGTAAGGGGATTGCTCGCGGCTCGATCCTTTGCCGCGGCGCTTGCCGCTCACGGCTGCAACGAAACCTCCGCGTTTCACGTCTCCGCGTTGAATTGGAACGTCATTGCCACACTTCAGGCCGGTGTAAGGAAATTCACCGAGAGTTTCGTCGAAGAAAAAACAGATGTGCGCGGGAGTGATCTCGTCGGTGGAAATATCGTCGCGCAGCTTGGGATTGTTCTGCGGATTTTTCGTATCCCAGGGAAGGTCTTCTCCTGCAAGCTGACGCTTGATCAGCTCCGGGTCTTCAGTAAAAAACAGAATTCGCCCCTGAAGCCGTACGGTCTCCGGCAGCTTGGCAATTTTCCTGTCCAGCAGGGCTTGAATCACTGAATCCGCCTCACCAGTCCGGTCATCCTCTATTTTACGCCGGAGAACGGTGGTCAGTGAGCAGTGGCTGGTGGTCAGTCACCGTTAAGGGTGATTTTACTGACCACTAACAACCCATCCTAGCCACGCTTTCCGCGGGGAGAACCGAACATTCTTTGGTGTATTCGGGGTTTTCAGAAGAACCAGTCGACACACGCGTTCAAGTCGTTAACGAAATAGCTGTCAGCCGTCAGCTACCAGCTGGGGCCACTGTTTGCGAGCGAACGGTTTAGCTGACGGCTGAGAACTGACGGCTGACTGCTCTAATGATGTCCGTGCTTGCGGTCGTATTTTTCGCCTGCAGGAATCGCTATTGCCAGCCTGTTTTCTTTCGGGGCCAGGGGACAAGTTGCATAGGGAGTCACCGCGCAGGGCGGACTGTAAGCGCGATTGAAGTCTAGGACGACCTTCCCGTCCGCTACCGCATCCGTCTCAAGGAATCTGCCGCCAGGATATGTCTCAGTCTTGCTGGTCAGATCGCTGATCACGAAACTCAAGCCTTGCTTGGGATCGCCGCTATGGGCGGTAAGCGTAAGCTCCTGACCATTGAGTTTGAAGTGGACTTCGCCGACAATCGCAGTAGGAGTGACATCGCCCAAGACGTTGGGTATGTCCACGGTTCGTTTCCCGTCGGAAGGAACAAACGTTCCACTCACACGATAATTCATGTCGAGCGGGAAAAAGGCAGGGCCAGAGTAATTGTGCGCGGCTTGGCTCTCCAGATCCTTGACTCGAATTCCAAGACGCTCTCCGCGCTTGATCACGTGCATGCGAAGGCTGCCGAGTTCGATCCGAGTTGCACTGCCGCTCACGTCGGTTTGCAGCTTTGCCTTCGTTTCGGATTTCCCGTCAATTTTTGCATCGCTTCCGGACCGAAGTTCAACCGAAATCTCATCTCCTTGCAGTTGAAAAACTCCCGCGTGCGCGGGTCCGGACGGAAGCACGACCGCATTGTCATTTGCACTTCCGAAGGTATTCGCGCCTGGCTTCAGCCAGAACAGTCCTGCGAGCGGCAGCCAGTTCTGTTTGAGGTCGTCCACTAGTTCGGCTTTCCATTTTTCGAATGATTGGAGATAGGCCGCGTCGGGTGGCTGGATAGCAGCAGCAAGCGAAACAAAAATGGCGAGAGATACAGCTAAGATTCCAGGTCGTCTCATAGTCTGCAACAGGGATCGATAACTAAGTTTTTTTCGCATACTCCCTCGGATCGGGTAACGGCTCTAGCCCACGGCCAGCAAAAACCTGCTCAAATTCATGCAGCAACGCTTCGTGAATCAATCCATTGGTAGCTACAGTCTCGCGGCTGTTCAACTGAAACGGCCCATCGTGAAAGTCCGTCACTCGACCGCCGGCTTCTTCGACGATCAGCACTCCGGCCGCTGTATCCCAGGGATTTAAATTGAATTCCCAGAACCCATCGAAGCGGCCACACGCGACCGAGCACAAGTCCAGGGCCGCCGAACCCGCTCGGCGCACCCCGTGGGTTCTTAGCGTGATCTGATGATAAAAGTGAATATTGGGATTCTTGTGGCGCTTATGGCTGGGAAAGCCGGTACCCAAAAGAGATTCCACCAGGTTTGCGGTCTTCGATACGCGAATCGGCCGCTCGTTCAAGTACGCTCCCTGGCCACTCTCTGCGGCGAATAATTCATCGCGGGTCGGGTCATAGCAAAGGCCGGCGATTGTTTCATCCCTATGCTGAAGAGCCATGGAAACACAGAACACAGGAAATCCGTGGGCGAAATTCGTGGTGCCGTCGAGCGGGTCCACGTACCAGCGGTATTCGCTGCCGGTATCACGAAGGCCTTCTTCCTCGCCCAAAACGTCGTGACCAGGCCATTGGCTGCGAATCCGCTCCCGGATCAGCGTCTCGGATTTCCGGTCGGCGGCTGTGACCAGGTCGGCTTCGCCTTTGTACTCGATCTTGATGTTCTGGTCGAAGTACTGCATCAGCAGCGCGCCCGCTTCGCGCGCGATGGACGCCATGGCGGGCAAATAGTGGAAATTGGGTTTCTGTTCGGTCAAGTGGTTCAGTTTCGCAGATAGTCATTGTCAATTGCAAAGTTCGGAAGCAGGAATGTGACGCCGCGTTTTTCCTTGCGAGCGAATCTTAATATTTTCGCTAGTGCGCATTAAAGCTAAAAGAGAAATGTAGTTCGAGCACCGTTCTATTCGGGTGTGGGTGGGACTGGCCATCATTCCGACGCCCTCTAAAGCCGAGGGTTTCCCGTCACTCTAAAGCGGAGGGTGCCCCGTCCTTGTCTCGCGTTTTTGCGAGACAGGGCGGGGACTTTGACTTTTGACGTGGGATGAAACGAATAGAGATGTCAAAATCCCCACCCTCCCGCAAAGAACGCGGGAAGGATGGGGGCACCCCGGGCACCCAATCCTCGCTTGACAACCTCCCTATCCGGTAGCAGAATTCTCGTAGGCGAATAAAAAGCGAAAAACTCTGGTTCGCGACCGGGCAGTACCAGCCCAGATCTTTCTGCCTCGAGGTCTCGATGTCCACTCTTCCGTTGAACACTAACCCTTCGCCGTTTTTGCCAGCGGGGTTCGAGGGGAAGAAAGCCGCCATTTTTAAACACATTACCCGCTCTGAGCGCCTGGTTGCCGTGCGGCCCGCATCGCGATTGGAAGTTCGGCCGAGGCCAGAGATGCTCTCGACCGGCATCGCGGAATTAAACGCAATCGCTGGAGGCATCCCACGCGGTTGTTTGACCGAGATTTGCGGCTCGGCTTCATCGGGAAAAACCACCGTGCTGCTGGCTACGATTGCAGACGCCACGCAAAAAGAAGAAGCCTGTGTCCTTATTGATGCCAGTGACAGCTTTGACCCGATTTCAGGAGCAGCGGCCGGCATGGATTTCAGTAAGTTGCTCTGGATACGTTGCGGAAAATCTTTGTCGTCGGCCATCGGTCTTCAGTCGTCGGCCTATCTCAACAATCCGGCTTTTCCGAATGGAGCTGACGACCGACGAACGCTGACCGATGACTTACAACTCGCTAGTCAAAAGCTCCATAGAAATAGCGAAAACCGACTCGATCAGGTCTTAAAGGTAACCGACCTCATCCTGCAAAGCGGCGGCTTTGGACTGGTTGCGCTCGATCTCGCCGGAATTCCTGAAAAATTCGTCCGCCGCATTCCCCTGGCGTCCTGGTTCCGTTTTCAGCGCACGGTCGAGCACTCAAGAACTGCGCTGTTGGTGGTAAGTGAATTTCCCTGCGCACAAACTTGCGCTGCGCTGGCCATGAAACTTTCCAATAAGCGATCAGTCGTCAGCCATCAGCTATCAGGAAAGCCAACGCATGCAGAAATCGTGGAAGGAATGCAAGTAGAAACAGAAATTCTTCGCACACGACTGGAACACAAACCGATGCAATCCATAACCGCGGTATTTAAAACACAAGCGGTACGCACAGGATGAGTAGAGTTCGGCGTTGGGTTTAGGCCAATGACCAACGACCGACGACCGACGACAGCTTCCATGCCTTTCGGCTGCATCTTCGTTCCCGATTTTCCCGTGGAGGCAATCCTGCGCGCCGAACCCGAGCTCCGCCCGCAAGCCGTGGCCGTTCTCGAAGGCAAACCGCCGTTGCAAAAAATTGTTTCAGTAAATGAAACCGCCCGCGCTGCAGGAGTTTCCCCGGACGTGACGAAATTGCAAGTCGAAGGTTGCGCGGAAATTTCCTTGCGAGAACGATCTGAATTTCAAGAATCCGCTGCTCACCAGGCCTTGCTCGATTGCGCTCAGTCCTTTTCGCCGCGAGTAGAAGATGTCGCGCCGGATACCGTGCTGCTCGATTTGTCGGGACTAGGTTCAATTTTCGGACCTTTACCAAAAATTGCGCGGAAGATTTCCCGCCGCGCTTCAGAGATGGGCCTCGAAACGAACGTAGCTGTCGCGCACACGCTCGATGCCGCTCTGCTCGCCGCCCGCGGGTTCATCGGAGTAACCGTGGTCCCCGAGGGGAAAGAATCCGAAGTGTTAGGTAGCCTACCGATCGAAGTGTTATTTGCAGACGAGTGCAATTCTAATTCTGGAGAAGCGGCGGAATTTCAAGAAACTTTCAGGCGCTGGGGAATCAGAAAATTTCGCGACCTGGCTGCCCTGCCTGGAGTTGCTTTGAGCGAGCGGCTGGGACAGCGAGGTCTTGAACTTCAACGAAAAGCTACCCGCATAAGTGAACGAACCCTGGTTCCATCTGATCCACCCTTGATTTTCGAAGAAGCGATAGATCTGGAGCTTCCCCTGGTCCTGCTTGAACCTCTTGCATTTGTTCTCAGCCGGATGCTTGATCAACTGTGTACACGCCTGCGAGCGCGGGCGCTGGCTGCTCAGAAATTGAGCTTGAAACTGACGCTCGAAAATGGGCGGCAGGCCAACCCTGAAAACGCAGCTTTTGAGCGGACTATCCACTTGCCAGTGCCGCTGCTGGATGCCGGAGTTTTTCTCAAGTTGCTGCAGCTCGATTTGAAAGCGCATTCTCCAGGAGCTCCAGTTGCAAAAGTTCATCTGAGGATCGAACCCGCAAAGCCACGTCCCGCGCAAAATGGACTTTTTATTCCCTGCTCTCCAGAACCGGAAAAACTTGAGCTCACGCTGGCCAGGATCAATGAAGTTGTTGGCGAAGGTCGCGCCGGATCACCGCAGCTACTCGATACGCACCGTTCGCAGGCATTTCAGATGCGGCACTTCACGCAATCAGCACCCAAGAATGGAAATTCTCATGTGTCAAAAGATCTTGTAACTGCATTGCGGATATTTCGTCCACCCATCGTGGTCACAGTGAATTATCAGAATGACAAGCCATCTCACATTTCCTCCAAAAAGCAAAATCACATCGCAGGGGAGGTGCTGTGGGCCGCAGGCCCCTGGCGTTCTTCTGGAGATTGGTGGGAACGAGATTCCTGGGTGCGCGACGAATGGGACATTGCCGTACAGGCGAAAACGGAAATCACGCTCTATCGCTTAATACACGAGTTGCTCCGCGGAAAATGGCTGCTGGAAGGAAGCTATGACTGAATACTTCGAGCTAGTAGCTCTTAGCTTTTGGCTAAAAGCTAACAGCTAAAGGCTAAGAGCTGATTTTGTACATCGAACTTCACTCCCGTTCTGCTTTCAGTTTCCTCGAAGGCTCTTCCCTGCCAGAAAGCCTGATTGCGCGCTGCTCCGAACTACACATGCCAGCGATGGCGCTGCTTGATCGCGATGGTGTGTACGGAGCGCCGCGTTTTTACATGGCGGCCAAGAAAGCCAAAATCAAAGCGCACATCGGTGCGGAAGTGAGAACTGAGATTTCAGATTGCAGATTTAAGATTTCAGACTCGTACAAATCTCATGCAATCTGCAATCTAAAATCTGGAATCTGCAATTGTTTCCGCCTTCCTCTCCTCGTTTCTTCCCGCATGGGTTATCAAAACCTCTGCCGCTTAATTACAAAGATGAAGCTCCGCGCCAAAAAAGACGAAGGCGCAGTTGTCGAAGAAGAGCTTGAGCAATATTCAGAAGGTCTGATTTGCCTGACCGGCGGAGATGACGGTCCCCTCGCCCATGCTCTTAAGAATGGCGGCATCCAAGAGGCGCGCCGCTCAGTCGAGCGCTTAATTCGCATTTTTGGACACAACAATGTCTATGTCGAATTGCAGCGCCACTTCCATCGTGAGCAGGAGATGCGTAACCGCGCCGCTATCGAGATCGCACGCTCTTTGAAGCTCCCGATACTTGCGACGAATGGGGTGCGCTACGCAACCAAAGATGCCCGCGAGCTTTGTGACGTCTTCACCGCCATCCGCAACCATTGCACCCTGAACACCTCCGGGCGCCTGCTCGAACGAAATTCCGAGTGTCATTTGAAATCGCCGCAAGAGATGAACGCACTCTTCGCCGATCTGCCAGAGGCAATCGCCAACACTGTCGAACTCTCTTCCCGCCTTGAGTTCACACTCCAAGACCTGGGTTACGAATTTCCTAAATATCCCGTGCCCGATGGCGAAAGCATGATGTCATTTCTGCGCGAGCGCGCCCGCGAAGGATTCCACTCGCATTACGGACGCGCCTCTGCAGAATTGAAAGAACGAGCCCGCCGCCAAATCGAACGCGAACTCGCATTGATCGAACATCTCAAGCTGCCCGGATATTTCCTGATCGTCTGGGACCTGGTCCGCTTCTGCCGCGAACAAAACATTCTTGTTCAGGGCCGCGGATCCGCCGCCAACAGCGCCGTCTGCTATTCGTTCGGCATCACCGCCGTCGATCCCGTTCGCATGGAACTGCTCTTCGAGCGATTCCTCTCCGAAGAACGTGGCGAGTGGCCGGACATTGACCTCGACCTCCCCAGCGGCGACGATCGCGAAGCCGTCATTCAGTATTTGTACCGACGCTATGGCGAGCGCGGCGCGGCCATGACCGCCAATGTCATCACGTATCGCAGCCGCATGGCCTCACGCGAGATCGGCAAAATCCTCGGCTTCGATCCTGAAACTTTGAGCAAGGTCTCTGCCGCAGTCGCGCAATGGGAGTATCGCGACGCTAACGACACCTTCGATCATCGTTTTCACGACGCTGGACTCGATCTCCGCCATCCGCGAATCAGGGAGTATTTTCAGTTGTGCGAGGCCATTCAAGACCTGCCGCGCCACCTCGGCCAACACTCCGGCGGCATGGTTATCTGCCAAGGACAGCTCGATTCTGTCGTTCCTCTCGAGCCCGCGTCCATGCCGGGCCGTGTGGTCGTGCAATGGGACAAAGAAGATTGCGCCGACCTCGGCATTATTAAAGTGGACCTGCTCGGCCTGGGCATGATGGCCGTACTAAAAGACTCGCTGAACCTTATTCGCAATCACCACGACGAAGAAGTTGATCTGGCACATCTTCCCGCTGACGATCATGAAGTTTATTCCACGCTGCAGAAGGCTGACACCATCGGCATGTTCCAAATCGAAAGTCGCGCGCAGATGTCGTGCCTTCCACGCCTTCGACCGAAGCGCTTCTATGATCTCGTGGTGCAAGTCGCGATTATTCGTCCGGGCCCAATCGTCGGCCAGATGGTGAATCCTTATTTAGAGCGTCGCCAAGAGCGCCAGGAAGTCACTTACGCGCATCCCTCGCTCGAACCAGTGCTCAAGCGCACATTGGGTGTCCCACTTTTTCAGGAGCAACTCCTACGCATGGCCATGGTCGTCGCAGGATTCACCGGCGGCGAAGCCGAAGAATTGCGCCGCGCCATGGGATTCAAGCGCTCTGAAAAACGAATGCAGGAAATCGAAGCCAAGCTCCGCGCCGGCATGGAGCGCAATGGCATCTCGCAAGAAGCGCAAGAGCAAATCGTGCTCTCCATCACTTCCTTCGCGCTCTACGGATTTCCCGAATCCCACGCCGCCAGCTTCGCGCTGATCGCCTATGCCAGTGCTTATCTGAAGTGCCATTACCTCGCGGCCTTCACTGCCGCTCTCCTGAACAACCAACCCATGGGTTTCTACAGCCCTGCAACCATCGTCAAAGACGCGCAGCGGCATGGATTGAAAGTGCTGCCGGTAGATGTGACGAAGTCGGAGTGGGAATGCACGTTGGAGCATTCAGCACTCAACACTCAGCATTCAGAAAACCACGTCGTTGGTCGTTCGTCGTTGGTCGTTAGTCAAGTCGTCGGCCCTCGGTCCTCGGTCGGCGGCGAAAATATCGTTTGCGAAAACACAAACTCCATGGATCGCACCTATCCCAGCTCCGAAGGAGCGGAATATTGCAGCCCAGGATCCTTCGACTACGCTCAAGATAAACTCCAGCCCTGGGTACAGCACGGAGACGAGCACGTCCCGGAGGGACGAAAACACCTTAGCCCAGCGCTTCCAGCGCTGGGTGAGCGAAGTACTCAAGTCCCGGAGGGACAGCATGAATTACAGCACCAGCCCCAAAAGGGGCGGAATTCGTTAGCCCAGGGCATAAGCCCTGGGAAAGATCACAAATTTTCTGAGTCCCGTAGGGATGGCACCCTTGCTCTTCGCCTCGGCCTTCGTTACGTACGTGGATTGCACGAAGAAGCCGGAAAAGCGATTGCGCGAGAACGTCGTGCTCCGTTTACATCTATCCACGACCTCGTGCGACGCGTGCCGGATCTGAGAAAAGACGAACTAAACACGCTCGCGGAAATCGGTGCACTAAATTCAATAGGATTGCAGATCTCAGATTCTAGATTGCAGATTGAAAATCTTCAAAAATCTAAAATCTGCAATCTCAAATCTGAAATCGCCCCTCGCTCTGCAATCCCTTTCCACCGCCGCGATGCCCTCTGGAATGCAGGCGCGGCCGCAAATCCCTCCGGCCCGCTGCTGGAATCAATCCCCGAACTCGACACTAAGTCCCCATTAAAGATGATGTCTGACGAAGAGCGCTTGGTAGCCGACTTTCGCGGCACTGGCATGACGGTCGGCCCTCATCCCATGGCTTATCATCGCTCGCGCATGGAGAAACTGGGGGTCCGCCGGGCCACCGATCTTAGCCAAATTCCCAGTGGCCGCAAAGTCCGCACCGCAGGTTGCGTGATCGCGCGCCAACGCCCCGGTACTGCAAAAGGATTTGTATTTTTAAGCCTGGAAGATGAAACCGGAGTCTCCAATGCCATCATCACTCCGGATTTGTTTCAACAGAATCGCCTGCTGCTGTCGTCAGAGCAATTTCTGATGATCGAAGGCATCCTGCAAAATCAGGATGGAGTCATTTCCATTAAGGCCGCCCGTGTTTCCCCGGTAACTATTACCACCGCCCAGACCAGCTCTCACGACTTTCATTGAGTCTCGCCACCAGCTTCGGCAAAACGATTTTGTATTCTCTAATCGATTTTGTATTCTCTAATCTAGGGAGACTCTGATTAAGCTCTCTGCTTTCCACAGTCGATCAAGTTAGAGTGTCTGAGAAATGAAACAGAGGACTCTAGCGATGATGACTGGCTTTGAGCAGTACACGAGGAAGACGCGGCGCGCGATATTTCTAGAGGAAATGGAGCAGGTGGTGCCGTGGCGCGAGTTGTGCGCGCGGGTCGAGCCGCATTATCCCAAGCCTGGGAACGGGCGGCCGCCGGTGGGAGTGGAGCGCATGCTGCGGATTTACTTTTTGCAGCAGTGGTTCAACCTGTCGGACCCGGCGGTGGAAGAGGCGCTGTACGACTCGGCGGTGATGCGACAGTTCGTGGGCATTGATCTAGGCTGTGAGCCGGTGCCGGACGAAACCACGGTGTGCAAGTTCCGGCACTTGCTGGAAGCACACCAACGGGGGAACAGATCTTGGGGCAGGTAAGCCTGCACTTGCAAGCGCAGGGGGTGCGAATCACGACGGGCACGATCGTGGACGCGACCATTCTACACAATGGTACTTCGGGATGAAGGCGCAAAGTGATCCGGGAATGCGCGCCGCAACCTCGGGACTGCACCCATCGGCGCTACCGCTACAAGAATCGTATTGACGAAGTGGAGCGGGCGAAGAACCGCACGAAGTCGACGGTGCGCTCAAAGGTGGAACACGTGTTTGCGGTGATGAAGCTGAAGTTCGGATTTGTGAAGCTGCGTTATCGAGGACTGAAGAAGAATGCCACCCACCTGTTCGCGGTGTGCGCGCTGGTGAACCTGTATCTGCTGCGGAAAAAACTGTTGTTTCTGACACCGGCTTTTAAGCCCGGGAGCGAAGGCTGCAGATCACGAGCCAGCCGCCGAAGAGCGAAAAACAAAGATCCGAACGCTTGGACCGGCATGGCAGAACACTTACTACCGCGAAGACATAGGCTTATTCAGAGTTTCCCTAGGAGTAAGCACCTAGGAGCTGATTTGCAATCCCACTGACCATTAAGATTCCTACTAACCTAAAACGAAATTTTTACAGTGGAATTCCCCATTCCACAGGCACTCAGGTTTATCATAGGAACATATCCCGCCACTAAAGATGTGCAGCCGACTGGTTGTTGCGTCAGTGTGTGGCCCAAACACCATTTGACGAAAAGTTAAGGAGTACAGAAATGGCTAAAGCAAAAAGCCCTCGCACCACTAAACCTAAGACTGGGAAAAATATCCTGCAGATGCCCGACAGCGCCACTGGCGAGGCAAAAAACGGCAACCCCGACTTCGAGTCTGAGATCCGGCTGCGCGCCTATGAGCTTTACGAGCAACGCGGACGCGCTGCCGGACAAGAGGAGCAGGACTGGTTCGCCGCCGAGCGTGAGGTACTGGCCCGCAGTTCCAACGAGAAACACACAGCCTGAGCTGTTATCCGCGCCATTCGCCTCTTAATTGAGAGCGGGAGCTACGCTTTGCCTGACCTGCTGGTAATTGACGACAACCCGACCCAGTTGTGTGTGCGAGAGGCTGTGCTGAAAGGCGCCGGATTTTCGGTGCTGACCGCGGGCAGTGCCGAACAAGCATTGCAGTTGCTCCGGGATGACTCAGCAACGGACGGCCTTCGCGTCATACTAACCGACCACGTTCTTCCCGGCGCGAGCGGAGATGCTTTTGTGCGCGAGCTTCGCGAATTCAGTCCATCCGTTCCGGTGCTGGTGATTAGCGGGATGGATGAGGCTGAACAGGCGTACGCCGGACTTGAAATCACATTTCTGCACAAACCGTGCGCGCCGGAAGACCTCATCGCGCAGGTGCGCGCAGCGTTGGAAATAAGTGGTCAGTGACTAGTGGTCAGTAATAACCGCCTATGCTGGCAACTAACCACTAATCACTGACCACTTCATTTGCCTGCTCCCCTCAATTCTGAAAAAATGAAGATTCCATCATGGCTGAACTAGGTAGTTTTGTTCTCCTGCTCGCGCTGGCGCTGAGTGGGTATTCCTTCCTTGCCGGATTCGTTGCGCTGGCTAAGAAGCGGCCCTCGTCAGAGCAGTTGGGAGAAACGGCCCGCCGAGCGGGGATCGCCAGCTTCGGCGCCGTACTGATGGCGGCGCTTCTCCTTGTAACAGCTGCCTTCCGCAACGATTTTTCCATCGCATACATTTTTCATCACAGCAACCGCGATCTGCCCCTCCCTTATAAATTTGCCACCCTGTGGTCGGGACAAGAGGGTTCGCTTGTATTTTGGTCGTTGCTGCTGTCCGGCTACGGCCTGGTGCTGCGATTGCGCCACAAGACGGACGCACGCCTGTTCGCGCATGCATCAGTGGTGATAGCCGCCGTGCAGGTTTTCTTTTTGTTGCTGCTCAATTTTGCCGCGCGGCCGTTTGCCATCATGCAAGGGACACTGCCTGCCGACGGCAACGGTCTGAATCCCTTGCTTCAGTATGCCGAGATGGTGATTCACCCGCCCATGCTCTACCTGGGCTATGTCGGCTTCACTGTCCCGTTTGCGTTCGCACTGGGGGCCTTGGCCATGAAGTATCCCGGCGAAAAATGGATACACATCACGCGCCGCTGGACCATGGTCACTTGGGGTTTTCTCACTTGCGGAGTTTTCCTGGGAGCACATTGGGCCTACAACGTTCTGGGATGGGGCGGCTACTGGGGCTGGGACCCCGTCGAGAACGCATCCTTGATGCCTTGGCTGACGGGTACCGCATTCCTTCACTCGGTCATGATGCAGGAAAAGCGAGGCATGCTGAAGACCTGGAACATGTGGCTGGTTTTTTCCACGTTCTGGCTCGCAATCCTGGGAACTTTCCTGACTCGCAGCGGCATCATTAGCTCGGTGCACGCCTTCGCGCAGTCTTCGATCGGAGACTGGTTCGCGTGGTTCCTCACGATTAGTCTCGCCACCTTTACTTTTTTCTTCATCAAGAACAGGTCGCACCTGCGTAGCGAGCACAAACTGGAATCCCTGATTTCGCGCGAATCCAGTTTCCTGTTCAACAACTTGTTATTCGTCCTGGCTTGTTTCACTGTCCTCTGGGGCACGTGGTTTCCCAAGATTTCCGAGTGGGTGCAGGACACTAAGGTGACCGTCGGGGCGCCGTTCTATAACAAAGTCACCATTCCCGTTGCGCTATTGCTTCTTCTGCTTACCGCTGTCGGCCCACTGCTCGCATGGCGCAGGACCTCGCTTGAGAGTCTGAAGCGCAACTTCCTCTGGCCAAGCCTCGGCGCGCTCCTGGCCGGAATAGCCATGCTCATCTTCGGTGTGCATCCCTGGAAAGACATTTCGTACTTGTATTCGATGATTGCGGCGATGCTGGCTGTACTCGTCGCCTTGACCGTTATCTCAGAATTCGTGCGTGGCGGACGCGTGATCTCACGCCACACCGGCCAAGGCCTTCTGCCCTCAATTTTGCACCTGTGGCATCGCAATACCCGACGCTACGGCGGTTACGTCGTTCACTTCGGGGTAGCTCTGGTGTTCATCGGAATTCTTGGCACTCCGTTCAATCGCGAGGCCGAAAAGGAAATGACTTTCGGCGATACCCTCGCCATCGGTCCCTACACTCTGCTCTGCCGCTCCTACACGCAGGAAGAGAACGCGAACTACAGCACTGAGTTAGCAATTATTCAAGTTTTCAGGCGGGGCCGCCAGATTGATACCCTTTATCCGGAAAGCCGCTTCTACCCCACCAGCCAGCAACAGCAGCACATACCGGCCATCCGCTCTACGTTGAAAGAAGATCTTTACTTAGTGTACGAAGGCCAGAATCCGGACACTGGGCGCCCCTTCATAAAGGCGCACCTCAATCCGCTAGTCTCCTGGATATGGATCGGCCTGCTGGTCATGGTTTTCGGCACAATCCTGGCTCTGCTGCCCAATGCAGCCCCGGTGCGTGCCGCCGTCCCAGCGCGCCTCGAAACCGTCCCGGTCGGTGCCGGAGACTAATGCACCGCTCTCTCACACTGCATGGCGTATCCCATTTCTGGCATTTGCTGCGAGAAGTGAGGCCTTTCCCCGCAAAGCGCATTCGAATCCTTTCGACCGTTCTTCTGGGACTGCTCGTACTTCTTGGCGCAGGCGACGGCGCTACGCGGATCGATCGGTTAGGTCATCAGATGATGTGTGTTTGTGGCTGCAATCAGATCCTGCTCGAGTGCAACCACGTTGGCTGCACATATTCCACCCGAATGCGAAACGAACTTACTGCTGCGGTGGACCAGGGCGCCAGCGACAATACCATTCTTCAATCTTTCATTCGTGACTACGGAACCATCGTTCTCGCCGTCCCCACAAACACCGGCTTCAACCGGCTTGCGTGGATCATGCCCTATCTTGCGTTAGTGGTCGGGATAACGTTAGTTGTCTTCATCGTCTGGGCATGGAGAAAACGGCCCCTGGCGATTCACGCCAGCGTTCCCGCATCAGTCCGTGGCACAGAGTTAGATCGTTTCCGCGAGCAAGCACGCAAGGAGACTGACCTATGATCCCGCTAATCTGTGCCCTAATTACCGCGGCTACGCTGTTCTACGTTTTCCACGTTCCTGACTCTATGGTGGCGGGTCCCGAAAAAACTCGGGCCGCGTATCTACGCGAGAGGAAGGAAGTAGTGTACGAAAACCTCCGAGACTTGAATTTCGAATTTAAGGCCGGCAAGTTCCCGGAGAGCGATTATCAGACAATGAAAAATTCCCTTGAAGAAGAAGCTGCCGCAATCCTCGCCGAGATCTCGCGTTTGGAATCGGGAGCAATCCCTGCCAAAGCAGCTCTGAACAAGAAAGGTTATAGCGTTTGAACATCAGCCCGAACTTCGAAGAACCTAGTCAGCGTGGGGACGGCCGCCCTCGGCTGTCCGCGGGTCGAAGACCCGCCCAGCTGTCGAGCTTCGCTCGACGGATAGCCCGGGGCGGCTGTCCCCACGCTGTCCATTTCGCTTGGTTACGCGCGGCGATTGCGTTCTTGCTGGTCGCGGCTACATCGTCCCTGTTCGCAGCAACCATCACCGGCACCATCACCAACGGCACCACCAACAAGCCATCCGCAGGCGATGAAGTAATCCTCATCAAGCTGGCCGCCGGCATGCAAGAAATCGGTCACACCAAAGCCGATGCTGGCGGCAAATTCAGCTTCACGTTCGCTGACGATCGTGCTCCGCACTTGGTGCGAGCAATCCATCAGGGTGTCACCTACCACAAGCCCGCGCCTCCAGGCACAAATGCAGTTGATCTCGAGGTGTATGAGGCCAGTCCGAAGGTCGCTGGCGTAAGCGCGGTAGCCGACCTCATGTACATCCAGGCTGGAAAAGGGCAACTCGGCATCACACGGATTTTTGCCGTGGACAACAAATCCAAGCCACCACGCACACAGATGAACGACGCCAATTTTGAGTTCTACGTTCCTCAAGGCGCGGAAATTGACGGCGCCTCCGCTCAAACGGCCGGTGGCCAGCCACTAAACGTAACTCCAACTCCTCAGTCTGAAAAGGGACGCTATGCCTTCGTCTTCCCACTTCGTCCGGGACAAACCGAATTTCAGGTCACCTTTCACCTGGCGTACAGCGGAAAAGCAACAATAGATCCGCAATTGATCTATCCCCTGCAGCACTTCGTCGCCATGATGCCGCGTTCCATCCAATTCACCCCAGCGCAGGCTGGGATATATGAGGACAAGCAGCCTCCCGGCCAACCTGAAGCGATTGCCGAGGTCGCAAGCAATCCCCAGCCTGGGCAGAAACTTACCTTCGAAATCTCCGGCGACGGTATGTTGCAGGACCAGAACGAAAATGCGTCAACCGGCTCTCGCGGAGAGACATCTGCTTCGGCAGACACGCGTCCCGGCGGCGGCCTTGGCGCACCCATCGAGGCACCTGATCCTCTCGATAAGTACCGGTGGTACCTTCTCGGCGGCTTCGGGGCCGTCTTCGTGGCGGGAGCTGTCTACATCACCAACCGTTCCAGTTCCGCGCATCCAGTTCCAGCCATCGCGGGCCCCAAAACTTCGGGCATGCTGCTCGATGCTTTGAAAGAAGAGCTCTTCCAACTCGAGATGGAACACGCGCAAGCACAGATTTCGGACGACGAATACGCGAAAGCCAAAGCTGCCCTTGATCAGACGCTGGCGCGAGCAATCAAGCGCGAGCGCTAAGCTCCGGAGGAGCGGCATATGTTAGCCCAGCGCCTAAGCGCTGGGTAAAGTGGGAGACGAGCAAGTCCCGGAGGGACGACAGAACAGTCCTAACCGATTTCCGATCGGTCTTAGCTGGCTCAGAGCGGCTCTCGGGCTCAAAACGCGTGCATTCTTGCAAGAGTCCCGCTTTCCTCCGTTCTACTCACATGAACCGCCCAGGCAATAGATGGCATCTATTCTCTTAGGGGTAACCTTATGGGGAATACCTTCAAAACCGCATTCTTACTGACGGCGCTCACGCTGCTGCTGATGTTTATCGGCCGTATTTTTGGCGGCCAAAACGGCATGCTTCTCGCCTTGATAATCGCAGCGGTGTTCAACTTCGTCTCCTACTTCTTCTCGGACAAGCTGGCGTTAGCCATGTACCGCGCCAAGCCGGTGACGCGCGAGGAACTGCCCCGCGCCTATCAGATCGTGGAGCGCCTCACGCAACGGGTAGGCCTGCCCATGCCGAAGATTTATGTGATTCCGACGGAATCGCCAAATGCTTTCGCCACCGGCCGCAATCCCAATCATGCGTCCGTGGCAGTTACCCACGGAATTCTGGGCTTATTGAATGACGAGGAACTCGAAGGCGTCTTGGCCCACGAACTGGGCCATGTTCGCAATCGCGACATCCTGATCAGCTCGATCGCTGCCACACTTGCCGGTGCCATCACCTATCTGGCGGACATAGCGCGTTGGGGGATGATCTTTGGCGGTTACGAACGCGACGAGAACAATCGCGGAGGCGGACTGGGCGCCATCTTCATGCTCTTCCTTGCGCCGCTTGCAGCCATGCTCATTCAATTGGCGGTCTCGCGTTCTCGTGAATACCAAGCGGACGAAACCGGCGCGCACCTCACCGGAAATCCTTACGCACTGGCCAGCGCACTCGCCAAACTGGACGCCTATTCGAAGCGGGTGCCCCTTCCCGCAACTCCTTCGACCGCACACCTATTTATCATTCAGCCATTTTTGGGCATGAGCCTTGCCAGTCTTTTTTCCACTCATCCCCCAACTGCAAAACGAATCGAGCGCCTAACCGGCAGACCAGCCGAGTTCGGCCAATAATTGAGGGACAGCCTTGGAGGAAAGCCGTTTTGAAAGGGTGCGGCTTCTAGCCGCACCGTTATGGTGTCTTGAATCATGAGCGAGATTTAGCTCGGAGGGTTTTGCCAACGACGAACGACCAACGACAGATTTCAGGTCACTAAGGTAACCACCGCGGCCAAACCCCGCATAGTAGAATCGCCTCCATGTCGCTCGAAACCGTCATCGCCGCGTCACACCGGGCTTCGCGCCTGGAAAATGAGCTCAAAAAAGTCATTCGCGGCAAAGATGACGTTGTCCGATTGGCGTTGGTTTCGGTTCTTGCCCGCGGGCACCTGCTAATCGAGGGCGTCCCCGGCGTTGGCAAAACGACTCTGGCTCATGCCCTGGCCCGTTCCCTGGGGTGCAGCTTTCAACGCGTGCAGTTCACCAGCGACATGCTCCCGTCCGACATTCTGGGCATTTCCATCTACTCGGCCACCGAACAGAAATTTGAATTCAAGCGTGGCCCGATTTTCACTAATGTCCTGCTGGCCGACGAAATCAACCGCACCACGCCAAAGACTCAGTCCGCTCTGCTCGAAGCCATGAACGAAGGACAGGTCACGGTTGATGCCAATTGCTACCAGCTTCCGCAACCGTTTCTGGTGATTGCAACTCAAAATCCGGTCGAGCACCACGGAACTTATCCTTTGCCAGAATCTCAGCTTGACCGTTTTCTAATGCGCGTACATATGGGATATCCCGACAGCAAAGCCGAGCGCGAAATTCTCCGCGCCGAAGCGGGCACTGCGCAACTCGAGAATCTTGAAACTGTTCTGGCCGCTACCGACGTGCTTGAAATGCAGCAGGTGGTCACGCAAGTCGAGGTTGACGATTCGCTGGTCGGTTACGCGCTCGAAATAGTGGCGCGCACTCGTAAGCACGAAAAGCTCATCCTCGGAGTCTCCCCGCGCGGCTCGCAAATGCTTTATCGCGCGGCGCAGGCAATGGCCTTCCTCGACGGCCGCAGCTTCTGTGTCCCCGAAGATTTCAAGCCTCTCGCCGTGCCAGTCTTCGCTCATCGCGTCGCCATCCACGGCATGAATTCCTCGGGCATAAAAAAATCCGTGCGCACAGAAGAAGTCATTCAAGAAATCGTGGACTCCGTCCCAGTGCCGGTGTGAAGAATTTCAGATTGATGATTGCAGATTTGAGATTCGCATTGGACACCGCACCGAGTTATCATAAGCCCCCAAATCTGAAATCTAAAACCTCCAGTCTGCAATTCCCGAGTTCCCTCCCCACGACTTCGTGGCCTTCCTGCTTGTCATTTACCATCCCTGCATGAACTTCCTACGCTTTCTTATGCTGTTATCGTTGGCAGTGTGGCTCGGCGGATTATTCTTCGTCCCCATCCTCGCTCAGACCTCATTCTCGGTGCTTCCATCAAGCCACTTAGCAGGACTGGTCGTCCGCGATTCTTTGCTAAAACTACATTGGATGGGCTTCGTCTCTGGTCTACTGTTTCTTGCAAGTTCGTTAATCCACAACCGAAGCCTGTTCGGAAGAGCACGCGTCTTCGGATTGAGCCACATACTCGTGATCATCATGCTGGTCCTAACCGCAATCTCACAGTTCAGAATCGTCCCGCGCATGGACAGTCTCCGCGCTTCAGCAGGAGAGATCGCGACTCTCCCATCGGGTAACCCGATCCAGGTGCAATTTAATTCCCTTCATGCGTGGTCAACCGGACTCGAAGAAACAGTGCTCGTTCTTGGGCTCGTCGTCCTCTACTCCACATCCCGCCGAATCGGTCCTTCGCGTAGCGTTCCATTTTGATGGATTCACGACTCCGCGTCCTTTGCGGCTTCTCTTGGCGTACTCTGCGGTTAAAGGCCTTTTGTTTTTACATCGAGAGAGATCAAAAGACTTTAACCGCAAAGAACGCAGAGAACTTCCGCAAAGTCCGCAGAGAAAACCAAATTAGGACCGCGGCCGTGATTGGGGTGGCCGCGAATCATTTATTCTGTTAGATCGTCCCCGTCAATTAACGTAGCGACAGGTTTGAGAAAGCTAAGAGCTAGGAGCGAACAGCTAAAAGCTTCTTTATGAAAACTGGAATCATCGGCCTGCCTCAGGTAGGCAAGACGTCTCTGTTCCGGATCCTTACCAAGGCGCATCTCGCACCCACCAATCCGCGCGAAGCCCACATTGGCGTCGCGAAAGTCCCCGACGACCGCCTTGACCGCCTCGCTGCTCAATGCAATCCGAAGAAACTCACGCACGCTGCGGTTGAATACGTTGACCTCGGCGCCATCGGTCAGGACGCCCTCAAGGAATCCGGCTACATCGGCCATCTTCGCAACGTAGATGCCATCGCCCACGTGGTGCGCGCCTTCGAAGATGATTCCATTCCCCACTCCGGCCCGATCGATCCATTGCGCGACATCAAGAACGTGGAATTCGATCTGATGGTCAGCGACCTCGGCCAAATCGAGAAACGCCTGGAGCGTGTAGAAAAAGACTTGAAGAAGATGCGCTCAGCCGATCTGGAAAAAGAGTTCGAACTCTTGAAGCGCGCCAGAGCGCAGATTGAATCCGAGCGCCCGCTTCGCGAGATGGAAATGACTCCTGAGGACAAAAAGCGCTTTCGCGGCTTCATGTTCCTGAGCGAGAAACCGATTCTTTACGTGCTGAATATCGGCGAGAGCACGGGATTAGGAAAAGACTTGGAAAATGCAGTCGCGAAGTACGGGCTCTCCGAGCTTACCTCGGATCATGTGGGGACGGGCGCCCCCGCCCGTCCGGCCGAGCAACGCTCGGCAAGAAATGTCGGCGCGACCGCAATCTGCGGAAAAGTGGAGGCCGAGCTCGCGGAGATGACCGACGCCGATGCCGCTGAATTCCTCTCCAGCTACGGCCTTCAGGAAAGTGGCCTCGCCCGCCTTATCCGAAAAACCTATGAACTCCTCGGCCTGGTATCTTTCTTCACGGTTGGCGAAGACGAATGCCGCGCCTGGACCATCCCCGTAAACACGCGCGCAGTGCAAGCCGCCGGAGCCATCCACTCCGATCTCGAAAAGCACTTCATCCGCGCCGAAACCATCCGCTGGGACCAACTGCTCGACGCCGGCTCCGAAGCCAACGCCCGCGCCCGCGGCACTCTCCGCCTGGAAGGCAAAGACTACATCGTGCAAGATGGAGACGTGATGCACATCCGGCACTCGGGTTAAAGGCCCCAGGACTCTCTTAGAGAGGCACCGGATCCCGAACTACTGAGCAATCCATTCGCGCAATCCATTAGCGCTCGGCATACATTCCGGATTTCCATCGGAACTGTCCAACTGCGGTACTGTGTCGCTGGTCGTTCCAGGGTTACTCTCGCGCCAGCGCCTGCTGATTCTAACCGGATTGCGCTGCAATCCGACAAGCGTTACGCGATTACCTTCCAGAAGATTACTGAGGTGTAAATAGCGAGACTCCAATAACATCTAAGATGTACGGTGGTGAAAAAGAACCAAGGCGCGCCCATCGCGGGGATTCAAGGAATGGAGCAGCCCTTGCTCCACGCTTTCCTGAAGCATGTCCCCGATGGTGTCTATTTCAAGGATCGCGAAAGCCGTTTTGTACTTATCAGCCAGTCCCTTGCGCTTCGATTTGGATTGAGTGATCCGGCCGAGGCAATCAACAAAACCGATTTTGATATGTTCAGCTCCGAACATGCAAAACAAGCCTTCGCTGATGAACAGGAGATCATCCGCACGGGCCGGCCCATCCTTGATAAAGAGGAGAACGAAACGTGGCCGGACGGTCGCGACAATTGGGTGCTTACGACCAAACTGCCATTGACCGACAACCACGGAAACATCATTGGCACCATGGGAATTTCTCGCGATATCACAGATCGAAAACATGCGGAGCAGGAACTTCAGGAATACCGTGTTCACATGGAAGAACTAGTCGCGCAGCGAACTGCCGAACCTGTACGGACCAACGAACTGCTCGAAGAGGACATCGCCGCTCGCAAGGTTGCCGAGCACGAACTTGCTTTAAAGGCAGAAGAGTTAGCCAGATCAAACGAAGTGCTGGAGAAATTGCAGTTAACTGACGATCTCACTTCAGTGTATAACCGCAAAGGATTTCTGGCGCTGGCGGAACATCGGGTAAAGCTGGCCTATCGGACCGGGGAGCCTTTCTCCATCGCCTTCGTTGACCTCGATGGTCTAAAGCGGATCAACGACACCTATGGCCACGAGGAAGGCAACCGAGCGCTGGTGGAAGCTGCCAATGTACTTAGAGACTGTTTTCGGCAATCGGACATTCTTGCTCGGATGGGCGGCGATGAGTTCGCTATTTTCATCGCCGAGGCCGATCAGGACGAGATTGCCATCAGAATTCAGCATAGACTGGATGCCTGCAACGCCGCACCCGGCCGCCAATACAACCTGTCGCTCAGCATAGGAATTGCTTCAGGCACTGCTAAAAAAGACTCGGACATTCAAAGCCTGTTAGCCACGGCGGATAGGCTGATGTACCAGCAAAAAGGCAACAAGCAGTCTTCTCGGAATGCTACCACCTCCGGTAAATAATCCCGCAACTGAGACCATTCGATCGAACCAACGGCTCGACGTTGGCTCCGAAGCTAATTCCCGCGCCCGCGAGGCACTCTTACGCCTGGAAGGCAAAGACTACATCGTGCAAGATGGAGATGCGATGCACATCCGGCATTCGGGAGTGAGGATTCTGTAATTTCCGGTTTTGCAGGACGAGCACCCAAGTCATTCGACCGAAGGCGCCAGCTTCAACACAATGCTTTTACGCTCGCCCTCCTCAACTTTGACAGTTTCGCCCAACGATTCATGGTCGCGTACGAATACCGAATCTGTAATCTCTCCATCGATGTCCTCGTCCAGTGCCATGATCTGGTACTCACCCGGATTCAATCCGCGCAAGCTGAAATGGCCTCGGATATCTGTTGTAACTTGTTGGTACAAATCTTGACGCTGGCGTCGCTTTGCGTCAGGGAGGGATATTACTTTGACGTAGGAAGCAGCTTGATTATTGTTATCCAGTACTACGCCTTCAATAGTTGCACCGTTGGCGCTGACGACGATATCCAGTACTAGGCCCGCGCCCGTGCCAGTAAACCCCGAGTCACTGACATCCCTGCCGTCTAAATTTACAGCCTTCACAAAGTAATCGTGCAGAGCTTCGCTGGAAGCCTCTACTTGAAGACGGTAAGTATCGGCAGGCATCTCCTTCACTTCAAACGATCCATTGGATTTCACTTCGGCACGGGGAGACAGCTCGTCCCAATAGATCGACTTAACGCCGTCACCAGACCCGGTCATCGATCCCTGTGGCCTCTGCTGATTCGAATAGAGCCGAACACCAACTTGGGACCAGTCAATCCGCTTGCCATTGTCCATACGAAATTGACCTCGAATGTCTCCATTCGCGAGGGGTACGATCCGCAATCCATCGATGTCTCCATTGGTGACTTGGATGATCGGGTCTCCTCGAACTGTGCGGGACGTTCCTCCACCACTAAGAGCCAATAGGACCACATACGAACCTGGGAGCACTTCCCGGATTTCGAAATGACCATCCTTGTCCACCGACCAAGGCTCGATGACAGCCATGAAATTGTCGTTCAGTGGACGTAATATGAGGCTGGCGTCGGTTGTCCCCGCCGGAAGATTCGTCACCTCTCCGCGAACGCGGAACGAGTGCACCAACACCAATGTGATGTTGGCCTGCACTTCGTCACCAGCGCGGAGGACGAGAGGAATCGCTTGGTTCTCCTCGATTGTGCTTGGGTAATAAGTAGTCGCATAAACCGGAGCGTCCTTTTCGGTCGTCTTCGCGGATTGAACCACCCTCGCAAGTTCTAAGACTGGCTGCGCCATGAGCAGGTACCGTTTGGGGAGCAAACCACCAATGCGAAACTCTCCTAATTCGTTTGTGTACGCCCCTGCACCCTCTATACCATGCACGTTGCGAGGATAGGGAATGGCTGCAACGTCAACTTTTGCTACGGGATCGCCATCGCTGTCGAGGACCTTGCCCATAATTACGGCTGCAGGCGCCATGTGGAAAAGCAAATCTTGCACTTCCCGCCCTGGCTCCAGAGAAAGCAGCATTCCATCCCCGTGATGGCGTTTTTCTGCATCGACAAACCCGGCATGATCGTAGGCGACGCGGTAGGTTCCGGGCTTGACGTCGTCAATTTTGAAACGTCCTTCAGCATCTGTGACCGCGAAATACTCGACTTCCTCCGCCTCTGCATGGGCGCCGATACCAAAGAACCGAATATTGGCTTTTCTAATGGGAGCCCCGCCGGCCCGTTGAACAATCTTGCCCTGAACTGTGGAAGTTGCGGTTGTTTTCGACGAGGGCGTTTGCGCTTCAATAGCAGGCAGGATTTGGAAACAGGAAAGAAACACGAGCCAGAACTTCATGATCTCACTCTAGACATGGGAAGGGGCACCATTTAATTGACGTTCACTTCTCACCACCTGCAATTTCTCCAGCAGTATGGGCGCGAGCTGCGACACCGATCCCGCTCCCAGCGTCAGAATCATGTCCCCATCGCGCGCCTTTGCTGTCGCTGCCACCACACCATCGTCAAACGAACCGGCATAAGAAGCCATCGGGTTCCCCTTTTCGCAAATCCTGCGCGCCAATGTTTCTCCGGTGATGCCCTCGATCGGCTGCTCATTGGCAGGATAGATGTCCAGCACCGTCAGCGAGTCGGCATCCGCAAATGCGGTTGCAAACTCATCCATCAAATCCCGGGTGCGGGTGTAACGATGCGGCTGGAAGATGACATGAATCTTGCGATAGCCGCATTGCCGGGCCGCCGCCAACGTCGCTCGAATCTCGGTCGGATGATGCCCGTAGTCGTCAATGACGGTTACTCCCGCCACTTGGCCGTACACTTGGAACCGCCGATCTACTCCACGGAAGTTTTCCAGTGCCTCTCGAATTTGAGCGACCGAAATATCTAATCCGATTCCGACTGCAATGGCGGCAGTCGCATTCAGCACATTGTGCACCCCAGGTACTTGCAGCAAGAATTCGCCTAGATCACTTCCGCCATATCGAACTCCGAAACACGTAGCCCCGGACGCCCTCGTCCGGGGTGGGCGGGTGAGGGCACCCGCCCCTACGAAAGTCGGGGCGGGCTCGGGGCCAAACGAGTTCGAGTGCTTTAGCTTGATCCGAAAATCCGAGTCCTTACGCGTCCCATAGGTGACCATCCGCCGCCGGATCTTCGGCAGCATTCGCCGCAGAACCGGGTCGTCATTGCAAGCCACGATCATTCCGTAGAATGGCACCCGGTCCATGAAATCCAGGAACGCGCGCTTCACATCGTGCATGCTCCGGTAGCAGTCCATGTGTTCACGATCAATGTTGGTGACAACGGCAAGAATCGGCGACAGCTTCAGAAACGACCGATCACTTTCATCAGCTTCCGCCACAAGATATTGCGATCGCCCCAACCGCGCGTTCGATCCCATGGCATCCACGCGCCCACCCACAACCACCGTCGGATCAAGCCCGCCCGCAGCCAGCACTGCCGCAACCATAGAAGTCGTGGTCGTCTTACCGTGCATACCTGCAACAGCAATCCCGTACTTCAGCCGCATGAGCTCCGCCAGCATCTCCGCCCGCTGAATCACGGGAACATGTAACCGACGCGCTTCCTCAACTTCAGGATTCCCCGCGTTAATTGCAGAACTGGTGACCACAACATCGGCCCCAGCAACGTTATCCGTGGCATGGCCTTCGAATATCGCCGCGCCCAGGTGCTGCAAGCGGTCGGTCACCAACGATCGCTTCAGATCGGAGCCTGAAATCTTATAGCCAAGGTTCAGCAACACCTCGGCAATCCCGCTCATGCCGATGCCGCCGATCCCGACAAAGTGCACACGTTGAATCTTGGCAAACATAAGTCAAATTCGGGGCCACGGATTACACGGATTCACACGGATTAAACCAAACGCCAAGCCCAGAAAAGATCCGTGAAAATCCGCGTTAATCCGTGGCCAGCTCTTCGCTTCCCGCCAATCTCGCCGCCAGCTCCGCAATATCTTTCGCTGCATCCGGATGCGCCATAGTCCGCGCTGCCTCACTCATTGCGGCAATCCGCTTGTGGTCTTCCAGCAGGGCGCAAACCGTATCCACCAGCCAGACTTCATCCAGCCGGGTCTCTTCGAGAACAACTGCGGCCTTTGCCTGTTCCAGAACCTCCGCATTGCGGCGCTGATGGTCATCTGCGGCCAGCGGAAAGGGAACAAAAATCGCAGGCTTTCCCGCCGCCGCAATTTCCGCCACCGTGCTCGCGCCTGACCGGCACAAAACCAGGTCGGCGCGCGCAAAAAATCCCGGCATGTCATCTAGAAACTTGTGGACTTCCGCTCGAATTCCGGCCTGCGCGTATGCAGCTTGCACTTCATTATATTCACGCTCGCCCGTCTGATGGATCACGCTTAGTCCCGGCACTCGCTTCATCAATTCCGGCAACGCCCGGACCACCGCAAGATTGATCGCCCGCGCCCCCTGGCTCCCTCCAAACACAAGCAACGTCGGCGAGGCTTGTGAATACGGCTTGCTGGGAATTTGGAAAAACGCCGGCCGTACCGGGACTCCGGTTACAACTGGATTTCGAAAGTAGTCCGCTGTTCGTTCAAAATGCACCGCCGCCGCCGAGACGAACCGGGCGACGATCCTATTTGCGAATCCTGGAACCAAATTCGGCTCAAAAGCCAGCGTCGGAACATGCTTGAGAAGCGCCGCCAGCATCGCCGGGCCGGACGCATATCCGCCCACACCAATCACCACATCAGGCTTGAACTGGTTCAGCATTCTGCCTGCGGCAAGCACGGCACGAGGCAGATCGACGACAGTCCTCAGTCGTGTCGCCAAGCTGACGCGATTCAGCGCTCCAACCTTCACTAATTGCAATGGAAAGCCGGCAGCCGGAACCAGCCGGTTCTCGAGTCCGCGCGTAGTGCCGATAAAAAGCACTTCGGCCTGATAGCGCTTCTTGAGCTCCTGCGCAATCGCGATAGCAGGGATAACGTGACCGCCCGTGCCCCCGCCCGCCAGAATGGCTCTCATGCTGGAAAACTATATATGAGCCGCTCGCGGCAGCGCTCTCGTACTCGCTTGAAGTCAAGCCGCAACGCGGCGGAAGAATACAGCCCAGGGCGCAAGCCCTGGGTGAAAATGGCAATTGAGATAGCCCTGAAAGGGCGAAAGAAAGAATGTGACATAGCCTACTCTGGCCCTGCATCACAGACTCAAATGAGGTAACGACCGACGGTTTTAGCGAGCGTCTATTCCGCCTGTTTGGTGATGTTCAACAGCACGCCAATGCACGCGAGAGTGATAAATATTGACGATCCACCATAGGAAATCAACGGCAACGGAATTCCCTTAGTCGGCATGAGGCCGAGCACCACGCTGATGTTGATAAAGGCTTGCACCACAACCATGCTAGTGATTCCGACCGCCAAGAATCGCCCGAATATGTCCTGCGTCCGCAGTGCAGTTCGAACTCCGCGCCATAGGAAGGCCGCGAAGAGCAGCACGACTGCAAGGCAGCCGACCAGCCCCAGTTCCTCGCCAAGAACAGAGAAGATGAAATCGGTGTGCGGCTCAGGCAAATAGAACAGTTTCTCCTTGCCCTCCATCAGTCCGACACCTGTGAGGCCACCGGTCGAAACCGCAATCAACGATTGAATAATATGAAATCCACGCCCCTGCGGATCAGAATATGGATTCAGAAAAGCAAAAATACGATCGCGGCGGTAGGCCACATGGAAGATCAGGAAATATAGCGGCAGCAACGAGGCGAGACAGGCGTACGCCAGATATTTCAAATCCAGCCCAGCCACGAACAGGATGCATACGGTTATCGCCGCGCAGGCGATCGCGGTGCCTAAATCCGGCTGAAATACGATCAGCACAACAAACACAAACGTCGGTAGGGCGGCGGGAATCAGAGTGTTGCGCCAGTCGTCCATGGACTTAATCCGGCTCTCCAGAAAGAAGGCTAGGAACAAGATCAAAACAGGCTTTGCCAGCTCTGAAGGTTGAAATGAAATGCCGCCAAAGTGCATCCAGCGATGTGTATTGTGAGCTCGATCGAGAAAAAACACCGAAATCAACATCAACGTGGTCAGCCCGAGCAAGGAAAACACCACGGCTGGATGCTTCAGCCGCTTGTAATCAACTCGCATGCCGACCATCATGGCGATGAAGCCGGCGACAGCCCATCCCATTTGTCGCATTAGGAAAAAATATCCGGAGTGGTACCTCTCTTTCGCGATCACTGCCGAGGCGCTGAACACCATTATCAGGCCAACAAAAACCAGCAACAACGTAACCACAAACAATAGCCGGTCCACACTGACGCGTTTCGCCATGAAAATCCATTTCACCACGGAGACACGGAGACACGGAGGAATGTTTCGAGCGATTTTGGATAGAGTCGGTTACTGTTCTGGTTCACTCGGAAAGGAGAGTCACTATTACTTCGCGGAAAGACCCCGCACCAGGTCTTTGAACACCCCTCCGCGATGCTCGTAATTCTGGAACTGGTCGAAGCTGGCACACGCTGGAGCCAGCAGAACAATATCTCCGGCCTGTGCCGATGTGGAAGCTTGCTTTACCGCGGTTTCCATTGTGCCCGAGGGAACGACTTTGGCAGCCTTGATCTGCGACTGAATTTTTTCTGCGGCTGTTCCGATAGTGTAAACGCATTTCACCCTCTCGCGAAGCAGATCGTTCAGCAGTGTATAGTCGCTGCCCTTGTCCCTGCCCCCGAGAATCAGATGGATTTTGGATGGGAACGACTCCAACGCTTTGATAGTGGCGTCCACGTTGGTTGCCTTGGAGTCGTTGTAGTACTCCACGCCTCGCACTGTCGCCACGTATTCCAGGCGGTGCTCGACTGCTTTGAAGTCGCGGACGGCACTGCGGATCTTCCCCACAGCACTTCCCATCAGCGCACTGGCGCAAACTGCTGCCAACACATTTTCGAGATTGTGCGCGCCTTTCAATGGAATTTCCGAGATCGGCATCACTTCTTGCTCCGATCCGGCACGCCGAACGACCACCTCGCCCGCGCGTACGAAACTGCCCTGTTCCACTTCGTGCTTGCGGCTGAACCAGAACACTTGAGCGCGAGTACGGCCGGCAAGTTCGACGCAGGTGGGATCATCCGCATTCAAAACTGCGAAATCTGGCGACTGCTGGTTCTCAAACAGCCGGGACTTCGCATCCACATACGCGGCAAATGTTCGGTGACGGTCAAGGTGATCGGGCGTCACATTCAGAACCACAGCAATTTTCGGTCGAAAGCCGCGAATGGTCTCGAGCTGAAAGCTGGAAACCTCAAGCACAGTGACCGTCTCGGGTGCCGACTGCGCAACCAGAGAAATTGCAGGTGTCCCAATGTTCCCCCCCACTAGCGTCTTCAGGCCTGCGGTTGCGAGGATCTTACCCAAGAGCGTAGTAGTCGTAGTTTTTCCATTAGATCCGGTAATCGCGACAATCTCCCCCTGAAGGAATTCCGCTGCCAGCTCAATTTCGCCGATGACGTTCTGTCCCAATGCCCGTGCTTGCATAATCGGCTCTGCGTCCACTGGCACGCCGGGGCTAACGACAATCAGGTCCTGGTTCTGAAAAGTCCGTTCACCATGTCCGCCGGTCTCGACCGTGATTCCCTGATCCAGCAGGGCAGGAATCTCCTCCCGAAGCTGCTCTTCAGACTTCGCGTCGGAGACAGTTACTCGCGCCCCCTTCGACTTCAGGAACAGGGCCGAAGCCACACCTGACCGACCGAGTCCCACCACCAGCACGCGTTTGTTGTTGAGTTCCACGAAAAGGCTCAACCTCAGAGGACACAGAGAGCCACAAAGTAAGATCTTTGATTCCGCCTTACCTCTGTGTTCCTCAGCGTCCTCTGTGGTAAACGAATTTTATCTTAGCTTCAGCGTAGTTAGCGCGAACAGCGCAAAGACCAGGGAAGCAATCCAGAAGCGAACAATGATTTTCGATTCCGACCATCCCATCAGCTCGAAATGGTGGTGAATAGGCGCCATCTTGAAAATGCGCTTTTTCCGTAATTTGTACGAGGCCACTTGCAGAATAACTGAAAGCGCCTCAATCACGAAGATCCCGCCGATAAATGGCAGTAATAGTTCCTGCTTGATGATGACTGCAATGGTCCCAATTGCTCCACCCAGCGCAAGCGAACCTACGTCACCCATAAAGACTTCCGCTGGATGCGCGTTATACCAGAGGAACCCGATCGCGGCACCGACCATCGCTCCGCAAAAAATACTTAACTCACCCACCAGCGGCATACGGGGTAGCTCGAGGTAAGTAGCAAAGGTCGCATGTCCGCTAACGTAGGTCAGCACCGTCAACGCCCCCGCGGCAATCACGGTGCAGCCGATCGCGAGCCCGTCAAGGCCGTCGGTCAGGTTCACAGCATTGCTCGCACCCACGATCATCAGCACAACAAAAGTAATGAAGGGAAGAAATGCGAGCGGCCACAGACTAGGCGCCAGGTTATCAATCACCAGGTCGGGATGAAATTGCTTCAAGAACGGCACTACCAGCCGGGTCGAATACATGCCGCGATTCTGCATGGCTATGAGCGCCACCGCGATCAGAACACTGACCAATACCTGCAAGCCGAATTTTGAGCGCGCGGTGAGACCCAGGTTCCGCTTGTGGACAACTTTGGTATAGTCATCCGCAAAACCGATCGCCGCAAATGCTGCAGCCGAAAGCACGGCCATCCACACAAAAGGATTGGTCAGGTCTGCCCAAAGCAGCGTTGGCACTATGATCGAAATCGCAATCAAAACGCCGCCCATTGTCGGCGTACCGGCTTTTTTCTGATGGGCTTTCGGGCCTTCTTCGCGGATGAACTGGCCGATCTGGAAGTCACGTAGGCGGTTAATTACCAGCGGGCCAATAATTAGTGCCGTGAACATGGCGGTGAGGCTGGCAAAGGCTGTGCGAAAGGTGAGATAACGGAAAATTCGGAACGGCGGGAAATAATGAAATAGTTTTAGATAAAGCAGCCAGTAGAGCAATCCGCCTCCGGTCAGTTGTTAGTCGTCGGTCGTCGGTCGTCAGTCGTTCGCCGACGGCTGTCGCTTTCGTTCTCTGGTCTTGATTTGGAGGACTGACGATCGACGACCGACGACTGTTCCATCCAAACCTCCAGCGCCTTCTCCAATTTGACTCCGCGCGAGGCTTTCAGCAGGACAACATCCCCGTCCCGCGCCTCGCGTGCCAGCCACCTTCCCGCTTCTTCCGGGGAAGCAACAAATTCCGCGCTGATTCCCGAACCCCGAGCCGCCTCTACCATCCACGTCGCGAAACCGCGCACCCCGATCAGAACATCAATGCCCTTCCCGGCGATGTATCGGCCTGAGTCGCGATGTAATTCCTCGCCCTGCAGCCCGAGCTCCAACATTTCCCCCGCGACCACAATCCTGCGATTCCCTGGCATTGTCGCCAGGGCATCAACCATCGCGGCAAGAGCTTTCGGATTGGAATTGTAGCAATCATTAATGACCGTGATGTTGCCGATGCGAACAACCTGTCCTCGTTTGTCTGCGGGAACAAGATCAGCTAACGCCGACACCGCCTCCGCAAGAGTCAATCCGTGCTCCAGCCCAACTGCTACCGCGGCGAGGGAGTTATAAACATTGTGACTGCCCACTAAGGGCAGGCTCGCGCGCTCGCGCCGGTCGCCAGCCACCACGTCGAACGCGGAACCTTTTTCCCCCAGAGCCTCAACCTTTTCGGCGCGGACCGTGCAGACCACCCCATATCCGTATGTGACGACCTTCCCTTTGAAGTCACGTCCGAACTTGGAGACGTATTCGTCATCGCCGTTCAGCACCGCGGTACCGTTGTCTGGAAGTGATTCGATTAATTCGTACTTAGCTCGTGCAATCTCCGCAATGGAATTAAAGAATTCCAAGTGCACCGGCGCGACATTCGTAACAACCGCGACTTTAGGCTCCGCGATCTGGGACAAGGCTGTAATCTCTCCGAGATGCGACATCCCCAGTTCCACGACGGCGACATCGTGTTCCGGCTCGAGCTTCAGCAGCATCAGCGGCAGTCCGAACTGATTATTGAAGTTGCCCTCAGACTTGTGTACGCGCAGCCGAGTAGATAGGACGTGCGCGATGGCTTCCTTCGTAGTCGTCTTGCCTGCCGAGCCCGTTACTGCTATCAAAGGCCCAGCCCAAAGCCGGCGCACTGCTTTAGCCAGGACTTGAAGAGCCTGTAGCGTGTCCTCAACGACCATCAAGCCCGACTTTGGTTGCGTAGGGGCGGACGCCCTCGTCCGCCCACCCCGGACGGCCGCACGTGAATCGATCTCTGATAACTTTTCTCTCGCCACAACTGCCGCGACGGCACCCTTTTTTATCGCCTGCCAGACAAAGTCATGCCCGTCCATATTCTCGCCCTTGACTGCAAAGAAAAGTTCGCCCGGACGAATAGTTCGAGAATCAATGGAATACCCAGTGGCAACGGCATCGCGGTCAAACTCCCCCTCTGCCGAGAGAAACTCCGCGACACGGGACAGCGGCAATTTCATGCGGTCTTTCCAGCGGGAGTGCGGGCGCACTCGTAGCCCAGATCGTGCAGCACCTCTGCCGCAACCTGCCTGTCATCGAACGGGATGGCGCCTTGGTTGGTAATCTGTGTCTGCTCGTGTCCTTTTCCGGCGATGAGCACGATATCTCCTGACCTCGCCTCTGCAATCGCGAGATGAATCGCAGCCCGGCGATCCGGCTCCGTCTTGTATTTTGCTCCCGAGCCCTGCAGTCCCACACGCTGTAGTCCCACGACGGCATCGTTGATAATCGAAAGCGGATCCTCGCTACGGGGATTATCTGAGGTAAGCACCACGAAATCACTCCCCTGGCCAGCCGCCTCGCCCATAAGCGGACGCTTGCTGCGGTCTCGATCACCGCCGCACCCGAAAACCGTAATCACCCGCCCGCCCGCCGACTTCACAAATTCGCGGGCCAGCGAAGTCAAGTTCCGCAGCGCGTCGTCTGTGTGAGCATAGTCCACAACCACGGTAAACGGCTGCCCGCAATCCACTCGCTCGAAGCGACCAGGAACTCGGACCAGAGTTCGGATTCCGGTCGCGATCACTTCTCCCCTGCATCCACGCGCATAGGCCGCGGCGCTCGCAGCCAGAATGTTATAGACATTCACCCGCCCAATCAGGAGTGACGTTACCGGAATTGTTTCATGCGGAGTCACCAGGTCAAAGCGAGTGCCTCGCGGAGTAACCTCCAATTTCGCAGCGTGAAAATCTCCCTTTGCGAGTCCGTAGGTAATCACTTCCGTGTTTCTGGTTTTGCAAAAGTTGGCAAGCTGAACCCCATATTCGTCATCCACATTCAACACTCCGGCTCGAGGTTCTGCGGTCCCGCTTCCGGCGAACAGAATCCGTTTGGCGCAGAAATATTCTTCCATCGTCGTGTGGTAGTCCAGATGGTCGCGAGTCAGATTCGTGAAAACCGCAACATCAAACGGAATGCCGAAAGTTCTCTGCTGGACCAATGCATGGGAAGAAACTTCCATCACTGCTTCGCTCGCGCCTGCGTCCACCGCTTGGCGAAATAGCCGGTACAGCTCCAGAGGCTCCGGCGTAGTGTATGGCGCCAAGAGAATCTTTCCCGCTACGTGATACTCGATAGTCCCAACCAGAGCGCTCTTGCGACCAGCCGCCGAGAGGATGGATTCGAGCAGGAACGCCGTCGTGCTCTTGCCATTGGTCCCGGTGATTCCGGCAATGCCGAGTTTTTCTGTGGGGCGACTATAGAAATTTAAGCTCAGCCCAGCCAGCGCGCGCCGGCCGTGTGGCACCCTGGCCCACGGCACATTTTCCGGCGCCGCATCGGAATCAGTCACTATGGCAACCGCTCCGGCTGCAATTGCCTGATCAATAAACCGGTTCCCATCACTGGACTCGCCTCGCATGGCCACAAACAGAGCACCGGGTTTCACGTGGCGTGAGTCGTACTCAATACCGCTGATCGTGGGATTATCCGGAGGATTTCCGCTCTGGGCGATCACCTCCACGCCCTCCAGCAGATCAAGGAAAGTCATTGCACCGATTGTATTGCAAATTGATAAACATCAGTTTGGAAAGCTGGCGAAACTCGGATCAGCTGACCGGCTAAGTGATCGGCTTAGGCGTTTTCTAAGGGAAGAAAATGGATCCAAGCAGGAGAGAAGTGGATCGAGGGCTGATCGGCGATCACTCCAAAGAACGCCTTCAGCCCTCGCTCCCGGATTCCCGGTCAAACTACTTCGTGCACGAATCGCTGACCATTTGAACGTCCGTCACCTTCAGATGGCCGTGCTCCTCGTTACTTTTCTTCATGCCTGCATCGTGGGCCATGTCCTTGGTGTCTTCTTTCATGTTGTGCGCGGTCGCGTTCGACACAACTCCCGTCGCGGTCACTTTGTGTCCCACATGCTCGGCCAGCGATACTTTGCTGCTGCGAACTTCCCACGTGCTGCCGTCGTCCCCCGTTAATTTGAATTCTTTAGCGTTGTCGCCTTGCGCTAAGCACCCGGTAATAGTTCTCGTGTCCGACTTCCCTTTGTTTCCGGAATCGTCCGCCATCACCCACACTGACGCCGTACACGCCAGCACCAGGCATAAAAGCAGGTTTCTCATGTTTGTTCCTCCTTCACCCTCCTGACTGACGGGAGATTCGATGTCCCCTCACCGAGCATAGGTTGCAGGTAAGCAGCAACTCTGAATCCAACTTATGGAATATTGGCGGATTCTTGGACGACTCCGTATTCCCGAAAATCCGCAAACTTGGAGATGGAGAACTCTGGTTCTGCGGTATACTCATGGCGCGAAAGGCACGGACCTCACCAGCCAAAAGCACGAACCGTGCAGGTCGTTTCGCGCACGCCATCGTTCTGGTAAGCGCTTCATCACAGACGACAACTAAGCAGAACAAGGGGATCATCAGGGATGAAGGTTCATCTTATTAACCCTAGCACTGTGTCTTTTGGGACCGCGGTCATTACGCCTCGCTGGCAGTATGTGCTTGCCGGCGCTACTCCGAAGAATTTTGGCGATCCCATTCTTGTGGATGAAACCCTGTTTCAGACCGATCCTGAACGAATTCAGCCAGGGGACGCTGTCGGCATCGGCATCCATACCGCAAACGCATTGCGGGGTTACGAAATCGGGAAGATGGCTCGGGAGCGTGGCGCTTATGTGATCTTTGGCGGAATTCACGCGACCCTTTATCCTGAGGAAGCCCGTGAGCTCGGCGGCGCCCATGCTGTTGTAAAAGGCGACGGCGACGTTGTCTGGGCAAAGGCGTTGGCGGATTGTCGCGACGGTACGCCACAAGCGCTCTACCTCGGCGGACAGATCGAAGCCCGCGATTTTGTTCAGGCCCGCTGGGACTTAGTTCCGCGTGATCGCTACATGTGGGCATCGGTGCAGACCGTGCGCGGTTGCCCCAAGCATTGCTCTTTTTGCTCGGTCTGGCGGACGGATGGTCAGCGCCCTCGTCAGCGCTCATCCGACGTAGTAATTGAAGAGATCGTGCAACTGCGCCGCCTCGGTTTTCGTTTCATCGCGCTGGCAGACGATAATTTCTATCCGGTCACGCTTACCGATCTCAATCTCGCCACCCAACAGAAGAACACCACCCGGCTGAACGAACTCAAATCCCTGCGCGCGGAACGGTTCGAGCTGATGGCGCGCCTGGCGCAGCTTCCAGACGACATGGTTTTCTTCACTCAGATCACTATGGAAGCCGCTGAAGATGTCGAATTTCTGAATGCAATGAGGGCCGCGCGCATCAAGGGAGCGCTAGTCGGAGTTGAATCTGTTACTCCGGAGGGACTAAAAGATGTTTACAAGGACTTCAATCTGGCTGGCGAGAGCCTAATCGAACGCCTGAGGACTTTTCGACGCCATGGCGTGCATGTGCTGGGTTCGTTCATTTTCGGCCTGCCGAGCGATCGTCCGGAAACCTTCGACGCGACCGCCGCCGCAGCCAAGAGTGCCGACGTCACCTTCGCCCAATTCGTCATACTGAGCCCATATCCCGGCACGGTTGACTTTAATCGCTGGGAAAAAGGTCTGGGAATCAATCCGCCCAGCATTGCGGGAATTCCCCTCACCCGGCGCTGGCTCATTCCGCAAGCGCTGCGTCCGAAACTCTATTGGGACCACCCAGTAATGTCCGCCGAGGAAATCCGCTCGCGCACCCAGGCAGTGTGGGACAGCTTTTACAGCTTCACCTCCATCTGGAAACGTTCCCGCTTCATCAAATCCAGCCGCGGCCGTTTAGCGTTTCTCCTTATCTCGAAAATCTATCGCCAGATGTATGCCGATACCGGCATCGCTACCGACAGCGCACGAGTTTCGCGCTCCGGAAGATGGGTGCGCTTACTAGGCAGGCCCTGCCGCCATCTCTTCGCCGGACGCCCAATGCCACATCTTCAGGTTCCCGTGTAAGCGGAGTCACTCACATCTCCGCAGGAGAAGCATCACTTCCATCTTCTCCGGATTTGCGTTGACCCATCCAAAGGCGAGGACTAGACTCCTCGCTGAGGTGTTCTATGCGTTGTTTGCTAAAGGTTTCAATCCCCGTCGAGACCGGTAATGCCGCGATCAGCGATGGCAGCTTGCCCAACACCATTGAATCAATCCTTGCCGACCTGAGCCCAGAGGCGGCCTATTTTGCCGAAGAGAATGGCAAGAGAACGGGTTTCATTTTCTTTGACCTGAAAGATACCTCTCAGATTCCAGCCGTAGCGGAGCCGTGGTTTCTGGCCTTCAATGCGCACATCGAGTTCCATCCGGCAATGAGCCTCGAAGACCTGAAGAAGGCCGGACCAGGCATTGAAAAAGCAGTCAAGAAATATGGCCGCATGGCACAAGCAAAAGCGGCTTAACTAATCTCACGCAAGAGTCTCCGCAACGATCTAAGATCGCCCTCGAAAGAGGGCTTTCTTTTTTGGGAAGTCGCAAATGTCCGCTCGACGTCACGCCGCTACGGAAACCGCAAGCGACGTCCGTTGACTTGCCTGCCGCCGACACATACGATGTGCGAACCAAAGTACGTAGTATTCAACACAAATCCAAAAAGAGGAATCCGTCTATGAGAAGAAACACTGTAATCACCTTTGCGCTTCTCGTTCTGGCCTTCGCGTTCTCCGGCACCGCTTTCGCGCAAAAAGGAACCGTCCTGCGCGTAATCATCGTAAAAACTGACAACCTTCCGGCTACGTTCAGGAGCTCGGCAAGGGCCAAGCGCTCCTGAAGAGTCTGGGAGTCCAGGAAACTTTACGCATCTGGCAGGCAAGATTCGCCGGACCGGAAGCGGGATCTGTCGTGGTGAGCATTGAATTTCCCAGCATGGCCGCGCTTGTCGAGTCGGACAACAAGACCAACGCCAGCAGCGAATATAAGGAGTGGCTGAAAGGTCTCGACAAAATTAGAAAAATTGTTTCCGACAGCTTGTACACCGAACAGTAGCAGCATGTCATGAGAGGGGTACGGGCATGCCTGTACCCCTTTCCCCGTGTCAGTTGCCAGATTGTTCATGCCGGTGGTCGAACCCTTCCCCCGAGTCGTCCCACGTGCTGTCGTTGACTGCCAGGTATTCGCGAACCAGTGTCGCGTGAATTGCTCGTGCGTTTACCCTTCTTTACGTAAAAAAGTTCCATAGGGACATCTAATTGCCTAGGAGGGATGGTTATGAAGAAGCTCTTATTGATAGGTATTGCGGCCACGATGGTGCTGCCGCCGCTCGCAGCTCACGCTCGCGGGGTTGGTGTCATCGTCGTACCCGCTTGAGGGGATGGTATGAACCGTACTCGGGCACATATCCATACAGCTATTACGGTTACGGCTCCGCTCAGAGTGGTGGAGTGAAGTTCGATACCAACGTCAAGGATGCGGAAGTATTCATCGACGGCTCTTATGCCGGCACGGTGGGCAAACTGAAAACCATGTATCTCCAACCGGGCAGCTACAACATCGAGTTGCGTTCGCCTGGACGAACCCAATTTGATAAGAAGATTTACGTCGTTGCTGGGAAAACTCTGCACCTGAATCCAGACCTGCACGTGCAAGCGGCAACCACAAGCGCAGCCGTAACCGGCTCGTCGCCAAGCGCCGGACATAAATGCGGGGGAGAGCCGGCTCTCCCCCGCTTCAGCCGCTGCGGTTCTCTCCCCTTCGACTCCACCCAACGTAGGCTTTAGCCCACCCTCGGGTCTCCAAACCGGAGATGCAAGAATGGCAGTTTCGGTCGTGGGGGCTTCGGAAAGGCGGGCCGCTCTAAGCTGTCTTGTACAAATTCAAGCCCAGCACTTTGCCATACTGCTCGAAATCCCGGTCGGTAGTGAAAATCTGCCAATGACGACGATCGGCGATCGCGCAAATCAGAAAGTCAATCGCTGATCCGGCTATGCCCTGGCTGCGGCAGCGGTTGTGCATCTGCGCCGCTTCTTCGTAATCAACAGGTTCAAGCCGCGGATCATCAAAGGCCCGTAAATAGTCCCGAAGTTTGCGGAAGTGCTCTACTTTGCGGATTCCCGAGAGCAGTTCCTGCCGTACCGCGCCTGTCAGTTGCGCCCGCCCATCTCGAATCAACTCCGCCAGCGCCTGTGTGAGCAATACTTCGCGTGCGTTCAGGTCAACTCCTTTGCGCCGCAAGGCCAGTGACCACACGGGGGTATCGACCAACACGTTCACGAACGCCGTCGCTCGGCCTTGTATTGGTAAGACGGATCAAATTCAAAACTCCCGAACGCCTCCAGGATGCGCTGCTGCTTGCGCCGTTGGACGTATTCAGCCAGCGCCGCCGTAACGGCATCCTTCTTGGTCCGATGTCGTCCCACTTTGCGCGCCTCCTCGATCAGCTTGTCGTCCAATGCGAGGTTTGTAGCCATGTGTAGATTATTACACATCATCATGTGTTAAACAGAAATTTTTTTTTACCAGGAATCTTGTATCAGGGCATGGCTTTAGCCGTGCCGAAGAGAACGGCAAATGTGATCAGGCGCGAGGCGAAGCCGAGCGGTCGCGCATAGTCAAGCTCCGTTCCCGAGTGGCACCCTTCGGCTGGCGCTCAGGGCAGGCTCCAGAAGACGTGCCCTGATACAACCCGGAAAATCGCCGCACATGCAATCAGGCGTGAGCGGAAGCGAGCAGCCGCACCTAGGCTTCGGGAGCCGCATCCCATTTCGGCTTCATCTCTCTGCCCCACTTCTTGGGATCCTGCTCGTGCATCTTCTTCATTGCTTCTGCCGTTTCCGGGTGGTTACTCATAACATGCGTCACCATCGTCTGGACCATCTCGTTCCACGACCCAGCCGATAGCTTCTGATCACACGGACCGCCAAGCTCTTTGCATGTCATTGTTTTCATGCATCTTTGAATGCAGGTGGATTGCCAAGGTTGTAACCACGTTCCCAAGCGCCCGAAGCTGACATGTTGAGGATTAACGAACAACTAGTTCTCTCGCGGCTGTTCTCGCCGATACAACCAGTTCTTTGAACACCCTTGCATTGAACGCATCCCTCGCTCCGGCTCTGCGCAAGATACTCTTAAACTGCGCCCGAAGTACTCTGTGTATCTGCATCATCTCGGTCACAGTTGGCTGGCGACTGCTTCCCACAAAGGCGTTGGATATCTCCCGAAAAACTCCTCTGATCGTTCCATCGTGGATATACGCATCCGTTCCATCAAGATCACTCAATGACTTATTGATCCGACGCCTCATCGACTCGCACAGCACCCATGCATGATCTGGATGCGACGTCCTCTCCAAAGCTACTGTCAGCCCAAGTTCAAACGGCATGTTGAAGCGCGGAGTTCTAGGAGCCTTGCGATCCAGTTGTACCCGTGAAAGATCGTGGATGGAATATTGGGATTGCTGAATCAACGCGAGGACTCGGTCAAGACGTCTTTGCCCGAATGGAATTTCTAGGGTTGCCCGCGGGGTGAATCCGAATGCGCTCGTGGCGGCAATGTAGGCGAGCAAAAGATTTTCAAAACCTGCGTCGTACGGGACATTGAGGAAAACCGATCCCGGACTAACGCGAGGCCTTGGCGCGCCGCGAACTCGTTTTGTGGACTTTCGTGCTGGCATTACTGGAACTACGATTTCCAGCTAGCTTTCCTGTTCTCCTGGCCCGGATCACGAATTGCCCCGTCTTGCTGTCTCTGTACACGATTCGCCGTACCGCTCGGACAAGTTCGTCGGTGCGCTCTTTCGACACCCCCAGCGTCTTCGCCGTATCGCGAACGGTTGCCGGTCGGCTGTTATCAACTCTTATCGGCTGCGCCATGGGTTCATTATAGTCCTAAGCCCTGAGGCCTCGTTAAACCGTCGTTCGCGGTTTCGTATCAGGGCACGGCTTTCAGCCGTGCCATAAGCGCCTCCAAAATGAATGGCGGCTTCAGCCGCTGGGGTTCTCCACCCCTTCGACTCCCCTTCGACTTCGCTCAGGGCTTCGGCAAAGCCGGACAGGCTCTTTGCGGCTTTCAAAGGATGGATACCTCGAACTTGGAGCTGGAATCGGACGGGTTTGAAGAAACCCAGGCGCGCTCAGGTTCGTGGTACCCCACCCTTGCGTCTGCAAAACCGGAGACAAGGATGGGGCAGCCTCAGTCGGTGCCGGTTCCGGAAAAGGTGGGCCGGCCCGCCAGTCGCCAATCCAACTACGCGCTATTATGTTGCAAGCTAGTCGTCAGCCCAACAAATTTGATGATGCGGTAGATAACTAACCTTTTAGCGCCAAAACTTTCTTCACAATTTCGTTTAGGGAGTTAGAGGTTTTCCCCAGCTCGCCGCCAGCCTTAAGCACTTCGGAGATAACTCTTGGATTCTTAAGGGCGTGACTCCGCTTCAAGATTGCAAAACGTTTCATCTGCTCCCCTAGCAGCTGATCGGAATCACCGCTCCCAATCTCGCCAAGGAAAGCCGTCTCTCAATCCTTCTTAAAGCACGCGGAGGTCGGTCCAATATGGTCGGGCCAGTCTTCTTCAGGGAGTCCTAGGAGACGAAGAAGTCTCCTATTCTCGGTCGGATTTCCCTTCTTATCGAGAGGCCTTTGGCATTTATCGCAGGTCCCCAGGGATTCGCCTGAGTGCTCGTCGCTGTCCCAAACGCAATAAGTCGGCACGGCAAAAGAGATGAAAATTGCAGCAGCCGTGCACACATTGCTCTTACCACCGCAAGACAATACGGAAATACCGAGGCTCTCAAAGTCACAATTATTAGATAGGCCTGCCCCGATGATCGCAGCACGATCGCCTTCTCCCTCGACCAACAGCGCGACGGACGAGAAAAACCCCTCACTAACCTGGTCGAAGAGCGCCGCCAATCTAGATTGCAGCGTCGGGCCGGTGTACTTGGATTTGGCATTCCCTCAGCACGCCACAAGCGATCGGCGACATCATCGAGGGGCTCCTCGTGGTAAGCCGAGATACCTTCGGTCCGCCGCCTGGGACGGACCTCTTTCGCGTTAAGCGAACCTCGCTGAACCGATCGAGACTGACAAAGAGGGGAGAGTGCGTACAATAAATCACCTGCATGCGGTCGGCGACACCGGGGAATTTCACCTCCTGAGATTTGCATCAAAATTCTCGCGAGGTGTCGCTGCCTACCCGGGTGTTGATACAGCTCGGGCTCCCTCAATCCCCAGGATCAAGTTCGGCATTTTCGTCGAGGCGGGTGCCGCAGCATGTTGACTGGAAGCGGTTTTAGTAGAGTCTGCTTTCGCTTGGGCAAGCGCTAGACTCTGCAACAAAGACATGATGAACGCACGCTGCAAGCCGTGTCCGGCACGCTCTACAGCGCTGGTGTATCCGTCCTCAACCAGCCTAACCATGGCCTACGGCATGGGAATGTCTAAGGCAGATGTAGGAAGCCATTGCAAATCAACGCCGGATTCGGGGACGTACTGCTGTAATGTCTTGGTGAGATTGTCTTGAAGTCCAACGAGTTCATCAAATTACCGCCGCTGAATATCTCCCTATAGCGCTCGTCTGCAGTTTCGCGAAATTCCTTGAAATCCGCCCTGTTCTGCACCGCTCCTTACCACCAAATCCATTAGCTGCGTAATCGTTGATCCCTTCCCTTCCGATGCATCGGTGGCGGCTTCCCGGACCGCGGGTATGTACAGGTATCTGGTGAACCTTCCAAGGTAGCCCTGTGCTACTTGCTTGAAACCGAAGAATTGGCCGTCGTCCGGTTCCCGCGAACATATGCCTGGGTTTGCCGCCTCCCACTCAGTTAGGGCGGCAAGGCCGTCATCTTTGTTCTTCCATTTGCAGAGTGTTTTGTACTCGTCCCTTTCCTGCAATTGCGAATACATTTCCTTCATTACCGTCGCGGTCCCGGCTTTTCTGATCGCGACGAAAGTCTGGATTTTGTAGCGTCGATCCGTGATACTTGTCGCTAGCTTTGCCATCGACCAGCGAGAGCACGCGCACTATGGATAGCTCTTCGTTCTGAAGGTACTTGCTAAACTGTTTCTTCTCAGAATCATCCAAGCCGGAATATGTCAGCGTAATCTGAATGTTTTTCGTAATATCTCCGTTGTAAAAATCCTCCGGGTTCAGCCGCGGTGAGGTATTGTAAAACAGGTCGATGGCCTTCAGAAAGGCGCTCTTGCCAGCACCGTTCGGGCCTATGAGAACCGTTAGGCTTTCGCAAGTAAGAACTTCGTAGAGTATGCTGCGAAAATTCTCGACAGTTACAGATTTCAGAATCATTCAACAACCCCCGCGCCAAAATAAAAAGCGGCCCACGGCCCTGTGACCGTGCACCCCTCGTTCGTTGAACTGTTTCTACTGCTTTAGTTCGATTCTGTCCAGCCCCCTTCGAGCCATAACGCCGTATGGCACGCTAATTCAACTGATGCGGATACCATATCCGCCATTCTCGATCAAAAACCGGCCTAGAAGCTCCGTGGGACAAGTAGAAGTCGAATCGAGTGCCCATGCGAGCAAAGAGCTCCTGGTCGCCGATGCTATACCCGGCGCGTTTCAAGTAAAAACCGATTGCCTGATGAAACGGGTAAGTGTAATCCAGTTTCTTCAGCATACCCAGGACCGCCCTGGTGGAGACTCGGCCTTTCGCGGCAGCAAAAGCCTCAAGAACTCGAGACACCCCTCCTACGTGGTTGGGCCTAACAGTTATATCAATTAAGGTTCGCTCAATTGATGTCACCTCCGCCATGCCACCACTGGGCACCTGCAATTTCTCGACTCCGAGGTGGTTCGTGTGCTTTCCGTTCAGAATTGTGATGGCCGAATCGGCGAATTCGTAAACTAGTTTCGGTAGCCCGCGGCTTGTTCTTAAATACTTTGTCAATGTCCGCTTGGGTGAGTTCACCGGAATTGCGCGGTTTCTCTCGCTGTTCATGGTTGACGTAGACTTGTCGTTCGCTCCCGCCAAGCCCGTGCACCCAAAGAGCAGACCCGTGTGATAGATAAGAATCTCGCTTTGTGGAGAGCGCTAGAGCTGTAGGAGAGACGTTGTCGCCGTCGCCCCATATGTACCGAGTGATATTAGGAGCACTCGCAGACCGCAATCGTCGAAGCGTTTCAACCAACTCGGACCGCCAAAAGATCCGTCCCCGTGAGGATTGAAAAAAGGAATTGATCTCAGCTACCGCTATGTTGTTCGACTTCATCCTTGCAATGTGGGCTGGTATATATACCAGCCCACATTGCAAGGATGAAACTGCCGCCATCGGGGTCTTGATTTTGATTCTTGGAAATCAGATGCAAATCTAATGGTTCATACGATAGGTATATATACCTATCGTATGAACACCCGAAACTTAACTGCACCCACTCGTACTTCCGCAGCTCATGCATTTATAACAACTGCCATTCCTCACCATGATCGAGCCGCAGACGTGGCAGGTGGGCGCGTCTCCCAGGTCGATCATTCCGGCGAGGGCGTCGGCGGCGTGAACAGGACCAGTTGTTAGTGGCCGGTGATCAGTGGTCAGTGAAGAGCCAATGGCGGAAGCATTTGAGTCACTCACTTCTGGCAACTGGCCACTAGCCACTGACAACTTGGGTCTCAAATTTTCGAATAGCAACTGCTGCTGGCCGGTCAGGAAGCGGAGTTGGAGCCAACGGAAAATGTAGTCCATGATCGACTTGGCAAAGCCGATGTCGGTGTTGTTGGTCCAGCCGCTGGGCTCGAAGCGGGTGTGGGCAAACTTTTCGCATAGTAGCTTCAGCGGGACGCCGTGCTGAAGCGCCAGCGAGACGGCGCAGGCAAAGCTGTCCATGAGGCCGGAGACGGTGGAGCCTTCCTTGGCCATAGTGATGAAGATTTCGCCCGGGCTGCCGTCCTGATAGAGGCCGACGGTGATGTAGCCCTCGTGTCCGCCCACGTTGAATTTGTGGGTGATGGACATGCGCTCGTCGTCGAGCCGGTGCCGGATGGCCCGCGGCGGAGCATGCAGGTCTTGTTCTTCGATTTGTGCCTGTGTGGCTCGGACATTCTTGTCCGAGGATTCTGCGGTCTTCGTCCCTGCAGCAGATAGCGGTTGCGACTTCTTGCATCCATCGCGATAAACCGCGACCGCCTTCAGCCCCAGCTTCCAGGCCTGAAGATAAGCTTCCATAATTTCTTCGACGCTGGCGTTCTCCGGCAGATTGACCGTCTTCGAGATCGCGCCGGAGATGAACGGCTGCGTTGCCGCCATCATCTTCAGATGTCCCATGTACGCGATGCTGCGCGTGCCCTTGGCAGGCTTGAACGAGCAATCAAACACAGCCAGATGATCGTCTTTTACCAGCGGCGCGCCCTCGATCGTCCCCGTCGCGTCGATGTAGCTGACGATGGCGTCGGTCTGATCATGCGTGTATCCCAGTTTGAACAATGCCGTAGGCACGGTGTTGTTCACGATCTTGATCATGCCGCCACCGACCAGCTTCTTGTACTTCACCAGCGCCAAATCCGGCTCGATTCCGGTAGTATCGCAATCCATAAAAAATCCGATCGTGCCGGTCGGGGCGAGGACCGTGACTTGGGAATTGCGGTAGCCATGCTTTTCGCCGGAGGCTAGGGCTTCGTCCCAGCAAGCTTTGGAGCCTTCGTAGAGGGCGCTGGGGATGTTGTTTTTGTTGATGTTGTTGACCGACGCGCGGTGCATGCGGATCACGTCGAGGAAAGGCTCGCGGTTGATGTAGAAGCCGGGGCAGGCGCCTCCGGGCATGACGGGCGAGACGCCCGTCGCTCCACGAACAGTTCCCAGGTTGGTTTCGGCCAGGCCTTTTTGTGTGGGCTCGGTGATGGGTACCAATGGCGGGCATTGTTCCGCAATGCGGCTTGATTGCAGGTAAGCTTCGCCGCACATGATCGCGGTTACGCAGGCGGCGTAGTCACGGCCGCCCTCAGAGTCGTAGGGGAGACCACATGCCATTAGCAGCGCACCGAGATTCGCATAGCCCAAGCCCAGCGGACGGTAGTCATGCGAATTCTTCATGATCATTTCGGTGGGATATCCGGCGTTGTCCACTAGAATTTCCTGCGCGGTGATCAAGATGTCCACGGCGTGGCGATATGCCTCGACGTCAAAGGTGCCGTTGGGCGCGAACTTCAGCAGATTCAGGCTGGCTAGGTTGCAGGCTGAATCGTCGAGGAACATGTATTCGGAACATGGATTGCTGGCATTGATGCGCGCGGTGTTCTTCGACGTGTGCCAGCGATTGACCGTGGTGTCGTACTGCATGCCGGGATCGCCGCAACGCCAGGTCGCGTCGGAAATCTTGTAGAGCAACTCTTTGGCTTTGAAGGTCTGCATCGGGCGGCCGTCTTTGACTGAGCGTGTGGAGAAATCGGCGTCGCGCAGAACGGCGTACATGAAGTCGTCAGTCACGCGGACGGAGTTGTTGGCGTTTTGGAAGAAGATGGACGAATACGCTTCCGAGTCGGGAGAAGAACCGTCGTATCCGGCAGCGACCAAGGCATGGGCCTTGGCTTCTTCTTTCGATTTGCACTCGATGAAGGGAACGATATCAGGATGATCCACGTTGAGGATGACCATCTTGGCGGCGCGGCGCGTCTTGCCTCCGGACTTGATCACGCCGGCGAAAGCGTCGAAACCTTTCATGAAGCTGAGCGGCCCGCTGGCAGTGCCTCCGCCGGCGAGAGTCTCAGTCGATGACCGCAGCGCGGAGAGATTGGTGCCGGTGCCTGATCCCCACTTGAAGAGCATGCCTTCGGTCTTCGCGAGAGTAAGAATCGAGTCGAGCGAATCCTGCACCGAATTGATGAAGCAGGCCGAGCATTGCGGCTTGGTATATCCGGTGACGCCGAATTCGACGCGGTTCGAAACCGGGTTCCAGTGCCAGTTCCGGCCGTCAGAGTTGGGCTCAATGCGGTCGCAGCCCACGTTGAACCAGACCGGCGAATTGAACGCGGCGTATTGGCGTATCAGCAGATGGACAAGTTCGTCGTGAAAAGTGGCGCCGTCGTCGGGAGAGCGGAAATAGCCCTGGCTCAATCCCCAGTTGCGGATGGTTTCGGCGACGCGACCGACGAGTTGGCGCACTCCGGTCTCGCGTTGCGGAGTGCCAACCTCCCCGTGCAGATACTTGCTGGCGACGATGTTGGTCGCGGTCATCGACCAGTCTTTTGGAACCTCGACGTCCTTTTGCTCGAAAATGATTCCGCCCTTCGAGTCGGTGATTTGCGCGAGGCGCTTTTCCCATTCGACTTCGTCGTAGGGAGAGACGCCAGCTTTGGTGAAGAAGCGGCGGATGGTTAGGCCAAGGGATTTTTTCGGTGTGGACGCAGTTGAAGTGGTGGCGGTTGTGGTTGTGTTTTGGGTTTGGATTTCGGCCATGTCTTTCTCTCCGTGCGAAGGTTTGTTTCCCACGAAATTCAATAGTTACAGGATCTGGGTCATTAATCGATCCAGTTTGGAGCAATTTCTTTCGCCCTTTCGAGCTTGCTCATTTCTTTGCCTACCCAGGCTTGCGCCCAGGGCTGCATTCTTTCGCCGCGTTGCGGCTATTCGCACCAGTATGCCGTCAGAACCCTGATGGCAGAGGAACTGGGCGGACTTTTAATTCTGGTACTTCCCGATTCTGCACTTCCATGTCCCACGCGAAAGGAGTGGAAGGTTCAGATTCGCGACCGACAGAATCGCTACCTACAGATTCGCGGAAAGGAATGTCCGCGCCACACGAAGTCATTCCGGATGCTGCTTCGGCTGGCTGCTGCATCCAGCGGCGAAAAATTAGGTAAGCGGTGGACCGCTGGCCGGCGTCTTCGATCGCCGTGTAACGGACGAAGCAGCGTCCGGCGGTCAGCCGCTCACGGAGTGGGTTTCCGGGTAGAAACAGACGTCCCAAGGCCATGCCGAGGTCGTCTGCCTCAGAGATTTGAAACAGCGCCAGCATGCGCTTGCTGCCGTCAGCCGGGGAGATCATCTCCTCTCCCAAGGCGAAGATTCCCGGCTTGGCGGGAGCAAGCAGCACGCTGAAGCTCGACTCGCAGCGGAACCATTTGCACCATTCCAGGCGAAGGGGATCGAAACGGGATTCCATTCCGTATCGCGCCTGCAACTCACTCACGATCTGCGAAAGGTTTTCCATTCCAACGCCAGTTGGCTCCGTGTTCAAAGGCTTGCGTTTCCCGGGGTCAAGCTGTCCCAGGACAACGGTCACCGCAGATTAATGTTTGAGGAGCCGCGCCGGGTCACCTCAGGCCAGAAGCGCGTCGTCCCTGTTTTCTTGCTGCTTCGCGCCGTTTCCGGTCACGATTACTGCCTCTGGGATAGCAACAGTACTGCTGTATGTTGTACGTGTCAACAAATAATCACTATATATTGTATCCCATTGAATTAACTAAGTGAATTCCCTCTTCGGGCCTTCTTTTCCACAAGGCCCTATATTTGCAGATCCTGTCCGCGCGACGGCGACCGGTGACCGACAGTCGGCGAGCAGAATCGCGGTTGGGATTCGAGGCGCTCCATCATTACGTACACATCTTCAAAAATCTCGCGCGGCGCAATGCGGAGAAGGCCTTCCGAAGACTGCACTAAGTAGTCTCCGGAATTGCCGCGTTGTTCACGGCCGAGCGGGTCAGTGAATGTGAGCGATTCGGTGAGTTGTTTTGCGCGGACGAGAAAGCGAGTGCGATAAGTTTTCCAATCATCAGACATGGATCAGGCTCCCGGCTTCAGGTTCTGGGGCTTCAGGTCTATGAACGCGAACGCGGGTTCAACCTTTCGCCCTCTTTGCATTTTGCATTTAGAACGATGAACCAGCCGGCTGGAATTTCGTTCGAGGTGATGTGAATGTACGCGCCGAAGTGTTGGCGGTCAATTCTCAAAATATGGTGCAATCCAAAAAATAGTCGTGCGAATTTCAAGCGCATGTAACGCTCGGGCGAGCTCGGGAAGCCGCGACTGGCACGGGATTTCGCGTGGCTGGTCGCGACCGCTCCAAAACGCCACAGGAAGTCGCGTTTTGTGGCGGCTGATTATCCACATGTCAAGCACAGGAAATGCAGAAGCAGATGTCAGGTATTAGCCATCAGGAAAGGCCTATTGCTCTTACGTTTGGGATCGCTTACAACTGCATCGGAACCGGCGCGCTGTCGTAGGGTTCCTCTCCGCCCTCCTTCGTCGGGCGGTTCGGAATGACACATCGCGATTAGGGTTTATTATTCCAGCGCTGAATTTTCCAGGAGGATAGATGAACAGAATCTTTGCGGTGCTCCCGTGCATTCTCATGCTACTGGCGGCTGCTGCTGGACAGAGCGGTAGCGCGTCAAAGGCCGCACCTGTCTTCATTCATTGCGGAACTTTGATTGATGGAAAATCGGAGCAGCCGCGGAAGAATGTTTTCTTTGAGATTGAAGGAGACAAGATCATCGCAATTCATGCGGCTGTGCCGGGATCGGCAAAGGTGATTGATCTCTCGAGTGAAACCTGCCTGCCGGGACTGATTGACACCCACACACATGTCTTGCTGCAAGGAGATATCACAGCGGCGGATTACGACGTCCAACTGCTGAAACAATCGCCCGAATATCGCACGATTCTGGCGACGGTCAATGCGCGGCGCGCCCTGGAGTATGGATTCACAGCCATTCGCGATCTCGAGACTGAAGGCGCGGGGTACGCCGATGTGGATGTGAAGAAGGCGATCAACAATGGCATCATTCCTGGGCCGCGTATGCAGGTTTCAACCCGGGCACTGAATGTCACGGGGGCGTATCCGCTGTCGGGATATGCGCCGAATGTGCCGGTGCCGCATGGGGTGCAAGTGGTGGACGGGCCGGAGGAGGGCCGGAAGGCGGTCCGCGAACAAATTATGTACGGCGCGGACTGGATCAAGGTTTACAGTGACCACGGCTATTTCGTGAAGAAAGACGCGAATGGTCGCGACATTCTCGACGATACGCCAACCTTCACAGTTGACGAAATGCGCGCCATTGTGGACGAAGCGCACCGCCAGCATCACAAAGTTGCCTCGCACGCAGTTGCGCTCACCGGAGTCCACAATTCGCTCGAAGCCGGCGTGGACACGATTGAGCACGGGGATTACATCTCCGATGAAGATCTGAAAACGATGGCAGCTCGCGGCGTGTATTACGTGCCGACAATCTATGTTGGCATTTATGTCGCGCAGGGACGGGCGGGTGAAGGCGCTCCGGTGTGGCTGCAGATGACGAAGATCCACGAAGACACGTTTCGGCGCGCGATGAAGGCTGGCGTGAAAATTGCCTTCGGCACCGATGCTGGCGGCTTTGACTGGAAAGAAAATCCGGCGCAGGAATTCAAGTACATGGTGGATTGGGGAATGACTCCGGCAGAGGCGATCCGCTCGGCGACAGTGACCGCCTCTGAGTTGTTCGGGATGCAGGACCAGATTGGAAGCATTGAAGTTGGCAAGCTGGCCGACATTGTGGCTGTGCCTGGCGATCCGCTGAAGGACATCACGGTTTTGCAGAAAGTGGATTTTGTGATGAAGGGCGGGGTCGTGTACAAGGGCGGACGGTAGGGGAGTTAGCGGACGCTGACAGCAGGAACAATCTCATGACGCTTATCGAACTAATCATTTTCATCGCCATGATTGCCACCGGCACGTTTTTGGCAAGGGCGATTTATCCCATCGGCGGACTCTGGCTCGCGGTCCCAGGGTTTATAGCGGGTGTGGCCCTTATTCCTTCGATGTTCTTTGCCCACGATAGATACCGGCGATGGATTTATCGGGGCGATAAATGGATGCCAGAATGTTCGTGTGGCAACTCCGTGTTTAAGTACGAAAAAATTGGAGATGAATATCATTTACTATGTCGGCGATGTAAAACGCGATATGAGAAGCATCGCGGTGAAGTGTGGGTTTTGAGAACGGCGTGAAGACACCCTATAAGCGATTGGTCAAGCACCAAGGATGGACTTGAGTGTCGCTGTTATAAGCAAATCAATTGTTGCCGGCTCGGCTACCCCTTTCCTCGCCTCCCGGCATCCAAAACACAAAGTCTCCACTCGGAATATGCAAAACGGAAATATCATTTCTGCTCCGAGGAATGCAGGACACGTTTGATAGCCAGCCAGAGCGCTATGCAACTACCGCTGCCTAAAGGGTAAATCCACTCAAAACCATGTAGGCCGTAACCCTCCTTCGGGCCCTTCACTGTGAGGTCGCAAGCGCACGGAGCTTTGCTCCGCCGGACGGACGAGGGCGTCCGTCTCTACGTGGTTTTGTGCCAGTCCGGAGTGTCGATGCTGCGATTTTTCTTAGAGTTCTTTGTGGAACCTCTGCGTGCTTTGCCGTCAAGAGCTTTCGTTCGGTATCGAACCAAACTTCGTCCTCGAAATTCAAAAAAAAAGTCGTAACTATTCGGCGAATCCAGGGTTTCAGCTTTCATGATTGCCTTCCCAGGCTGAATTGCCGAGGGCTTTCCCCACCCCCACTTCGGTTAAGAACACGATTTCCGGGTCGGAATCGAGGAAACCATGTCCTATCTAAAACACATTGCGTTGCTGGGAATCTTGGTCTTTGCTGTAGGAAACGCGCCGGCACAGGTTTCTGTGGGCGTCGAAGTAGGTTCTGATTACGATTACTCCGATTACTCCGACGTCGGAGCAGAACCAGTCTGCCCCTATGGCTACTACGACTACTCTCCTTACGAATGCGCGCCGTACGGCTATTACGGGCCGAGCTTCTTTATTCACGGCGTGTTTATCGGGGCCGGCCCCTGGTATCACAGCTACTACGGGGGCGGATACTATGGCCGCTCGGTATATGGCTACTACGGAAACAGCTACTATGGCAATTCCGGGTATGGCTACCAGTCAGGATACGGCGATTACCGCGGGAACAATGACTATCGCGGGAACTATGATTATCGCGGAAACGCTTACCGCAGTGGCTATGCGGGAAGCGACTACCGCTACGGCGGAAGAGGCTATCGCGGCGGTTACAGGGGAGGCGACTATCGCGACCGCTACCGAGGTGGCGACTACCGTGGCGGCTATGGAGACAGAGGCTACCGGGGCGGATACGGCGGCGGCGGTCACGGGTTCCGTGGCGATGGCGGATTCCGAGGCGATGATCGAGGTTTTCATGACGGCCACCACGGCGGCTATCATGGCGGCGAGTTCCGCGGCGACCGCGGTCATGACGGCTTTCACGGGGGTGGAGGATTCCGAGGGCGGCGATCATCACCACGGCCACCGGTAACTGATTCTTGGGGTCGGAGGTTAGGGGGAATCCGACCTTCTTCTTTGGTTTCAAAAGTACCGGATGGCTGTACTTACAAGTCGTAAAGTTTATGGCTCAACTTTGATTGGTAGGGCTCCGCACAAGATTCTCAAGACCCTGCCGGGTAAACACCTCACTTCGTTGGCCGGGGCATTACGAGCTCCTGTCTCTCACTTGGCCAGCCGCGCCAGGAACGGTCCCGTTATCGCCAGAAGCAGAACATAAGCAGCCGCGAGCGGCCCCAGACGCGGCTCTATTGTGACGCCCAGACCCGCTATGACAATCGAGAACTCGCCGCGTGGTATCAGTTCGATGCCTGCACGCAACCCCCCTTGCTGGTCAATGCCCGCCCTACGAGCCGCCCGGTATCCTGTCAATACTTTCGTTGCACCCGTGACGACCGCCAATGCTAGGGCCCATGGCACCGCTGGAACCAGGGTTGCCGGGTTAATCTCTAGGCCGAAGAAGAAGAAGAACGTGGCAGCAAACAGGTCGCGAAGCGGCCCCAGAAGCCGATGGGATTGTTCCGCAATAGGACCGGACACTGCAATCCCGACCAGAAATGCCCCGATCGCAGCGGATACCTGGAAGCGCTGTGCTGCACCCGCGACCAACAGCACCGTGCCGAAAATTGTAAGCAGAATAATTTCGTCGGACTCGTGAGCAGCGAACTGGCTCAGCCGCCGACCGTACCGCACCGCAGCCACAAGTGCAAGAGCCACTGCTGTAAGCGCAATCGCGACTGCCAAGGCGATCTTCGCCAGCCCTCCACCAAGAAGCAACACTCCGACCACGGGCAGATAAATCGCCATTGCCAAGTCTTCCAGGACCAGCACGGATAGAATCAATGGCGTTTCCGGATTCTCACGGCGCCGGAGCTCACTCAGCACTTTGGCGATCACTCCGGAGGATGAGATGTAGGTGACACCGCCCAGCAAGACACTGGGTAGCGGCTTCCATCCTAAGAAGAATCCGGCCATGAGGCCTGGCGTGAAGTTGAGAAGCAAGTCAGCAGCACCCGCTGGAAGCCCCACATGAAGATTCGCCTTCAACTCGTCTCCGCTGTATTCCAGCCCCAGCATGAACAAGAGCAAGAGCACACCTATCTCGGCGCCAATGTGAATGAAATTTTGAGTGAGCTCAAGAGGCGCGATGCCACCGTTGCCGAAGGCGAGCCCGGCCAGCAGATACAAAGGGATCGCTGAGAACCCCCATCGATTAGCAAGCCGCGCCAGAAGCGCGAGACCAACAACGGCCAGACCCAATTCGATGAACACATGGGAAAAATCGTGTGTCGTGGTCGGCATGCTTTAACCCAGAGCAGAATACCGAATCCAGGACGAATGCTGGGCCATTTGTTAGAAGCCAGGCAATTTCTTGCTAAACCCGGACCGGGTAAACACCCTCCTCAGTGGGGAGCATCCCAAACGCAAAATCTCCAAACGGGAGGATGCTCATGACAAAAGACCCTGTTTGCAAAATGGATATAGATATAGACGAAAAGCAGACCAACTTCAACTCGGAGTATGCGGGGCGGAAATATCATTTCTGTTCCGAGGAATGTAAGGACACGTTTGACAGCCAGCCGGAACGGTATGCCACTACGGCGGCGTAAGAGCAATCTTCTTCGCGTCCTTTGCGCAACCTTTGCGGTCAAGAACCTTTAGCCGCAAAGGACGCAGAGAAATGCCGCAGAGTTCGCAAAGAAAACCACAAAGAAGCGAGAAACGCTGAGGAGCATGGAGCGTATCCGTGCTCCTTTCATTCTGTAGGCCCGGACGCCGTCGTCCGGGCGGACGAGGGTGTCCGCCCCTACAACGGACAAGTGGGCAAATCTTTCCCGCGCCTGCATTTCACGCAGAAATGGGAAAGATTTGCCGCAATCATAATTTCTTAATCTCCTACTAATCGCGTTCTTAGCTTCGCCTGATGAAATTAGCAGGATGACAGCTGCTGCGGTCCTTCCCCCAGTTACAGGGGGCGTGCTGGTTGCGAGCCCAAGTAGTCAGGTTCGAAGCCAGATGTTAAGCAGGCTCGATCCCGGTCACAGACCTGTGTATGAGGTATCTGGCGGGGCCGAGGCGCTGGCCAAGCTCGATGGCGGCAACTGGCAAATGCTGATTTTGGACCCCAGCTCCCCGATCTGGATGCAGAGGAACTTGCCCAGATCACGGAGCGGCTGTATCCCGGAATTCAGGTTCTACTGGTGGATTCGCGCGCCGATACGGACACAGAGCACGGGCTTGGGAATCGCGGACAGAAATCTGAATGGGGCGATGCCAGGTTTCATTCAGCAACTCGGCACTCCACAAATCGGCCTGAAATAATCCCGAGACATTCTGAGAAAAATCGGATTGAGAAGAATAACGACGCGCCGCTTCCGGAGATGATTGGCGACACCGAACCTATGCGGCATATGTACCGCATGGTCCGTCTGGTGGCCCACCGCAGCACAACGGTCTTGATTACAGGGCCAACTGGCAGCGGGAAGGAGCTGGTGGCGCGGGCGATTCATCAGTTGAGCGGCCGCGCCGGAAACGCCTTCTCGGTGCTGAATTGCGCCGCAATCCCCGAGGGACTAATTGAGTCCGAACTGTTCGGCTATGTTCGCGGGGCGTTTACTGGAGCAGCACAGACCTATGCCGGGCGAATTCTTGCGGCCCAGGGCGGGACGCTATTTCTCGATGAAATCGGCGAACTTCCGCTCAATGCCCAAATCGAAGCTGCTGCGCTTTCTGGAACAAAAAGAAGTTCAGCGCCTGGGGAGTGCTGAAACCACGCGAGTGGATGTGCGGGTAGTGGCCGCCACAAACCTGGATCTGTCGGCGGCGGTAGAACGGGGCGCTTTCCGCGCAGATCTGTTTTTTCGGCTTTGTGCCTTTCCCATTGGCTTGGCTCCGCTTGCCGAGAGAGCCAGCGACATTCTGAAGTTGAGTGTTTTTTTTCTGAGGCGCCTGGCGGGAAGAGGACCCGCTCTGCGCCTGGACGCTAAAGCGCAACAGATGCTGGACGCACACTTCTGGCCCGGCAATGTGCGGGAGTTGCAGCAGGTGCTCGAGCGGGCAGCAATCCTGGTTGCCGATGGGCACACGATTCTTCCTGAACACCTGGTCTTTAGTTTCCCAGAAAGATCCGCGGCTGAGAGAAAAGCGTTAAAAAAGCCATGCTTACGGCCCAAATTCCGGACCATCAGGACGTTCTTAAGACACTCTCGTTGGAGACCGTGGACCAACAAGGGTTGACCGAAGCGTTCGACGTGTTCTCCTCGGCGGCGCGGTCGCTCGAGCGTTCCTACTTCAGCCTGGGAGAAGAAGTGCGGCGGCTACGCAAGGAACTCGAAGAGGAACGCGAGCTGAGAAAGCGAAGAGAAGCACTGGCAGAGATTTCGGCGCTGCTGGCCCATGAAGTCCGGAATCCGCTCGGCAGTGTGGAGCTGTTTGCACAATTGCTGGCGGAGTCCGCACTGCCCGAGCAAGAGCGGGAGTGGGTGGAGCAGATACGCGGTGGGGTGAGGCTGCTCTCGGCCACCGTCAATAACGTCTTGGAATTTCATAGCCAGAGTCCGCTGGAGTTGGCACTGCCGGAAGTCAACACGGTGGTGTCCGCGCTGGGAAAGCTGTTGGCGCCAATGGCTCAGGCGCAGGGAATGGAGCTGCTGGTTGAAGGCGGCGCGCAGGAGTTGTGGGTCCAAGCCGACCGTCATCGGCTGGAGCAGGTCTTTCTCAATCTGGCGCTGAATGGGTTTCGTTTCGCTGCGGCGGGCGGGTTGCTGCGGATCAGAGTCTCGCGACAGGATAGTTGGGCATTGGTCGAGTTCGAAGACCGCGGGCCCGGCCTGGCCGCCGAGGACAAGACAAAGGTGTTCGCCGCCGGTTTCAGCACAAGGACTGGCGGAGCCGGCTTAGGATTGACAGTCGCCAAGCGAATCGTCGAACAGCATGCGGGCAACATAGACATCATGAGTGAGATGAACGGAAGTACCTTCCAAGTGCGGATTCCGCTGGCGGCGGCGAGATCATGATTTCAATTGCAAAAGGGCCGGTCTCAAAGACGGCAGGCCAAGTCCTGGTTGTGGACGATGCAGTAGTGCGCCAAGTCGAAGGACTGGGCTCGCGTCCGGATGGCAACAATGGTCTTGAACGCGAAGGCCTGTTGCTGGCCGAAACCCAGTTGCGTTTCCAGACCGGAGTGCAATTGCTGAAAGCTGAATTTCACCGGATATTGAGCGCCATTCGTGAAGGAGGCTAGCCATGAACTTGTTCGGAATGCTTGAGATCAGCGGCTCGGCGATGACGGCGGAACGGCAGCGGGCGCAGATTGTGGTGAGCAACATGGCCAACGCTCAAACCACCCAAACCTCTGCCGGAGGACCTTACCGGCGGCAATTGGTGGTTTTTCGCGCGCAGCGGCACCCGGAATTTCCGATCAACATGATGCTGGCAACGACCGGCGGACGCTCCGGAGCCGGGGAAGGCGTGCGCGTATCGCAAGTCATCGCTGACAGCAAGCCGCCAATCCTGCGGTATCAGCCGGAAAATCCCGACGCAGATTCCAAGGGCTACGTTGCGTACCGAGTCCTGCTTGCGATTGAAGCAATGCTTGGCTGCAAGACGGAAGCGTGCCTGACCACCTCCGGCACTCTTGAAGCTGGACTTATAGGGATGGAACCGAAAGCCAAAAGCTCGGACAAGATTTTCGAAGGCAGGCGCGGGTCCGAAGAGATGACGCGCATTACCTCAAGTTACGCTCTCAAGTTGAAAGCGCAAGACGTGCGGGTAGTGGTCTGCGCTGAATTCATGTGGATAAGAATATCCGGGCCTGGGGAGACAGCCAATCTTCTCTTCTCACGCCAGCGGGCAGGAATGAAAAATTCAGTAGTTCAATCAGTGCTTGCAAAAACCGCAGTCTGACCCGTCTAGGCTTCTTCCACCAACAATCCGCTTCCTTTTGAGAGATACCCTTTACGTTGGAACCAATCTTCCATGGCTTCCTTCAACTTCTCCAGAGGCACACGTTCCCCAATTTCCAGAACGCCATCACTCACGGGCAGAGTATCGTCGAAAACGCTGGCGTTGGTGAAGTTACGCATGGAAAAACTGTCGAGCCACTTCAGAGGACAAGGCAAGCGCTTGCCATCCTGCTCGTATTCCACACGAACTTTGCGGGAGAACATGCTGCGAGGATTCTAAACGCGGGATTCCACACGCGGGTTGTAGACCAAAGAAAATCCGACTAGCCTGCCGGAGTTGGTGCAGCCGGCGCATGTGCGGCCTCGCCGTTTACCAAGTCTTTCAATTCCTTGCTGGGCTTGAAGAATGGAATTTTTTTGGCGGGAACTTCCACGCGCTCTCCGGTCTTTGGGTTGCGGCCAACGCGGGGCTTGCGCTGACGGGTACGGAAACTGCCAAAGCCGCGGATCTCGATCTTGTCGCCAGCCCGCAACGACCGCACCACGCTGTCGAAGATGGTTTCGACAATCACTTCGCTGTCTTTGCGGGTCAATTCCGCCAGACGGGAGACTTCATCAATCAAATCCGCTTTGGTCATAGCCTCTTCGCTCCCTTATTTTCGTGTCACTACCTAGATTGGAA
>WNGE01000675.1_pt1 | contig 68403 bp, 70 predicted proteins | sample 5400651 | NCBI WGS metagenome assembly WNGE01 (sample SAMN13153370, study PRJNA577476) | soil metagenome | isolation source: 60 cm soil or saprolite under grassland replicate 2 | place: USA:California | collected 2016-06-15 | reverse complement strand
CGATCAAACGTAAGGATTTGATTAGCTCCTTACGCCAACTTGATTTTACTGGTCCTTATGCCGGTGGTAAACATGAGTATATGCAGCGCGGTCGACTCAAAGTACGTATCCCTAATCCTCATCAGAGTGATATTAGCGTCGCATTGCTCAAACGAATTCTTGAAGAAGCAGCTGTTTCCTTGCAGGAATGGGAACAACTATGAGATGAGCCTCATGTCGAAGAAAACCCCTACGATTGAAGTTCGACAAATATGTCATGTTCTTCTGGCTTTCTACCAGTTTTGAGCGTAGTTGACGAGTATGGTATTATTTCTGATGAAGTCCCCGTAGCTCAGTGGATAGAGCGCGTGCCTCCGGAGCATGAGACCGCAGGTTCGAGTCCTGTCGGGGACGTTTTGATTCCTAAGTCTTGGGTTTGAGTCCCGCCGTCAGCGTTACACCTCATAGTCCTTTGCCCAAAGTTTCTTGCGAACTCGAAGATCAGTTAATAGTTTGACTTTTCACGTATTTTCAAGCACAATTGTAATAAGCCTTCGTTAACTCTCTCTTCCTGGATTTTGGTTTTACGATGGTACTACGCATTGATTGAGAGATTTTTGTTCTAAAGAACGTAGGAATGAATCAAAGGACAGTGGAAGTGGGAGAATAATATAAGGATGGGGGCATGAAAAGGAGCATGCCAATGAGTATGAGCGAATTTGACCGAAAACCGCCTGGCGAAGGAGATGATCAGCGCCCCCTCTCTACACAAGGGTGTCCGCTTCCTGCCGATTTTGATGAGGAAGACCTCGCCTTTGTGGAAGAATTGTATACTCGCTTTGCTCCTGAAGAGGAAGAGCTGCCGCTATACTATGCACAAGCACTCTTAGCATCTGAAGACCCCGGTTACTACTCCGTCGAGACTGGATTTGAACAGAAAACGAGCGCACGCGTCTTTCAACGTCTCAAATTACGCCGCCGGCTGTTCCACACTCCGCGTACAGTTTTCAGCCCTTTCATCTATGGCATGAGCAGTATCTATACACGGCTCTCATTGCTCGCCTCGGCAGCCGCTTTCGCGCTTATTCTGCTTTGTACTGTGGCTTTTACAGCTCCGTCATTTGCTGCTGGCTTGACTATCCTGCTGCAGGGCGCTCGTGGCGGTGTATTTTTGGCGGATATTTACCAAAAAATGTACAAAAACTCACGCACAAACAGAAACTTTGGCAAAATACTGCTAAAAACCAATCAGATCAGATAAGCCTGTCAGGAGCTCAGCAACAACTGCACTTCCAAATGTACTGGCCAAAATCACTGCCCGGAAACTATGCTTTGGACTCGGTGTATCTCTACCAAACAGCAGATACACCCTGGGCCGATGGCCCTGTTGTAGAATTGGTCTATGATGTCTATGGAGTTATACCTAAAGGAACCGGGCAGATTGTGATACGTGAATTTAAACCAAATGAAGATGTACTGCAACTTGTGCAAGATAATGCAGCACATCCCATACAAGCGGACCATCAGGGACAACCGCAGGCTATCTATGTGGATGGCCAATGGATACCTCATGGCACGGCCTTCCTGTGGGCAATGGGCGGACGCTGCGAGTTGATTTATCAGCAAAACGGGGTGCTCTTCTGGATTGCAGGCGATCAGCGTGATGGGGTAGGGGAGAAGCAACTCTGGACCATCGCCCAATCGCTTCACCCTGTTGCTGACAGTCGTCGTTTCCTGCTCATGAAAGGCGAATCGACAGTCGTGACGCAGGCCTCTCTGGGTGAGGTGAATGATCCGTACGCGACGGACGTACTGGTGATCTCACCTGATGGCAGTTCCACTGGGGCGTACTTCATCACGGTCAGTTCATACAAGTCACAGTCGGAAAAACCCGTACAAAAGACTGCCAATCACGGTCATTAACTGATCTTTGGCCTCTCATTGTGCTCGCTCTGTGTTTTGTCTTGACCTAAATTGAAAAACTGTTTTATACAGAGTTATTGACATTGGGTGCGTTCACCATCATAGATAACCACTATCGAATTGTCACCTCTCAGGCAGATAGCCGTGCTTATAAGATGTACAAAAAGAGAGGCAAAGTAGTAACTGAACCAATCGAGCACACCAAAGATTTGACTTCTGTTTCGCTGTTGCTAAAACCCTATTAGCGCGTATAAGGCCTCTCCATTCATCTGATTTTCCTTTAAAAACAGAGGTGAGGTGTGTTGGGTAGCGCTGCTATTGGGACAGTTGCCAAGTCTGATAGCAAAATGACATACTAGAACGATAGAACATCTGATCTAGTGCTTAGGAGTGAGGAAATGCCCTCAAGGAATCTTTAAGAGTAGTAATATTTCTTTCGGCAATTTTTTTGAATCCCCGATCAAGTAACCATGGAATTTCGGCCAGGTGACGCAAAAGACGGTAGAGTGCAAGTAACTGCTTCGTTTCTTCATTATTTTCAATGCCGATATATCCTTCTAAGAATAAGTCAGCAAGTCCTTTGTCCCACAATGTCAATACAGCAATATCCAAAAGAGGATCTCCTGATTGAGCATCAGCAAAGTCCAGAAAAGCAAGAACCTTTTCAGTTTGAGAATCAACAAGAATGTGCTCTGTCTGTAGGTCACCATGCAACAGCACAATTGGTCTCTGTGCAAGTAGTGATTTATGACGATCAAAAATTTCTTGCAGTTCAATCAGCTGCATGTGATCAAACACCCCGAATCTTTTTAGCTTCTCTAGTGCTCAGTTCCTTAAATACGATAATAAAAGATTCGGCGATACTGGCGCTGATCCTTAGGAGGGCGTCCCCAGATCCACGGAGTGGCGCGCCGGTTGAGCTGTGCGGTGGCCACACGTGTGGCTGGCTCGATCTCCTTGGGATTGGCAAAGCTCTGGCCTGCCAGCGCATCGCGGCGGAAGAGCCGCCACCACCCCTCCTGGAGATTGAGCCAGCACGCCCCGGTCGGAATAAACACATGATGGATACGTGGATGCTCTTCCAGCCAGGTACGGGTCTCGAGGCTGAAATGACTGGAGAGATTATCGGTGATGATGAAGAGGTCGCCTTTGGGATTATCGGCTTCAATATCGGCCAGCAGCGCGATGTAGCCTGTGGAATTGCGTGAGGCGGCGCAACGGGTCAGCTCTTTGCCATCGCGCACCCGCAACGCCCCGTAGACCCAGGTTTTCTCAGGATCGCGCCCGTAGTCCAGCGGCGCTTTGATACGGTGTCCATCCGGCGACCAGCCTGGGGCTGGCTCGAAGCTGCGCGGGACTACCGGTCCGAGTTCATCGGTGCGAGATCCGTCGGCGCCCCCTCCGGCGGCTCGGTGGAGGGGGCGCCGACCGCGGTCCTTTTGGGACAAAGTCCTTGTCGCGCGGCGTGTTCCACCTATGCGTGTTGCGCCAGCGTACACCCTGGCGCAGCAACGCGATCAGGCGGCTGTCGTCCTGGGTCGTCAAGCGGCGCGGCCGTCCTGGTTTGGGCCGATCACCCAGACCCTCGATGCCCTCGGCGTCAAAGCGGTGCAGCCGACGACGCACCGTTTGGGGACTGCACTGCAGCTCCTTGGCGATGGCTTCCACTCGCTCTCCATCCCACCTGCGCGCCACCATACGCGCATGCAAGATCCAGTCGGCTGGCCCGTGCCGGCTTGCTGCCAGTTTGCGCACCTGCTTCTCTTCTCGTTCATCGTGTGCGGCTCGCACGCGTAAGATCTTCGGCATGTCCCGGCTCCTTCCTTGAAAAACTCCTCCTTTCTATTCTATCATTTTTTGAGGAACTGAGCACTAGCCCTGTAAAGTGACTAAGAGCTCTTTTTGCCGCTCGTTCAAGATCTGGATTGACGATTGCATTGTCCAATGACGTAATCGTACCTCTACTTTGCCTGCCACACCTGCACCGTCGTATCGTCGCTGCCTGTTGCGATGCGTTTCCCATCGGGCGACCAGGCCACGGCGTCGATGGCTTTACCGGATGTAAAGTGCCCAGGATAGTAATCTGCGTGGCCGCGATTGATATAGACATGATCTCCTGTGAGAGCATCCCATACCTGCACGAGACCATCACTATCACCCGATGCGATACGTTTCCCATCGGGAGACCAGGCTACAGTGAATACATCGGTGCTATGACCTGTGTAGGTATACACATTTGAAGTAGTAGCCACATTCCAGACCTGCACTGTCGAATCATCTCTTCCAATGGCAAGGTATATCCCGTCGGGAGACCAGGTAAGGGAGTGTACGCTCCCACCATGGTGACCATAGTAACCCTTTATAGTGCCAATGGTAGAATCGAGTACTATTGCATCCCCGACGCCACCGATAGCGACGTATTTGCCATCTGGCGACCAGGCTACGGCATTCCAGGGTGTACGTATCAGCCTGGTATTAAGAGGGCTTAGATGAGAAATGACATGCATGCCTGCGAAAGCATTCCAAATTTGCACACTCCCGTCATTGCTTGCGGAGACAATGCGTTTCCCGTTAGGAGACCAGGCCACGTCAAATACCGCATCGCTATGACCATGATAGGTATAGATATGATTGCCAGTAGTCGCATCCCACACCTGGACTGTGTTATCTACACTACCCGAGACGATATTCTTCCCATCGGGCGACCAGGCAAGGCTGGACACATCGCTTGAATGACCTCGATACGTTAAGACGTGACCTCCATCGGCGGCATCCCATACCTGCACGGTATGATCCCCGCTGGCAGAGGCGATGCGCTTGCCATCGGGAGACCAGGCTACAGCACTTACGTAATCCGAATGGCCACCGTACGTGTAATGCATGGGGGCGCTGACAAAATGCACGATGAAAGCCATGTCGGCACGAACATCGGTAAAGAGAAAGAGCACGATCAACAGCACGAGGATGGTCCCCACAATAAAGAAAGGGCGCCGCCGTGATCTACGAGGAGGTGGAATGAGCGGCTTGTCGAGTATGGACATGTATGGTCTCCTTGCTATCCAGACCTATCTTGTTCCTTTCATACTAGAGAAGAAGCACGAGGGTGCGCCAGTTGGGTGCCGTGATTTTTCGAGCGTCGCAGAGATTACGTCATGAGCCACCGAGTTTTCACAGCGCAACATGCGTAAATGGACGGATTCTTAAAAGATTTGTGTGAGAAGTTGTTAAGAATTGACGTAATGATATGTAACGTCAATATATGTTCTCGGAAGAACAAATGTATTGTGTTGGCGTATGGTTTTCTGGCAGTATGCATTAAAAATGCTGCTGGCTAAAAACAGTGAGGGTTCCCGCAGAAGCGGGTGACCAAGTTCCTCAAACCAAATTTATATTTAGGAGGAAACGATGCTCAAGAAACCTAGACCGCGTTTTCTAATGCTTTCCTTTTCTCTCGTTGCCGTGCTGATGCTAATACTCAGCGCCTGCGGCGGGGGAGGCTCATCATCGTCGTCAAATACCTCGGCCGGTACACCAGTCAAGGGAGGTACGTGGACAGATGACCTGTATGAAGAGCCGGACTCTTTGCTTCCCAATGGCTCTGTAGAGACGTTCGCGGATATGGTCGATACGGCACTTTATGCCCCGCTCTTCCTTGGTGATGTCAAAGGCAAGATCAACCCGGGCATAGTCACAGAAATGCCCACGGCTGCCAACGGCGGTATCAGCGCTGATCTGAAGACCTGGACCTTCCACCTGAAACCAGGGCTCAAGTGGTCCGATGGCCAACCGTTGGATGCCAGGGACGTGGATTTCACCTGGAAGCTCTGGACGGGCGGCAAATTTACCCCAGGAAGTACCGTTGGTTACAACCTGATCAAGTCTGCGACCGTCTCCTCTGACAACCTGTCGATCATCTTCACCCTGTCAGCGCCTTTCTCGCCATTCCTCTCGATCTGGACGGATGGTCTACTTGCCCCGCTGCCGGCGCACGTGTTCAGCAGCATGGATCCTGCTAAGATCGAGACCTCGAAAGAGAACCTGAACCCGTCGGTGGTGAGCGGTCCTTTCACGTTGAGTGAGAGTGTGGCGGGCGATCACTACACCTTGGTGCGTAACCCCAACTATTACCAGGCTGCCCAGGGCCTGCCGTACCTCGATAAGGTCGTGTTCCGAATCGTACCCAATCAGAACACCATCCTCAAGGATTTACAGTCAGGTAGCGCCGATTCGTCGTGGTTCCTGGATGTCTCGAAGTTCCTGGCGTACCAGAAACTGGCGCCCGCTTATACGGTCTACACCAATCCCTATGCGACGAACTTCGAGGCGTTTTACTTCAACTTCCACAATCCCATCCTGGGGACGGACCTCAACGTACGCAAGGCCATGGCGATGGCGGTTGATCACGACTCCTTGATCCAGGTTGCTCGTCGTGGGTATGCATCGCAGCTGTGTACCGACCACGGAAAGGGATACGTTCCGGGCTACCAAGCGGATGCTCCCTGCCCGAAATATGATCCCGCCGCGGCCAATGCCCTGCTGGATCAGGGCGGCTGGACCACGAAAGACACCAACGGGATTCGCTCTAAGGGTGGTCAGAAATTGGAGTTCAAGTACTCAACGACTGCCAACAACATCTGGCGCGCTGATGACGAGCTGCTCTTGCAACAGCAGTTTCAGGCCATCGGCGTTAAGCTCGACGTCCAGAACTATCCCGCGAGCACGTTCTTCGGCACCTTCCTGACAGATGGGAAGGCGGGCACCTATGACATTGCCGAGTTCGAGAGTAGTTTTCTCTACGACGGCGATGACACCTCGGTAGCCGCCTGTAGCCAGATCCCGCCCAACGGGTTCAATATTATGTTCTACTGCAACAAACAGTTGGACACTTTCTACGGCCAGGAGACGTCAACTGCGGACGCGACAGCACGACAGCAAGCCTTCGACCAGATCCATGGGGTCTACCTGACCCAGTTCCCGTTTGTCACGCTGTACAGTCCGCTGGACGTCGCCATCCACAAGGCCACCACCCACAACTACGCTCCCGGCCCAATGGGTGCGAGCGAGACGGTCGGTATCCAGACCTGGTGGTGCACGAACGGCCAGTGTTAGGTGTGATTCGGACATGTGTGGTACATGCTCCAGTCCTTTAACGTGAAAGTGGTCTCCGGTTGGCTATCCAGCAGGGTAACCGGCCGGAGACGCCTTTATCTGAGGTATCGCTAATAATGCACATTGACTAGTCAATGCGGACATCAGAATATCCACCCAGGGCCGATCAATCGGCGGTGTGCCCGATACATCGGCACCTACGTTTGTCCGGATTCATGTGTCAATCATCATCGTTTCGTCTTTTCGATAGAAGAGTAACAACGCTAGTTTTTCTTCTCTGGAACTCAAATTAGTGTTTTCTATCTGCAAAGTATTGACGTAAATAGCGTGTAATATGGTACACTATCAGTAATAATTTCCGTACTTTTTTCTGCTCGCCGGAGGTGTCTATGGGACGATATATCATCAGGCGTGTGTTGCAAGCGATACCCTTGCTGTTTTTGCTCACTATTTTCATGTTCACCCTGATCCACTTGCTTCCGGGCGGACCCGACCAGGTGATCTTCAACCCGCATTTGAGCCCGGCCGGCCGCGCAGCGTTGAGGGCGCGCTTTGGGATCGATCAGCCTGTGCCGATTCAGTACCTCAAATGGTTGGGGAACGCCTTAACCGGCAACTTTGGCTTCTCGTTCGGCACCAATCAACCGGTCGGTGAAATTATTGCAGAGCGTTTTCCCGCCACGCTGCAGTTGTTTGTGCCCGCGCTCACCCTGGCGCTGGTGTGCGCTGTGCTGCTGGGGGTGATCTCAGCGCAGCGCCATGGCACGGCCACCGATTACGCGCTGACGACCCTGTCCTACTTCGGTATTTGCATGCCCATCTTTCTGCTAGGTCTGTTCGCGCAGGAAATCTTCGGCGTCTGGTTGCACTGGTTTCCCACCTCGGGAACCTCAACCCTCGGCACCACCCTCGATCCAGTGAGCGCGTTTGTGGATCACCTCCAGCACCTGATCTTGCCGATGCTGGTGCTGGCGATTAGCTTTATCGCCGGGTGGAGTCGCTACATGCGCTCCAGCATGATCGACGTGGTCAAGCAAGACTACATGCGCACGGCGCGTTCAAAAGGCGTGGGAACATCTTCGTTAATGGTGCGCCACGCCTTGCGCAATGCCATTATTCCCCTAATTACCGTTGTCGCGCTTGATTTTGGCGCGGTGGCCGGGGGAGCGACGATCACCGAGGGCATCTTCGCCTGGCCGGGCATGGGCTTGCTGTTTTTCCAGTCGCTGGAGATCCGCGATTACCCGGTGCTGCTGGCGGAATTGCTCCTCGGCGCCGTGTTTGTGATTGCGTTCAACTTGGTCGCGGATATCCTCTACGGGGTGATGGATCCGCGCATTCGCTACTCGTAGCACAAACGAACCTGTGACTTCTCACAGAGAGGAGACTGCTGATGGATATCTCTGAGCACCTCGGTCACGCGACGACGCAGGAGGAGATCGAACCCTTTCTGGAGGTGACCCCCGAGTTAGTGCAGAAGCGGCGTAGCCAGGGGCGTATCATTTGGGATCGCTTCATTCGCAACCGCGCCGCGGTCGTGGGCGCGGTCGCACTGCTGTTGCTCATCCTCTTTTGCTTTGTGGCGCCATACCTCTGGCGCATCAACCCCAATACAACCAATGCGCTTAGTGTGTCTTCCACGCTGGCAGGTCCGACGCTGGTCCATCCCTTTGGCACCGATGATGTGGGGCGCGATACGCTGGCGCGCGCCATGTACGGTGGGCGGGTTTCGCTGCTAGTCGGGTTTGCCTCGATGCTGGTGGCCATCGTCTTCGGGGTGGGCATTGGCGCCTTCGCAGGCTTCTACGGGGGGATTGTCGACAACATTTTGATGCGCTTCACCGATATCATCCTGGCCGTGCCGCTCTACCTGTTGCTCTTTGTGCTGTCGGTGTCTTTTACCGATGGCACGCCCAAAAGCGTGATCTTCTTGATTGCGGTCTTTGGCTGGACCTATGCTGCGCGCCTAGTGCGAGGGGAGTTTCTGGGGCTCAAAGAGCGGGAGTACGTACTGGCGTCACGCACGATTGGGGCGCGCAATTTCCGCCTGATGTTCCGCCATATCCTGCCGAATGCAGCTGGGCCGATCATCGTGAACGCCACGCTGCTGATCGGCACCAATATCATCCTGGAGTCAGTCTTAAGCTACTTTGGCTTCGGCATCCAGCCGCCCACTTCGAGTTGGGGGGAGATGATCAGTACCGGGGAGTCTTTCTTTGATGTGGATCCCTGGCTGGTGTTTGTCCCTGGCCTGCTGATCTTTTTTACCGTACTCAGCTTTAACCTGGTGGGTGACGGTTTGCGCGATGCGCTTGATCCCTACATGACGGAACGTTAATATTGTGTGTAAGGAGCAACTAAATTGGGAGAGTATCTGCTTGAGGTGCAGGATCTCAAGACGTACTTCAAAGTGAAAGCCGGCAAAGTACGTGCCGTCGACGGGGTGAGTTTTGCGATCAGGCCCGGTGAAAAACTAGGTGTGGTAGGCGAGAGTGGCTGTGGCAAGAGCGTTACTGCCCTCTCGATCATGCGCCTGCTTCCCCAACCACCAGGGGAAATTGCCGGTGGCCTCGTGTTATTTGAGGACCAGGATCTACTCGCTTTTCCAGAAAGCGCGATGCGCAAGGTACGTGGGGGCAAGATCGGCATGATCTTTCAGGACCCCTTGACATGCCTTAACCCAACCATGACCGTAGGCAAACAAATTGGCGAGGCGCTGCAGATCCATTTGAAATTGAGTAAGGACGAATCTCAAAAGCGGGCAATCTCATTGCTGGAGCAGGTCGGCATTCCCGCTGCTGCTGAACGTATCAATTCCTACCCGCACCAGTTCAGTGGAGGGATGCGCCAGCGTGTGATGATAGCCATCGCCCTGGCATGTAATCCTAGACTCCTGATAGCTGATGAACCCACAACTGCGCTGGATGTAACTGTGCAGGCGCAGATTCTCGAACTTATTAATGGTGTCTGTACCGATTTTGGCACCGCTGTTATGATTATCACGCATGACCTCGGTGTTGTTGCCGGCATGACCGACCGGGTCGTCGTGATGTATGCTGGCAAAGTGATGGAGATGGCGCCTACCGATGAACTTTACGCCAATCCGCGTCATCCCTATACGTTGGGCTTGCTCTCCTCGGTACCTCGTCTCGATGAAGAACGCCACTCCCAGCTAAGGACCATTGAAGGCGCTCCTCCCGATCTGTTAAAGCCCCCGCCGGGCTGCCCATTCATGCCTCGTTGCGCCTTTGCGCGCGCTATTTGTCGTACCATGCCGCCGCTTGAAGCGCTTCCAGGTCAATCTACACACTTAAAAGCCTGTTGGGTTGACGTGACTGACCCGAAGGAGCAAGCATATGCAGAGAAGCGACGTCAGACCAGAATTGAGAAGGTACTTGCTGCTACGAACGCTCATTCAGCGAGTACTCAATCGGCATCGGAGGAGAAGTAGGTGGCAGAAACTCTTGTAGCGAGTAAAACATTAGTTGATGTCCGTGACCTCAAAATGCATTTCCCCCTGACGCAGGGCATTATTTTCCAACGCGTAATTGGGTATGTGCGCGCGGTCGACGGTATCAGTTTTAGTATCGAACGCGGGCAGACGTTGGGATTGGTAGGAGAAAGTGGTTCGGGGAAAACAACTATTGGCCGCACCATTGTACGCCTTTATAAGCCTACCGCCGGACAAATACTGTTTGGCGACAAAGACCTGGCTACGATGGAGGGCGAGGAATTGCGGCAGGCGCGCCAGCGTATCCAGATGGTTTTTCAGGACCCTTTTGCTTCGCTGAATCCGCGTTACACGATTGGGTCGCTCATCGCAGAACCTATGTATATCTATAAAGTCGCTTCTAAAGGGGAAATTCGCGAGAGAACGAGCGAGCTTTTGCGTGTCGTTGGTCTGCGTCCAGAGTATATTGATCGTTATCCACACGAATTTAGTGGTGGCCAACGACAACGCATCGCGGTAGCTCGAGCGCTGTCGATTAACCCGGAATTTGTTATCGCGGACGAGCCTGTTTCGGCGCTGGATGTCTCGATTCGCGCTCAGGTGCTGAACTTGTTGCAACGGCTACAGCAGCAGTTCAACTTAACCTATCTCTTCGTTTCGCATGATCTGAGTGTCGTGCGCCATGTGGCGGATCGTATCGCAGTGATGTACCTGGGAAAAATCGTCGAACTGTCAGATCGCGATGAACTCTATACCGCTCCGAAGCATCCCTATACGAAGGCGCTGCTTTCAGCGGTACCTATCCCGGACCCACAGATTGAGAAGAAGCGAAAGCGCATCATTCTTTCTGGCGATTTGCCCAGTCCAATCAACATTCCATCTGGTTGTCGCTTTCATACACGATGCCCAATGGCACAGGATATCTGCCGCCAGGTGGAACCTGTCTTTGAGGCAAAGGAAGGTCGGGAACATTACGCAGCATGTCATTTCTCTGAATTTGTCACACCAAGCGATTAGTAAAGAGGTAACACATGGAAAACACCGATCTTTCACCCATAATAGGTGTCTTTAAAGATCATGCCAAAGCGAATCACACTGTAGAAGAACTCAAGCGAGCCGGATTTAGAGATGATCAGATTCAATCTGCTGTAGTAAGTCTGAAAACCGCGCCAGAGGAACAAACACCGGAAAATACTCGTATTATTGTAACGGTAAAGGCTGACGACAAGGATAAGCAGGCTTTTGGCATCCTGTTTAGCAACGGGGCGAATAATGCCGATCTTCCTCCTGGTATGGTTCTGAGAGATGGTAAGATTGCAGAATCTCAAGCAGAGACTGCTGATCGCATACCTGAACCGACGCTCGAAGCTAATTTCTCTAAAGATAGCTACTTTGGAGAAGTAAAAGAGTCCGGTCGTTCCGATGAGCCTATCATGGGTGATACTCATTAATATTGATGGTTAGACGAGGAAGCAATGAAACAATTACAACGCTCAAAAAGCCAGACACTTTTACTGGCGCTTTCACTTTTGGGCGCGGGCATTGCTAGCTACCTGACGTCCGTCCATTATGAAAACATTCCCCTTGTGTGTTCAGAGAGTGGCCTCATCAATTGTGCTCAGGTTCTTTCAAGCCCGTATGCTGTTATTCCAGGCACTTCTCTGCCGATCACGTTGCCTGGCCTTGGTTGGTGCCTGATTAGCGCTGCTTTAGCGATTGCTGGCATGTATGCGTCAACGGGATTGTGGCTCCGCTGGATACAGGTAGCACAATTTGCCTGGGCATTGGCTGGTTTGCTGGTTGTTCTCTATCTTGTGTACGTTGAAATAGTGCGTTTGCATACAATTTGCGCCTGGTGTACAGCTTTACATGCACTTATTCTCCTCTTGTTTCTCATAACGTTAGTTCAGTTGCAGTCACTACCATCTGCTTCGGCTTTAAACGCTGAAACAGAAATTGAAGAATCAGAGAATATGAGCGCACTTCCTCGTTCAAAGTAGCCCTGGCATTCCAGAAGGAGATCGAAACCGTTTAACAAAATGTAGCCACATGGAGTAAAACGGTGGTGTATTGAACACATGGTGCACAGTTTTCTTACATCATAACCTGTATGTCTCCTCCATACCGTAGCGTAACTATGTTCGACTCAATCAGTCGCAGAAAGGGGGGATGTAAAATGGGTAACAAGGAAGAGTAGCATTCTGGTGTTCTTCCTCGTTATCTATTGTTTTGTCAGCATGACTGTAATCGCTTTTCGATGTAGTCTTTTGCTTCTTGTACCGTTTCGCGTCGTTCCATCTCTTCTGGGGAGATGCCCATTGAGAACTCTTCCTCTATTGCCATGATGAGATCAATTAGATCAAGAGAGGATGCTTTTGGAACAACATTGTGCTCGTCAACACCCAACCAAGCAACGATAACTCATTTTAATCTCTCATCAACTGTTACAATTGTCTCACCTTCCCCCCTTGCTTTGAGCCTTCTGTAGGGCCTCTTTGTACTGTAGTATAAACGGCAAGCCGGCTTCATCTACCTTGATGATAACATGTCGTTGATTGCTTAGTACTGTTGAGGCAATCTCCGTGAAGCCCGGGCGTAGAAGCGTTCGTATACCATCAACCAGGAAACTTCTGGCAAACAGGGTGCGAATAGCAATTCCTCTATGACCAAAATCAATCAGGACTGGTATCAAACCCGCGACTGGTTGAATGCCACGTCTGGTTCCTCTAACTTAGGAAGTCCAGGTTTTACACAAGGCCGCTACATAAATATCGATTGGCTCTCCTGGCTTGAGCTCTTTTATCTCTTCAGGGGAAATATCACTCGGATACTCTTCCTCACTCAGTATTTAAGTGATTTTATCAGAACTCAATGGGTAACCGGGATCTACAAGTTCAAACCGCCCACACTTACGCCGGAGCAGGAAAGCGCGCTCATGCATGTAGCGACCCGCCTCTGTGAAGGCATAACCGACACTCGTCGTCACCTGGCCCAAGCGACGGGGATGAGCCTCCCATGCGTACAGATGTTCCAATGCGCCCATCGTGACCAATTCCCTCACGTTGCGCCTATCCATCAGCACCAAGAGCGTCTAGAACACGAAGCGGAAGTGCATGCAAAACTAGAAGCTCAAGGAAAACGAATAGCAGCAAAGCGACCCGCAAGAGTGCCCATGAGAGTGAGAAATGAACCCGTTCTAGAGTTTCTGCGAGCACACAGGGGAGAAAGCCATGCAACGGAACAAGCGCGGTAATCCCCACTGGAAGCCCAGGAGACGAAGCAAACACTGCTTAGCGGTTGTACAACCATGAGAGCGGGTACGCTAGACCTTATACTCTTTCAGGAAAGACCCTCTATGTCAAGAGTCAAAAAGCGGAAAGGAGGAAGCAAGATGAAAGTGGGTGAAACTGCCTCCCGTGTGGTGGTGCAAGTCGACCACACCGGTCAAGGCCGAGACGAGCGCGCCCACACCAGACCTTTCCACCTCCTGCGCGGCCTTGACTCGGCGTGGTCTCTTGTCCTCATCCCACACCGGGAATCGGGAACGCGGTGGTGGGCTGCGGCAGACGTTGGAGTGCCAGGAACTGCAGCGGGTACGGTTCACGGTCGGCAGAACGGACGCGACGGGAACCGCTTGGGCGGCTCCGTTGGAGCACAGGTTCCCCGCACTGGCGAGAGACCTCGCAGCGCTGAGAGCACCCAGAGGGGCGCAACCGGGAGGCGTGACCTGGACTCAGGCGACGTGTTGCCGAGGCGCATGAGCCCGCTGCGCCGTTTCAAACGTCGCGGCTTGATGCTGTCGCGTCGATTGCCAAGCAAACGGTGCAAGGCGTTGCACAGCGGCTTCACACAGGCGAAGCGTTTATGGGCTTTGGCGTAATTCCCGCTTTCAAAGGGCACAGGAGCCGTCCCGGCCACCATCTGGACCGAGCTTCCATCAGCATAGCGACTGCGATCATCGCTCCATTCGGCCAGCAGACGTGGGGCCAGGCGCTTGCCCGCACGTGGCAGCGAACTCCAGATCTCCTGGTCAGGATGGCTCAACAAAAGGGGGCGGATGGCCTCATCGTAGCTGGCAATCTCCTCAATCACGACCAGCAATTGCTTGACCAGCGACAGCATCAAGCGCGACTTGGCGCGCACGATGACCTCGGTGGCGACCAACTGGGAACGGTGCACCTCCTCGAAGATCTTGGGAGCCACCTTGCTCGGGTTGGTATGCTTGCCGGTGCGCAAGGTGGCGATGATCTGTTCCACCGACGCGGCCTGCGCGGCTTGCGGAGTGGGATACGCCTGCAAAAACACCAGCGTGGAACGCTGCTGCACTTTGGCAAACAGGTGCAAGGCCGCCGGGTAGTACTCCTTGAGGCAGGCCGTCAACTGGTTGACCAGACGCGTTTGCGTCTGGATCAGCGCATCCTGATCGCGGGTGAGCGTTTTCAACTCAGCCACGGTGGAGCTATCCGGGGACATTCGGCGCAGCTCGGCCAGATCGAAGCGGCCCGTTTTGGCCAGCAAATACGCATCAATGCGGTCGGTCTTGGCTCCTGCCGCTTTGCGCAACCGATTCGTGATCTGCGGGTTCACGGGATAGACCGGGATGCCCGCCTCCAGCAGGAAGGCAATGAGCAAGCCATGGTTCGTTTCGACAATACAGGCCAGCTGATCGGGCGAAGCCGCGATGCCCAGCACAAACTCTTTCAGCTCGTTCAAGCCTTTGTGGCTGTGCGCAAAGCGCCGCGAGCCGACTCGGCGCCCAGCTTCATCCAGCACCACGACATCATGATGGGTGTCAGCCCAGTCCAATCCAACGTACCACATCTTCGTCTTTCCTTCTCGGTCGAGCCGTGTGGAGCGCGTAGTCTTTCCCCGGCAGTGCTGCTCGAGCAGGGATGTTCCCTGCTGACCCTTGGTCGAGAGGGTCTGGAAAAATAGTAACATATAAGGAGTGATATGTTATTGTGCTATGCAGTGAGCCAACAAGCCAGTTGTCTCGCATGAACATATCATTTTCACCCTGAAAGAGTATTACACGACAGCGACTTGATCACCGGCAGTGAGGAAATCATATACACCCGCTTCTATGAGCTCTACAGGGGCTATACGATCTACAGTACCGAGCAAGGACATTGTTGCATCCACGGAAAGGAGGCATGTTTCCCCAACATCGAGCAGGCGAAGAACATGATTCAGAAGCTCCAGGCAAATGGACGGACACCCTACGAACGCATGAATCGGTACGTTCCAGAAGATGAGTCTAGTAGCCTGAACGGGAACAGGCCCCAGTATAGCCTGGTAAGGGCAAGGGGAACGGGCGACGTTGAGAGGGGAAGATGACCGTATTTCTCCCTCTCACCAAGAATGAGAGTAAGAGGAACCTGTTTTCCAGAGGATACGACATGTTACTGTGTAAGAAGATCAAAATTGAAGTCAGCCAGCACGACGCCGAAGCGCTGCAATTCATGCAGGCCAAGTGTCGTGGGCTGTACAACTGGTGGGTAATGCGCCTGCGGAACGGGGAACGCTGGAACTTCGCCCAGGCTAAGCAGTCCTTGCGAGAGAGCAAGCAGTACGACCCCGAGTTACGCTCAGTCTACGGCAAGCTTCTAGCAGAGGTCTATTTCCGGCTGGACAAAGCGATGCAGGTCTTCTTTCGTCGGTTAACCGCCGGGGAGAATCCGGGGTTCCCTCGCTTCAAGCCGTGCCATCAGTTCTTCACGCTCAGCTATCCCGCGATGTATCTGGAAGTGCAAGGCAATAGCATCATGCTCCCGACGGGTGGAGGTGGCAACTGGGGGCCGAAACGCTACCCCAACATCGCTGCGCACCTTTCTGAGCAACCGCCTGACCACTTCCACGAAATAGCTGTTTCCAGGGATGTGCGCGGGAACTATTACTGTTCGTTCATCTACGATAATGCGGAGCAAGTTGAGGTCGATGAGCGCAAGGCACGCAAGAGACGCAAGCAACGCCCCCTGCGCGATGATGGCATCGTGGCCTTTGACCTGGGTATCAAAACGCTGGCAACGGGCGTCAACGACCAGGGGCGGTTCTACCACATCGGCGGCTTCAAGGGCTACCGCTGGTATAACCGTCAGCTCGACAAGATCCGCTCCAAACGAGATACATGCAAGAAGAAGTCCCGCCGATATATTCATCTCTCGAAAGTCTACAGGCGGGTATCTGAACGCAAGCAGCGTAAGCAACGCGACTGTCTGCATAAAGCCTCTCATCTCATCGCACACCAATTGGCTGAAAGGGCTGTGGTGATCGGCGATCTTTCCCAACAGCAGATGGTCATCAAGAAACAGGAGCGCGAGACCCCCAAAGAAAGACGGAAGCGGCACATACGCAATCGCATGATATATAATGATTGGGGGCTTTACGGCTTTGTACAGATGCTTGCGTACAAGTGTCTGCGCTTCGGGAAAGACCTGTTCGTGATCGATGAACGCGATACGACCAGGATGTGTCATGTCTGCAAGGGTAAGCAGGACATGCCCTTGTGGCAGCGGATGTATCGCTGTCAGAACGAGAACTGCGGCTTGGTGATGGATCGCGACGAAAATAGCGCGGTCAACATCTACCAGCGGTTCCTTGCGGGGCCTCCGCCACACACTCCTTGAGGAGTGCGGTGTGCTGTCAGGGAGATGAGACGCCGTAGGTGTCATGAGGACTCCACGTTCCAGCTCTCTGCGGTAATCAACACATGTTCCTATGTTTTGAAAGGCAGGTGTGCTGTTGAGACGTTGGGCGTCACTTGCTCTCATCTTGATTTTGCTGGCTGCTAGCCTTTTCATTGTCAGGCAAAGATTCACTGTACCCAACTCACTCATCAATCACCTGGCTCGTATATCACATAGCGCTTATAAATACAATTTGTGTACCGAGGTTATTGCGTACGCGCACGCAGGGCCTGGTAATCCATATAAAACTGATTTTACTTTCCATGATCCTTTTCGGAAAGCGAAGGACACCATCATTCCGTTGCTTTGGGACCAGAATCTGAGTGACCAGACGGTAAGCTTTCATGTGAAAATTATCGTGGGCAAGCTTGATACTTTCACTGAATCAATTTCGCACGTTTCTGCGTTGGATGGAATTTCTATCCTGCTGCCGGATCAACAAGGCCAACTTCAGCGATCCAGTATACCCCAGTTTATTGTCAGTTCACTTGAGAGGAATGGAACAGTAGCCATCCTTGATTTCACATGCGCGGAACAATGGAAGTGGGTAACCGCATAAACTTTTGTTACCATATAGCGCCATTCATCCCCCGGCTGGTATGGTAGGGATATGAATGGCAAACTGAATACTCTCAGGGCGATCGCATCGAATTTTTGGAGCTGGCTCTAGAAGCTGCTTTATAATAAGCCAGTCTTCAAACCTCTGCTGTATAAATCCCTACTGCAAGGCAAGTGAGAACGTAGATGCGATAGCTCTGAAATACTGCCAGGAGCCCTTGACAAATCAAACGGTGTGCAGTACATCTGTTCCATTGCTAGCGAAATCATAGCCCATCGCAATCTCGCGTATTCCAGCCGAAATCACCTGGCCATCTACCCCAGGTATCGACGGAATGTGTTGGTACTGCCCATAGATGGCAGGCTGAAAACAACTATTCTGGAAACCATTGAGAAGTGAGAGCAAGGGTTTATCGAGATGAAAGTGATGCTCGATCATGTTCAACGGGACGATAATTTGGGATCCTCGATTCGGAATTATCGGCTCGTCAAGTATCTTAAAGGCACCGTTTCCCGGTTGCTTGGCCTAGCATTTCCCAACTTCAAGCGGGAATTACCTGGTTTGTGGACGAAAAGTTCTTTTGTGGCGACAACCGGTCGTGTACCACTCGAGCGCATCCAGCGGTACGCAGAGGGACAAATGAATCGATGAAAAAAGCTTTTCGCTACCGCATTTTTCCGACCAAACATCAGGAAGTCACTCTGCGCACCCAACTTTCTTTATGTTGCGAGTTATATAATGCGGGCCTGGAAGAACGCCGAGAAGCAAGCGGGGATGGGAGGCAAAAGCGTCACCTTCACGGAGCAAAGTGCGCAACTTCCCGACCTCAAAAGGCTTCGCCCGGAATACAGAGCCATCTATTCCCAGGTGTTGCAAGATGTCTTGCACCGGCTTGGTGAAGCACCCCATGGCTTGTAGCCAGGGGCTTCGACAGTCCTCCCACGTGGGGATCGCTGTGGGACACTTCCTGCCCCGTTCTGGTTTTGTAGGTGGTAGCGCTGCAAGATGTTGCGGGCCGCATTGTGATCCCTGTCCAACTCACATCCGCAGTACGGACAGGAATGCCAGCGTACTCCTAACTCCTTGGGCACATCGCGCTCACATGCTGAGCACGCCTGGGAGGTTCCATGGGGCGCAACTTTGACGACTTTGCCACCAGCCTCCGCCGCTTTGTGGCTACACATCGTGACAAATGCTCTCCATCCTGCATCCAGGATACTCTTGTTTAAGCCGCCTTTAGCAGCAGCTCCATTGGGGAGATACTTCCCGTTTTCATCTTGTTTGGGTTCAGGTGCTTTGGTCATGTTGGCAATCTGAAGATCTTCAAAGACCAAAGTTCCGTAGTCGTTGACTACTTTTCTTGATTGCTTGTGCAGAAAGTCACGGCGTTTATTGCGTGCCTTGCGATAGAGTCGAGACAGTTCTTTCTTGGCACGGGTGCGCCTGTGACTCCCTTTCTTCCGCCGCGCAATCTTCTTATGTGCCTCTTTGATGTCTGCTTCGGCAGTGCGATAGACAGCGGGTTTTCTATGAAGATTCCATCTGAAAGAGCGGCAAAGCAGTGAATGCCGAGATCAATGCCGACCTCTCCTTCAGAGGGATGGAACGTTGAGCACGCGTCAAATTCATATTCGGTGGTGAAAATAGCATACCACTGGTCCCCCTCTCGTTTGATGGTGCAGGTTTTGATTGTCCCCCTTCATTTCACGATGGAGCTTAACCTTGATATGGCCTATTTAGGAGAGATGGAGTCGTTTGTTGATGATTTCATAGCCGCCTTGTGGGTAGGTGAAAGAGTCGTATCGATCTCCAGACTTAAATCGGGGGTATCCAGGTTTTTCCCCAGTCATCACCCGTCTAAAGAAAGCTTGCATGGCCTTATCGAGACGCTTCAACACGTCCTGTTGAATCTGGCTATGGATGTCCTGGTACTCTGCTCGCAAGGCTTTCATGGCAGGAAGTTGGTTTGCTTGCATGATGTAGGAAACTGACACCCCGTGCATTCGATAGGCTTCACGCCTTTCTTCAAGAGCAGCATTATAGAGTTCCTTGCATCGCCTTAATGTCCATTGCATCTTTCCGATCTGCTTGTGTGTTGGATAGATACGGAACTTATAGGCTTTGTTGCGAAGCCTTGGGCTCTTTGGCTTGCGCTCTTTTTTCGGGTGTGTCTGTTCCTTCGTTTTAGACATGCTTCTGATTCTCAATATATCGTTTGATGACTGAGAGTGGTGCTCCACCTACCGTGCTCACAAAATACGAATGTGTCCACAATGATGGCAGTTTTCGTTTTAAATCAGGAAACTCTTGACGCAAGAGCCGTGATGATCGTCCTTTCAGCAAGCGAACGAACCTGTGAATCCCATACTGTGGATCACATTCAACAAGCAGATGGACATGATCTGGCATGATTTCTAAACTGAGTACCGCTGCTTGATGCTCCTGACAGACTTCACCAATGATCGCTTTCAATCGCTGAGCTATCGACTCTATGAGCACTTTGCGCCGATATTTCGGACACCAGACCACATGATATTTGCAGGAGTAGTAGACATGCCTGTTTGATTTGTATGGTAGTTCACCCATGACAATAGTATATAGCAAAGAGCTATCTATTGTCAACAAGCTGCGTTACTCCCCCTTCCCAAGCCGCCTTAAAAGGAACGCGCCACATATCCCTAGGGCTAAAGCTACAGGGTTTTACGGCGTGACTTGATAAAGCCTTCAAAGCCTTTTTCGGACGAGTGAAAAGCGGGGACGTTCCGGGCTATCCAAGATTCAAGTCGTGGTTCCGCTATAACTCCCTCACGTATCCACAAGCTGGCTTTGGCATCGAACCCTGTGGGCCAGCTCCACAGGGCAAGAACCGCCAGGCAAAACAGTGGGCGAGGCTCACCCTCGCCAAGATCGGGACTTGCTGGATGAACATGCATCGCCCACTCAAAGGGTTGATCAAAACCTGTACCATCATCAGAAGCGCAACGGGAAAGTGGTATGTGAGCTTTTCGTGTGACGAAGTCGAGCCTGAGCCGCTACCTAAGTCAGATGAAGAGGTGGGCGTCGATGTCGGACTCAAGACTTTTGCGTATCTTTCCACCAACGAACACATCGAGTATCCTCGCTTCTTCCACGAAGAAGAACAAGCCCTGGCGCGTGCACAACGACGATTGTCCAAGGCGGGAAAAGGTACGAAAAAGAGGAACAAACGGCGCAAGGTAGTAGCGCGGATCCATGAGAGGATCAAAAACCGGAGGCAAAACTTTATTCAACAACAAGTTAATTGGCTCATCAAGCGGTTCGGGTTTATTGCTATGGAAGCATTAGCGGTTCGCAACATGGTCAAAAATCCCCGACTTTCGAAATCCAGCGCCGATGCGGCATGGTCGATGTTCTTCACTCACCTCATCTTGAAAGCGGAGGAGGCTGCAAGGTGCGAGGTGAAGGTTCCACCGGCCTATACGTCGCAAACCTGCTCTGTGTGTGGGCATAAGCAAAAAATGCCCCTCTCAGTTCGGGTCTATGATTGTGAAGCATGCGAAACAGTGTTGCATCGAGATCACAATGCATCACGAACAATTTTAGGCTTGGGACGACAAGCTCGCGTCATTCCAGAAGTCCCCGTCTTGTAGGCGTGGGGAGTCGTCACTCCCATTCGAATGTCTTCATAGCCACAACGAGAATGGCGATAGCCCAGATCACCAGTATAACTGCAGAGTTAAGCGGGAACGATGCATGGCGAGACATTGTTGCTTGAAGAGCCTGTGTAAGCGCTGCAGCGGGTAGGATTTGCGCGATTGCTGCCAGAGTGGGTGGAAGGTGACTTAAAGGGAGAATTCCACCTCCAAGTAAAAGAAATAGCAAGTAAAGGCCGTTCGCAGCTGCAAGTGTGACCTCTGCTCTCAATGCGCCTGCCATAGCTAACCCCAAAGCGGAAAATGTTACAGTTCCTATAGCCAACACTAAAAGAGTTAAGAGTGGAGAACCAACAGGTCGCCAACTATATAGGATGACAGCCACACTTATCAGAACGAAAACCTGGATTAACTCCAGTGTGAGAACTGAAATCACCTTGGCGATAATAAGCCCACTACGAGGCAGCGGGGAACTTCCGAGACGCTTCAATACTCCGTAGTAACGTTCATATGCTGTTGCTATTCCTAGACTCACCATCCCTGCAGCCATGACTGCTAAGGCAAGTATTCCTGGTAGGAGGAAATCTACTACTTTTCCAGTGGTTGCTGGTATGATGTTCAAGGAAGCAAAGAAGATCAGTAGGAGTACCGGCACGATTAGTGTAATCAGAACACTCTCCCCACGTCGCAATGTTAAAAGCAACTCGACTCTGGTCTGAGCAATGATCTGTTGATGCAGTGGAGCCGCGTTTTCGTTGTACGTTTGCTGTTGTAAGGTATCTATTGACATTCAATCTCTCATCTCTGATCCTGTCAAGCGAAGAAACAGCTCCTCCAGGGAACCATGTCCAACACGCAATTCGGTAAGCGTAATGTGCTGGTCGCGTAACCATGCTGTCAATTCTGCGATAAGCATTGCAGACTCATTCGTCTCTATCAAATAACTGCCAGGTCGAATCTCCTCGGCTGTTCTAGCAGATTGTAGCGCGGATAGTTGGGCGCAATCTAAGCCGGCAGATGCGATAAAGCGCACGACAGTTGAGTTTTGCGCTCCTGTCAATCCAGATGGTGTATCCAGGGCAACGAGACGTCCATGATCGATAATAGCGATGCGGTCCGCCAGTCGTTCAGCTTCGTCCATTAATTGCGTAGACAATAAAATGGTTGCTCCATTATGCTTTAATTCACGGATAATTTCCCAGGTTGCCAGTCGTGCCTGTGGATCCATTCCTGAAGTTGGCTCATCAAGAAAAACCAGAATCGGATTGCCGACCAGAGCAACTGCCAGTGCAAGTCTTCGTTTTTGTCCTCCTGAAAGCCTGCGACATCTTGTCTTGTTGGCTGTATTTAGACCTACTCGCTCAAGTAAACTATCTATATTCTGCGGTTGCCTGTAGTAGCCAGCAAAAAGATGTAGTACTTCGCGGGCAGTAAGCCCTGGATACAGTCCATCTTGTTGCAACATTACACCAATTTGTGGTTTTAGCTTTTGTGACTCGCGGATCGGATCCAGTCCGAGCACGAATACACGGCCATTGTCAGGTTTTCGGTAACCTTCGAGTGTTTCAATGGTTGTAGTTTTGCCCGCTCCGTTCGGTCCAAGTAATGCGAAGATCTCTCCTCGCCGTACGGTGAATTGGAGCTCATCAACAACACGATTCAAGCCATAACTTTTCGTAAAATTCTCAACGACGATGGCTGTATCAGCAGGAATACCTGGTTCAGGCACTGGCATGTTTGCATTATTGGTCGTCTGTGTATTAGTAGACATGGGCTATTCTCATTCACGAATTTCTAGAACTCAGAGGGTTACGACGGGCGACCATAAAGGCTCACCCAGCCACTCCTCAACACCCCATTGATTCCAACTTATTGCACCATCAGCTCATCAGGCGGGGAGAGACGAATCGGCCCACCACTGTCATCCTGAGCGCCAGTGAAGGATCTCGTTGCCCATTGTGTGAGATCCTTCGCTGGCGCTCAGGATGACAAGCGGATACTCTCCATTCCCGCCACATTCTGGCCAATTCGTGTGGGACTCCAGAACAGATATGTTGGAATCAATGCTCACCAGCCTCGCCCCTACGGGAAGGGTATTTTCCCCAAATGATGGAGAGCCATTAGAAAATGTCTTTTCCTTCAACTGGATGCTTATGATGTGTTTCAGGTCTCTCTGTGTTATTGCTGTAAGCCTCAGGTTTCAGGATGCCTATGTAGGGCAGATTGCGATAGAGCTGTGCGTAATCCATACCATACCCCACAACAAATAGAATAGGAATTGTAAAACCTTCATACGCAAGTTCTACCTCAACATCACGCTTTCGCTCCTTATTCAGAAGCGTGCACACGCGAACGCTGAGTGGATCACGTTTTTTCAACATCCCCATCAAGTAGTTGAGTGTAAGGCCACTGTCAACGATGTCTTCGACAATTAGGACATGTTTTTGATCAATAGGCGCTTCCAGGTCCTTGAGGATCCGAACCACCCCGCTTGAATGTGTTTCATTGCCATAACTGGAAATAGCCATGTAATCAATATCTACTAACATATCGATGGCACGTGCCAGATCAATGATGAAAGGAACCGCTCCTTTGAGGACTCCTAGTAGCAACAGATTTTTGTTCTGATAATCGCGTGTAATTTGCTTACCCAGTTCGGTAACTTTGGCATGTATCTCTTCCTCGGAAAGTAGTATCTCAGCAATGTCCTTATGCATATCCACCTCATTCGATTAGAAAAAGTCATTATTCCACATATGAGACATTATAACATTACGAAAGGAAGTAATTTTGGCAGCACGCGCATATATTCTCGCTGCTATACGTTATTTTTATTAGTTAATCAGGAGTTTGACGAAGGAAAGGTCATCATTAGCCAAGATGTCCCATCCGATTGCAACGCTCAACCGTATGGTGTAAAATGGCAGGGGTTCATGCTGATTGAAAAGCAAAGTCGCCCGTTGTCCATGGAGGAAAGAATGGTTGATCTAAAGCAAATGCTGAGTCGCTTTTTGACGATTCCAGGAGTGAAACTGACTGTACTGGTGGGAAGAGATGGCTTATTGATTGAGGGATTGAGCCGTGATGGTAAAGAAGATATGGAAACTGTCGGCGCTTATATGACAACGGGCTTGAATACAGCTGAAGCATTGGGGCAGGAAATTTCACGAGGTGGTGTCGTTGGTGTTCTCACGGAATATGAGCATGGGTTAGTGAGCGTTGATCCTCTTGGAGACTTTGCATTGGTCGTTACTCTTTTTGACAATGCCTCGAGCATTGGTCGAGTGCGCCATATGGTGAAGGCAAGTCGAAATGAAATCCTTCAAACTCTGGATATAGCATAAAATGAGTATGTACTAGAATTTTCATTAAAGCCGGACATGCGCACAGAGAGCGACGCGTACGTCAGGAACCCGCCCCGTAGAATGGGGCAGGCTTGCTTGCAGGAGCAAGCCTCATCTTGACCAGTCTCAGCCACCAGCCCTCTTCCAAAGAAGAGGGCTGACGGGGCTTCGTTCGGAGCGAATGTATAGGCACGTCCGAGTGCTTCACCAGCTCGGACCTCTGCGGAGCAGCATTAATCAGGTTGACAAGGTAAAGCCAGTGTGCCGCTCATATGAAACCGCTCAAGAACGTTGACGAGGTGAGCATCACCCGCACAAGCGGAGGCTCGTAAGAGCACAACCAAAGGAATCCAGCATGTCACAGGTCTTTGTCCTAGATGCAAACAAACAGGCATTGGACCCGATCCATCCGGGACGTGCCCGCTTGCTGCTCAAACAAGGCAAGGCAGCCGTCTATCGACGCTACCCGTTCACGATCATTTTGGCGAGCGCGGTGGAGCAGCCCACGCTTCATCCGTTGCGCATCAAAGTCGATCCGGGGAGCCACACCACCGGCATCACCCTCATCAATGACCACACGGGAGAAGTGGTGTGGGCTGCAGAACTGACCCATTGCGGCGAGCAGATCAAGCGCGACTTGGACAAGCGTCGAGCAGTCAGGAGAAGCAGAAGACAGCGCAAGACCAGATACAGGAAACCGCGTTTTGCTAATCGGCGCAAACGCACAGGGACGTTGCCTCCCTCCTTAGAGAGCCGCGTGTGCAACGTGCTCACGTGGGTACGCCGCCTGATGCGGCTCTGCCCCGTCACCGCCATCAGCCAGGAACTGGCGCGCTTCGATACCCAGGCCATGGAGCACCGGGATATCGAGGGCGTGGACTATCAGCATGGGCAGCTTTCAGGCTATGAGGCCAGAGAGTACGTCCTGCTCAAGTGGATCCATCAGTGCGCCTACTGTGATGTCCGCGATGTCCCGCTGGAACTCGATCATGTGCAGCCGCGCAGCAAGCACGGCACGGATAGGGTGAGCAACTTGACGCTGGCCTGTCAATCCTGTAACCAGCGCAAGGGCAATCGGGGTGTACGTGAGTTCCTGCATGACGATCCTGCTCGCCTTGCCCGCATGCTGGCACATATGAAAGCGCCGCTGCGGGATGCAGCGGCGGTCAACGCCACGCGCTGGGCACTAAACGCGCGGCTCAAGCTATTAGGGCTTCCAGTCGAGTGTGGCAGCGGCGGCTTGACCAAGTACAACCGTGTGTTGCGGGGGCTCGACAAGACCCACTGGCTCGATGCGGCCAATGTAGGCAGGAGCACGCCAGCCTCGCTCATCATCAAAGACATCGTTCCATTGCACATCACCGCGACTGGGCATGGCAGCCGCCAGATGTGTCGCATGGACAAATACGGGTTCCCTCGTACCAGACCCAAGCAGCGTAAGCGTGTCCAGGGATTCCAGACGGGTGACCTCGCGCGCGCTGTGGTGACAACCGGCACGAAGCAGGGAACCTACGTGGGCAAAGTGAACGTGCGTACTCGTGGCGTCTTCAACATCGCCACTGCGCAAGGCGTGGTCACCGACATTCATCATCGCTACTGTACACTCATCGCTAGAGCCGATGGCTATACCTATCAGCAGCGCAAGGAGGCGGCACTTCCTCCCACCACCTGAAGGCGTGTGGGTGCCCGTGCTGTATTTTTATGGAACAATTGACCAATCTTATTATATCTGATCATGAACTTGATACTATTACCAATGTACTAAATAAGCTTATGAGTGACACCAGTGCTACTTCTGTCATGTTGTTGGATAAAAGTGGCCAAGTTGTTTCCTCACAAGGAACTAGCACAAAGCGTAATGCAACATCGCTTGGAGCTTTATTGGCTGGTGCATTCTCCTCTTCGCGTCATGTTGCCGAGTTACTTGGCGAAAAAGATTTCCGCACTATTTTTCAGCAGGGAGTGCATGAGAATATCTATACCACAATGGTCGAGGACCAATGGCTGCTCGTAATTGTCTTTGATAAGCTCACGCATATAGGACTTGTCAAAGTCCTCTCGAAAAGAGCCTCCGAGGAATTGGGACGTACTTTAGAACGTGTACGAGCAGATACCAACCGCCAGAAATCTTCTGTTCTCAATATTCAATTTCGCTCCTCGGTGGAAGATACAATCGACCTACTCTTCCGCGATTAGGGGTATTTTACTCATGGCGCTCATCAATATTTCTACCCATGAAATTCACTGCAAGATCGTCTATTATGGCATTGGATACTGTGGGAAAACGACTAACCTTCAATATGTGTTTAAGAGTATCAATCCTACCGTTCGTGGAGAGATGTTGAGTATCGCCACTGAAACCGAGAGAACATTATTTTTCGACTTCCTTCCTTTGGATCTCGGCACCGTTCATGGCTTTCGGACGAGATTTCATTTATATACCGTACCTGGGCAGATTCTCTATGAACGCACTCGCCTGGCAGTGCTCAACGGCGCGGATGGTATCGTTTTTGTTGTGGATTCACAAGCTGAGAAATTTGAGGAGAATGTACAAAGTATTCGCGAACTTGAGATGAATTTGCGCCGTCTCGGCAAGGAAATGTCACGCTTTCCGCTTGTCATGCAGTGGAATAAACGTGATATGCCCTCTGCTTTGCCAGTTCCGGTGTTAGATCGTTACCTTAATCGCCGTCGTGTTCCCAGTTATGAGGCTATTGCTTCATCAGGGAAAGGGGTCTACGCTACTCTTCGCGCTATAAGTAAGTGTGTCATGTCACAGTTGTAATATGTCAGTTTCTCACTTCGTATCTTGCGTCTGTAGGTAGAGTAGCAAATTGGTGGGTACAAACTCATGAGAATCTATGGCATCGACTTCACTAGTGCTCCAAGCCGCACAAAGCCAATTACTAGCGCTGTCTGTAAACTGCAAGATAACCATTTAAGAGTTCAAGATTGCCTGAAGCTGGTTAATTTTGGTGATTTTGAAGCATTCTTACGCTCAGGTGGTTCATGGTTGGCTGCCCTCGACTTTCCCTTTGGCCTACCCAGTAAACTAATTTTACGTCTTGATTGGCCCGAAGAGTGGGAGGATTATGTGCATATCATAGCATTAATGGGCAAATGGAGGTTTGAGGAGACGCTAAAACGATATGCGGAGGGCAGAGCGATAGGTGACAAGTTACATTTTAGAACAACAGATGTACTTGCTGCCGCACGTAGTCCCATGATGTTATATCGTGTCCCAGTCGGGAAAATGTTTTTTGAGGGTGCAACGAGACTGTTAAGAGCGAATGTGAGTATTTTACCCTGTCGCCTGACGGCAGATACCAGAATGGTGGTCGAGGGTTATCCTGCTTTAGTTGCTCGCAGATTCATTGGGAAGCAAAGTTACAAGAGCGATGAGCGTAAAAAGCAGACGAAGGAAAGGAAAATGGCCAGATGGGAAATTGTTAACGGATTGCGCTCCAATGAGATTGTAAAATGGTATGGTTTTAGAGTTGAGCTGACAGACGAAATGAGTGAGAGGTTAGTAGAAGATCCGATGGGTGATGAGTTAGATGCAGTATTGTGTAGTGTACAGGGTGGATGGGCATGGCTACAAAGTTTAAGTGGTTGTGAATTACCGGAAGCGTGCAAGAGGATCGAGGGGTGGATAGTTGATCCTCTTGTAACTCTTTAGAACCATTAAGCCTTGTTGATATTTAACTAAACGCATCAATTCAGCATTAACTTATAGCGTACAAGGGATTACGACGATAATTTTCGTTAGTCTCTGCAGTTGCACCCATACCTGCCAGCGCCAAAGATGCTGAAAGCCGTATTGATCGTGGTATGCGCTTATCAAATGAGATGTGCTGGAGTGGTGCAATTGTTTGTGAGTCGTTAAGTAATATGAGGAGCCAAACGATAGACTGGCGTTCTTGAGGATCATCGCGGTTCAGCGAGCGTAAAAGTTGTGAGGATAGAAGTGCACCAAACCCTTTCAGAATGAGAGACAGATGCTGCTGAATTTCTTCGGTTGAGGCACCAGAATTAGTAGCGAGTCGTATGAGCTCGTTTACTTTTTGGCGAAGATGCCTGCGAGATTCTAAAACTTCAAGCTCCACAATATTCCTGGATAATTCAAGAGAATTGGTCTCTTTTTGTAACAGCCTGATGCCCTTTTTTCCCATCAAGATATGTCCTTTCGGAGTCTTATGTGACTGCAAAACGGTATTGGAATTTCCTTGCGACAAGTATTCTTACTACTACGTCTTACACACCCTGCTTTTCGGCGAGAGGTTTGTATGAGAAAGGAGCAATCTGGGCTGCAATCATCTGTAACAAATCGTGCAATCCCAGTTGTGCACCTTGACGTTGCCCATCATTGAGTGTTGTATCGACATCAAATTCGTCTTCATCCAAGAGTAGTGGTGTACCCCAAGGATCCACCCAGACATCAAGAAGCAGATCTATTTGTTTAATTTGGTTATGGTATATATCAGCCGGCTCAGCAATATTGCAATACCAACCTTTTCGCTCACCGCTGGCATTTGAAATGTCGAAGATATTAAACCACCGATGAGTATAGTAATATTCTATAAAGCAGTCTCCTGGTTCGAAGCAAGTATAGCCAAGATCTTTTAATGGTTGTTGCCAATAAGCTTGAATGATTATCCCGTCTGATAGCCGCTCGATCATTTCTCCCTGATACTGGATTTTTATTTCACCAAGCGAGTTTAATTTGTTAACTGTGATAATAGCCATTGATTGCTCCTGGACATCTCCAGGAGAGTGTACATTACTTTCCATTAGATACGCAAATTTTTCACAAGTCAGCGGAGGTAGCACTGACTACAAGATGCTGGGCGCAACGAAGCATGACAGGAAGTAGTGGAGGTATCAATGACTAAGAAGCGCAAGACCACTCTCGCCAGCTATAGCCATCTCTTACAAAGATCTGATGTGCTGCAAGAATATTTGCCATCGCAGAGTAGGGAGAACTTGATGCCTCAGATGTACCTCTCCATGTGCTTGGATAGAGGATTTGGAAGACACCCTCGGCATGACTGCCTCCAATCGAAATTGGATTATATGCCAGGGGATTAAAGCCAGATTCACAACGAGCTACTTGCAAAGCTCCGGCTGCGTAGGAACCAAAAACTTGATCGATCATAGCTATTACTGCGGCTTGACCAGGTGATGTGGGAACGGGAACTGTTGGTACCTGTGTTGGGTAAATTTTTACAGGTTTAGGAGTCGGTAGTGGGGTTGAGGCTATTTGTCTGGGTATCGACAATATTTCTGACCCTACAGCTTCGCCTTTCAGATTAGGATTAATGTGCCTGGTTACTTGTACTAGATGATGGGATGGTAGCTTAACACAGCTAGGTGGGGCATTGGCAGTGATAGATTGAACAGAAGAAGATGAGCAGTTCCCAACTGTACTTGCATGATTCATAGAATATAGTATGAGGCTGCCACCCACGAGCGAACCGAGAAGGATCAATGCTACCAGCACGACAGGTGTTTTCCCCAGGAAGAGGTTTTGATAAACTGAGATGAAGCGTTTCATCGCACACTCTCTAGCTAAATTGACAGGAAATGTACTGGACAAGATACAAAGCACATTGATCTGCTACGATTCATCAAGATATAAACGTAAGTTTACGAGCAATACACGATATATTTGATATAACGGAATCAGTCTATCAAATAGGCCTTGCTATTACGAAAGTAAGGATGATAGGCAGTAAGAAAGTACCACGAGTGAGGATAGACATAGAGGAGTGCGCGTTTGTGGATTGTGCTACATTACGAATAAGCGTAGTTGACATCAAGAATTACTTATCATTTCTTGCAGCATAGACAAACTCTTCTTCAGCTTATCTATGTCTCGTATCCCATCGTGATTGACAATCGAGGTTTCAAGGCTGATGTTGCCGCTGAAGCTACGAAGTCTGAGAGCATCAAAAAACTTAGGAAAATCGATACTACCCTCGCCCGGATGCAGATAACGGCGAAAGTTGTCAGTTGAATACAAGTTGCCATCGTAATCTTTGATGTGAATGTGGCACACACGATTATGCTGCCATAACCAATCTGCCTGTAAAGCCATATTTAGTTGATTATGCAATGCCAGAAATTCAGTATCGAGCGCCACGAGTACACCTGGTTCTCGTTCTAAGGCCCGATAAACATTGCCGAGTGGGTCGTTATATTTGCATGGTATAGTCTCAAGCACCAATTTTAGCCCGAAATCTTCAGCAAATTTCATGCAATCCTTCAGAATATGAAGATTTTGCTCAATCTTTTCGTCGGAATCTGGCAGACCCCAGAGATGGAATATCAATAAATTGGCCCCTAACAATTTACCCAATTGGCAACTTGCTTGCATCCATTGCCAACCTTGCACACGTTCTTCTGTTCGCGAACTTACAAGAGCTGGCCCGATGCCCTTTTCAGCATGAATGGCAGGAAACCTTAGTCGGGACTTAAGTAATTCAGTAGCGATTTGCTCGATTTCAGTAGACCAATCTGGGTAAAACATTAACTCAAAACCATCCACTTCGAGCTCTGGTCCATAAGATAAGGTAGAGCGATAATCGGTGAGGTCTGGAAATCTGCTGAAAGTTCCTGTAGAGCAGAGGAGCTGCATTGGGCTATTCATCAAATATTAATCCCTTTCAAGCCTTACTGTTCCAACGGTTTTTATAATTGTAGGTTGTTTCGGAAGGCTGAAACAAGTTGATCTTTCTCGGTTAACGTCCCAAAAGTCCTACGGTAATCGATGGCTATTTCTGCTTCAGCCTATTTGCTGAAAAAGCACTGAGCAAGCAGCAAACTTTGATATAAATCACTATAGATGTGTTTATAATGCACGGTTTTTAACGAAATTTTTCATATCCTCTTTCCAAACCCGATGGATGTATGTTACACTGTTGTCGGAGGGATGGCAGAGTGGACTATTGCGGCTGTCTTGAAAACAGCTGGGTTAACCGCCCCGGGGGTTCGAATCCCTCTCCCTCCGTAGTGGCAATGACGCCAAAGTAATAACGCCTGTGGTATCGTCGTAATTGTATCGCAGTGTTTGTAGTGGGCTCTTGGGCTGGTATATGTTACCATCAGAGTTTAAGGAAGATCGGGACTGTATTAGTGTTAAGAGTCGTTCTTGGACGGCGGTGAAGTATTGTGTCATTCATAGGTACGTTAGAACAGTTTAGCCTGTCGACTATCTTGCAGAAAATTGAGGGAGAAGCTAAAAACGGAGTCCTGATTATCAAGCAAGAAGCACAGTGGGTGGAACTCTCATTTCGTCTGGGACAATTGATGTGTATTGGACCTATACGGTCTAATAAGACTCTAGAGGATAGGCTTCTTCAGGCAGGCGTTATTTCGCAGAAAGCTCTTCGAGAAGTATCATCTACACCTGGCGCATCTCTTCAAAATGAAACTCGCACTGCTATCACCTTAATTGATCTTGGCTATCTCAATCAAGATAGGCTTTACGTCTGGGCTGCACAAGAGGCTTCAAAGGTTTTGCAAGTACTTCTTAGTTGGACTACTGGCGAAATTTATATTGAGGAGGGTATACAGCCTCCTCCAGATCGACTCTTGATCGCGCTTACTGTTTCGTCTCTGGTACCACTGCAATCTTTAGTACCTTCTTCTCAATCTGCCAATGCTAGTGTTTCTTCAATGCATCTACAAGAACAATCGAAATTTAGAGCAGATTCATCTCCTATTCCTGATGCTTTGACACTACATGATCCCTCCCAGTTCTATGATGCTTCCGCTTCTTCATCGATTTCGAATTCAATGAACTTATTTGTAACTGATTTAGTGAGAAATACTGACGCTTTAACTTCTCCAGCAGCCTCAATCAGCATGCCGAAGCGAGTAACCGAACCTCTAACTCCAAAGCGTATCAATACCGTATTTATGCAACCTCAAATGGTGCTGAATCCAACAGACCTATCTGGACTCCGTGATCGGAATTTGTGTGTACAACTCACACCAGAACAGTGGCGTCTCTTTACAGTTGCTGACGGTAAAACTACATTACAAATGGCCTGTCAGCAATTGGTAATGTCACGTGAACTAGTGTGTCAGGTGGCAGGCGAGCTAGTTGCGCTTAGTCTGGTAACTGTTAGCTTGCCAGTTTCTGGGTTGACGCATGACTCAACTCCTTTCCCTCGAGACTTAACACAAGCGGGTTTTAGCAACAGCTATGTTGCGCAAGCTCGAGACGGTAGTGATTTCTTCTCACCTCCTCCTATTGAAACCCATTCACAGTGGGGTAATGGAGGGACTGGTGCAACTTTCGTCCTTGGGAATGGTTGGGTAGTTGCATCTTCGCCATCACAATCCTTGCGATCGAGCGAACTGCATAACACCAGTGGAATTGAGTATGTCGAAGCTAGTGGAATACGTTAAATTAGGACTTCACCTCGGGCCAATCTAACATTATTGCTTTGGCTGTACCTCCTGGTTGAATAACTGTCCCACCCTCTGGCACAATCAATAGAGCGTTCGCATTAAGTAATGAGGTCATAATATTGGAACCTTGATTGCCGGTTGTGTGAGCGATTAAACGACCATCGCGCCACTCTACGTGGGCGCGCACATAGTGACGGCGCATAACGCGCTCGCTAACACCATCTTCGACCGCAACATCAGCTTGAGGATGTAGCAGGTGGTTATGTCCTAACATTTTTCGTATGACAGGTCTGCCAAAAAGCTCGAAAGTTACTGCCGCTGAAACAGGGTTACCGGGAAGTCCTAACAATGGTACAGCGCCAATATGACCAAATGCGACTGGTTTACCTGGACGCATGTTGATGCGCCAGAAGTGGATCTCGCCTTGTTCAGTCATGATATTCTTTACCAGGTCAAATTCACCTACGGAAACGCCGCCAGAGGTGATGATGAGATCACATTGAATGGCTTCAGAAAATTTCTCGCGCAGGCTTTCCACTGTATCACGCGCAACTCCTACCCTCTGTGGTTCTGCTCCTGCTTTTCGTACAGCAGCTTCTAGAAGATAGCTATTACTGTTGCGTATCTTCCCTGGTCGTAATGGTTCATGTACATCGATTACTTCGTCGCCTGTTCCCAGTATTGCTACACGAGGCCGGCGAATTACAGGCACATGTGTCCAGCCCAGCGTTGCCAGTATCCCAATTTCCCAGGGTCCAATCTCTGTTCCACGCAAGAAAACCGTTTGCCCACGGCGCATATCTTCTCCAGCAGGACGAATATTATTACCCGGAGCTACTTCCTGCATAATTTCAACCCATTCGCTTTCGGGTCCATCAGAGCGAGTCAACTCTACTTGTATTACAGTGTCGGCCCCAGGTGGCACTGGCGCACCTGTCATAATACGCATAGCTGTGCCAGGTCCCACTGCGTGATCGGCTAGATAACCCGCTGCGACGCCTCCAGTAACGCGTAGACGTGGAGACTGACCATCGCGAGGTTGACTATCCTGACTGAGCAAGGCAAAACCATCCATGGCAGAATTTGCAAATGGCGGAATATCTTCCTGAGAGATCACATCTTCTGTCAGAACGTGTCCGAGCGATTCGGGTAGCGGCAACTTGGTGGCAGAAAGTGGTGTAATTTCGGCAAGTATACGTTCTAGCGCTTCTTCGACACTAATCATCAGTATCCTCTTACTTTAAACTTGTCGAGGAGATGCTTCGCTGTGCTCAGCATCACAGTCCTATAAATAAAATGAAAGTACCTCGTACGGGATTCGAACCCGTGATCTCCGCCTTGAAAGGGCGATGTCCTGGACCACTAGACGAACGAGGCTCATTAAATGCGGCACCTGTTGTGGCGGTACGATTGTACCTTAAGGGCTGCTGATTTGTCAAGCAAAACGATAAATGTAAAATTCCCATAAAATAAGATGCAAATGTATTGTTGTGAGGTAATTGAGAGATGAAATTTTCCTTGTTTATGATACAATTACGCTGATTAGTTCTCAATAGAAAATAATGAGGAAATGGATATATGGCAAAAACGAAACAAAAACCTGTTTCTGCGGCTCAACGCCGTGAGCGGGAAAGGCAACAACGACAGCAACGGCTTAGCAGCAATCAAGAAAATCGCTCTCAAACACGTAACAAAGGCAAAAAGCAGAGTCAATCTAACATGCGGCAATGGCTCCTCATCGGTGGAGTCCTGGCTATTATTGCAATAATCATTGGTGTCTTCGTTATCTTTTCAAACCAGCAATCAGGAAGTCCAAGTGGGCCAACGAAGGCCAATTCCCAGGTGTTCAATGCAGTTACCAATGTAGATCCAAATGTACTAACGACGGTGGCAACAGGAGGCGTACAAAATCCTTTACACGCTGTAAAGGGACCACCTCCAATACTGGTTGGGACAACAGGTAAAACACAGTTTTTGTATATAGGCGCAGAATACTGCCCATACTGTGCAGCGCAACGTTGGGCTACTGTAGTAGCACTTAGTCGCTTTGGGACATTTAGTAAGCTCTATCAGACAACTTCTTCAAGTAATGATGTTTATCCCAGTACGCCAACTTTTACGTTCTATACTGGCCGTTACGGTGGTCCATTTTATACGAGCAAGTACATTGATTTTGTGCCAGTTGAAACTCTGGGAAACGTGCAGGACTCCTCCGGTAATTATGCAACCCTGCAAACACCAACTACGGAGCAGCAGAATCTGTTGAATACTTATGATGTTCCGCCATATACAACTCAATCTGGCAGTATTCCATTTATCGATATTGCAAACCAGTTTATTATATCGGGTGCCAGTTACAGTCCACAGGACCTGCAAAATTTACAATGGCAAGATATTGCTAATAATCTGTCTGACCCAACTTCAACAATAGGGAAGGATATTCTTGGTACAGCTAATTACATGACCGCAGGTATATGCATGACGACGCATCAGCAACCAGGCAGTGTATGCAATACAGAAGTAATTCAAAAGATTGAACAATCTCTCGCCAAATCATCTATAGTGCCGGGTGGAGCGCAACTGGCTATTGCCGGGCATTTTGATGCCGTTACTCGTCGAGAGGAAATATAGATAAGCTTACCAAGAGCGATTCGTACGATTGTCAGAGTGTGTGAATGTTCTGGGAAAATGTGCTAATATTCCTGGCACCCGAGAGGGTACCAGGTTAATTTATAGATCTTAATCGATCGTTCTGGCTATTTATTCTTGTTCTCCAGGTTGCTTCAATGGCTTTATTATCTCCGGTGTTTTTCCAACGGATGGATGTATCCAGGCCTTGATTCGCAAGTAGATGGCCATAACACCACCAAACCAAAAGCCGCCGTAAATGTAACCTGCCATCACATCACTTGGCCAGTGGGCGCCCAAATACACCCGCGATGGGCCAATGAAAGCAATTAGCGAGGTACAAATAGCAATCAAGGTATTTCTTCGCTTGCCTGAGCGCCAATTGGTTGCCAATAAGTATGTCAGCAAACCAAACCAATTGATATAGTGCATGACATGACCGCTAGGAAAGCTTGGCTCGTTGATTACACGTGTTACGGTCACAAGGTCCTCAGAAGGACGTGGACGTTTAATCAAGCGTTTGACGATCCAATTAAGTACATTAGAGGAACTCGTAAGGAGGATAAAGATGGCCTCTAGTCGAAAGCGTAGCGCCCAGAATATTCCGGCGATGCTAATGGTAAGTGGTATGCCAAATTTAGGAAAACCAAGCTCCGAGATAGCGATCATGAGCCTGCGAATCAACGGATTATGCTGTTTTTGAAGATTGCGAGTAATCGTTTTATCACCTGGGAAAAATTGGGTATAGCGAGCGATGAGTGAAATCATGATTGCCCCTGATAAGAACCAGAGGTAGAAAGCCAGGAAGATTGTTCCTCGTGAAACAGCATGGTGGCCGGAAACAGAGGTTTTTGCTGCCACTTGTTGTGCTTCCGCTACTATAGGTTTAACGTTCTGCTCAATTGTAGTAGCTAACTGTGGAAGTGTTGCGGAAGGTGATCCTTTCGTCTCTCCTGATCCCGATTTAGAATTTTTTTTGGTTAATCCCGATGTTCTACCCATTGTCAGGCTCCTTTGTAGATTTATGGTTCCATATTGCTCGCATTGATAGGAGTTCTCAGCTCGACTTTGTCAGATTCATGAGTTTGAAGTCCAGGGGCAGTGACACCCGGTACGCATACGCGAAGGGCACCAGGCAAAACAGTTACTAATGCTGGGGTAGTACCTTGAGAGACACCATCGATCTGAAGATCCAATGGCTGGCCGCTATTAATACGAAGTGATTTAACACGTCTATGAACGATCTTTGGTTGATACCTGCGTCTCCCTTGACTGATAGAAATGGCCTGTCGAATATATTCGAGCTTATTGAAATTACTGTAGATGATGACGTCTAAAAGTCCATCATCCATCAAAATATCAGGTGCTAATTCAAGATGCATTCCATAAAATGGAGCATTACAAATTGTCACCTGTAGCGCCTCGTAAGGACGCCTTAGTCGATCATCAAATGTGATGCGAATTCTAGTAGGTTTGAATGTGAGCAGGGTCTTCAGGCCGCTTATAATTCCATTTAAGGTTGTAAGTAGCCCTGGTTTTTTAATCTCCTCAGCCGCGGGAAAGAGCGACGCCTCCAAACCTATGCCAGCAACTTCGAGAAAGACCTGTTCATTAATCTTTCCAACATCTATGAGACGCGTTTCGCCTTTTGCAATGGCTACACAGGCTGCTGGGATAGTGTCAGGAATGTTCAAACTTTGTGCGAGATTATTCATCGTGCCGGTAGGAATAATACCAAGCGTACTTTGTGTACCGACTAACCCCTTAGCAACTGCATGGATCGTACCATCACCACCAACGGCAATGACCAGTTCAGCATGTTCCGCAGCCGCTCGTGCAGCCAACCCTTTTCCAGTATCTTCGGGTGTCGTATAGTAAATTTCAGGTTCAATTCCATAGGTTTGCAAACTCTGGAGAATTGCTTTTTCAGTCTCTTCTGGTGACATACGTTTATCAGTTACTGTCGATATACCAGAGGTTGGGTTAAAAATCAACACTGTTCGCATCTGAATGCTCAAATCTATGCTTTATATGCTACAATACCTTTCGGTAGATCAGCACTTGAGGAGAAGTTTAAACGTTTCTCATCACTAGACACGTTATAGTGACAGTAAAGGGTACAAGCGATGCAAGAACTACATAATCTTATGCCGGAGACCGACGGAATCAATTTCTTTAGCGCCGACCCTGACCTATCATTTATACTAATGCGGCATCTATCAGCAGAAGACTATGAGCGAGCTCAGACTATACTCGCTGAAATTGGAGCTGTAGCATCTCAAAAGATGGATAGTCTTGCAGAAGTAGCAAATCGTCAGGGACCTGTACTTATGCAGTTTGATAAAAAGGGCAAGCGTGTTGACGAGGTGATTTTTCATCCTGCATATCACGAGCTTGAACGCATTGCTTATCAAGATTTTGCCATCGCTGCCTGCTCCCATCGAGATGATGCACTGGGCTGGCGGGGTCGTATACCACAACCGGTCAAGTTTGCTCTAGGCTATCTAGGTATGCAGGCCGAAGCTGGAGTGTTCTGTCCGATAGCAATGACCGATGCATTGGCTCGCGTACTAGAACGTTACGCCGGTGAAGCACTCAAGCATCGTTTTTTACCTTCTCTTACTGCGCTCACCATAGATGAATTGCAGCAGGGCGCGATGTTTTTAACAGAGAAGCAGGGAGGATCGGAAGTTGGGCTGATCACGACTGTAGCAAAACCCCGCTCAGGTATTAAAGATGGTTTGCAGCCAGAGTGGGAACTATGGGGAGACAAGTGGTTCTGCTCTAATGTTTCTGCCGATATTATTCTAACTCTAGCTCGTCCGGATGGTGCTCCAGCAGGTACACGTGGCCTTGGACTATTCCTTGTACCTAAGACACTGGAAGATGGCACACGCAATGCCTTTATCATTAATCGACTTAAAGATAAACTTGGCACTCGCTCATTGGCAACTGGAGAGGTGACGCTCAATGGGGCGCAAGCGTATCAGATAGGAGCTTTGAATCGTGGATTTGTGCAGATGACGGAGATGATAAACCTCACACGTGTCTGGGCCGCGATCGGTTCACTTGCAGCTATGCGTCGTAGTTTTCTCGAGGCATTAGTTCATACACGGGGACGTGTTGTTTTTGGACGAACATTAGCTGAACATCCACTTATGCGTCGTCAACTGGTAGACCTGTTGATCGAAGTCGAGGGCTGCGCAGCCCTGGCTTTTGAAACGGCAGCAGTGCTGGAGCGAGTGGATAGTCATGGAGCAGAGGAAGACCAGCGCCTATTGCGCATTTTGACTCCATTGGGCAAATATTATATCCCAAAACGGGGCGAATACGTGACACTGGAAGCGTTGGAAATGCGGGGAGGGAATGGTTATGTTGAGGATTGGGTTAATGCACGTATGCTACGTGATAGTATTGTAAATGTTGTCTGGGAGGGTTCAAGTAATGTCATTGTACTCGATGTAGCACGAGCTATGGCCAGGGAAGGCGCAGCGGCGGCGCTTTTTGGTATGTTACATCAACGTTTGCAATCATGCCAACAACCTGTTGTGGTAACGGTAGCGCGACAGGTGCAAACATTAGTGAATCAACTCGCGGAACGACTGCAAGAACTGACATCCCTTGACTCTGATAGCGCCCAACTGCCTCTGCGAGGCCTTGTTGAACGCATGGCGCAACTTACAATTGTCACCTTGTTATTAGAACAAGCCGAGTTCGAATTGTTGCGAGGTTCAGATGGCACAGGCAAACGGAAATGGCTAATTGCTTTGCTCTATCTGCAACGTCATATTCTAGTACATCCAGATGGGTGGGCGGCTGATAATGATCCAACAGTACTCAAATACTTCGATGAACTTGTCGATTGGCATACCATTCCTCTTGACTAAAGGTCATATTTTGCTTACTTCCCTATTATTCATCAGTTGATACTATCAAGAAGCGCAGCAGGCGCGAGAAAAACGAAAACCCTGGAGGTCATTTTTGTATGTTGTTGCGCATAAAACAACTTAAAATAGGTAGCTGTGGAATATGGGCATGTATTATCATCGTGGTCGCAACATTGCTGCGTATAGTTCTTATTGCTCAAGGCTGGCCGCACAGTAATGCCGATGAAGACACAATGGGTATCATGGGCATGCATATTGCTTACAATGGAGAGCATCCGATTTTCTTCTATGGCCAGCAGTATATGGGCTCATTAGAAGCATATGTAGCGGCAGCGTTTTTTCGTCTTTTCGGCGCCTCGGTGTTTACATTGCGGCTTGGCCCGGTGCTAATGTTTGCCCTCTTTCTTGCCACTATGTACCTCCTGACAAGCTTACTTTATACAAAAAAGCTAGCTTTAATCACGCTAGCGTTGCTCACTCTGGGATCCAACATTATGCTAAATACCGAATTAGTTGCTATTGGAGGGTACCCCGAATTGCTATTTTTTGGCTCCCTTGCATTGCTGCTTGCGACATGGCTTGTACTCTCCTTTGATCAATACTCTTCTCCACGAAGGCGAGTGTGGCGATTGATTGCCTATGCATGCTGGGGATTTGTGGTAGGGATAGGTTTCTGGAGTGATTTCCTGATGCTTGCATTTATCCTGGTTTCAGGTTTACTCCTGCTAGTATTTTGCTGGCATGAATTGCTCAAAGGTGTGGTGTTGGCTGTGGTGATTGGTCTTGTCGTTGGCGCGTTTCCATTGATAGTCTACAATCTTCATGCACCGCCAGTACTAAATACCTTAAATGTACTCTCATACCTTCATAAGGCAGGAAGTGTAGAACTGGCAAGAGTCCAGGCGCACAATCATATCCCGCTTGAACCTGAATTGCAAGGAACGATGTTGATAAGCCTGCCTGCGGCAACTGGAGGCACACCTTTCTGCTATGATACGAATTTAATGCTGACTGGATATCTAAGCTTTCAAAATGTTCAATGTCCAATGCTTCAAAATAATTTGAGTTCCGTTTTCATTGCTCTCGCATGGAGCGTGGGCTTTATCATACTCTGGACGATTGGGGTCGTTCTTACATTAAAGAATCTCTGGAAACTTCGCATTAAAACACCAGGGCATTCCAGGTCACAGGCAGTAAATCAAGCAATAAAACGTCAGTCTGCGCGTCTGATGCTTTTATTTTCTGGTGGGGTGATCTTGCTACTCTTCGTCATGAGTCCCACTTCAGCGGTATTCCCTGGTAATGCGCGCTATTTAGTTGGTTTATTAATTTCTACACCAGCGTTGATTTCACCACTCTGTGATCAATCTTCTCATATGAAAGCTATGACTCCAGAGGTTAGCAATGATGATCACTCCCAAACACAAAGTTGGTTCACCTTTACGTCATTCAAAGTGGCTTTGGGACGAGGAATACTAGTGATAATTGGAATCGTATGGCTGGTGGGAACTATTAATGCATTCCGTGAGATACCTACCGTTCAGGCTTATAACCAGCAACAGAATACGCTGATACAGGGCCTCTTGCGTATCAAAGCCACACATATCTATACCGATTATTGGACTTGTGATAGCATTGCCTTCTTGAGCAGGGAACAAATTATTTGCGCTAGTGTTGACAGTCAGATGCGGTTGCAGCCACGCTACAATCGTTATGCTCCCTATGTACCAATCGTAAAAGCTGATCCAAAATCGGCGTATGTATTTACAATTCAAGCTGGTCAGATTCATGCTATTGCTGAGCGAATGGCGCTTTTATCTGGACACTACAAGCAATTTATCTTTGGGGATTATGTGGTGTATCAACCTGCCAATACTCACTGAGTTGGCCAGGAGTAGCCCGCAATACCTGCTAGCATCCTCCTTGAGCGTCTCCAGAGGCAAACCTGCGCAGTGCTTCAACCGATGGGACGAAATAATAAGCGCCACTGACCGCTGTCGTATATTTGGTCAGGGCATCACGTATGCCATCCTCTGTTCCCGCCATACGCCCTAGCATGCGGGCCAGGCGCTGCTGGTCGCTGCTGAAGCCGATAAACATCGTCCCATGTTCTGTAGCCGTCCCGAACGGGGTATTGCGGCGAAAGATGTGTTGTTCTACACCATTCTCTTCGATCACCGTTCGTGAGACATGTGATTGCGGACCGCGTACCTCCTCAGCCAGCTCGGTACTTGTCTGCTTGGTGCGCCCGATGACCTTCTCTTGCTCTTCAGTTGGAAGCGCTTCGAAAGCGGCAGCATCGTGCATCCACTTCTGCACCAGGACCACAGTCCCACCCGCCCCTTGAGAACCATCGGGAATGAGCGCCACCTCGGGCGCCTCGGAGAGACTCGGATTCTCGGTGCCGTCGATGAAGCCGGTGAGGTCCCGGCTTTCCTTGTAGGTCCACCCGGCGACTTCAGCAGCAAGGCGTGCCATCGGGGCTACGGCAGCAATGGCTTCGCGTGCAACATCGAAGACCGTATGGTAGGCGTGGCCTGCCACCCACACCCACAGATCATGTTGGGTAGCGGGCATGCTATACCCATCCACCCCACGCACGTCCTGCTCGAAGTCCTTGACTGCTGCTGGTGTCTCCTGTGGCGCCACGTGCCTCCAAAGTGACGGCCGAAAGCCGACCACCAGGTTCACGCCCCCGGTCGTCATGCGTGGTTCCTCCAGGTTGGCCATCACCTGAACCAGCGTGAGGGGGTGGGCATACTCAAGCAGATCGAACTCCAGGTAGGAGTGCGAGCCAGTCCCCAGGGCGAAGATCCCACTTTGCGCGACATGCATTATCATTCCTCCTGTGAACGAAACGCCAGGTGGAAAGCAGAAGAAAGACTAGGCCTCAGCGCTGATCTGAAGGACCCGCACGCCTCGCATATCGAGCCAGTAACGTCCCTTTGTCTGTGCCACACGGATGAGCGCGGTATCGCAAGAGGGACAACGGACGATCGTCCCCATGCCGTGCATGTAGACGGCCAGCGCGCCAATGGCATCGGTTGCACCGCAGTGCGTACAGGTGGCCTGGACGAGCGTCATGTCAAAGGGAAAGATCTCTTGCAAGATGCCCCCGGCAGCGTTACCATCAAGTTTATGCTCCATTATACTTCTCCTGTCGGTCCGAATCGTTCGGTCTTGATGTGTCCTGGGTTGTATCCCAATGTGACCAGACTCGCTGCGGCAGTCTCGACGAACGGTGTGGGACCACAGATGAACGTCAGGGGACGTTGATCTAGCGGCCACGCCACCTCACGCAGCATCTCGGTATCGATGCGGCGGTGATATCCCGACCATCCGGGCGGTTGCACACGAGTCAGTGTCTGCACCACCTCCAGCATCGTGGTGTTCCTTACCAGGCGTTCGAGTTCGTCACGGTAGATCACGTCCTCAGAGGACCGTGATGAGTAGAGCAAACGGGTCGCAATGGTGCTCCCCACGGCGGCCCGGTGGCGGATCATGGCCATTAATGGCACGATGCCCGACCCCCCGGCGACCAGCAGGAGCGGCCCGCCCATGAGCGCCTCCCAGACGAAGTAGCCTCCAATGGGGCCACGCAGTTCCATCTTATCACCGGCGCGTAATTCATCCGTGAGGTAGGGTGAAACTTCCCCGTCATCGAGCCGTTCGACGGTGAGTGTCACACGCTGATCCTCCTCGGGTGGCGAGGCGATCGAATAGCTGCGCTCCGCCTGGTAGCCGTCTTCGGCAGTCAGTCGCACATCCACGTGCTGACCAGGTCGATGCCCCATCCAGTTGGGGACAGCCAGTGTGATGCTCTTCGTCCGCACCGTTTCCACCTGCGTGGCCAGCACCTCACCGAATTGCCAGTTCAGTCGCCCCAATACCGTTCTTCTTTCCATGGATCACCATGATTGTTGTAGCCAAGCGACTCCCAGAAGCCCGGTTCATCCTGCTTGACCAGGCGCAGACCCCGGACCCACTTGGCGCTCTTCCAGAAATAGAGGTGAGGCACCAGCAAACGTGCCGGGCCGCCGTGTTGGGGCGCCAGAGGCTGGCCCTCATACGTGTAGACCACCCATGCCTTGCCGCCCAGCACCTCTTCCAGGGGAAGATTGCTGGTATAGCCCCCATCGGAGAAGGCGATCACGTAGCTGGCGTCATACTGCACCTGTGCCAGCAGGGTATCGAGAGAGACCCCTTCCCAGTGCGTGTCCAGTTTCGACCACTTGGTCACGCAGTGGATGTCCCTGGTCACCGTCTCGCGTGGCAGGGTCTGAAATTCGTCCCAACTCCAGCGTTTCGGCTGCTCAACCTCTCCCAGAATGGAGAAATCCCAGGTCGCGAGAGGAGTATGCGGCGTCGGCCCTGCCGAGAGCACTGGAAAGCCGCGCTCGAGATATTGTCCAGGCGGGATTCGTGCACTCGTGTCGCTTTGCTGGCGACGACCTCGGAACCCTCGCGAGAAAAATCCTTCACTCATGTGGTTACCTCCTGATTTACTTTCGCTTTTTTCATTGTACCATACACCCTCGTGAAGGCCACTCAATGTATCCTTACTGCTGTTTTCTTGGCGCGGTACTCGCTGCAAGTTTAAGCGGCTCTATTTAGTGCAAGAAACCTGATCAGACTGACTCCCTACCTTCTTTGCGTTCTATTTCCTACTCGTCTCGTAATTTCAAACCCTGCTTCGCAATTTTCTCACGGAGCTTGAGAAGACCTTCAATAAAAGCCTCTGGACGAGGAGGGCAGCCTGGGACATAGACATCCAGTGGAACAATGGTATCAACCCCCTGGACCGTGTAGTAGCTATCGTAAAATTCACCGCCCGAGTTCGCGCATTGCCCCATACTCAGAACCCACTTCGGTTCTGGCATTTGCTCCCAAAGCAGACGCAGACGCGGACCCATTTTGATTGAGACGGTTCCTGCCACAATCATCAGGTCTGCCTGGCGGGGGCTGGAGCGGAAGACCTCTGAGCCAAATCGTGAGAGGTCAATCTCGATGGCGCAGCAGGCTAGACCATACCCTAGTGGCCAGACTGATTTGGAGCGTGCCCAGTTCTGTGCCCATTGCAACATGTCCATAAAACTGGTGAGCTGAACCGGCAGTTCTTGATCTCCCGGAATGTACTCATATGGCCCTTTTGCCATAGCAATTGGCACGCGCTTGCGTCTTAGAAACGTCTCCGAATCGTTCCCTTTTCCTGTATGTTCATGACTCATAAAGTGAAACTCCAGTCTACAGGTTTAGCAGCACTTATTGCTCGGTTCGTCTCGTAACAGAGTCTACCAGCAGAAAGGAGAACGGCTCACGCGCCGCCCTACTTACCCTAAGTATAGCACGTTTTACCCACTCAATCTCCAAATGAAACATTAGCCTTGGAGTGTCTGCTCGATGAGGGCATCAACTCCAGCAATGTTGCCAATCAATTCTTGTGGGATAGAGTAGCGGACCTTTAGATAGGCAGCGTTAGTAGAACTGACCCATACCTGATCATCCTCACCTTGCCAGACGAGGACTTTAAGGGGCAGATCAAGCGCGAGGAGCGGAGAAGCAATCATCAGTGGAGTGCCGCCTTTCGGACTGCCAAAGATCAGCACATGGGCCTCTTGCATCTTGAGGCCGACGCGTTTCGCTTCTCCGCTATGGTCGATATGGGCAAAGAGGATCAGGTTTCGGCTGTGTATTGCCTCCTGGAGGCGTTGTAACGTCTCCTTCACAGAAAACGGACTGGATCTGGTCAGAATGCCCTCTACTGAAGGCGGAGTTGCTGACGCTGTTGGATAATTCATGCTGATCACTCCTCTACTATTTGCTCTCATCAAAAAGCTAGCGAGAGAACGCTTTATTGGGCATACGCCTCTCCCTCGTTGCGTAACATATTATTCTTATCATCCAATATTCAGGGCAAGTGGGAGCACTTGTAGCTGTTCGAGCGATATCTGTAAGGACGAGACCATTATTTCTGTCTCACCAACCGAGTGATCACCTCATCATATTGATGAAGAACTTCAGCTGTAAGGACGAGACCGTTATTTCTGTCTCACCAACGGAATTTGCAAATTGGTTGGCCTGTTTTCAGGCTTGTCAAACGCACGACCGTCCACGTTTTTACTCCCATTAAAAAGCATGTCGTTGTAAATGAAAATGAGGTCATAGTCGACATACATTTGTCCTTCCACAAGACTAAACAAAGGAAAGGCTTTTCCTGTAACGTCTTGCATGACATGGACTTCCCACGTGTTGAGACCATTGCCTGGAAATGTGTTCGCGACATCGGCGAATCCTTGATGCAGTGGGGTCACCTCATACGCTTCATCTGCAATGTAGTCCAGGTTGTAAGCGCCTGGTGCAATCGGGTGCGCTCCCTGCCAGGCGTTATGTCCTTTAATCACAATTTTCACCAACGGCACTTTTCCATTGGCATCGGCATAATTCATCACGGTACAGGCAAATCGGTCAGGAGGGGCATACGTAAAAACTCGTGAACAATAAAACGGTTGGATTTCCCCTGTGGCTGATTTATTGGTGCTTGGGCGGAGCTCAGTGGTGATACTTACCCACTGGCCACCTTGAATAAACTGTCTGATTTGTTCTGGTGTCATTGCTTGTCATACCTCCAAAAGTACATTACCTTCTAAGACGATAATTGATAACATGCCTGACATCTAGAAGGTGGATCTACTCAATTCGTAGCCGGGAGCTGCAGATAGGGTGCTTCGGCGCAGCTCACGGCTGAAGACGCTGTTTAGGCGGTCACCGCTGCTTGTGCCGCCGTCTCGATGAGCTGCACCACGTCCTCCGGGTGGGAGACCATCGCCACGTGGTTCGTTGGGACTTCGACGGTGCTGGCACCCATGCGCCTGGCGAACAGACGTTCGGCATCGGGCGGGATCGCCTGATCGCCATCGGAGACCAGGTACCAGGACTGCAGCGATTTCCAGGCCGGCACACCCATCACGTCCGCGAGGGCGGCCGCGGACAACGGCTGCTGCACCGCGTACATGACCCTGGCTTTCACCGGATTAACGTCAGCCGCGAAGTGGTTCACGAAGTCGTCCTCTGGCAGCCAGGCGAAGCCCTGCTTGTCGATGCTGAGGTGCGCCAGTGCCGGGGTCACCGGTCCCTGCGACAGCAGCGCGCCGATCGATTCGCCCTCGTCAAGTCCGAAGGCCGCGATGTAGACCAGACCAACGATGTTGGGCGCGTCTGTGCCCAGCGCGGTGATGATCTGGCCGCCGTAGGAGTGGCCGGCGACGATGGTCGGGCCGTTCTGAAGGGCCAGCACCTGGCGCAGCCGGGCGACGTCATCGGCAAGCCCGGCCATCGGAAACTGGGGTGCTGTGACGTTGTAGCCGTCGGCCTGCAGGCGCTCGATGATGGCGCTCCAACTGGAGCCGTCAGCCCACGCGCCATGAACCAACACGATGTTTGTCCCTTGTTGTGCATGTTTGTGATCAAATAGACCCATATGTTTTCTCCTTTCGCTCGTACAACGAGCACTGTTTTCATAAAACGGAAACGACTTATTCTCTGGTATAGCTTTCTTTTCGCGCCAGAACCATTGCTACAACCTGCAGTGGACAAAGAACCTATTCGTACCGAGTTGAGAACGCCTCACGTAACCAGGCCGTGGCCAGGGCGATCGCTCCGCGTGCTGCCGCGGTATTGGCCAGGGCATTCAACATGACGAAGTCGTGAATGGTCCCCTGAAACCGCACAGCCGTCACGCGGACGCCTGCTTCCCGCAGCTTGGTGGCATAGGCCTCCCCCTCATCGCGCAGCACGTCCGCCTCGGCCGTAATGATGAGCGCCGGGGGGAGCCCTTTCAACTGCTGGGTGCTGGCTCGTAGCGGCGAGGCGGTGATCTCATTCCGCTCACCAGGGTGGCGCGTGTACTGATCCCAGAACCACATCATGGCGTCACGACGCAGGTGGTAGCCTTCGGCGAACTGGTGGTAGGAGGCGGTGTCGAAAGCCGCATCGGTCACCGGGTAGAAGAGCAGTTAGAGCCGGATGTCCGGTCCCCTCGCTCCCTGGACAGCAGCGTGACCGCTGCCGTCATGTTGCCTCCGACGCTGTCACCGGCCACGGCGAGTCGCTCCGGGTCCATCCGATGCTCCCGCCCGCGCTCGGCAACCCATTTCACCACCGAATAGCACTCCTCGATAGCCGTGGGGTATCTAGCTTCGGGACAGAGACGATACTCAGGGAACACCACCACGGCCCCGGCTCTGACGGCGAGTTCGCGCACCAGCCGGTCATACGTCTGCGGGCTGCCGAACATCCAGCCGGCACCATGGATGTACACGATGACCGGTAGCGGAGCCTGCGCGTGCTGTGGTTGCAGGATGCGCAAGGAGACCTGCGCGCTTGAGCCGTCGGCAATCGTGAGATCCTCGACGTCGACCGGCAGCTTGCTCACCGGGCCCGCTTGCGCCTATTCGAGAGCGACCCGTCCCTTTTCGGGGCCGAGATTGAACAGCAAGGGTGGCCTGGCTGCAGCCTCCGCAAACGCTTGCGCCTCGGGTTCTAACTGGATCCTGCCGTTCATCTGACTCCCTCCTCGTGACGCCTGACAAAGTACGCCGTGTGATGGTCTCCAGCAACATCCACGTCATACCTCCAGAAGCGCGGCATGGGTGCACACCAGGGTGTCACGCCTTGCGTCTCCGCTTGAGTGCCGATACGCTGCTCATCACCACCTCGTGCCTCAGTGAGATGATTGTCTCTGTTTTGTAGTATACTGATCATGGTATTCGAAGTCACCGTACATCGTGTGGCATTAACACCTCCCATCGCTTCACATCGCTGCGTTTGTGTGAGGTAGACGGAAATGGAACGTCCATGAAGGGATCCTCGTACCGCGAGCGGGACTACGCCTTTGGGCAGGTGATGCTGACCCTGCGCACCATCCTCGGGCTGACGCAAACCGAATTGGCTGATATGCTTGGCGTCACTCGCCGCGCCGTGGGCGATTGGGAGGGGGGGCTCAACTATCCCAAGGCTGACCATCTGAAACAGTTCGTGGTCCTCACCATTGAGCGCCAGGCCTTTCCGACCGGGCGCGAGACAGAGGAGGTTCGTGCTCTCTGGCAAGCAGCCCACCAGAAGGTGTTGCTCGATGAAGACTGGCTTGGCGGTCTACTGTCCCGTGTAGAGTCTCCACCAGCAAACCGACTCGGAGAGGAGACCATTGTCACTGCCCCGCCCCCGCTCCTACTGCCGGGATTGGGCCGCGCATCGATTGGGACGACGCGATCGCCAGCACAAGCTTCTTTGGACGCGTGTGGGAATTGAACCTGCTTTCTGAGTGGATCGTCGAAGAGCGCTGTCGTGTGGTGAGCGTGCTGGGCCAGGGCGGTATTGGCAAGTCGACGCTCGCGACAAAGGTGATGCACCGCGTGGCTGAGCACTTCGAGGTGGTGATCTGGTGCTCCCTGCGCGATGTCCCGACCTGTGAAGCACTGCTGGATGACTGCCTTCAGGTGCTGGCCCCCCAATCGTTCCGCGGCGTCCCTTCCAGCCTCGAAAGTCGCCAGAGCCTCCTGCTGGAATGCTTGCGCAGCAGACGTGTCCTGCTGGTCTATGACAATCTGGAGTCATTCCTGGAGGAAGGGCAGGATACTGGTCACATGCGTCCCGGCTATGAGGGATTCGCCCCGGTGCTGCGCCGGATTGCCGAGACCGAGCATCAGAGTTGTCTGCTGCTCACCAGCCGGGAGAAACCGATCGACCTCGTGCCACTGGAGGGCAGCCGGGCGCCGGTGCGAGCTTTGCGCCTTGCTCGGCTGGATGACGACTCGTGCAAACAGTTGCTATCCGAAAAAGGGGTCGGGGGCAGCGCGGCTGAGCAAACGCAGATGATCGAGGCGTATGCGGGCAATCCCCTGGCCCTCAAAATCGTGGCCCAGACCATTGTGGAGCTCTTTGGTGGTGAAATCGCTCCATTCCTTGAGCAGGGCGAGGTAGTCTTTGGCGGGGTGCGCGAACTGCTCGATGAGCAGTACGAACGCCTCTCAGCGCTCGAGCAGAGCGTGCTCCTGTGGCTGGCGATCCTGCGCGAGCCGGTGAACCTGCAGGAGCTGCTGGCAGTGCTCGGCGTACCCCTGCCGCGATCTCAGGTGCTGGAAGCGGTCGATGGCTTGCGCCGCCGCTCGCTCATTGAGCGGGGAAAGCTCCAGGGGAGCTTCACGCTGCAATCGGTCGTGATGGAGTATGTGGCGGCACGTCTAATTGCGGAGGTGACCAGCGAGATTAAGCAGGGCTGTTTCTCGCGCCTGATCGAGCATGGTTTGGAACTGGCTACCTCCAAGGAATATGTGCGGCAGACCCAACAGCGCCTCATTGTGACTCCCATTCTGGCTGGCCTGCGCAACACTTACCCTTTGCGAACCGCAGTAGAGGAGCAACTGCTCGCGCTGCTGGACCGGCTGCGCGAACGGGCTGACCATGCCCAGGCCTATGGACCGGCGAACCTGCTCGCGCTGATACGAGAGCTTTGTGGGCACCTGCGCGGCCTGGATCTGTCGCATCTCTCGCTTCGAGGCGCATATCTCCAAGGGGTCGAGATGCAGGATACGACGCTTGCGGGGGCCACCCTACAAGAGACGGTCTTTACCGAATCCTTTGACCCTCCCTGGTCGGTAGCCACAAGCCCCAATGGCGACTATTGGGCTATGGGCAGCAGGCGCGGCGGAGCACGCGTGTGGCGCAATGGTGGGAAGATACTGAACCTGGCCTGGCAAGCGCATACCGCCGCAGTGCAGGCCCTTGCCTTCAGTCCTGATAAACGTGCGCTCACCACCGGGAGTTGGGATGGGACCATCAAGCTGTGGGATCTGGAGAACGGTGCCTTGCTCTGGTTGGGGCAGCATGCCAGCAGCATCCAGCGCCTCGCCTTTACTCCCGATGGCCGGACGCTCGCCAGTGGAGGAGATGATGCAGCCATCCGGCTCTGGGATGCCTACACGGGCATGCACCTCCAGACGCTCTCCGGCCAGAGCAGCCCGGTATACGCGCTTGCCTGGAGCCTTGATGGGAGCCTGCTGGCCAGTGGCAGCTTCGATGGAAGTATTCAACTGTGGGAGGTGCAGGGAGCACAGGTTGTTCGCCCAGAAACCGCCACGCGTCTCCTCAGGGGACACAGCGGCCCTGTCTGGTCGGTGGTCTTCGCTCCCGATGGACGCACCTTGGCGAGCGGGAGCTTTGATCGAACCGTCAAGCTGTGGGACGTGGAAAGTTTAGAGGTACGTGAGACGCTCGCAGGACACACCGCCCCGGTGAATGCGGTGGCCTGGAGCCCGGATGGCAGTTTACTGGCCAGTGGCAGCCGTGACCAGATGATCTGGCTCTGGGATGTCGAACGGGGTAGCTATCGTATGGCGCTCCACGAGCATACAGCCGTTGTGCATGCTCTCGCCTTCACGCCAGATGGCCACAGCCTGCTCAGTGGGAGTGAAGATGGCACCCTGAGGGTATGGGACGTCGAGCGCGGCCAGTGTACGCGAGTTATCCAGGGCTACGCGGTCACGCTCTACGACGTGGCCTGGAACCCTGATGGCACCCGGCTTGCCAGTGCAGGCTCCGATACACTGGTGACCATCTGGGAGAGTGATGGCAGGACCCCGCCCAGGCTGCTGCGCGGCCACAGTTGGATGGCGTATGGAGTCGCGTGGAGTTCGGATGGGCGGCTGCTTGCAAGCAGTGGGCTAGACAATGCTGTCCAGGTGTGGGACGCGACCACAGAAGCTGGTGTGCAGACCTTGCGCGGCCCCAACCACGTCGATACCTCCTTCTTCGGCATAGAGTGGAGTCCAGATGGCAGGTTTCTGGCCGGTGGGAGCTATCAGCAGGAGGTGCAGGTGTGGAACGTGAGCACGGGCACCCGCCGGTGGGCGGGTCGTGGGCAGCCAACCACGATCCGTCGTGTGGCGTGGAGCCCAGACGGGACGCGACTGGCCAGTTGCGGCTACGATGGCAGCGTCATCCTGTGGGAGGCCTCCAACGGAACGCAGCTTGTCCGGCTGCAAGGGCATCGTGGCATGGTCATGAGCGTGGCCTGGAGCCCTGATGGGACACGCCTGGCCAGTGGTGGTGGAGGTCGAGGCTGTGGAGAGCTCTTCGTCTGGTGTGCGCACAGTGGAGAGCTCCTGCGCACGTTGAGCGAACTGAGCGAGATCGTGTATGCGCTCGCTTGGAGTCCGACCGGCACGATACTGGTCAGCGGTGGCAGCGACGGCATGCTCTGCTGGTGGGACATAGAGCGCGGAGAGTGCGTGCACACGCGCCGGGCGCACCAGGGGACAGTCCAATCGCTTAAGGTGAGTCCCGATGGCCGCTCGCTGGCCAGTTGCGGGGATGATGGCGCTATCAACGTGTGGGAGTTGGAGAGCGGCGAACATCTGCGCACATTGCGGCGAGACCGGCCCTACGAGCGCCTGGATATCAGCGGGGTGAAAGGATTGACGGAGGCGCAGAAGGCGTCGTTGCGCGCGTTGGGGGCCATTGAGGCCTCTGCCTCATAAGTGCTGTTCAATCGAAAAGGGCATCGAGGAGTTCGATGTTCACGATTACGAGCGACGACACATAGTTCAAGGAGTCGAGGACGACAATCTTTGTATGGGGATGATGAGAGATTGCTGTTTTTGCTCCTAACTGGCTAAAAATCCCTTGACCCTGACAGTGATGTCATAGTTTATACTGAGCGTAGACATTCAGGAAAGGAGAGACGCTTGTGCGTATTAGTGAAGTATCCCACCGTACAGGAGTGAGTATTCGCTCCTTGCGCTATTATGAACAGAAACGGCTACTGTGCGCCCGTCGACTGGAGAATGGCTATCGCGATCTTGATGAGGAGGCCGTCGAACGCGTGCAAACAATCCAAGTGTACCTTGGTCTTGGACTCAACACCGAGCAGATCGAGGAGATTCTCAATTGCACAGGAATATCTCCTTTGCCACAACCATTACCGGACTGTGAAGAAGTGTTGCTGACGCTCTATCAAGACAAACTTCGAGATGTTGAACACCAAATAGTGGTACTGACTGCACTCAGCACTCGTCTCAAAGAACGTATTGCCTGTCTTCAGCAGCAGCTACAGGCAGAATGAGGAGAAATGCTATGTTTTTTCAGGTTCAAGCATTAGGTCAGGTTGAACGAGATCCGGAGCTACAAGTAACAGAAGATGGCAAGTCATCGGTTACTGAGTTCGCGCTTGCCGTCAACACGAAGCGTTGTGTAGAAGATATAACCATCTGGCTCAACTGTTATGCCTGGGGTGACATGGCTGCAACCATTGAGCGAGATGTTACCAAAGGTTCAATGATTTTTGTGCAAGGTCATTTCACCCCGCACGAGTATACAACCGAAGAGGGCAAACAGGGAGTAAGCCTTGAGGTCAATGTCGAAAAGTTCTCCTTTGAAGGGGGAAGCCAACCCCAAGAGAATGGCCAGCAATCAGGTTTATACCCGGATGACAACTACTGCGCGTACTGAAAATCATATAGTCTTCTATAGACTCCTTGCTGGCCAAGTAAGTGCTCATGGGTTCCCTGTTCTACGATGCGTCCTTTGTGCATGACGATGATGCGGTCGACGTTGCGGATGGTCGAAAGGCGGTGGGCGATGACGATAGAGGTGCGATTGAGCATCAGTTTGTTGAGAGCGTCCTCGATGAGCACCTCGGTTTCGGTGTCAACACTGGAGGTTGCTTCGTCCAGAATGAGTAGGATTTCGGGATTGAATGCGATAGCTCTAGCAAAGGCGAGCAATTGTTTTTGTCCGACTGAAAGTCCAGCGCCTCGTTCGCGCACTTCATGATTGTATTTGTGAGGCATTTGTTCGATGAAATGTGCAGCGTTTACGTACTCCGCTGCCTTACGTATCTGTTCATCGCTGATATGTTCCTCATGCAGGCGAATGTTACTTGCGATGGTGCCGGAGAATATGAAAGGATCCTGCAATACTGCTCCAACGTGTTTGCGCAGGTCTTTCTGGCGTACATTGCGCACGTCAATACCGTCGACCAGGATTGCGCCTTTCTGTATGTCATAAAAGCGCGAAATGAGGCTTATCAGCGAAGTTTTACCTGCGCCGGTTGCTCCGACGAATGCTACTCGTTCTCCTGGGTGAATCTTGAATGAGATACCTTTTAATACCCAATCACCAGGGTTGTAGGCAAACCATACATCTTTGAATTCGATCTCACCCTGAACGTTACCGAATTCCTCTGGTTCAGATGGGTCTTGTATGGTCGCAGGCTCGTCTAGCACTTTGAAGATGCGTTCGGAACTTGCCATTGCCGATCGCAGAATGTTGTACTTTTCAGCAAGGTCACGCACCGGCAGAAAGAAACGATCCACATATTGCAGGTAAGCAACTAGCGCGCCTATTGTCAGAGCGCCCACAAGGACGCGACCGCCTCCATACCAGATAATCAAGGCTATAGCTACTGCACTCAAGAAGTTTGTGATCGAGCTGAACAAGATGAAGTAGAGAACAGAACGTATTGTCTGATGGAGATAATCGCGGTTCAGCTCGTCAAATTGCTCGAAGTTACGCTGCTCCCGGTTGAACAACTGCACAATGTACATCCCGCCGATATTCTCTGCTATATATGCATTGATACGCGCAAGACGCACGCGGATGGCACGAAAGTTATCGCGCATAGCGACACGGAAATAAGAAGCTATCCAGAAGAGCGGCGGCATTACAACGAACGTCACCAATGCCAAGTTGCCAGTTGATGATCAGCAGCAAGATAGTTATGCCGAGGATAGTGAGCACGTCTCCAAGAATTGAGATGGCGCCTGAAGTGAACATCTCATTCAGCGCGTCTATGTCATTTGTGAGGCGAGTCATCAATTGCCCTACAGGATTGTGATCGAAGTATGAAAGGGATAGACGTTGCAGGTAATCGAACATCTGCGAGCGCATATCAAACATGATGCGCTGCCCAATGATGCTGAGAGGCAGGACATGTAGATAACGTAGTACCAACCCTATAATGAGAACAAATAAATAGACACATGAAACTTCTAATAAGCCTATACTGCGCTGAGTTTCGCTTAATGTTTGTGTTGTTGGGGCGATATAGTGATCTATGCCATATCCGATCAAAGCGGGACCAACGAGATCAACCAGCGAAAGGAGAATTAGAAACACCAGGGCGACTATGATTAAACGCAGGTATGGACGCACATAGGTTAGCAAACGGCGCATGATACGTGCATCATAGGCTTTCCCAAGTATTTCATCTTCCTGAAAAAAGGTCGCCATTATCTGATTCCTCTAGCTCTTCACCTATCAATTGCCGCCGGTACATTTCGGCATACAAACCGTGTTCTTGTAATAGCTTTTCGTGATTGCCCTCTTCGACGATGCGTCCATTGTCGAGAACGATTATATGGTCGAGATTTTTCACAGTTGAGCAGCGGTGCGAAATTACAATTGTTGTACGTCCCTGCATCACGTGGCACAGGTGTCCTAATATTTCAGCCTCGGTATGAGTATCGACACTGGACATTGCGTCATCGAGAATTAAGATAGCGGGATCTTTGGCAATAGCTCTGGCCAGAGCCGTGCGTTGCTTCTGACCTCCTGAAAGGGTGACTCCCCGCTCACCGATCATGGTGGCAGTGCCCTGTGGGAAATCGTTGACATCCTTTCCAAGTTGAGCAAACTCCATCACATCCTGCATACGTTGCTCGCTCAATGACTGCACACCGAAACCAATGTTTTCTGATAGTGGGATGGAGAATAAAAACGTTTCTTGAGGCACAAAACCAATCTGATGGCGTAGTGAAGCAAGTGGTATTTCACGCACGTCGATATCGTCGATGAGTAGCTGTCCCTGATCGACATCAAAGAGGCGCGGAACCAGATTGACTAGTGTGGATTTGCCACTTCCAGTTGGCCCTACAATAGCTAATGAAGATCCTGCTTCAACTACGATATTGATATCATGTAAAACTTTATGCTCACCATATGAGAAAGTTACATGATGAAACTCCACTTTACCCTTGAGGATGAGCTCTGTCTGTTTTCCACCGGTCTTTACCGTATCTGCAATCGTGGGTGTGTGGTGCATGATTTCATTGATACGTATCATGGAGGCTGAGCCTTGTTGGAAAAGGTTCACAACCCAGCCAAAGGCTATCATTGGCCAGGTAAGTTGCGCCAGGTAGCCCATAAATTGTACCAGTTGGCCGAGTGATATACGACCGTGTATGACATCTAGCCCACCGCGCCAGAGAAGTATAACAGAGGCAATACCTTCGAGGAAGAACATAGCGGGCCATAGTATTGCATAGATCCTGGCGTAGCTGATACTGAGGCGCATATATTTATGATTTGCTGCTCGAAATGCTTCTGGCTCGTGATCTTCTTGTCTATAGGCTTTGATAATACGGATACCGGATAAATTTTCCTGGGCGTGCGCAGAAACTTCGCCAAATTGATCCTGAACGGCCTTAAAACGGTGCTCGATCTGGCGGCCTACCACAATAAAGATCACTGTGATCATTGGGAGTATTATTGCAGCGTATAGAGTAAGTTGGATATCAATGGTGAGCATAAAGGTGATGGTAACAGTAAATGCCACAATGGTGTTCATGAGGTTGCTGATACCGGGTCCGAGCATACTGCGAATGGCGGTCAGATCATTGGTGGCGCGGGCAACAAGATCACCCACCTTATGGTGCTGGAAATAATCCAGTTCGAGCTTCTCAAAATGTTTGAAGAGATTAGCGCGTAGCTCGTATTCTATTTGTCTTGACGCTTTTGCCTGGAAATACCGTCCGAAAAATGCCAGGACTGCCTGCACTGCACCTGCCACAATGATCAAGATGGCATAACGCACCAATAAGCTCGCGTTGGCACCTGCCTGGAGACTGTCAATGGCTAAACGTATCAGGTAGGGCAGGAAAAGGGCAGCGATGTTGGCACATATGAGAAATAAAAAGCCGCCAATCATGGCGACTCTGTACCGATACAGGTAAGAGCGTAAGGCAATTAATGCGGACATATATTAATTGTACGATGTGGTAGGGAATTTATCCAAGGGGCGCTGGCACCAATCCATCTCGCCAATGCTGCTTCTCAGCTAGTGCTGCGCACTCAAGCGAGATGCAAGGAGAAGGGATGCTCCTACATTTCTGCTGAATATTAGAAGCTGACGCACTGCTACGGATGGTTGGATTGTTGTGTTAAACCAGGACTTCGGTGAGGTCATCAACCAGCTTTTGGATTTCACGCAAACGTCGCTCAGCCAGTTCGACGTTTTCGAGTGCTTGTGCCAGAATGCGCTCCTCCAAAGAGGAGTATGATTCAGCAATCTCAGGGTCGATAGAGCCGCCAATCAGCTCTAATGCGCGATTCAGCTTTGCTTCAGGTGTTTCAGGTGCGGTTACCATCAATCATTTCACCTCGTTTTGTATGTGTGTTGACTACGATTTCGACGAGATTATTTATATGAGCAAATGGTAGTTCCATTGCCAGAAGTTTTCGCGCTTTCCCCTTTGAAAAAGCTTCTAATACTCAATACGTTGGCAGCATCTGATAGGTTACATATTGCAACCTTTATTTCAGTGCCAGTTCAGTTTGCGATTTCAATGTCTATAATACATTAGACGCGCTAGATTGCAAAAACGGGGGTACCACATTACTATTGATATAACCACAAGTACTGTTGAGCCTTCATGACCACTGTCACCCTTCGCTGCGCTCAGAGTGACAATTCAGGGAAGTGGATGCACTCCCTCCAAGTGTATTTAAGTAACGTTTACTACTAGATTCATGCCTACGTGAACTGTGCAGAGGACATTGAACTTGCCCGCTGTATTAAATGGACCAATATCGGCACTCCCTCCGCTGATGTTCACATTGTTGATTTTAGGCGCACCTGGTTGCACAGATAATTGGGGAGTATCATTAACCCATTGCCCGTTTGTAATTATATGTAAAACCTGGACATCATCGACAAGCGTCACTTTCGACCCCTTGGATATATTGACGCATTTCTGTACAAAGTTGGATGCATCCATGTGAACAGTTCCGCTCGCGCAGCCTCCAGAACTTCCACCGCCGCCACTACTGCTAGTTGTTGGAGTGGTTCCTGTGGTGTTTGTGATAGTGCCTGGGCGTGAACAGGCCGCCAGTAGAATACTACCAAGAGCTAAAATAGCCAGGAACATTACCAGGATCTTCAGTCGCTTACTATTCATCGCATTACATCCTCTCGCTTAAAAATATCTTTTCTTGATGTTGGTCTTGTTGTTGCTTCTACAACATAAACTTTGAAGTTGATCCAATTTTTGGTGTGTATTTGAGTCTACATTGCAAAGTTTCTAACCAGACTTCTATTGTATCCTGATTCATACTATAGGAGTATATGCAAGCCCCCAGGAATAGGGCAATTACCTTATACTTCGTCGGTTATTTTCCGATATTCTGCCTATCAAGAGTAGTGAACCTGATTCTGCTGTGAAAATCTGCTTAATCGGAACACTATTGAGATAGATGAAGGCTTCTGTGCTTTGCTCCACTATACTAAGCGTTTGGCAATCAAAAGAAATAAAATTAAAGCGATTAAAATAAGATTAGAATTTGTTTATAAATCGTTACAGAAGTGCTTAAATAGTTGATTTTGGTGCTTTGATCTGTTATGCTTTCTGTGTTCTTGATTGGATCAAGAACACAGTGAGAAAATGTCCTTGTGTAAAGCGTTAAGAATGTGTTTTGAGCCTGATACCAGCAAAATTAAGCTCAATAATGCAGTACGAGAGAATACGAATGGAAAGAGAGGAAAAAGTATGGCAAAGAATTGGACGGAACATCATGCATCGGTGATGGTAAATGCACCAATTCACCAGGTATATGGCCTTTTCTCACACTTCAACGATTTTCCGAAGTTTATGAGCTTTGTGAAAGAAGTAACATACTATGATGATCAGCGCAGCCACTGGGTAGCCGAGGTGGTTGGACGTCATGAATGGGACGCTGTAAATCAAGATTGGATGGAGAATCGCCAGATAGGTTGGAGTTCGTATAATGGTTTCGAGAATGCTGGCAGAGTCACATTCCAGGCGGTTGGGCCTATGCAGACGCTAGTGGATGTTTTCATAAGCTACAACCCACCTGCTGGAGCCTTAGGTGATGCCGGTGAGAAATTGGGTGCCGGGAGCCGCTTTGAGAATGCTCTGCAACATGACCTGGACAACTTCGCACGTATGGTTGATCAAGCCCCGGTAGGAGCGTTGGATCCTCAGTCTTCTAACTACCTGTTCCATAGTGGTAGCGCTGCTGCTAAAGGTACGACCACTAGCCGCCAAGATGCAACAATGGGAGATGAGCAGAATATTCGTCGTTCCTTCACAACAACTGATAGTTACAGCAACACAGTTGGTACACCTAAAGATCGTCCAGTGTTGGATGAGGATATTATCAACGAACCAACTAGGACTGGTTCAACCAGGTATAATCAGGATGTAATGGGTGGCCCTGATGCTTCAACAGCCCAACCAGTAATGCCTCCTGATAGAGATCTAAGCTCCAAGCGTGAGTAAAAGATACCAATGTGAAAGTCTTTTGTAAGAGAAGAAACTCGAACATCGAGTAAATCGGTGGACAGATCCGAACGGATTTTGTATAGAAAGGCGCAGAGAGCCAACTCTGTGCCTTTCATTTTGAGAGTAGCTCAAGCATTAGACTATGTGCCCGTGAAGGCGGGCATACCGAGCCTCTGAACTTGCCGACTATTTCCTGGCTTACCGCGTTTATATCTTGTTTGCACAGAATAACCGGTCTTTACGACGGCTTACGTCACAGGATGGCGGGAGTACCCAGAGGACTTTACTAAGGGCATAACTCTTATTACATGCCCCTTCAATGTAATAGAACTCGGTTGAACGTGCCACGGGAGTTGTGCAGGAGAAAACACAGAGGGCCTGGATGATTTAATCTCCAGGCTCTACTGCTTTTTGGTTTGACTTGCCGCCGTGGGCGGCAAGATAATAAAGTAAAAGAATTTTTCGGGGACACCCCGAACCCCGGCAAAGAGCTTCGCCCTCTGTACTCCCAAAGGCGCTAAGGAGAGGAATACATTCCAGCAAATGGCGTTGACCTCTGCACTCCCAGGGGAAGTTATTTTAGTCGCCGAGTGAGAGTATTGCCATAAATGCTTCTTGTGGTATCTCTACGTTGCCCACCATTTTGAGACGCTTCTTGCCTTCTTTCTGTTTCTCCAAAAGTTTGCGTTTGCGGGTAATATCGCCACCATAACATTTGGCGAGCACGTCTTTGCGCACGGCTTTGACTGTCTCGCGAGCAATGACGCGCGAACCGATTGCAGCTTGAATTGGTACCTCGAAAAGTTGTCGTGGTATCAATCTACGTAGTTTCTCGACCAGTTGACGGCCCTGGACATAGGCTTTCTCGCGGTGGAGAATCAGTGATAGTGCATCCACGGGAATACTGTTGACGAGTATATCAAGCTTTACCAGATCGGCCTCTTGATAGCCAACGAAGCTGTAATCGAGTGAAGCATAACCCTGAGTGCGTGATTTGAGCTGATCGTAAAAATCGGTGATTAACTCGGCAAGAGGTATCTGGTAGTTCAGCAATACTCTTTCTGCCTCGATATATTTCATTTCTTTGAATGTGCCGCGCCTGGTTGTTACCAGGTCCATGATTGTTCCAATATAGCGAGTGGGTGTGAAGATGGAGATATCCATCCATGGCTCTTCGATCTTCTCAATTTCCCCAGCGTCGGGAACCTGAGAAGGGTTATCTACGTCTAGAGTTTCACCATTTGTCTTGGTAACGTAATATTCAACGCTCGGAGCAGTGGCAAGAATGTCCAGGTTATACTCACGTTCGATGCGTTCCTGGATGATTTCCATGTGAAGGAGACCCAGGAAGCCACAGCGAAAGCCAAAGCCAAGGGCGGTTGAGGTCTCTGGTTCGTAGAAAAGCGAGGCATCATTCAATTTCAGACGATCGAGAGCATCGCGCAGCAGTGGATATTCGTTTCCTTCAACAGGATAGATACCCGCAAAGACCATGGGTTTGGCAGGTTTATATCCTGGCAGGGCCTCAATAGTGCCGAGAGCATTGGGTGTAGTCACTGTGTCTCCGACACGACAGTCTTTTACATTCTTAAAGCCAGTAGCGATGTAGCCGACCTCACCAGCAGAGAGGGTAGACGATGAAATCAAACGAGGCTGAAAGTACCCGGCTTCCAGTATCTCGGTAGTACTACCTGTAGCAACCATTGCGATTCGTTCGCCTTCACGTAACTCCCCATCGACGATACGGACATAAGCAATGACTCCCTTGTACGAGTCATAATGGGAGTCAAAGACGAGGGCGCGTAGCGGTTGATGTAGATTGCCTTTGGGAGGTGGGACACGGTGAACGATAGCCTCCAGGATATTCTGTGTGCCAATGCCCTCCTTTGCCGATGCCATAATACTCTCTTCTTGAGGTAAGCCGATAACGTCCTCGACTTCTTGTTTAACTCGCTCAGGTTCCGCGCTCGGCAGGTCGATCTTATTGATGATGGGGATGATATTCAGATCAGCCTCCAAGGCCAGGTAGAGATTAGCAAGAGTTTGTGCTTCGATGCCCTGAGTGGCATCGATCACGAGTAGAGCGCCTTCACAAGCAGCAAGACTGCGTGATACTTCGTAGGTGAAATCGACATGGCCAGGAGTATCGATCAGATTCAGTTCATACTGCTCGTTATCGAGCGCCGTGTACAACATGCGCACAGCTTGTGCCTTAATAGTAATGCCCTTCTCGCGTTCCAACTCCATTTGATCCAGCGTTTGCTCCATCATCTCGCGTTTAGATACTGTTCCAGTATATTCAAGTAGCCGGTCAGCAAGAGTGGATTTGCCATGATCTATATGGGCAATAATACAGAAATTTCTAATGTGTGCCTGATTTGTCATTCAATAATTCCTCCACACAACACTTCATCTCCATCCTCACTACCATAAAAGACGGCAGCCTGTCCAGGAGTAATAGCACGCTGTGGGTGTGAAAATGTTACGCGCGCACGTTGCCCTTCCAGGGGTGTTATCACTGCTTTCTGCTCGGGCGCCTTGTAACGAATGCGTGCGAGCGCATTAAAGGGTTCTGACGGTGTTTCGCCACTGATGTAATGCATTTTGGAGACAGTACAACTCGTCTTCTCCAGTTCCTTTGCAGGACCTACTATAAGGGCATTTTGTTCCGAGTCGATTTTGAGTACATGTAAGGGTTCGGGCGAAGTAATGCCAAGCCCCTTACGCTGCCCGATCGTGTAATATGCCAATCCACGGTGACGACCCAGAGATTTTCCGCTCAGGTCGACTATTGGACCGGGTTTGGGTAGTTGGATCAAGCCATTTGCCTGAGTTGTTGCGCCGACTCCGACATGCTCTTTGTCTGCCAATGTCACTGCATAACGATCTATGAACCCCCGATAATCGTCCTGGGCGACAAAACAGATTTCCTGACTTTCAGGCTTGGCTGCTACGGTCATTCCTCGTTCCGCCGCCATAGCTCTCACCTGTGGCTTCGTATAAGGACCGAGAGGGAAGCAGGCATGGGTAAGCTGCTTTTGATTGAGGACATGCAGAACATATGATTGATCTTTCTCTCGGTCGAGACCACGTCGTAACCTGCGCTTGCCTGTGTGCGGATCAGTATCAACTCGCACATAATGACCGGTTGCAAGGTACTCGGCATCAAGGGAGCGCGCGCGGTTGAGCAGTACGGTAAAGCGAATGTGTCGATTACAGGTCAGGCATGGATTGGGAGTGCGGCCAGCAACATATTCCTGGTAAAAGTAATCTACCACGTTTTCCTTAAACTCTTGTTCAACATTGACGAGATAGAAAGGTATGTCGAGCTTACGCGCGACACGTCTTGCATCATCGACCGATTCCAGAGAGCAGCATTTATTTTGTGCTACGCGCACGATACCATCGTCTTCGATAACGCCAGGTTCAGACCATAAGCGTAGCATCATGCCAATAACTTCGTGACCCTCTTCCTTAAGTAGCGCAGCGGCTACCGAACTGTCTACGCCGCCGCTCATCGCGACGACAATCCTCGCCATGGTTTCTGCTCCTGCATGATATATGATGATGAATCCAATTGATGTAAACAGAAAAAGACCAACCCGTGGGCTAGTCTTTGTTGTTACGCCTACCTACATTTTTGTGTTTGCTGGCTGATGATGCCCTTTCGTGCCACGTAAAGGGTAGCACAGAGTACTCAGGTTGTCAAATAACTCTCGACTCAGGACACTCTTTCGTGTATAATGGCTCAAATAGATTACTATAGTTCATGTAGCCTCTAGTACAGAGAAAACTGAAGCCAAACAATCTATTTTGTAGGGAAGTTAGAAGTTCTACGGATTGATATAGCTAACAAATATTAGATGAATAATCAAGCCCGGAAAGCCTGAAATATTTTAAGAGGCCTGACGGGCTGGGAGTGTGTAAAAATGGCTAAAAAGACGGCACATACGCGCAGCGCAGCACAGCGCAACAAACCAAAAACACAGAAGAGTGTTGAACTTGTGCGTCAGACTTCAACTGAAAAAGAAATTGAGAGTGAAAGTGACTCAGAAAAGGAGAGCAATGGAGTAGCTATTTCGACAGCTACAGCTACAACTTCCGAGAATGAGAAAGTTGGTACGAAATCTGTTGCCACAGCAGCTACGGCATCTACAACAAGCACATCAACTCGCTTCGCTGCTCGTCGTCAAGCATCGCAGAAATCGCAACGTTCAACTGCAACTCTCATTACTGCAGAACACTATCGTTATGTTCGAAATGATCTGATTTATATTGCAATTCTTGCAGCCATTATGTTCTCGATACTTATTGTGTTATTTTTTGTGCTAAGATAAGCAGACACAGTTTCAAAAAGAAAGAAGCGCTGATCGGATTGTTGCATTCAGCGCTTCTTTTATGTATATTGACGAGTGGCTTTCGTAGAGATTGGTGAAACCTCCAAGCCAGATGCGAAGTCTGTCTGGGTTAGTGTAACAGGGGGCCAGTGCCTAAACCTGCAGGAATACCGTGACGATATGCTGCTGGAATAGTCACACCCAATACGCGTTGCATTGCCATAGTATGGCTGCAATCACCCCAGTCATGGAAGAATCGACAGGTACAGTTCCACTCACCGTTATCATAATTTGTGGTGTGGATATCATTCTCGCCTCGGAACGTCGCTTCGAAGCGAGTAAACTGAATGCGATCAGGTTCTTCCGCATAACGCTTAGCTTTTGCGATCTTATTGATCATACTTGAATTCACTGTCGGTACTCTCCTTAAAATCTAGCAACCACTCCGCGGCCACTTTTGGTTTCTATATACGCATGCTGGTGCTTAGTTTTCACATAATCGTGCACCATGAAGTTTATGTGTGAATGCGCCGTTAGCTCGTTAGAGACTCTTCTATCCTCCTTTCGTAAAATGCTGCTCGCTCGTATCCGACAAGCGTTCAGGGAATTGGCCCAAAGAATGAAGAAAAAATCGATGAGCCCGGCACCTACGTGCGTATAAATAGAGATAAAAAGGATAAAAAAAAACCAGGGTAAACTGTCCCTAGTATTTTTGTTTACGTCACACCTCGATCTGTCACTGACTCTTTCAGCGATGCACCTCGTGATGTTGATGATAGCGAGTCCATAGCGATTAACCTCGTCAGTTAACATCTCGTTTCTGTGTTAGAATGGATTGATTATACCATAAGTAGGGACGAATGTCCACCCTTTTAGCACATTTTGGAACTGCAAATCTGGCATGTTTATAGGCTGAGAAATCGTGTGAGCAGTTTGTGATATATATCAATTGACTAAGGAATACTAGAGTGCTACCAGTTGCTTAGCATCCTCGTTTATCACATCCTCATACAACTCTTGTACTTTGCTGGCAACATTTTTCCAACTGAATTGGAGCACTGATGGGCGTGCGGCCTGGCTCATCTGATTGAGCAGCGTAGGATTTTGCAAGAGCGAATCTAGCTTCTCTGCAAAAAAACCAGGGCAGCGTGGAACTAGGAATCCAGTTTCGTTGTTTTGAACTACTGCTGTAAGTCCGCCTGCGCGTGTCGCTACGACAGGAGTATTACAGGCTAAGGATTCCACAGCGGCAAGCCCAAAGCTCTCATGGTAGGAGGGAACTACCGTCACATCAGCGGCACTATATATCGCTGGAAGTTTGTATTGTGGTTGCGCTTCTATAAACTGCATTCGTTTGTTTATCTTCAACTTCACTGCTAGCTCTTTAAGTTGCTGTGTATCTTTATCATGAGAGGATTTTCCGCCTACAATGACGATTTGAGCCTTTTCTTCCATCATTGCAGCACTGCGTAACAGCAGATCAGGTCCTTTAAATGGATCGAGCCTACCCACAAATAATAGCACTGGCTTACGTTGCCCTAAACCGAGTTTTATGCGCGCTTGCTGCCGGTCCTGGGGTTTAAACAGCTTGAGATCAATACCACAAGGTATAACTCGTACCTGCCCTGGAGTAGCTCCACAATGACGTATGATTTGTATTCGCTCATCGTTGGTAGATGCGATGATGTAATCAGCCTGGTGAATCAAGCGGCGTTCCATCTCCAAACGTATGGAGAGTTCAGTTTCGTCAGGGTTTGCCAGTTGCTTCAAATGGGCTAATGTATGAAACATTGTAATGTGTGGGATAGCCCAACGGTGCACAAGCTGTAAAGCGGCAGCACCCGATAGCCAGTAATGACTGTGTAACACATCGTAATGTCTATTTTCGTTGCGCCTAAATTCGTCAATACGTTGGGCAAAGTCTGCCATATATTGATAGATCTCATGTTTTTGAATTGGGGTCGATGGGCCGGCCTGGATATGGATAACCCGCACTTGAGGTGTGATTTGAATAACTTTGGGGGTATATTTGTCTGTTCGCCTGGTGAAGATATCGATTAAATTTTGAGATTGGCCTAACTCTCGAGTTAGTTGGTTGATATATACATTTAAGCCGCCAGCATTACGAGTGCTTCCAGGCATATCCAGTGGAGATGTGTGCATGCTGAGCATGGCAATAGAGTAACTCATAGCAAGTATGCTCCTCTTCTTCGGTTGTAATTAACGTTCATTGCAGATGCGTGGCCAACGTCCTTCGCTCACCACTTTGGTGTATTTGAGCATGGGCTGTTTCCTTTCTTCTTTATTTAACCTACTTTGTAACTACATAGCTAGTTCTTTCATGCCGCCTACGGCAGCGAAAAAAGGGAAAAGGAGTTTTTGGGGACACCCCAAACCCCGGCAAAGGACTGCGTCCTCTGCACTCCTGTTTTTCCTCCGACTCAGGCGCGAAAGGGAAAAGGAGTTTTTTCAGGAGTCCGCTGTTGCATCCCCCAGATGCGCGGGCCCGAAACTCAGCAAAGGACTGCGTCCTCTGCACTCCTGCTGAATAGTTACTCTTATTTGATGTAACAATTTATGTTGTGAATTAATTCTAATCAGGGCGAAGACTTTTTAGCGCGTTTTCTTATTTTGTCGATGGCGTTGTACATCTCACGCATATCGGCACCCTTTCCTTGTGATAGCTTCTCCAGGCATTCTACACGTTGCTGAAGAGCTACAGCAAACTCAGCATGCGAAATACCGACCCAGTTTGCCAGTTCATTGAGGATGGGTTGTTTGGCATGTTCAAATGTGTCATCAAAATCGTTCCACAAGGAGAGTGGAAGGGAAATGACGGTATCAGGACATGTGGGATCTGCCTGTGGTTGCAGAAAGTGAGTCGTAAGCCAGCGACGACGTAGCGGATAAACGTGTCCAACAAGTCCAATGTTTACGACCAGACCTAGTCGACGTATATCTGCGACGCTTACTCGCAGGTCGTGTTGGTACATATGAATTACATCATCGATGGTGTCAGCGTGTACGCTTGTTGCAATATGGTATCCTGTGGTCGGTAGAGTCAAATAGCGTCGCGCGACGCGCCCCCACATATAGATGGGTAGGTGATCGCTTACCTCATTGCACAATGCATAGGTACTTGCAGGATCAATATCTGGTAGCTGAGTGAATGCAAAATCCTCATACATACCGGACATATAAGCTAAGGCTGTACCTTCAGGCAAAAACTGGAGGAGGGCATTGAGCGTAGTTGTTTTACCAATTCCAGGTTGTGGATCAGTCGGACCTGCAACAGTGAGTGAAGCTCCATGTTCGAGCATCAACCAGACCATAGCGATGGTTTTTGAGTCAACACTATCCAGGGCAATTATTTGAGCAGTTGAGAGCTGTCGTCTCGAATCATAGTGCCACCAGTAGCGTTCATACGGATCACGTGGATCAAACATGCTTTATTTCCCTTCAACGTGATGATATGTCTCTATAACTTTTGTTCGCCCTGTGCATGGCTATCTGTACCAACTTTCTCAGTATCAAGAGAGGGTAACTTGAGCCAACCTGGTTGTGGATTCCAACCAATTGCGAGAACTCTTGGACTATGTTCGGAATCCAATTCTATAAGGCTCACAGAAGCATTATCGATCATGAATGAGCCAGCTCGTCTTGCTTCCAAACCCGTATAGTGGGCAATTAACAATTTTACAATATCTGCATGAGCTACAAAGGCTGGAAAGGCACCGATTGACTCAAGCTTACGCCAGCGTTCAACTGCAGCAACTGCACGTTCCTGAACATGGGGAAATGTTTCAACATCATCAGGACCAACTGTTGGGTCTTTCACAAATGCTTTCCAGGCAGGATCATTTTTTGAGAGTTCATCAAAACTTTGTCCTGCCCAGTGCCCTAATTCAATGTCCATCAGGTCAGGTTCAAGTTGAATCTCGAGCTTGTACTGTTGCGCTATGATACTGGCCGTCTCATGTGCTCTTTCAAGTGGACTACTTATGATAGCGCTTATTGGAATGACTGTAAGAGCATCTGCCAGACGAGCAGCCTGTTGTCTACCTGTATCATTTAGTTCAACTCCTGGGATTTGCCCAGGGAGACGATGTTCTATGTTCCATGAAGTTTGCCCATGCCGAATCAAAAGCAGGGTTTGTTTCATACTTGTTTGAGTTCTTTCCACCATATATGATTTACGGAAGAAGAGCTGTATTCGCCACTGACAAAAATGCCAGCCCACCTTCAGGTAAATCCATAATACAACAATCCAACCACCTATACTGCTGGTTAGTTTTCTCATGAATCAGATCTTGTTATCATTTTAGACCTGAAATACATTTTTAGATGAATATTTGGTCTCATAAAGATGCTATATGGGACATCCAGCTTATCAATGTGTTTTTATTGTATCAGGGGAGACATCGGGGTGCAAGCTAACCCTTTTCTGGCTCAGGGCTTTTCACAGGTCACTGTGTTCGTGTTTTCTACACGCCTGCGGCGCGCTCATGTGATAGTGAGGACGGATTGTGGGCCCCCGCAGGCGCCCACAATCCGTCCTCACTATCACGAAAAAGGCTCGCGAGCGAGCCAAGCCAGGTGAAGAAGCACCTTATGAGAAGATCTACTTCTCTGGCCAGTGTGAGTGTATAAAGTTTGATGTCAAGTGTTGGGTTTAGGGCGCAGTGATGCACATTAACTCTATAATGCAGACATGAGAACCTTTACCATGGGCCGATGAATCGGCGGTAATACGCATCAACCTAAGGGAAGTAAGCGAGCAGAAAGACTCGTGGAAGTGATAGACTCAAGTCTATTCTAAAAGACTATCACCTTCCAGGAGGGTTCTGATGAGCAGTATAACACAGGTGAGTGACAC